>Ga0316579_10000861_pt1 | contig 10509 bp, 11 predicted proteins | sample J5NA_2_FD_203074 | JGI IMG/M metagenome (GOLD analysis project Ga0316579, IMG submission 203074) | Rhizosphere microbial communities from salt marsh grasses in Alabama, United States - J5-7_160517rDrA | ecosystem: Host-associated > Plants > Roots > Rhizosphere | place: USA: Alabama | collected...
GGCTGATTTTGTACCCCACATAGTTGATTTTACCGTATTGAAAGTAATGGCTACAAAGGCTACAACAATATGGCACAAGAGTCCAGAGATGGCACATATCTTTGCCATCCTGTGCACTCTAGAAGAATATTATCAAGATGACGAGTTCAGAGCAGTATTTAATAATCTGTACCGCCATTATCAGCACCAATATCCACTAGAGGAATTGAACATGGTTGCTTTAACCAAACTACCAGAATTGTTGGAAGAGAAGTTTAAATTTTTCAAGCTATACAACTTGAAAAAGGAAAAGGAAGAGGCTACCAAACGTAATAGAAGGGCTTCTAAATTGGGTTGGAAGAAAAGGCCATAGGAGGTGTTAAAATGGATTTTGATACAGTTATTGAATTTTTAGAAAAGAAAGCTAGGAGTTGGCACGGGAATGCACAAGGTAAAGCAGCTTTGAAGATTCTGAAAACTGCAAAGCATATGTATGAGAATGATGTTGCGTTTGCTCTTGCTTTTGAAAACACTTTTGAGCAAGCAAATGCAGGTGTGTTGCAGGAAAGTTGGATTAATCTAAGAGTTGATTTTTTACAATGGGCAGTTCCAAAAGAAGCCCAAGTATTTCTTTTCTTGCAGAGAATGATTGCGGAAGATGTATTGCAGTCAGTAGAGGATGTTTTAGAGAATTTGGATCAAGTTCTAGGTTGGGAAAAAAGATATGCAACAAAACTAAGTGGTAACTTGTTTGTAACTCTGAATTGGTTACAAACTTTTAAAGGTAAAGCACCAAGGTTATTTGAAATTGTTAAACCTTGGTTTACAGAGCATAAGGTAGATATTGTTGATGGACATGGAAAAATGTATATGAACTTCAACAATCCAGAAAACAATGAAAAGAAACTCTTGAAAATTATTCAAGAACGTAAGAAAAGTGGCGTTTGTTGGTTGTACAGTACTCTCCCTAGTGGAAGGTACATCGATGACATGTTATCTTTTTAAGTATTTTGTAAAAAACCTTGATTTTTAGGGAAAAATATTATATAATTATTATATATAATAAAAGTTTTTTTTTATTATATAGCTGTGGTTTGTATGGCCAGTAGTATTTAGTATTTTTTTTACTTCTGTGAACCTTGGAGATCGTAGGTGTTGATAGTTTAACTGTAAAATTGTGTGTGTAGCATATTAGTTTCCTAACTTGATCGGGGTAATGAATTGGATTGGAGGAGCACATGGATACAAACAAAATTGCGTTGCACAAGTTACATTGTCCATTATGTGTAAGGAGTGAAGGAAAATTCGACGGAGCTTTGTATTATGGTGCTCCTGAGTTTTTTATCTGTATTAGAGCACAAACAGAAAATATAAATGTAACATTGGCTCAAGTAGTTGAACATAAAATGATGTTAGAACATTTGTATTCAAAGAAAGAATTAGAGGAAATGGCAGTTTCTTATAATGCAGTATTGGATGAACCAGATGAAGGAAGTGCCAATTTTATTATGGAAAAACGTCTCGCAAAGATGTACAGAGAAGCTACTCAGTTGAAGTGCGGGATTTCTAAGATGATTTGGGAACAAGCGTTACCTGCTGTTGTAGATCAGTTAATAAACCAAATGAGTGAAGAAAAGATTAAAGCGGTAGATTTAGCTAACATTTTACAACTGCTATTGAAATGTGGACTTGCAATAAATGAAAATACCTTTGAAGATACGTATTGGAAACAAGAAGCAAATAAGGCTGCTGGAGCTGAATTAAAGAAAGTGGAAGCACCGGAGAAAAACATGATGAGTGAGTTGTCAAGAGATGGTATGAAACAGACTATTGATGCACTGAGACGTGCAAATAAGATGTTGGAGAAAAAACATGGTAGCACTGATACAAAGACCTAAGGTACATTCAAAACTACCAAAAGAATATTTGCTTAAACCCATGACTGAAGCTTTTAGAGGATTTTTAGGAGAGTTACCTAAAGAAGAAAGGATTGCTTTAGTTTTAACAAATCCAACACTTTTTGGGGAGTATTATATTAAGCCATATACTAGAAAATGGAATTCAAATACTGCAGATCATCAGTATTACATGATCGAGCAAATGATGATACATCATCACATTGTAATTCATGTTCCTGTAGAGCATGCTAAGAGTACATGGTTTAGTTTAGTACTTCCGCTGTGGTTTATGTGTAAAGACCGAAACACACAGGGATGTATCATTTCAAATACTGCAAGACAAGCGGAGGGATTTTTAAGAGCTATTAAATGGCATATGGAATATAATGAACTATTCCTAGCGGATTTTGGTGATTATATAATTCCTGCAAAGAAAGTTAAGTGGGCCGATAGTGCAATAATGATTGAAAGAGACAGTGTTCAACAATCAAAAGATCCAACAATTGCAGCTATTGGTACTGGTGGTGCAATTTTAGGTGCCAGACTAGATTGGGTTGTAGCAGACGACATCTTAGACTTAAACAACACCCAAACAGAAATTCTACGAAAGAAAGTAGAAGACTGGTGGCTTGAAATTATAGATAGTAGAGTAGTTGAAGACGGACGAAAGATTGTCTTAGGTACTTTACAACATACAAGAGACCTCCTGTGTTATTTAAGTGATTTAGATGAATACTTCTACGTACATTTAGATGCTCTCGACAAAAAAGATTTCAAAACAACCTTGTGGCCAGAACAATGGCCATATGAAAGGGTTATGAAGAAGAAATCGTCAATTGGTACTTTGCGTTGGAACAAAACAATGCAAAATGACAGATCAGCTGTTTCCGCTAAAATGTTGGATCAAAGTTGGTTGCATTATTATGATCCTTTGAATCTTCCTCCTAGAAGGCTACTCCGGATCTATATTGGAATTGACCCTGCAATAGCGGATGACAGAACGACAGCAGAATCCAAACAACTGGATAAGTTTGGATTGGTAGTAGTTGGGTTCGATGGCAGTCGGGCCTATCTACTAGAGGAATATTGTGACTGGTTAACATTTCCAGAACAGTTAAAACTTATAGATGCTTATAACAAAAAATGGCAACCATTTAAGATTGGAATAGAGAGTGTGCAGTATCAAAAAGCACTTGCACAACAAGCTTTTATGTTACATAGTTTACCACCAGTAGTTGCGGTACCTGTAGGTACTCAATCTAAGGTAACTAGAATTGAAAGTTTCTCTGTTTATTGTGAAACCAAACGTTTTTGGATTACAAGGGATCATCAACAATTTATTGAAGAATGGTTAGATTTTGAACCAGGTGCAAAAAGTCCAAACATTTTAGATGCTTGTTTCGTAGTAATGACAATGATTACTGCAAGGGGTAGACTAAATGAGGTACTGCTAATCGAGAATAATATCAAACATTGTACTTGGTAATATTGAAAGGAGACTAATATGAAAGAGAGAACTGAGAGAATTTTAGAACTAGCAGGAAAATGTATTGGTTATGACAAAATGATTGCTTCCATCAAGAACATGCAAGCGACTGTGAATGGAAAGCAAAATATACCTTTAGCATTTTTGAAGAAACTGAAGAAACTTGCATTTGATGAAATGGAAATGTTGGCAAAACACGAGCTAGATAATATCGAAGCAATAGAGTTGGCAGATAAAAAAGAAACTATAGTAGACAAAATAATTTCGGAAAAGAATAAAAAAATACCAATCCCAAAAACAAATGAGCAAAGAACTAGTGGGAGTGTAAAAATATGATTGATTCAACTGTTGTTACAAAACAACATATTGCCAGGGTAGACCATTGGATTAGAGCGTTCTTAGAAATTTTGGCGGAACGAAACAAAATGGGTGACTTCTTTCCACTAGTGGAAAAGGAACTTCTCAAGAGGGCAAAGAATCATGACAAAAGCAAATTGATGGATCCTGAAAAGCGAATATTTGACATCTATTCACCAAAACTGAAAAGTTGCACTTATGGATCCGCTGAATATAAAGGTTACTTGAAAGAGATGGAATTAGGTTTAAAACATCACTATAAAGCAAATCGACATCATCCAGAACATTTCAAGAAGGGTATCGAAGAAATGAATGTTTTTGATATTGTAGAGATGTTCTGTGATTGGAAAGCGGCTGTGGAACGTCATGAGGATGGAGATATCTACAAAAGCATTGACATCAATGCAGAGCGATTTGAAATGCCTGGTGATTTGACAAAACGTTTTAAATACACAGCACAAGAGTTTGATGGTACTGAAAGTGGATTTGATGAGATGAAAATAACTCTTTGGGATTATTTAGAAAATGCTAAAGCACTTATAAAGTGGTCTTTAGATGGTATATAGTTTGGCTACATTTTCTATAAGATGTGGTGGATTAGACGTGGGTGGGTGCAGTATCAGAAGATGGATCCTGATACTCTTTATTACATAAAGAAATGAGGTGAAGAAATGCCGGATGTAAAGAGAACACGCAAAAGTACAAGAGGTGAGTTGGGTGGTACTGGGAGAACTTTCAGTGCAAGGTTTGAATACTCGCTAGCAACTGATGAGTATTTAAATACGCTTAAGTGGCCATATGATATTTCCATTTACAATAAAATGGAGAGAAGTGATGCTCAAATAAAGGCAACTTTGCTAATGATGGAGTTACCTCTAAGGAGTACTAATTGGTTCATAAAACCAGCCGATAATTCTTCACAAGCAAAAAAGAATGCAGAGTTTATAGAGGAAAATTTATTTACGGGACCTCCAATTGGAATGTCCTTGCATTTTGAAGATTTTATAAAAGAAACTTGTTCAATGTTTACTTATGGGCATGCTATTTTTGAAAAGGTGTTTGAAGCAAAGAACGGTTGGTTGAAGTGGAAGAAGTTTGCACCAAGACCACAATCGACAATATATGATTGGTATTATGATGAAGTAGGCGATTTGAAAGAAATCGAACAAGAACTATGGCAACATAGTTTTAAGAGAGTAAAAATACCAATTGACAAACTATTAGTTTTCACACACGATATGAAACAAGGTGATTATCGTGGAAGGAGTGTATTGAGAACTACGTACAAACATTGGTCTATAAAAGATTTCTTATATAAAATCACTAATATTGGGATTGAAAGAAATCTTGTAGGTTCTCCAGTTGTTACATTACCAGAAAACTGGACTGAGGACGATTTAGATCGTGCCAAACAAATTGTTAAGAATTTAAGAGGAAATGAATTTGGTGGAGCTACTTTACCACCTGGCTTTTTATTAGAGTTATTTGAAGGTAAACGGACCTTAATAGATGTCTTACCATATATTGAATACCAGGATACTTTGATCAGTAGATCCATTTTAGCTCAGTTTATGAATCTGGGTACTAAGAGTGGTGGATCTTTTGCACTATCAAAAGACCAATCTGATTTGTTTATGATGATGTTAGGTGCTTGTGCAAAGTACATTTGTAACGTACTTAATGCATATGCTATTCCACAACTCATTAATTACAATTTTGCGAGTGATTTATATCCAAAACTAGCTTTTAAACCAATTGGTAATGATAAGTTATTATCCGTATTGAAAATGTTAGTAGAAGGTTCAATTGTAGTTCCTGATACTGATTTAGAAGTTTGGGCAAGGGATATGTTAGAATTGCCAGAGAAGTCAGAAAATGAAGAAGATATTTATTTAGTAGGACCTCAAGCGAAAAAGAAAGAACTTGAAGAACAAGTTGTTGCAAGAGAAGTAGCAACTGCACAAGCTGAAAGGGATGCCGAAAAGAAAGACGCTGCAGATAAAGTAAAAGATCAGGCCATGAAAGGTGATACAGCACCAAAAACAAAAACTGAACAAGCTGCACGTATTGGTACTGGTAAAAAAGTAAATGCAACTGAAGATACCATGCCTTGGAAACATATAAAGAAGACACCAGAGATTGAAAAAGTAGTCCTTAAACAGTTGACAGATTTAGTAAGTAGACCGTTAAATAGTACAACAATTGCTAAGACCCAAATACGTTTTAAAGAAGCAATGACAAATGCTGTTAAAGAAAGATATTTAAAAGAATACGATTTTGAAGACAAAGAAAAGTTTCTTATTAAAGCAGCTGCAATTGGTAATTCTATAAGTGAACAGATACGTGAATACTTCTTGCAAGACTACTTAACACACGAAACAGTAGACGTTGATAGAATACTTAAGATGTTAGATAAGGGTATTTTCTGTATTTAATTTTTCGATACATCATACGTTACTGGGGTACAGTAGATATATTAATGGATATAGTCGAATTTATTTTAAGGAAAAACATAAAATATTAAAACGAAAAAATAAATTGGACTATATCCATTAGATACAAAAGCAATTTAGAATGAAATTCCACTAGTGGAAAAGGGGTGAAAGAATGAGCGCTACTAGAAGGATTGATGGAAAATATGTAAAGAGTCCATGTGGTAGTTCTTCCGTTACAATTACACGTCCAGCTAATACAACTGCATATGATGCTGGTGATGTGTTTGGACCTGCTCCAGCTGCGAATCTTGAATTTGAGAATGTAGTTCCAACACCTGGAGGACATTTTTACATTACGGATTTAAAACTTGTAGTTGCTTTAGGTGCAGTACCAGCAGGGATGACAACTTGGACATTGCACTTATATAACGCAGCACCAACTGCTATTGCAGATAATGCTGCTTGGACATTACTTGCAGCAGATGCATCTAAATACCTAGGTTCAATTGCAATTACTGCACCTACTGATTTAGGTGAAGCTTTAGTTACTTGGGAAAAAGGGATTAATATGAAACGCAAATGTGTAGAAGGAGTTTCTTCAATATATGGTGTTTTAGAAACGGATGCAGGTTACACGCCAACTAGTGAAGAAGTGATTACGCTACAGTTAGAAACTGTAGTTGCATAGAAGGGGATAGAATGCAAGTGAGCAAAAAGATCAGGTTACTAATGGCAAACGTTGCAGAAAGTGATTACTTGTTGGATACATTATCACTTTGGGATAGTTGTGTATTTGCATTTAGTCCATACAAAAGGCTAAGTAAGAATTTTTCTGGAAACTTAGTAAACATAAGAAGAGGTAGTGATGATGCTACAAAAGCATTTGGGTATGATTCCAATGGCGACATTGACACTAGTGCTATTGAAAGTTGGTTAGCTGGTGCTGATGGGTTTGTAGTTTCTGTTGCAAATCAAGCAAATGAAAGTTATCCAATCTATCAAGATGATACTACGAAGCAACCAAAGATTGCCACTAGTGGAACAGTTTTAACCGAAGGTATTCTATTTGATGGAAGTGTAACCGCATTGATCATAGATGATTACGCTGCTTTGAGAATGACAGAACCTCCAATAAGTATTTATGGTACTTACAAAAGGGAAAGTTCTCATGTTGGATTTGTGTTTTGTCGGAATAACGTTGGTTCTGATGATGCGCAGTATTCAATATTGAATGATGGTACTAAAGTAAGTGCTTGGTGGGATGGAAATGAGAGATTGATTGCTGACAACCAAGAAAGCAATAATGACTTGATTGTATGGAATAGTATATTGGCTGATGGTTTGAAAATGAATACTAACGGAAATGAATCGAGTGGGTTATTCAATACTACATTAACTGATGTAGCAAATACATCGATTGGTGCTAGAAGAAACCCGACATCATTTTCAACAGTTTTTGATGGTGCAGGAAAGACAATTTTGGTATTCAATGCAGATGTGTATAGTTCGTATGCAGATCTAGTAGCAGGAAATATATAAGTAGGTGAGGATATGAAGCTATTTTACGTTTCAAAATTTGAGTATAAACTCAGTGAAAAGACTTCAGATATTGAAGTGTTAAGAGTTGGTAAGTGGGATCATCCTAAATATGGTTCGTTTGAAGTGACATTGAATGAATTGAATGGTTTTATAAAATCATTTGAGGACAATGTCAGAGGAATTCAGATTGCATTTGATCTAGAACATGGCGAAACATCTCATGGAACGGAAGCCGTTGCATGGGTTAAGAAATTGTCAAAAGATGGTAACAGATTACTTGCAACTGTAGAATGGACAGAATTGGGCTTATCCAAAGTTGCTAAAGGACAGTACAGATATTTTAGTCCAGAATTTGTTTTTAAATATGAAGATCCAGAAACTGGACAAACATATAATAACGTCTTGATGGGCGGAAGTTTAACAAACAAGCCGTTTATCAAGCGTATGGCTCCCATATTATTATCAGAAGAAGTGTATTCGGAAACACTTTCAGATATTGGAGTGACATCAATTTCAACCAAAAAGAAGGAGGAACAATCGATGAATAAAGAACTTTTAAAAGCTCTTAAACTATCAGAAAATGCATCTCAAGCAGATATTGATGGTGCAATAAAGAAACAGCTTGAAGAAGCAAAGAAACTTTCTGAAAGTATCACTTCTCTGAATAAGAAAATTGAAGATTTAGAAAAGGGTGCTACTTCAAAGGAAGATGAAATTAAAGCATTGAAAGAAGATAAAACTAAAGCAGCAAATGAAAACATTAAACTTGCGGATCGTCTTGTAATAATTGAAAAACAATTACTTGAGGAAGAATGGAAGAAACTTAGTGAAGATACAATTGCCGCTGGTAAAATGACACCCGCAATGGCTGAGAAGTTTAAAGCAAGTTTTATGAAAGATAAAGAAGGTACGAAAGCACTTATGGAAACATTGCAACCAATTGTAAAACTTGATGAACAAGGTTCTGCACATGGTGAAGGAGAAGTTAACACTTCACAGGCAGGTACAAAGCTTCATGACAAGGTCATAAAATTGATGGAAACTGAAAAGATTGCGGACTTCAATGTTGCTATGCAAAGAATAGTAGCTCAAGAACCAGAACTTTATAATCAGTATCGTTTAGAAAGGAGAGGTAAATAATGCATGGATCATTCCCAATTTTAACACTTCCCTTCGTTGCTGCAGAGGATTTGTCAAGTGCAGGTCAGTTCAGATTTGTAACACTTGCATCTGACACTACTGTTGCATTATCCGGAGCAGGAGAAGCTGCTGTCGGTGTTTTGCAGAATAAACCAGAATCTGGACGTTCTGCAACAGTAATGGTAATGGGTGTCACCAACCTAGTTGCTGGTGATACAATTACCAGAATGGCAAGATTAACACCAGATGCATCAGGAGATGCTGTTGCTACAACAACTGATGATGCAAATGTAAGTGCAATTGCATTAGTGGCTGCTGTTGATGGAGATGTATTTAGTGCTCTATTGACAATTGGAGCAACATTTAGTGGTACTGAATAATTAAAATTTTTTTTTAACATAAAGGAGTGAGAAGTATGCGCCCAACACCTCAGGACGTTCATGTTGATGCCATTCTCTCCAACATATCTGTTATGTACAAAAATAACATGTATATTGGAGATGCTGTAGCACCATTGGTATCAGTTGAGAAACAAAGTGACAAATATTACAAGTTTGACAAAGCAGACATGTTTAGATCTACCGCGGGCATAAGAGCACCGGGTTCAAGTTCTAAAAGACATGGCTTCACTCTTAGTACAGATTCATATTTCTGTGATGAAGTTTCAGATGCAACACAACTTGAAACTGAAACACTTCAGAATGCGGATGCGGTACTAAGAATGGAAACTACAAAGATCAATTTCATCACTGATAAGATTCTATTGAAGTTTGAAGAAGATATCGCAGCATTGTGTACTACAACTTCAAATTGGGGTTCAAATTATTCAACACCTGTAAACTTGTGGGATGATTATGAGAATTCTGACTTCATTACTGACATGGAAGACGCAATAGAAGCAATTGAAGGTGAAACAGGTCAAGACGTTAACCTGATAGTTCTTTCTTACGATGTGTGGAAGGTATTGAAACATCATCCACAATTGCTAGAAAGAATGTCTAGTAATTCAGTTAAGACCGCTACATTAGATTTACTAGCATCAATCATTGGAGTACCTAAGATCTTGATAGGTAAAGCACTCGTGAATTCCGCAAACTTAGGACAAACAGCTACTTATTCTAGGTTGTGGACAAAAGACGTATTCTTAGGACACGTTGCTCCAGCACCTGGATTAGAAACTCCAACTGCATTGTACACTTTTGTATGGCCTGAGGAAGGCCAGATCAGAGGAGTACGTACTTGGAGAGAAGAAGGCATTCATAGTGACATCTACGAAGCCTTCATGCGTTATGACGCGAAAGTAGTAGGTAGCGATTTAGGTTACCTATTGAATAACGTTATTTCGTAAGTTTAACAGAACCAAAACTTTCCGGGATTGTTTCCACTAGTGGAACATCCCGAGATTCCCTTAATAGGAGGTTACTTAAATGGATAACTTTATTGGCTTTTTCAGAAAACTTACCGCGAATAAAGCAAAGATTAATAAGGAACTAGTCATTGGTAACAAAACAGTATTTGATGGTACCGGAAAGACATTTTTTGTAGATTCTGGTGCTTCAAATGCAGCAAATACCAATAACGGTAGAAGTTGGGCATCTCCGCTCGCGACAATAGCTGGTGCAATCGCTAAGTGTACCGCTAATCAAGGAGATGTGATTGTTGTAGCTGAAGGACA
>Ga0316579_10000863_pt1 | contig 10503 bp, 6 predicted proteins | sample J5NA_2_FD_203074 | JGI IMG/M metagenome (GOLD analysis project Ga0316579, IMG submission 203074) | Rhizosphere microbial communities from salt marsh grasses in Alabama, United States - J5-7_160517rDrA | ecosystem: Host-associated > Plants > Roots > Rhizosphere | place: USA: Alabama | collected...
GGCCGCAACACTGGGGATGTCTCCGGGCGCATCGGCCTCGTCTTCGACACCCGCAACGACGAACCGGCTCCCACCCGCGGCGTCCTGCTCGAGGCGATCTTCAGCGTCGCGGACTCAGGCCTGGCCGGCTCGCTGAGCTACACGCGCACGACCGTATCCGCAACGGGATACCTGCCCCTCATCGGACCGCTGCACGTGGCAGCCCGGGTCCTCGGCGAGAGCATGAGCGGAAGTCCCCGGATCGGCTCGTATGCGCGCATCGAGGCGGCCGACCGGCCGTTCCGCGGAGTCGGTGGCGCCGAGTCGAACCGCGCGATCCCCCAGCGCCGCCTCCTCGACGCCGACAAACTGATCGCGAACCTCGATCTCCGGTACGACTTCTTCGAGTACCCGACGCTCGTGCGCGCGACCGCGGTCGGGTTCGTCGACGCGGCCCGGGTCTTCCCTCCCGGGGAGTGGGAGCTGACCGCGTCGGACCTGGCCGTCGGCGGTGGGGTCGGGCTCTTCCTGCAGTTCGGCCGCGCGGCCATCCTCGGGACCACTGCCGGCGTCGGTCCCGACGGGGTGATCTGGAACTTCCACACCTGGTGGCCGTTCTAGGCACGCCCGGGAGCCCGACTAGGACGCTCCCATAGCCGCCTCCGGGACCTGAGCGGCGTCCTGCGCCCCGGCGTTAGATTTGGATATGCCCTCGAAGTTCAAGCTCTCTCGACTCCTCCCGCGGAACGCCCGCCCGGGCATCTTCGCGCCGCCAAACTAGCCGGCGGGGGCCCCAGGCGCGGCCGTATCCGGCCGCTCCGAGGGCGACCCGCCCCGGTCTCCGGAAGCCGACGACGGTCCCTCGAGCGAGGGCACCGCCCGCCCGACTTCGTCGTACAGGAGTGCACCATGGCTCAGATAACGGTTTCATCCGATCAGGTCTTCGACATCCTCCGGCGCAGCATCCTGGTGGACGGGTTCCACCTGGTCCTCGACCTGCAGCAGTCCCACGGCGCGTACATGTACGGCGCAGTTGCGAAGCGGGATTTCCTGGACTGCTACACCTATTTCGCGACGCTGCCTCTGGGACACAACCATCCGGGGCTCGACGAGCCCGCGTTCCGCGAATCGCTGATGATCGCCGCCATCGCCAATCCGGCAAACGCGGACGTCTATACCCGGGAGTACGCCGGGTTCGTACGGACCTTCCGCACGCACGCGGTGCCGGACGAGTTCCGCTACCTCTTCTTCATCGCCGGCGGCGCCCTGGCCGTCGAGAACGCCATGAAGGCCGCGTTCGACTGGAAGGCGCAGAAGAACCGCGCGCGCGGTGTCGAAGGCGGTGCCGACAAGATCCTCCACTTCCGCGAGGCCTTCCACGGGCGGAGCGGGTACACGCTCTCGGTGACCAACACCGAGCCGCTCAAGGTCGCGGATTTCCCGAAGTTCGACTGGCCCCGCATCGCCAATCCCAAGATCCCCTTCCCCCGCGACGAGGCGGCGGTCGCCGCGGCCGAGGCGCAGGCCATCACCGAGATCGACCGGGCGTTCGAGCGGGACCCGCACGGGATCGCCGCGATTCTCATCGAGCCGATCCAGTGCGAGGGCGGAGACAATCACTTCAGGCCCGAGTTCCTTCAGCAGCTGCGGCGGATCGCCGACGAGCGAGACGCACTGCTCATCTTCGACGAGGTGCAAACGGGGATGGGCGTTACGGGATCGATGTGGGCCTACCAGCAGATGGGTGCGACGCCGGACCTGCTCGCATTCGGCAAGAAGACCCAAGTCTGCGGCGTGATGGCCGGTCCCCGCATCGACGAGGTGGAGTCCAACGTGTTCCACGTGTCGTCCCGCATCAATTCCACCTGGGGCGGCAACCTCGTGGACATGGTCCGGTGTGCCCGCTACCTCGAGATCATGCACGAGGAGAAGCTGGTCGAGAACGCCGCCATGGTGGGCGGAGTGTTCCTCGATCTGCTGCAGGAGCTGGAGGCGGAGTTCCCGCAGGTCACCAACGCGCGCGGGCGCGGCTTGCTGCTCGCGTTCGACCTGCCGGATACGGAGACTCGCAACCGTGTGCGCCAGGCGTGCTGGGACAGCGGGTTCGCGACGCTCGCCTGCGGTCCCCGCTCGGTGCGGTTCCGACCCGCGCTGATCTTCAGCGAAGCGGACGTCGAGCGGGCGGGCACCATCCTGCGCGACGTGCTCGCCCGCTGAGTTCCCCTGCCCTCCCGTGCGGCGGAACGCCGCGCGGGAGGGATCTCCCTCTGGACATCCCGTCCCCGCCACGTATCCTTTCACGACCTTCGTCTCGAGGCATCCCTCATGGCCAGTGCCCCTGCTCCGGCTCGCGGTGCCTGGAAGTCACGCGCAGGCTTCATCCTCGCGGCCGCGGGCTCCGCGATCGGGCTCGGCAACATCTGGCGATTTCCGTACGTGGTCGGTGAGAACGGCGGTGCCGCCTTCGTGGTCATCTACCTGGCGTTCGTCTTCCTGATCGGCGCCCCCGTGATGATCGCGGAACTCACGCTCGGACGCCGCACCCAGCGGAATCCGGTCGGCGCCTTCGCCGCGATCGCCCCGGGCAGTATCTGGCAGTTCGTCGGGCTGCTCGGCGTAATCACCGGCGTCGGCATCCTGTCGTTCTACGGCGTGGTCGCCGGCTGGACGTTCGGCTACTTCCTCAAGACGCTGGGCGGGGCGTTCAATCAGACGATGACCGCCGAGCAGAGCGCGGCGGTCTTCACGGGTTTCGTCTCGAACTGGGTCGTCGCGTGCGGCCTGCTGCTGATCTTCCTCCTGCTCACCGCCCTCATCGTGTGGCGTGGCGTGTCGGACGGCATCGAGTTCATGTCGAAGATCTTGATGCCGGTGCTGCTGATCCTGCTCGTGATCCTCGCCGCGCGCTCCGTGACGTTGTCGGGCGCCGGCCCCGGATTACGGTTCTACCTCGCGCCCGATTTCTCGAAGATCACACCGCAGACATTCCCGACGGCGCTCGGCCAGGCGTTCTTCTCCCTGAGCCTCGGCATGGGGGCGATGATCACCTACGGCAGCTACATCGGGAAAGACGACAACCTGGTGAGCGCCGCCGGACTGGTATGTCTGTTCGACACGCTGATCGCGCTGCTCGCCGGGCTGATCATCTTCCCCGCCCTGTTCCACGCCGGGCTGAATCCGGCGTCGGGGGTCGGGCTCGTCTTCCAGGTCCTGCCGCCGCTCTTCGCGACGCTGCCGGCGGGAGAGTTCTTCGGAGCAGCCTTCTTCCTGCTGCTGACGATCGCAGCCCTCACGTCCACCATCTCGCTGCTCGAGGTCCCCGTCTCGTATCTGATCGACGAGTGGAAATGGGCTCGCCACAAGGCGGTCATCGTCACCACCCTCGGCACGCTGCTGCTCGGTCTGCCGTCGGCGCTGGCGTTCGGAGCCGTGGGATGGCTGAGCCAGCTGCCGGGCGTGGGGATGGACTTCCTCACGCTGATGAACATCGTCTTCGGCAACTACTCGCTGTCGGTCGGCTCGCTGCTCCTCGCCGTCTTTGTGGGGTATCGCTGGGGCGTGGCAGGTGCGGCGGCGGAGATCGAGGAGGGCGGCGTGCGGTTCGGACTGCGGCCGGCCTGGGCGTTCCTGATCCGGTTCCTCTGCCCGGTCGCGGTCGCCGTCATCATCGTCTACATCGTGTTCACCGGGAATTACTTCTAGAATATCCAATAGCCAATCCCGGAATATCCAATACTCAAGGAGAAGCCCCTTGGACATTGGGTATTCCGGGATTGGCTATTGGATATTGTATACTCCGTCGAGTGCGGATTCGGGCGGGGGCATATTCGACCGCCGGCTCTCCAGCGCCTCGTCCGCCGCCCGGTCGACCTCCGCCGTGACTTCCGCCTCGGCGGTCTCGAGTTCCGCTTCGGCGACGCCGTCACGCTTCAGGAACTCCTCATACAGCCCGATCGGGTCTCGCTGCCCCCAGTAGGCAAACGTCTCCGGCGGGATCAGGGACCGCGCCTCCTGCTCGTCGTGCGTCGCGTGGCCGCCCATCCGGAACGTCGACGCCGAGAGGATCACGGGGCCGTCACCCGCGCGACACCGGTCCGCCGCGAGCCGGGTGGCCGCGAACGCGTCGAGTACGTTGTTCCCGTCGAAGGACCATCCCTGGCAGCCGTAGGCGCGGTGCACGTCGGAGAAGTCGCTCGGGCGGTGGTGCACCGACACCGGCGTGCCGAGCGCCACCTGGTTGTTCTGGATAACGAATACCACCGGGAGGCTCAGCGCCGCCGCCATGTTGAACGCTTCGTGCGTCGGTCCCGACTTCACCGATCCGTCACCGACCCAGGTCAACGCCACTCCGGGCTCCCCGCGCAGGCGGAATCCGAGGCCCAGCCCGACAGTGACCACCGGGATGTTGCCGATGTTGGAGATCGGCGGGAGCACGCGGTGCGCAAAGCTGCCCACATGCCCGTCCCGCCCCTTCGAGGGCGAGTCGTACGTTCCCAGGTAGCCGCGCAACATATCGGCCACCGGCATCCCCATCTCGCAGCACGCCCCGGCGTTGCGGATCATGGGGGCCACGACGTCCCGTCCCCGATCGAGGGCGTGCACGGGGCCTACCGTGACCGCTTCCTCGCCGGTGCCCAGCCACGCCTTCGAGATCACGCCCTGGCGCACCCAGCGCTTGAGCATCACGTCGTGGAGCCTGGTACGCACCATCCCGCGGTACAGGTCGAGCTTGGCGTCCCGGTCGAGGCCCGCCACCAGCCGTGCGCGCTCGGGATCCGTCGACCACGGATCCGTGTACCGGGCGACCAGGTCAGGCTCCGGCTGCCAGGAGACGTACTCCGGCGGATCGAAGACGGGGAAGCGTTTCATGCGGATACCGTCGGCGCCGGACGGCGCGGGTGCACCGAGCTCAGACCAGGTAGCGGCGGACGGCGTCGCGATCCGCGGGGTCGAGAGCGTCGATCAGGTCGCTCCCGAACTCCCACGCGGTCGGGTACCGATTGTCCGGGTCCGATTCGAGCGAGCGCATGAGCACCGCCTCGAGCGGACGCGGGAAGTCGCGACGCACACTGCGCAACGGTGTCGGTTTCCCGCGGAGCCGGGCGATCATCATCTCCTGCGGCGACCGCCCTTCGAACGGGAGCTTCGTGGTGAACATCTCGTAGCCGACGATGCCGAGGGCGTACACGTCGCTCCGGCGATCGAGCGTCTTTCCGCGGATCTGCTCGGGGCTCATGAACTCGGGCGTACCGAGGATGATCCCGGTGGCGGTCAGCTTGGCAACGCCCGGGCTCGCGCGCCGCTCCTTGGCCAGACCGAAGTCCATCACCACCGCGATCTCGGCTCCATCGGCGTCCTTCTCCAGCATGATGTTCTCGGGCTTGAGGTCGCGGTGCACGATGTTCATGTCGTGCGCGTGGTGCAGGCCTGCACAGCACTGCACGAGAATGCGCACGCCCTCCACCGGCGCCATCTGCCCGACCCGCACCTCCCGATCGGAGAGCAATTCGCCCCGCAGGTACGGCATCACGAGATAGATGAGCCCGTCCTCGGTCTCGCCGAGACGCAGAATGCGGCAGGCGTTGGGGTGATCGAGGCGCATGGCCAGGCCGGCTTCGCGGCGCAGCCGCTCGACCGAGCCGTCGTCCTTTCCGAGCTTCGGACTCAGCACCTTGATGGCGAGCGACTCGCCGGTGGAGAGGTCCTTCGCCTCGTACACGAAGGCCATCCCCCCCTCTCCCAACTTGCGCAGCACCTGGTAGCGCCGGTCGATGACCTGGTCCTCGAGCGAGCCTGCGCGGTCCATGCTCACGCCGCCCTGTGATTTCACCGCTTTGCGGACCACGGTGCGGCCGCCTGGGGGAGTCGCGGCTCGCGCGGTGCCGACGCCCACCGGGGCCCCACCCGCCACGTCCACCAGCGGGCTTCCATCCTTCGGACAGAAGCGGGCGGCACCCGTGTAGACCGTCTTGCAGCGTGGGCAGCGTCGGCTCATGACCGTACCAAGTTGCGTCCGCCGTCCTTGGCGCGATAGAGGGCGGCATCGGCGCGCGCGAGCACCCCCTCCGGGTCTTCAACTTCGCCGGCCGCGACCGTCGCCACGCCGATCGAGATCGTGGCGTGCAGCCCCGATCCGTCCTGGGCGAAGTCGCGCTGGGCCACGCGCTCCCGGATGCGCTCCGCCAGGGCGGTCGCGCCCGGCAGCGCGGTCTCGGGAAGTAGGATCACGAATTCCTCGCCCCCGTAGCGGGCGACCGTGTCGACCGCACGCACCTCGTCGCGCAGCATGGCCCCGAGCTGCCGCAGCACGTCGTCGCCGACGAGGTGGCCGCGCGAATCGTTGATCTTCTTGAAATGGTCGACGTCGATCATCATGACGCCAAGCGTCAGGCTGTAGCGGTTGAGCCGCTCCAGCTCTTCCTCGAGGCGGTCAAGCAGTGCCCGGCGGTTCACGCAGGCCGTCAGGGCGTCCGTCGTGGCGAGCCACTCGTACTGTTCCCTCGCGGACTGCGCGTCCTCGAGACGGTAGGCCCGTTCAATGACGCCGATGGCGGTGCCGATGATTCGCTCGGCGAAGAGCAGGTCCGCATTCCCGAGCGGCGCCTCGCCCGCCAGCGTGCGCAGGAAGAACACCCCGCTCTGTTCGCCGTGCATCCCGAAGGGCACTGCAATCGCCGAGTGGGTGTCCACGCATACGCCGCGGCTCTGCCATTCATTTCGGGCGTCGACGAAGAGCGGGTCGGTCGTGACGTCCTGCACCAGCACCGGTTGGTTCAGTTCGATGGCGCGGCGGATCTCGGGATAGTCATCGATGCGGATTTGCAGGTTGCTCAGCTCCGGCTTCTCCGCCGCCACCACCACGAGCGCCGCCGGATCGCCCTGCTTGGCCAGCACGATGGAGCAGCGCGAGATCTTCAGCGCGTGCATGACGCGGTTGGCAAGCACGCGGTAGATCTGGTTCGGCTCGAGCTGTGACGTCACCTCGTGCAGGATGTCGAGCATCTCGGTGCGCACCGACGCCTCGACGGCCGCCCGACGGGCCTCGAGGCGCGCGTCCCTCAGCACGCGCCCGGCCCGCAGTTGCGCCTCGACCCGCGCCGCCAGCTCCTTCGCGCGGAAGGGTTTGGCGATGAAATCCGCCGCGCCGAGACCGAGCGACGCCTCCGTCGCCTCCTCCGGAGCCAGCACCGAGATCATCAGCACGGGGAGATCCCGCCACTGCTCCTCGTCCTTGATTCTCCTCAGCAGCTGCAGCCCGTCGAGCTTCGGCATGAGGATGTCGAGCATCAACAGATCCGGCGTGTCCCGGGCCAGCGCCGGCAGCACGTCCTCGGCATTCTGAACCGGGATGACGTGGTGCCCTTGGCGCTCCAGAGCCAGAGAGAGGGCAGTCAGCTGCGTCCGATCGTCGTCGACCACCATGATCTTTGCGGGAGTGACGATCATCGCGACACCGATGCGAGAGCGGGTGACAGGGTGTCGATCGTGTCGGGATCGACGTTGCCGCCACTGACGACGAGCACCGTGGGCCCGTGCGGCTGCCAGACTCCCGAACGGATCGCGGCCGTGGTCGCTGCACCCGAGGGCTCCGCCGGGACGCCGCCGCTCCGATGAAGCCAGCGCGTCGCCTCGATGATGGCCTCGTCGGTCACCTGCACCGCATCGACCCTCCCGTCGAGATGCGCGAAGGTGAGCGTACCCACCGAGAGCGGCAGCAGACCGTCCGCCACGCTCCCCGTTCGCTCGAGACGCACCGGCGCCCCGGCCTCGAGCGCCGCCGCGAGTGCCGCACCGCCCGTCGGTTCCACGCCGGTCACGGCTACTCCCGGACGGAGGTACGCCAGCGCCGTCGTGATCCCGGCAAGGAGCCCCCCGCCGCCGACCGGCACCGCAACATGGGCTACGCTCGGAAGATCTTCGGCGATCTCCAGGCCCACAGTGCCCTGGCCGGCGATGATGTCGGGATGGTCGAATGGCGGCACCACGGCCAGACCGTCGGACTCGGCCAGCGCGAGGGCACGGCCGTACCGATCCTCCGAGGTAGTCCCGGCCAGCACCACCTCGCCCCCCCAACGGCGCACACCGTCCACCTTGGCCGTTGGGGCGGTCTCGGGCATCGTCACCACGGCGCGGATCCCCAGACGATGGGCGACGAACGCTACTGCCTGCCCGTGGTTGCCGCTCGAGTACGTGATGACGCCCCGCTCCCGCGCGGCGGGGGCGAGGCGGCTGATCAAGGTCCAGGCGCCACGCAGCTTGAACGCCCCGGTCGGCTGCTCGTTCTCGAGCTTGAGATAGACCGGGACGCCGGCACGCTGCGACAGCGCTGGCATTTCGCGCAGCGTCGTGCGCCTGGCAACGCCCACGAGATCTCGGGCCGCTGCGCGGATGTCGTCGAGCGTCACGCGGTCGGGCGTACGGTGCTCCTGTGTGGGTGCTAGATGTCCATCTCGCGCTGGTCCCGTCCCTCGGCCACCACCTCGGCCCCGTTGGGACGGTCGTCGGCCTCCTCGTCCTCGAGCACGACGCGTGCCACGTCGACCACCGTGTCGCCCGCGTCGAGATTCATGACCTTCACGCCCTGGGTGTTGCGGCCGGCGACCCGGATGCCGTCGACCGGCAACCGGATGATCACGCCCTGCCGCGACACCAGCATCAGCTCGTCCTCGGGCAGTACCTCCTTGAGAGCGACGACGGCGCCGGTCTTCTCGGTGCGCCGCAGGGTGATGATCCCCTTGCCCCCGCGCTTCTGGAGCCGGTAATCGCCGAGCGGCGAGCGCTTGCCCATGCCGCGCTCCGCGACGACGAGCAGTGTGGCATCCCGCCGGATCACCACCATGCCGATCACCCGATCGCCCTCCTCGAGCTGGATGCCCCGCACGCCCGTGGTCGCGCGTCCCATCTCCCGGACGTCCTTTTCGCTGAAGCGAATGCTCATCCCGTTGCGGGTCGCCAGCACGATGTCGTTGGTCCCGTCGGTGACCTGCACCTCGATCAGCTCGTCGCCCGACTCGATGTTGATCGCATTGATCCCGGTGGAGCGGGGGTTCCCGTACGCCGAGAGCGGGGTCTTCTTCACCACGCCCTGCGCCGTCGCGAACATCAGGCTCTGCGAATCGCTGAACTCGCGCACCGTAACGAACGCCGTGATGCGCTCGTCCGTTCGGACCTGAATCAGGTTGATCACCGGCCGTCCCCGGGCCGCGCGGCCGCCCTGCGGGATGTCGTACACTTTCAACCAGTACACCTGCCCCCGGTCGGTGAAGAAGAGCACGTAGTCGTGGGTCGAGGCGACGAAGAGGTGCTCGACCCAGTCGTCCTCCTTCGTGCCCATCCCGTTGAGGCCCCGACCGCCGCGGCGCTGCCGCCGGTACGTGGTGACCGGGATGCGCTTGATGTAGCCGGCGTGAGAGATCGTGACCACCATGTCCTCTTCGGCGATCAGATCCTCGATCGAGAACTCCCCCTCGTCGGCGACGATCTCCGTCCGCCGCGCGTCGCCCCACTTCTGCACCGCCTCGTCCAGCTCGCCCTTGAGGATGCCCATGCGCTGGTCGCGGGACGCCAGAATGCCCTTCAGCTCCTTGATCAGCGCGCGGACCTCCGTCAGTTCCTCCTCGAGCTTGTCGATCTCGAGCGCCGTCAGCCGGGCGAGCCGCATGTTGAGAATCGCCTCGCTCTGCTTCGCCGAGAGGCCGAACCGCGCGCGCAGCGCCTCGTCGGCCGACGGGACGTCCTTGGCCTTCCGGATGATCTGGACGACCTCGTCGATGTTGTCGACGGCGATCTTCAGGCCCTCGAGAATGTGCTCCCGCGCCTCGGCCTGCACGAGGTCGAACTCCGTCCGCTTGACGATGACCGCGTGCCGGTGATCCACGAAGTGCTGGAGCATTTCCTTCAGGTTCATCACCCGCGGCTGGCCGTCGGCCAGCGCGAGCATGATCGCCCCGAAGGTCGTCTGCATCTGCGTGTGCTTGAACAGCTGGTTGAGCACCACCGTCGGGTTGCCGTCGCGGCGCAGCTCGATCACGATCCGCATCCCGTCCCGGTCGGACTCGTCCCGGATATCGGAGATGTCGGTGACCTTCTTTTGGTGAACGAGGCCGACGATCTGCTCGATCAGCCGAGACTTGTTGACCATGAAGGGGATCTCGGTGACGACGATCTGCGCACGCCCCGACGACTCCTTCTCCTCCACCTGCGCGCGCGCACGCATCACGATGCGGCCGCGCCCGGTCTCGTAGCAGTCCCGCACGCCGTCGCGCCCGTAGATGTACCCCCCCGTCGGGAAGTCGGGCCCCTGCACGTGGCGTCGCAGGTCCTTGATCTCGCAGTCCGGACGGTCGATGAGATGCTTCAGGGCGCCCGCGATCTCGCCGAGATTGTGCGGCGGGATGTTCGTGGCCATGCCGACCGCGATGCCCGACGATCCGTTGATCAGCAGGTTGGGGAGCTTCGACGGCAGGACCGTCGGCTCCTCGAGCCGGTCGTCGAAGTTCGCCACGAACGGGACGGTGCTCTTCT
>Ga0316579_10000864_pt1 | contig 10498 bp, 9 predicted proteins | sample J5NA_2_FD_203074 | JGI IMG/M metagenome (GOLD analysis project Ga0316579, IMG submission 203074) | Rhizosphere microbial communities from salt marsh grasses in Alabama, United States - J5-7_160517rDrA | ecosystem: Host-associated > Plants > Roots > Rhizosphere | place: USA: Alabama | collected...
TGTTAAAATCATATACCAAATGGCCTAATGATTCCCTACAATATAACGTTCGGCTTTACGCATTGTGCATAGCCGTTGAAGTTGTTACATTTCAGGCTTACCGGCATCAAGCTACTCAAGATCATGAATAAAGTACCTACGGCTTCCGAGGCTCATCAATCGCGCAAATACTATATTTTGATCGGCATAGCGCTGCTAGCGCTTGCTTTGGGCATTTATCAATGGATTGAATTGATCCAGATCAGGACCGGCGGCTCGGCTCCATTATGCTCATTAAGCGCAAAGATCAACTGCGCCACTGTGTGGAACTCGCCTCTGGCAGATAAGGTTCACGATTTAACCGGCATCCCTTTTGCCGGATGGGGTGTCGCCTGGGCGGCGATCGTGCTCCTCTTGGGTATAGAACTTACTGTCCTTGCACGCAAGGGAAATCCACTAGGCACGGCCGTACTGGCCTTGCGCCTTACCACCGGATTCGGTGTCGTTACTGCTCTGGCTTTGTTTACATACAGCATTGCAATTGGGGTAATCTGTCCGACTTGTTTTCTGTTTTATATTCTCGTTGTAGCGGCTGCTGTTCTCGCCTTTCGAGGCCGCCATGGCGAGGGCGGGCAATGGAATCATGCCCTATTGCAATCGATGGGACTATTGCTCATTCTTCTTGCTGTATTGCTGTTACCGGGAAGAAACACGCCACAGCAATCACAAGACCTGGCCACCCTCAATCCTTTGAGCAAGACGACGGCGGATACCAAGCCGGGTGAAGATCCCTTGGCGAAATTTTTACTCACCTTACCTCCAAAGGCACGCCAGCTGGTCAGCGATGCGCGTGCCGTGTACCGCGCCGCACCGCTCATCGATCGCCCTGTGGACATTAACCGCCTCATTACCGGCAACGCCCGCTCACCGGTTCACCTCATCGACTGGATCGACATTCGCTGCCCGCACTGCAAACACCTGGAAGAGGCTCTTACCCAAATCCGCCAATCCACACCCACCAACAGCTGGAGCGAAGAAGGACGTCATTTCCCCCTCGACAGCGAGTGCAATTCCAACATGACCCGTTCCGATGGAACTCATGTCGCCTGCCTTGCCGCCAAGATGTTAATCTGTCTGGGCGGGTCCCCCAAAGGGCATCAGGTACGCACCACATTTTTCCAGAAACAGGGACACCTAGATGTCGACAACATGTGGGAAATAGCCGCCGCCACACCGACACAACGCAAAAGTCTGGAAACATGCGTCAGCTCCCAGGCGACGGACAATATGCTGCGAGACGATATCGACTACGCCATGCAACATCATATTCAAGGCACGCCATTAGTGGTCATCAACGGCCGACAAGCACCCGGGTACCCACCGTTTATCTATGCGATGATCATCGCTGGCGGCGATAGTAATGCCGAAGGCTTTAAGGTATTGCCACCTCCCAGAGATCAAGTTACAGAGCATTGATGGCCGATTCCTTCCATGAAAACCCAATCGCCGGATACGCAACAAGACACCTGCATTAACCCTATAGAAAGCGGTGCGCTTACCGTAGCCGGCGCCAGGGAGCGCATCCTCTCGACTATTCAAGCACTGGCGGAAAGCGAACGAATCCCTCTAAAAGAGAGTTTGGGGCGCATCCTCTGCGACAACCTGTACGCCCCGTTTGACGTACCACCCTGGGATAATTCCGCCATGGACGGATATGCCGTCCACAGCCAAGACCTGCCCGGCACCAAGCAATGCCGACTGACGGTAGTCGGAAGCTCTATGGCGGGACGCCCCTTTAACGGCGACATACTGGCAGGCCAGTGCGTGCGCATCATGACCGGCGCCATGGTTCCACATGGTTGCGACACCGTCATCATGCAGGAACAGGCCACGCGCGAGGGAGACGTCATCATAATCGGAGCGGGCCATAGCAGCGGCCAACATGTACGCCGCGCCGGAGGCGACTTGGCGGCGGGACAAAGCGTCCTCAGGGCAGGACGGCGCATAACTCCGGCGGACCTGGGTGTGCTGGCTTCGCTGGGTATCGCTGAGGTCATCGTTACCCGCCGCCCGCGCATCGCCTTTTTCTCTACCGGCGACGAATTGCGCGCCATAGACCAAGCGCTCGATGCCGGCGCGATCTATGACAGCAATCGCTATGCCCTCTACGGAATGCTGCAACAAACCGGCGTCGAAGCGGTGGGGCTGGACATCGTGCGCGATAATCGCGAGGCACTGCGGCTCGCCCTCACTCAAGCCGCCGCCGACGCGGACGCGGTGATCTCCACCGGGGGTGTCTCGGTGGGCGACGCGGATTTCGTCCGTGAGATCCTCGCCGAGCTGGGTGAAGTCCATTTCTGGAAAGTAGGCGTAAAACCCGGACGGCCCTTCGCCTTCGGTCTTATCGGCCGCGCCTGGTACTTCGGCTTGCCCGGCAATCCGGTCTCCACCATGGTGACCTATAATCAATTCGTACAGCCCGCACTACGGCGCCTGATGGGGGAGGATCCGCCCCCTCCCCTGCAATTCAAGGTAACTTGCGTGACAGCCCTTACCAAGTCGCAGGGCAGAATGGAATTTCAACGCGGAATCCTGGAAACCAATGCCGCGGGGGAAACCGTGGTGCGCAGCAGCGGCGGGCAGGCCTCCAACATCCTGAGCTCCATGAGCGAGGCCAACTGTTTCATCGTATTGCCCGCGGAGTGGGGCGATGTGCCGGCGGGGACCCTGGTGGAAGTGCAACCCTTCCCCGGTTTGTAATAGAAAACCAGCGACTACTTGAATAAGGACATAATGACTGACACCGGTCATTGGGAACACTTTCCCCATGAAGCCGACATGGGGATACGCGGCATCGCCACCAGCCTCGAAGAGGCCTTCGCGCAAGCCGCTATGGCATTGACCGCCATCGTCACCGATCCCGCCTCGATACGGGTCCGGGAGACTATCACCCTCACGGCCGCGGATCCCGATCGCGAATTGCTGTTCGTGGATTTTCTAAACGCCCTCATCTTTGAGATGGCCAGGCGTCACATGCTGTTCAGCCGTTTTCAAGTCACGATTACTTCAGACCGCTTAAGCGCCACCGCCCAAGGCGAAACCGTGGATGTCGCCCGCCATCAACCGGCGGTGGAAATCAAAGGCGCGACCTATACGGCGCTCGCGGTAAAACACCTGGACGATGGCACATGGTTGGCACAATGCGTGGTGGACGTTTAGCTGCAATGCCCATCGCGATGTTATAGACTCCCGCGTAATAGGTCTTATTTGTACCACCCGAACAACTGCGGAGGTCGAATCATGGATCGCGCCCAGTTCAAGCAAGAGGCGGAAAATACCTGGCGCATCCAACCCTTCGGCAAGATGCGCGTTCCGGCGATACTCTATGCCAGTCCCACGCTCATCGACGCAATGGATCAAAAAGTCTTCGAACAGATCACCAATGTGGCCTCACTCCCCGGCATCGTCAAGACCGCCTACGCCATGCCCGATGCCCATTGGGGTTACGGTTTTCCCATAGGCGGTGTGGCCGCCTTCGATCCCGATGCCAGCGGGGTGATCTCGGCCGGTGGCGTAGGTTTCGATATTTCCTGCGGTGTACGCACCCTGCACACCGGTCTTAAACGCGACCACGTCCTTCCTGTGCAACGCCGCTTGGCTGATGTCCTGTACGCCACCATCCCCGCCGGCCTCGGCAGCACCGGTCCCCTGCGCCTCAACGGCAAAGAGATGGACGCCATGCTCCAAGGCGGCGCCCGCTGGGCGGTGGAGCAAGGTTACGGAAGGCCCGAGGATTTAGACTATGTGGAAGAACACGGCTGTATGAGCGGCGCCCATCCTGAACAGGTCTCACAGCATGCCAAACAACGCCAGCACGACGAGATGGGTACCTTGGGTTCCGGAAATCACTACCTGGAGGTACAACACGTCGTCGAGATATTTGCACCCGATGTAGCAGCCGTTTTCGGCATCGAGTTGGGCGACATTATGATCAGTATCCACTGCGGCTCGCGCGGTTTGGGCCATCAGATCGGCACGGAATTTCTAAAATCCATGGCCGTCAGCGCACGGGATTACGGAATCGCACTCCCCGATCGCGAACTGGCCTGCGCCCCCATACGCTCGCCGCTGGGCGAGCGCTACCTCGGCGCCATGCGCGCCGGCATCAATTGCGCCCTGGCCAATCGCCAGATCATTACCCACCTCACGCGCCAGGCCGTTGCCGAAGTCTTGCCCAAAGCCGATCTGCGCCTGCTCTATGATGTCTCCCACAACACCTGCAAAGTGGAAGAGCATAATGTAGACGGCGCACCGCGCCGCCTGTTCGTCCATCGCAAGGGTGCCACACGCGCCTACGGACCCGGCCATCCCGAACTGCCTCCGGCATTCCGTGCCACCGGCCAGCCGGTATTGATCGGTGGCACCATGGGTACGGAGTCCTATGTACTGGTGGGTACGACTGAGAGTGAACAACGCTCATTCTCCTCGGCCTGCCACGGCGCCGGTCGGGCTATGAGCCGTCACCAGGCTACCAGGCAATGGCGCGGACGGGAATTGGTCGATCAACTGGCGGAACGCGGTATCTTGATCCGCAGCCCTTCCTTGCGCGGCATCGCGGAAGAGGCCCCGGGTGCCTACAAGGACGTGTCGGCGGTGGTAGACGCGTCTCATCAAGCAGGACTGGCCCGCAAGGTGGCGCGTCTGGAACCCATGATCGTGGTCAAAGGCTGATGCGGTGTAATCCCTATCCGGCGCACCCAGGGTCAAGAGCATTGTGTGGGGCGGTCCGCACGGATATCCTCTATACATAAGCGTGTAGGCCCATAGGCACAGGAAAACGAGGCCCATGCCCATCCACAACGCCGACATAGCCACCTGTTTCGAGGAGATCGCCGAACTCCTGGAAATCCAGGGCGGCAATCCATTCCGCATTCGCGCCTACCACAACGCCGCGCGCACCGTAGGCGACCTCGGCACGGAATTGAGCGCCATGGTGGCCCAAGGACAGGACCTTACCCGCCTCCCCGGCATCGGCAAGGATCTGGCCGCCCAGATCGCAGAGATCATCCGCACCGGCACCTCTGCCAAGCTCAAGGAATTGCATAAGAGCGTTCCGCCCAGTGCGGCCGAGATGTTGGCACTGCCCGGCCTGGGACCCAAACGGGTCAAGCTGCTCATGGAGCAATTGGGCATCCGCACTTTAAAACAACTGCAACATGCCGCCCAAAGCGGCAGGATACGTGAGCTGTCCGGTTTCGGCGAAAAAAGCGAGCAGCACATCCTCCAAGCCATACAGGCCCATCTCGGTGAAGATAGGCGCTACAAGCTCGCCGTCGCCGCGCAATACGCCGATACCCTGCTAGGCAACCTCAAACATACTGCGGGCGTGAAGGATGCCGTGATCGCCGGCAGTTATCGCCGCGCCCGGGAAACCGTGGGTGACTTGGATATCCTGGTCAGCACCACGACGCCGGGGCCGGTGATGGAAAGCTTCATAGACTACGACGAAGTGAAACAAGTCGTTTCACAAGGACCTACCCGCGCCACCGTGATCCTCCGTTCCGGCCTGCAAGTGGACCTGCGGGTCGTCCCCGTCGAGAGCTTCGGTGCGGCCTTGCAATATTTCACGGGCTCCAAGGCGCACAACATCGCGGTACGCCGCCTGGGGCAACAGCGCGGCCTCAAGATCAACGAATATGGCGTATTCAAGGGCGACCAGCGGGTGGCCGGCGACACGGAAAAATCGGTCTACGCTGCGGTGGGACTGCCGTATATCGAACCCGAGCTACGGGAAGACCGCGGAGAAATCGCGGCGGCACAGGCACACCGCCTCCCCAAGCTCATCGCACTCAAGGACCTCAAAGGCGATCTGCACAGCCATACCCAGGCCACCGACGGCCACAACAGTATCGAGGAAATGGCGCACGCCGCCAAGAAACGGGGGTTGCACTATCTGGCCGTCACCGAACATTCCCAACACCTCACCGTGGCCAAGGGCCTGGACATCGACCGCCTCGCCCGCCAAATGGCGGAGATTGACCGTCTCAACACCGAACTGCACGGTATAACCCTGCTTAAGGGTATAGAGGTCGATATCCTGGAAGACGGACGCCTCGACCTCCCCGACAGCATATTGTCACGTTTGGATCTGGTGGTAGCGGCGGTCCACAGCAAATTCGATCTACCCCAAAGCAAACAGACCGCGCGTATCCTGCGGGCCATGGATACCCCGCATTTCACCATCCTGGCCCATCCCAGCGGCCGCCTGCTCGGCGAACGGAAGGCCTATGACGTGGATATGGAGCGGATAATCCGCGCCGCGCGGCAGCGGGGCTGCTTTCTGGAACTCAACGCCCATCCGGAACGTCTGGACCTCAGCGACGTCTACTGTAATATGGCGAAAAGCGAAGGTGTCCTGATCAGTATCGCCTCGGATGCCCACAGTGTGCTGGATTTTACCAACCTGCACTTCGCCATCGGGCAGGCGCGGCGCGGCTGGCTGGAAGCCGCGGATGTCTTGAACACGCGTCCGCTTGCCAAATTGCGGCCGCTGTTGCGGCAAACCATGTAAGCGCCGCGACGGGATGCACCGTCAGGAGAAAGGAAATGAACCTTGCACACACACCGACAATCGAGATCCAAGACGGCGACGCGCTGATTATCGTCGATGTCCAAAACGATTTCCTCCCGGGAGGCGCACTTGCCGTACCCCATGGCGATGAAGTGATACCAGTGCTGAACCACTATATCGATATCTTCCTCACCAAGGGTCTACCCATCATCGCCACGCGCGTCTGGCATCCAGTCAACCATTGCTCGTTCCACGCCCAGGGTGGACCTTGGCCACCGCATTGCATCGCCAACGGACCTGGCGCCGAATTCGCAGCCGGACTGCGACTTCCAGCGGAATTCGTGATTATCTCCATGGCTACCGCCCCGGATAAGGATGCCTACTCGGGTTTCGGCAACACGGAACTGGAGGCGGTCCTGCGCTCCCATGGGGTACGCCGGGTGTTCGTCGGGGGCTTGGCCACTGATTACTGTGTATTGAACACGGTCAATGATGCCTTGGACAACCGCTATCAGGTCTATGTCCTTAACGATGCGATCCGCGCCGTGAACGTCCATCCCGACGACGGCCGCACGGCGGAACAAGCAATGATCGCCAAGGGGGCGATCATGATTACTCTGGATCAGTGCTCATGAATGATAATACGCCTCTAGCAAGCTGGTATCGGTCCTGTCGCAAACAATTTCCAAGTAAATTAATGAGTATTCACGAAGTTTGAATGTATGATCGATATCTCCCGCAGTGCCCTGCTGACCGATCTCTATCAGCTCACCATGCTGCAGGCCTATAGGCAGCACGGCCAGGAAGAGACCGCCGTATTCGAATTCTTTGTCCGAAAACTGCCCGAGCAACGCGGCTTCCTCATGGCCGCCGGACTCGAACAGGTTTTACAGTATCTGGAAGAATTGCACTTCACCGCCGAGGAGTTGCAATGGCTTGCAGGCACCGGCAAGTTCAACCATGATTTCCTCGATTACCTCAAAGATCTGCGCTTCCGCGGCGAGGTGCATGCCATGGCGGAAGGCACGCTATTTTTCAGTGATGAGCCCATCCTGCGCGTTACCGCCCCCCTGCCACAGGCGCAGTTGGTGGAGAGCCGCCTCATCAACCTATTACACTTCCAAACCATGATCGCCTCCAAGGCGGCACGCTGCGTGCTCGCCGCGCCGGACAAACAGCTGGTGGATTTCGGCTTCCGCCGCGCCCACGGCGCCGAGGCCGGGGTGTTGGCCGCCCGCGCCGCCTATCTCGCCGGATTTGCCGGTAGTGCCACGGTAGCCGCGGGACCGCTGTTCGGCATCCCCACCTACGGTACCATGGCCCACTCCTTCATCCAGGCCCATGACGATGAAATGACTGCCTTCGCCAACTTCGCCGCCACCAACCCGGGCGCGGTGGTTTTGCTCATCGATACCTATGACACGGAAGCGGCGGCGCAAAAGGTCGCGGCACTGGCGCCGCGACTGCACCAAAGAGGAATCACGGTCAAGGGCGTACGCATTGACAGCGGCGATCTCGCCGAGAACGCACGCCGCGTACGCCGCATCCTCGATCAAAACGGACTGCACGACGTCACCATCTTCGCCAGCAGCAGCGTCGATGAATATCTCATCAAGGAATACAGCGATGACCTTGTCCCCATCGACGGCTACGGCATCGGTACCCATCTCGATACCTCCGCCGATGCGCCCTATCTCGACTGCGCTTATAAACTACAGGAGTATGCGGGTCGGCCACGCCGCAAACGCTCGGAAGGCAAATCCACCTGGCCGGGTCGCAAGCAGGTATACCGACACTATGGAGACAACGGCATCATGCTCAATGATGTGGTAACCGTGGTTGATGATTTGCGGGACGGACGGCCGCTCTTGCAGCAGGTCATGCATGATGGGCTCAGGGCCCAGCCTGAGCCGTCGCTCACGGCTCTGCGTGAATATGCCGCGCAGGAATTGGCGAGCCTGCCGGCACCGCTGTGTGAACTTGGCCGCGAGCCGCCCTATTCGGTACTGATCTCAGAATCCCTGCGCAAATTGGCCGCGCGACTCGATAGCGCGAAGCTGGACGACGCATATGACCTGCCCCGCGTGCAATGAATGCTAGTTCCGGCAACAGCGTTGCGATTTCAGCAGTCTATCCTTTACACTGATTTCCGATTCTTGTAATCCACTCTAACCCGAGCCGGGGTATTCATGGCCTCAACCTCTCTTCCAATTCCGGATTTTTTCGCTCCTGCTCAGGTGGGTGCGATCTGGCGGGTACCCTACCAAGAACGGGTGGCAGATGCGGAAGCCTGGGCGCGGAAACATGGCATATTGCCCGCAGACCAGGATACTACCCGAATATGCTTGGTCACTGTGGACGTGCAGAACACATTTTGCATCCCCGGCTTCGAATTATTCGTCGGCGGTCGTAGTGGCACGGCTGCGATCGACGACAACCGTCGGTTGTGCGAATTCATCTATCGCAACCTTCAAGTTATTAGCCAGGTGGTTCCGACTATGGATACTCACCGCCTAATGGCAGTGTTTCACCCGATTTACCTGTTGAATGATGCCGGCGAGCATCCCCAGCCATTTACCCTTATATCCCACGATGACGTGGCCAATGGGCGCTGGCGTTTCAATCCAGCCCTCGGCTTCAGCCTTGGCATCAGCCCGGAGGACGGGCAGCGCCGGTTACTGCACTATACCCGTGCGCTGAAGCAGAGCGGCAAATACGAGCTGACCATCTGGCCTTATCACGCCATGCTCGGCGGAATCGGCCATGCGCTGGTATCCGCGGTGGAGGAAGCGGTGTTTTTCCATTCAGTGGCGCGCATCAGTCGGCCGGATTTTCAGATCAAAGGGAACAATCCCTTCACCGAACATTATTCCGTACTGGGCCCGGAGGTCACCGAAGATCCTGATGGCAAACCTCTCGCCCGACGCAGTCAGGCACTGGTAGATGAATTACTAAAATTTGACGCCGTTATCATAGCGGGTCAGGCCAAGAGTCACTGTGTGGCGTGGACTATCGCCGACCTATTGAGCGACGTGCTGGACCGCGATCACCGACTAGCCAAGAGAATCTATCTGCTAGAAGATTGCACCTCGCCGGTGGTGATGCCTGGGGTGATCGACTACACCGAACAGGCTGATGCCGCGTTTCAACGGTTTGCGGATGCTGGCATGCGTGTGGTCCGTTCGACGGATGCCATTGCAGATTGGCCGGGCATCAATGTCTAACTACCACATGTATAGGAAAAATATGCGCTCAATTCCGCCAAGCCACATGGGTACAACACTTGGGCGTCGTGGTGGTCGTCATCGCTCTTGCCGCGACACCGTAGTGCCGGACCACACCCTCTCGCCCATATAATTTCAGTCCGCCCGTCGACCTCGAACGAAGTCTGTGAAATAGTCGACTACAATCCAATTTCCGGACGTCCATCCATTTCTTTCAGACGCTTTTCCAGATTATCGACCATTTCCGCCGCTTCGGCCATTTCCAGTGAAAGAGCTTCCTGAACGATCGAGGCTAGCACATTATAGTCACTTTCACTGATATGCTCTCGCGCCTCGGCGCTGACGTTTTTCTTGAATGCCTCTACGACTTTTTGCGCTAATTTCTCATTTTGGTTATTCATGGACAACTCCTTACGTTACGGATGCAGAGCAGCAAAAGGGGTCGGTGACAACTGAAAATATGAATGATTACCATTTGTCACTCCGTATATGCATGATTAGTATTCACGATTTTGCCTAGATATTTTCTAGCAGTTTAGGAAGTTATGCGGAAGTCATGACGGTTGCAAGTATTGCGAGTGCGGAAGCGTACGTGCAAGCCATGCGAGCATAGTATTCGCCTCATTCAAAGGTCCGCTTAGGGTCGAATTCGCGGTGCATCCAATGCTGTGGTTTATGGATAGGTAACACAGCATTCATGGAATGCTACACAACTCATTCTTTT
>Ga0316579_10000866_pt1 | contig 10471 bp, 11 predicted proteins | sample J5NA_2_FD_203074 | JGI IMG/M metagenome (GOLD analysis project Ga0316579, IMG submission 203074) | Rhizosphere microbial communities from salt marsh grasses in Alabama, United States - J5-7_160517rDrA | ecosystem: Host-associated > Plants > Roots > Rhizosphere | place: USA: Alabama | collected...
CATGCCCCCGCAACGCGCACAACACCCCGCGATGCCTCCACCTGAACCGGCGGACACAGCGTCGTGCCGGGCCGGTGCGCAGGTCGCCCAGCTCCCGCTGCCGTTACGCCCACCGGGTGCCGGCGACTTCGACAGCTTCATCGACGACGGCAACGCGACCGTGGTCGGCGCACTTGAGCACTGGGCCGTCGACCCCGCGGCCGGCAACATACTGCTGCACGGCGAGGCGGGCAGCGGCAAGAGCCACCTGCTGCATGCCGCCTGCCGGGCGGCGCGGGAGGCGGGCGCCACCGTGGCCTTCGTCGCGCTGGATATGGGCAGCCTGGAGCGAGCGGTGCTGGACGACCTGGAGGCGCGCGACGCCGTGGTCATCGACGCTCTGCAAGCCGTTGCCGGCGAGCCGGCTTGGGAGCTGGCGCTCTTTAATCTTTACAACGCGCTGCAGCTCGCCGGCGGGCGCCTGCTGCTCGCGGCCCGAGCGCCGGCGCCGGCGCTGGGGCTCGGCCTGCCCGACCTGACCTCGCGGCTCTGCGCCTGCGCCGCCTATGGCGTCCGCCCACTGGACGACACGGGTCGCGCGCGCCTGCTGCGCAACGCGGCCGCCACCCGTGGCATGCGACTCGACGATGCAACCCTGGCCTACATTCTCAAATACAGCCAACGGGACACCGCCGCGCTGCTATCGCTGCTGGAGGAGCTGGACCACACGTCACTCGCCCGCGGGCGGGCGCCGAACCGCCGTCTCGTGGGCGAGCTGCTGAACCAGCACAGCCACCGCCCGCGGCCCAGCGCCGAGAACCGAGCCGGCGGACCCGACAGCTGAACCGGGGGCGTCTCAGACGACCTGTTGCAGAGGCACGCGCTGCGCGACAATGGCGCCCTCAAGCTGGCCCGGACGGACGACCCGACCGCACGCCGCCCCGCACACAGGAACGCGCCCATGGTGCTGATGATCGACAACTACGACTCCTTCACCTATAACCTGGTGCAGTACTTGGGTGAGCTGGGCGCCGAGGTACGCGTGCTGCGCAACGACGAGACCACCGTGGAAGACGCCCTGGCGCTCGGCCCCGCCAGTATCGTCGTCTCGCCGGGTCCGTGCACCCCGGATGAGGCCGGCATCTCGGTGCCACTCATCCGTGCCGCGGCTGGCCGCGTGCCGGTGCTCGGCGTCTGCCTGGGGCACCAATCCATCGGCCGTGCCTTCGGCGCCAAGATCATCCGGGCACGGGCCGTGATGCACGGCAAGACGTCACCCATCCACCACGCAGGTCAAGGGATCTTCTCGGGGCTAGAGACGCCCTTCGACGCGACCCGCTACCATTCCTTGGTGATCGACGCCGACAGTCTGCCGCCGGAGCTGGAAGTCACCGCCTGGACCTGCACCGAGGACGGGAGCCGCGACGAGATCATGGGCGTCCGCCACCGCGAGCTGCCCGTGCAGGGCGTGCAGTTCCACCCGGAATCCATCCTGACCCAGCACGGGCACGAGCTGCTCGCGAATTTTCTTGCCAATCAGACCTGAAGGAACGGCCCTTGGCCCTTGGCGCTACTGACAACGCGCCAAGGGCCGCGCGCCAAGCGCCCGCCAACGACCCCAAGCCCCATGACCTCTGCCATAGACCTCAAGCAAGCGATCGCCCAACTCATCGACGGCCGGGACCTCGATGCGACAGAAATGACGGCGGTCATGCGCGCCATCATGACCGGGGGCGCCACAGCGGCGCAGATCGCCGGCTTCCTGGTGGCCCTGCGGCTCAAGGGCGAAACGGTAGCGGAGATCGCCGCCGCCGCGGCGGTGATGCGCGAGCTGGCCAGCGGTGTCGATATCGGCGACCTAACCAACGCCGTGGACATCGTCGGCACCGGCGGTGATGCGTCCGGCACCTTCAACGTCTCCACCGCCAGCATGTTCGTCGCCGCCGCCGCCGGCTGTCACGTGGCCAAGCACGGCAATCGCTCGGTATCGTCCAAGTCCGGAGCCGCCGACGTGCTGGAGGCGGCCGGTATCAAGCTAGGCCTGACGCCGGCACAGGTGGCGCAGTGCGTGCGCGAGGTGGGCGTGGGCTTCATGTTCGCGCCGGCCCACCACGGCGCCATGAAGCACGCCATCGGCCCGCGCCGCGAGCTGGGTGTGCGGACCATCTTCAACATCTTGGGGCCGCTCACCAACCCTGCGGGCGTCAAGCGGCAGGTGCTGGGCGTCTTCGCCGAATCGCTGCTGGACCCGCTCGCCGAGGTGCTGAGGAGCCTCGGCTCCGAGCACGTGATGGTGGTCCACGCCGAAGACGGCCTGGACGAGATCAGCATCGCCTCACCGACCGACGTCGCCGAGCTCAAAGACGGCGCCATCCGCCGTTATCGGATCAGCCCGGCAGACTTCGGCCTCGAATCCACTTCGCTGGACGCCATCCGCGTGGACGGCCCAGAGCAAAGTCTCCAACTCGTCCGCGCGGCACTGGCCGGGGAGCCGGGCGCGGCGCGGGACATCGTGCTGCTCAACGCCGGCGCGGCCATCTACGTCGCCGGCGTGGCCGAGAGCCTCGCGACCGGCATCGACGCTGCCAGACAGGCCATCGAACGCGGCGCGGCACTGGAGCGGCTGGAGCGCCTCGCGACCCTTACAGCGAGCTTCGCATCAGCGACGCCATGACCGACACACCAGACATCCTGCGGCGCATTACCGCCCGCAAGACGGAAGAGGTTGCCGAGCGCAAGCGCGCGCGGCCTGCGTCGGTGCTGGCGGACGCCGCCGATCGGGCCGGCCCCGCTCGCGGATTCGCCGACGCGCTGGCGGCCAAGATCGCGTCGAGCCGCGCCGGCGTCATCGCCGAGATCAAGCGCGCCAGCCCGAGCAGGGGCGTGCTGCGGGAGGAATTCCGCCCAGCTGATATCGCCGCATCCTACGCGCGCGGCGGCGCGACCTGCCTGTCGGTCCTAACGGACCAGGACTTCTTCCAAGGCGACGACGAGCACCTGGTGGCCGCCCGCTTCGCTTGCACCCTGCCGGTTATCCGCAAGGACTTCGTGATCGATGCGTACCAGATCCACGAGGCGCGCGCCATCGGCGCCGACTGCATTCTGCTCATCGCCGCCTGCCTGGACGACGCGCAGCTCGCCGACTTCACCGCCACGGCCCATGCGCTGGGCCTCGACGTGCTGCTGGAGGTGCACGACGCTGCGGAACTGGAGCGCGCGCTGGCGGTGCCGACGCGGCTTGTGGGCATCAACAACCGCGACTTACGCACCTTCGGGGTGAGCCTGGACACGACGCTCGACCTGCGCTCGCGGGTGCCGGGCGACCGCCTCCTGGTCACCGAGAGCGGTATCCATACCCGCGACGACGTGGCACTGATGCGGCGCCACGGCGTGCACGCCTTCCTGGTGGGGGAGTCCTTCATGCGCGCCCCGGACCCTGGCGCAAAGCTCGCCGAGCTCTTTAAGGAGCCCGGAGCTGGAAGCTAGGAGCTCACCTAGTGCAACAGCGCAGATGTTCCGAGACTGTCTCTGATCGTTGTCGTTGTCGTACTCGACTATCGGCACGACATCGATGACGGATTCGGTCACGACAACGACCACGAATGGCCTCGCGACTTGCGCAGTGCAACACGCGTATCCTGCCCCCCGACCGCCGAGACAACGCTTTCCTGCCTTCGCACCATCTACGAGCTCAATCATGCGAGTCCTCACACCAGACGCGAAAATGCACCCTGCCGCGGCGCGGCGAAGCACCCCGCATCGCGATGGGGTAACCCCCCATCAAGGGTTTTGACCATGCAGGCCCGCGTCAAGTGGCTGGAAGGCACCGCCATGGTGGGCGAGTCCGGCAGTGGCCATGCCGTGGTCATGGATGGTCCACCGGACCTCGGCGGACGCAACCTGGGTGTGCGTCCCATGGAGATGCTCTTGCTCGGGCTCGGCGGCTGCACCCAGTTCGACGTGCTGCTGATCCTGCGCCGCGGCCGCGCGCGGGTGACGGACTGCGTCGTGGAGCTGAGCGCAGAGCGGGCCGAGACGGAGCCCAAGGTGTTCACCCGCATTCATGTGCACTTCATTGTGACCGGACATGACTTAAGCCCGAAGCAGGTGGAGCGCGCGATTGCATTGAGCGCGGAGAAATACTGCTCGGCGTCCATCATGCTGGGCACCACCGCGGAAGTGACCCACGACTTCGAAATCCGCGATGCCTGAATCCGCGGCCTTCGACGCCCTGGCCCGCGAGTTCTTCTCGGTCTGGCTCCGCTACCATCCGGGGGCGGCGCTGGCAGCCGGGTTGGGCGACTACGGCCGCCTGCCGGCACCGCAATCGGACGATGACCACGCAGCGCTCGGCGGCTGGCTGGAGACCTTGGTGGTGGCACTCCAGGAGCTTGATCACGCGGCGCTGGACCCGGCCCGTCGGCTCGACGCGGAGCTGATGTTCGCACTCGCGGTGGTCGAGCACCGCGAGCTCCTGGAGCGCGACTGGCGCCGGCGCGATCCACTGCGCTATGTGCCGCTCACGGAGATCCATCGCCTCACCCTGCTGCGCCCGGCGACGCTGCGCGATGACCTGCTCGCGCTACTGGAGGCAATCCCGGCGCACCTGCGCCTGGCCATGACGCAGCTCACGCCCATGGCCGAGCTGATCCCGCCGCCGCTGGTGACGGCCGCCATCCGCACCGCCGACGCCGGACCCGGCTATCTGCGCGCGCTGGCCGGCTCACGCTGGCTGCGCGCGCACTGCCACGGCAGCAGCGAGATCGAGGCCGCGGCGGAGCGTGCCGCCGCCGCGCTGCGCCAGTACGCGACCGGGCTGCGCAGCAGCATCGCACCGCGCGCCGCGGCCCCTTGCGGCTGCGGTGCCGAGCATCTGAGCTTTCTGTTGCACCGTCGACATCGTCTGGAGATCGCGCCCGCGGACTGCGCCCCGATGCTGGACGCCCTCCTACAGGCGCCCGGTGTCGGCGCCGGGGAAGCGGCTGCCGACACGACGCCGGGTGCCTGGGACAAAATCGGCGCCGAGTGTGCGCACCAGGAGACACTGCTGCGGGAGTTGGGCCTGTTCAGGCTGCCAGCCGCCTCCCTGCGGGCCACGGGAGGCCCAGTCTGTCCGCGGCTCGACGCCGCAAGGCTCGGCATCGACTATGTGCCGGACCTGGTGCGCGGCCAGGGGACCCTGTACCTGGCTGACCGTAGCACCGCACAGGATGCGCACAGCCTCGCCGCACTGCGCCTGCGCTGCCTCGAGCTCGGCTGGGGCGGACTGCATACGCTGACCTTCGCCGGCGGCATGGCCGCGCGCTCCCTGCCGCGACTGTTGGCGGGTGGCTCCTCGCTGACCCGCGGCTGGCCCCTGGCGCTGCTGGGACACCTGGTCGCGGCACAGAATCAGGTTACCGCGCCGTCCAATCCGTCGCTGCTGGCCCACCTGGTGCAGGACGTACGCCGGGCCGCTATCGCCCACGCCCGGCTCGACTTGGACCTTCACCTCGGCCGTATCGACCTCGCCCAAGCCCATGCCCGCGCCACCGCGCTCGGCGACGCCGACCAAGTCCTTGCGGAGCTGATCCAGCGTCCGGGCGACGCGCTGGCGGCGGTGCTGGGCTGGCAGCTCATCGAGGCGGCGCGGGGTCAACTCAGGGCCGGAGGCGATGAACCCGCGACGCTACGCGGATTCCATGACAGCCTGCTGAGGCAGGGGCCCGTCCCCGCCAGCATGGCCCTCGCCACGGTTGTCGGAGAGGCCACCGCCGGCACCTTGATGGCACGCCTCACGACGCCGGCGGAGATACCCGCCTGACGCGCACCCATCGTGTTTCGAATGTCGTCGCCGGGGCATGGCGAAACGCCTTGAAAACACCCCCAAGCAGGCGTAGCGTGCGCGCCTTCCGGCGCATGCCGAGGGGCGTGTTGCACCGGAATCAAGAGCAGTACCCAGCGCCACGCCCGAAATGTCTAAACGCCTCAAGCTGCACGGCTTCAACAATCTGACGAAGTCCCTCAGCTTCAACATCTACGATCTCTGCTACACGGACTCCGACGAGCAGCGGGCCGCGTACATCGCCTACATCGACGAGGCATACAACGCCGAGCGGCTCACCGCCATCCTCACCGAGGTCGCCAACATCATCGGCGCCCATGTGCTGAACATCGCCCGCGAGGACTACGAGCCCCAGGGGGCGTCGGTGACCATGCTCATCGCCGAGGAGCATGCGCCGGACGAGGGCCTGATCAACTCGGCCACACCCGGTCCGCTGCCGGACGCCGTGGTCGCGCATCTGGACAAGAGCCACATCACGGTTCACACCTATCCGGAGAGCCACCCCCGCAACGGCATCAGCACCTTCAGGGCGGACATCGACGTATCCACCTGCGGGCTGATCTCGCCGCTGAAGGCATTGAACTACCTCATCCATGCCCTGGAATCGGACATCGTCATCATGGACTATCGGGTGCGTGGCTTCACCCGCGACGTGAACGGGCGCAAGCACTTCATCGACCACAACATCAGCTCCATCCAGAACTACCTGTCGCGGGACACCAAAGACCGCTACCAGATGATGGACGTGAACGTGTACCAGGAAAACCTGTTCCATACCAAGATGGTCGTGGACAAGTTTCGCCTGGACGACTACCTGTTCTGCATCGATGTCGAGGCTCTCTCGGACAAAGAATTCAACCGCATCCAACGGCTGGTGCGCCGGGAGATGATGGAGATCTTCTACGGGCGGAACCTGAACCGGGACATCGCGGGTTGGAATGAGCCCAGGGGCTAGCTCCTAGCTCCTAGCTCCTAGCTCGTTGAATTTCAGATCCAGTAGGCGCCTCGGGTCATGACCTTCGATACCGCCTTCATCGCCAGCTTGACCGGGGTGGGCAGTTCCGCGCCGCCGGCGGCATGCGCGACGTCGGCATGGTGAATCTCGTCCGCTTTCATCTGCTCCAGGATAGCGCGGGTGCGCTGATCGTCGCCCGGGACCTGCGCGATGTGCGCATCCAGGTGATCCTCCACCTGCCGCTCGGTCTCCACCACGAAGCCCAGGCTCCACTTGTCGCCGACGAGCCCGGCGAGGGCGCCCATGGTAAAAGAGCCCGCATACCAGAGCGGATTCAGCAGGCTCTTGCGGGCGCCCAGCTCCTCCAACCGCTGCTCGCACCAGGCCAGGTGGTCGTTCTCTTCCTGCGCCGAGCGCTCCAGGCTCTCGCGGACCTCGGGCAGGCGCGCGGTCAGGGCCTGGCCCTGGTAGAGCGCCTGGGCGCAGACCTCCCCGGTGTGGTCCACCCGAATCAGCGCGCCGATGTGGCGGCGCTCGTCCTCGCCCAGGTCGACCTCGGCGTAGGGCTCCGCGGGGTTGGCACGCTCGGTGACCCGCGGACGGCCGAACACGGTCCGGAGCGCTTGATCCAGCCCCATCAGGGCACGGTCGGCGGGGGAGTAATGTCTGGTAGTCATGATGAACGGAGGGGTGAATGTCTGCGGACAGCTTGGTCCGAGGTGCTGTCGGGGGAACAGGATGGCAAGGGCCGAGGGCCGAGGGCCGAGGGCCGAGGGCTGTCAGGATAGCATCCCGACCTAGCCCCTAGCCCTTAGCCCCTGACAAGGAACGAGCGAGAAGCACGACCGGATGCACGACCTCGACGTGCAGACCGGCCTCCAGAGCGGCCGCGCCGAGGTGGGCCGCGCAGCCGGTGTTGGTGGTCGCCAGCCAGCGCGGGCGCAGCCGCGCCAGGGCGTCCACCTTGTCCGCCGCGAGCCGCAGCGCGGTCTGCGATTGGTCCAGCAGGTAGGTGCCGGCGGCGCCACAGCAGGTCTCGTTTCCCGGCAGCGGCACGACCTCGAGCCCTGAGATGCGCGCGAGCAGGTCATAAATGGCGCTCGTGTCGCGCAGTTGGTTGCGGTGCGAGCAGGGCTCGTGCACGGCAACGACACCCGAGGGCAGCCGCGGCGCGAGTGCCGCTGGCCAGGGAGCATCCAACAGCGCGCGGCAGAGCTCGGTGACGCTCAGCGCCGCCCGCAGCTCGGCGACACAGGCGCTGGCAGCACCCACCAGCTTGGCCTCACCGAAGACCGCCCGGTTCTGAGCCAGCAGCGCATCCGCGGCGTCCGGAAAGCCGTTGTGCCGGTGCATGGCGCCGCAGCACACCTGCTCGTCAGGCTCGGCAACTGCAACGCCCAGCCTGGCGAAGACGAGTCGCGCCGCCTCCATGACCTCCGGCTCCAGCGCCCGGGCGACACAGCCCTGGAATAGCGCGACCGACCGTGTACGGGCATCTCCCGCAGGCCAGGGACCGACCGGCTCCGGGCGGCGCGGCCAGCGCAGGCGCAGCGCCAGTCCATGCAACACGCGAGGCCGCGGCCGACGCAGCAGCCCGGCGGCACGCGCGAGCATGGCACCGCCGAAGCGCCGATAGCCGGCCGCGAACAACGCCAGCCAGGGCAGCGCCCGCGCCCCGCTCAGCAGGTCCAGCCGCAACCGCTGCCACCGGCGCAGCGGTGCCGGCAGCCGGTTGACGCGCGCCGCCCGCGCCGCGTCCATGAGGGTCCCGAACTGCACCAGCGAGGGACAGGCCACCTCGCAGGCACGACACGTTAGACAGCCATCCAGGTGACCGGCCAAGCGGGGACCGTCCCTGAGCTGACCGGTGGCCAGCCCCTGAATCAGCGCAACGCGCCCGCGCGGCGAGTCGGCCTCGTCCCGACGCAGCCGGAACGTGGGGCAGTGCGGCAAGCACAGACCGCACTTAACGCACTGGTCCGCCAGACTGAGGAGCTCGTGTTCGTCCAAGGGTCTGCTGCGCAGGTCGCTGCGGCTCGATCGCGGATCGGGAAGGCTACGGAGTCGATTGCGGTTCGCGGCGCGGCCTAGGGTGACGGCGGGCTTGCCCAGGACCCGAGGCGGCGGGTCAGTTAACCTTCGTCGGACCGCTTGGCTCGGTCTGCCGCAGGCGCAACCTTCTACCCCGGTCCCCCACCGGCACCTAATGGAGCGCACCAGCATGTCCACACCGACTCCCTACTACAAATACCACGTCTTCTTCTGCACCAACGTGCGTGCCGACGGCAGCCAGTGCTGCGGGCTGTGCGGGGCGCAGGCGTCCCGAGACTATCTGAAGCAACGCACCAAGGAGCTCGGCCTGAGCGGAGCGGGCGGCGTGCGCATCAACACCGCCGGCTGCCTGGACCGCTGCAGCGAGGGCCCGGTCGCCGTCGTCTATCCGGAAGGCACCTGGTACACCTACGTTGACAATGAGGACGTCGAGGAAATTCTGCAGCGTCACCTCCTCGGCGGCGAGCCCGTGGAGCGTTTGCGCTTGCCGGGCTGAGGCCGACGGCGGCTGCTCGCGGGTCCCTCTCGAGGCAGCGGCGCATTGTCGCGGAAGTGCGCCCCACGGCCACAGAGCAAGAGATTTCGTTGGCGAAGCAGCCGGAACCCCTTGCGAGCACGCGCTAGGCTCGGGTATAGTGCGCGGCTTTCTCGGGGATTCCTTCGAGCACCGCTCGTCGCCTGCCCCTGTTATGATTCGATCCTTTCGGCTTCTTCCTGGAACGGTGGACATGAGCACAGAGAGCGCAAAGCCGGCGACGGTGCGGCGGGCCTGGTACCTGATCGACGCCGAGGGCAAGACCCTGGGCCGGCTTGCCAGCGAGCTTGCCCGACGGCTGCGCGGCAAGCACAAGCCGCAGTACACGCCCCACGTCGACACCGGCGACTACATGGTCGTCATCAACGCGGAGAAGGTGCGCGTCACCGGCAACAAGCTGGCCGACAAGATGTACTACCGGCACACCGGCTACGTGGGTCATCTCAAGTCCCGCACGCTGCAGCAGATGCTGGACGAGCACCCCGAGCGCGTCATCGAGTCGGCCGTCAAGGGCATGTTGCCGCGCAACCCCCTTGGCCGCGCCATGCTCAAGAAACTGAAGGTCTACGCCGGAGCCGAGCACCGCCACCAGGCGCAGCAGCCCCAACCCCTGGAGGTCTGAGGACCTGCTGGTCTCGACCCCGAACCGCAACGGACACCAAACCCATGCCGGACTTTCATTACGCCACCGGTCGCCGCAAGAGCTCTGCCGCACGCGTGTTCCTAAGCGTCGGCAGCGGCCGCATCACCGTCAATAATCGCGACCTCGACCAGTTCTTCGGCCGCGAGACCGCTCGCATGGTGGTGCGCCAACCGCTGGAGACCGCCGAGCTCGCCGACCGCATCGACGTGCGCGCCACCGTCGAGGGGGGCGGTACCACCGGCCAGGCCGGCGCCATCCGCCACGGCATCGCCCGCGCGCTCGTCGACTATGATGAGAATTTGCGCCCCGCGCTGCGCCGGGCAGGCTTCCTCACCCGCGATGCCCGCGAGGTGGAGCGCAAAAAGGTCGGACTCCACAAGGCGAGGAAGCGGCCGCAGTACTCCAAGCGCTAACAAATGAGAGGCTAGGGGCTGGCGGCCAGGGGCTAGGCTAGGGAGGCCACAAGCGGGGTCGTGGCGATAG
>Ga0316579_10000867_pt1 | contig 10469 bp, 11 predicted proteins | sample J5NA_2_FD_203074 | JGI IMG/M metagenome (GOLD analysis project Ga0316579, IMG submission 203074) | Rhizosphere microbial communities from salt marsh grasses in Alabama, United States - J5-7_160517rDrA | ecosystem: Host-associated > Plants > Roots > Rhizosphere | place: USA: Alabama | collected...
GCCGGCCGGCTGGATGAGGCAGTTTTGCATTTTGAGGTTTCGCATCCCACCCTGACCGCCATACTCAATGACATTATGGTAAAGCTCGGTAGTATGGGTATCTGAGCAGACTCGGTTTCGATAACACGGTTCAGGCCGTCAACGCCATGCGGTCATCTTCGTGCCGCTTCAGGAAGTCTGGTTTTCGAGTCGCGATATTGCCAGCTTGATTTCATCCAGGATCAGGCGCCGGGCTTTCGGCCCATCGATATCGGGAATATCCCAGTCCATGATTTTAATATACTTGTCCACCAGTTTATCAACGTCCTTGTCCAGAGACTTGCGCCGTTTATCCATCTCGATATCTTCGATTGACATTAAAAAGCTCCTGTTAAAATCGCGAATAATCCGGTTTTCACGTTTAGTTGCCAGCGGGGTTCGGGTCAGTATTCCTTTCTGAAAACAGTTGCGTGACACTTTGGACAGGGTGGGATATGACCCGACTTTTTGAAGTGAAGTTGTTCGCCGCAGCTTTGACAGGTCAGTACGCCAGGACCGGTTATTTCACCGGTATGCCATTCGCCGAGGCGAGCCTGTTCCCGCCACAATTCCAGTTCGACTGTCGTCGGATCGGCAACCTGGGCCACCCACCCCGTGAGTGTGGATTCCGCCAGTTCGGCATCAAATTCCAGCCAGTCGGCCAGTTGCTTGCTATTATCCGCCATGGCGTCGGCGGCTTCATGAATGTCTCGCTTCAGGTAGTCGCTGAGTCGCTGGATTTCCTCGCGACTCAGTTCGCCCAGGTCGGAGGCTTTTTGTTCGGCGGTTTCGATGGCTTGTTTGAGACTGGGCAGGGCTTTTCCTTCGGCCTCCTGCCAGGCGGATTTGAGCGCGGCGCGCATGACGTTGTAGGCCTTGAGCAGTTTTTCCTGGGTATCGGGCATGGGGTTTCCTTCACAGCAATTGGATTCTGGATGGATCATCGTGCCAGGCCAGGTGGAATGCAAGTACATTGTGACCGACAAGGGGGCTGCGTTATCCTTACAGGATCAATTCAGTACGAATTCTAACAAGGCACCGCCAACGATCATGCATGAGCAGTATTTTCCCGAACAGGTGGAACAGGAGGCCCAGGACTTCTGGGAAACTAGTCAGTCATTCCGGACGGTAGAAGATCCGACCAGGGAAAAATATTACTGTCTGGCCATGTTCCCCTACCCCAGTGGTCGCCTGCATATGGGCCATGTCCGCAACTACACCATTGGCGATGTCATCAGCCGCTATCAGCGCATGCAGGGCAAGAACGTACTCCAGCCGATGGGTTGGGATGCCTTCGGTTTGCCGGCGGAAAATGCCGCCATGCAGAACAAGGTGGCGCCGGCCAAGTGGACCCGCGAGAACATCGACTACATGCGTGGCCAGCTCAAGCGATTGGGCCTGGCCTACGATTGGCAGCGGGAACTGGCGACCTGTGACCCCGATTATTACCGTTGGGAACAATGGCTGTTTACCCGTCTGTTCAAAAAAGGGGTGGTGTATCGCAAGACCGCTCCGGTGAACTGGTGTCCCCATGATCTGACCGTACTGGCCAACGAGCAGGTCATCGACGGCCGCTGCTGGCGCTGTGATACCGAGGTGGAACGCAAGGACATTCCCCAGTGGTTCATGAAGATCACCGCCTATGCGCAGGAATTGCTGGACGGTCTGGATCAGCTGGAGGGCTGGCCGGAGCAGGTAAGGACCATGCAGCGTAACTGGCTTGGACGCTCCGAAGGGGTCGAGATCAGTTTTACCCTCGAAGCGCATGATGCCCCTCTCAAGGTATTCACTACCCGCCCCGACACCCTGATGGGCGTGACCTATGTGGCCGTCGCTCCCGAACATCCACTGGCAAAGCAAGCCGCCGCCCGGGCCGGCAACGTGGCGGCCTTTATAAAGGAATGTCAGGCGACCGGGGTGGCCGAAGCCACCCTGGAAACCATGGAAAAGAAGGGGATGGATACCGGCATCAAGGCGATTCATCCGGTCAGCGGGGACAAGCTGCCGGTTTTCATCGCCAACTTCGTGCTGATGGGCTACGGTGAAGGCGCGGTGATGGCGGTGCCGGCTCATGACCAGCGTGACTGGGACTTTGCCCGCAAATATGGCTTGCCTATCCGCCAGGTGATCACACCGGCCGATACGGAGGCCGACATCGATCTGTCCAGCGGGGCATATATCGAACCGGGTGTGCTGATCGACTCCGGGGAATTCACTGGCCTGTCATCGCAGCAGGCGTTTGAGGCCATCGCCAGTTACCTGTCGGAGCGCAAGCTGGGCGGCAAGCGGATTACCTGGCGACTGCGTGACTGGGGTGTGTCGCGCCAACGTTACTGGGGTGCGCCCATTCCCATTATAAATTGTCCCCGGTGTGGCGAGGTGCCCGTGCCTGACCAGGATCTGCCGGTGGTTCTACCGGAAGACGTCACCTTTGACGGGATCGGCTCACCCATCAAACGCATGCCCGAATTCTATCGGACCACCTGTCCCGAATGTGGCGGCAAGGCGGAGCGGGAGACCGACACCTTCGATACCTTCATGGAGTCGTCCTGGTACTACGCCCGCTTCACCTGCCCCGACAACAACACGGCCATGCTGGACCAACGAGCCGATGAGTGGTTGCCGGTGGATCAATACGTTGGCGGCATCGAGCACGCCATCCTGCATTTACTCTATGCACGCTTTTTCAACCGGCTGCTGCGCGACGAAGGACTGCTGCAGCACGATGAACCGTTTACCCGGCTACTTACCCAGGGCATGGTGCTGAAAGACGGCGCCAAGATGTCCAAGTCCAAGGGTAATACGGTGGATCCGCAGGGCCTGATCGAACAATTCGGCGCCGACACGGCGCGTATGTTCATGATGTTCGCTGCCCCGCCCGAGCAGAGTCTTGAATGGTCGGATGCTGGCGTGGAAGGTGCGCACCGTTTTCTGAAACGGTTGTGGAAACGGGTCTACCAACATGTTGCCATCGGGACGCCGCCAGCGCTGGAGGTGGACAAACTGACCGACGCGCAAAAGGCGCAGCGTCGCCAGGTACACGAAACCATTCAGAAGTGCAGTTTTGATATTGGCCAGCGCTTTACTTTCAACACGGCGATTGCGGCGGTGATGGAATTGCTGAACGCGCTGTACAAATATCCCGAGGCAGCGCCGCAGGATCGCGCAGTGGTTCAGGAGGCCCTCGATGTCAGCGTGCTGATGCTGGCGCCGATAGTGCCGCACATTTGCCACACCCTGTGGCATGCACTTGGGCATGAAGAAGCAATCATTGACTGCGCCTGGCCAGCCGTTGACGAAGCGGCCTTGAGTCGGGATGAAATCGAACTGGTGGTGCAGGTGAATGGCAAACTGCGGGCCCGGGTTGCTGTTGCATCGGACGCCAGTCGTAAAGCGGCCGAGGAAGCGGCGCTGGCCAACGAGAATGTCCAGCGTTTTATCGAAGACAGGGCCATCGTCAATGTCATCGTGGTGCCCGGTCGACTGGTGAATGTGGTGGTTAAATAATGTGGCGGTTAGATATTGACGCCAACGCGGCAACCAAACCGGTACGCGCGATGTTAAAATATTCGATCTTGTTAACCCGACCAGTGAGAGTGATGTGTGTCGCACTACTTGTCATGGGTTGCGTTGCGTTTATTTCCGGATGTGGCTTTCAACTGCGCGGGTCCGTTGAACTGCCGCAAAACCTGCAACAGATGGCATTAGCAGGCATACCGCAAACGGGCGTTCTGGCGGTAGACATCCGTAATGCCCTGGAACGCGCCGGCGGCAATCTGGTGGACTCCGCCAGTGCGGCGGACAGTATTATCGTCATCACCCGCGATTCGGTCGAGCAAACGGTCCTGTCAGTCAACAGTAGCGGGCAGGCCAGCGAATATGAACTGCACTACCAACTGGGTTACCGGCTGGAGGCGAACGACGGCCGGGTGCTCGTGCCCGCGCAAACGATCAGTCTGTTTCGCCAGTACGAATATAATCCGGCCACGGTACTGGCCAAGAGCGATCAGCAGGCCGAGCTGACGCAACAAATGCGCCGTTCTGCCGTAAACCAGATGTTGCAGCAGCTGGCAGCGAGTGCACGGCAAGTTCCGGCCATGTCAAACTCTTCAGACACGACTCATGCGCCTGCGCCCTGAACAGCTTGCTGGCCAGCCCACCGACGTCCTGCTACCGATGTATCTGGTCTCCGGTGAAGAACCTTTTCAGCTCGGGCAGGTCTGTGATGCCATTCGCCAACGGGCACATGACGCCGGTTACACGAATCGTACTGTCATGCAGGTGGATCGCAGCTTCGACTGGCAGACCTTGACCGCTGCCGCACAAACTCTGTCGCTGTTTGCCGAAAAACAGTTGATTGAATTGCGTCTGCCCAGTGGCAAGCCGGGTGATGCCGGCAGCAAGGCGCTGGTGGCTTACTGTGACAATCCGCCCGTGGATACATGTCTGTTGATCATTGCCGGCAAGCTCGACAAGCCCCAGCAGACGACCAAATGGTTCAAGGCGCTGGACCGGATCGGGGCGGTGATTCAGGTCTGGCCGGTTGATGCCGCGCAGCTACCGCAGTGGATAGCGCAGCGCATGCGGGTGCGCGATATGCAGCCCACGTCGGGGGCCGTTGCCATGCTAGCGGATCGGATCGAAGGGAATCTGTTAGCGGCAGATCAAGAGCTGGAAAAACTACGCCTGCTGAATGGCGGGGGGGCGATCGATGTGGAAGCGGTGGCCGCCGCCGTATCTGACAGCGCCCGCTATGATGTATTTACTTTGGTGGATGCCGCGCTGCTGGGAAACGCCAGCCGTACAGCACGGATCCTTTACGGTCTGCGGGCCGAGGGGGTAGAGCCAGTGCTTGTGTTATGGGCGTTGACCCGGGAATTGCGCAGCCTGTGTGGCATGAGCCGTGCCCTGACGCAGGACCAGTCCGTGGGCCAGGTGATGGCCCAGTACCGGGTGTGGGACAAGCGCAAGCCTCCGCTTCAGGCTGCCCTGACGCGCTATCCGTTAAAACGCTGGCAGGGCCTGCTGTGGCAGGCCGGTGAGGTGGAACGGGTCATCAAGGGCCAGGCGGCAGGCAGGCCGTGGGATGAATTGTTACAATTGAGCTTCAAGATTGCCGGCCAGCCGTTATTTCGCGCGGCGGCCGGGTAAACCAGGACGACATGATGGATGCCAAAGTGGACGTAAAGCAGTACATGCACCAGCTGGGACAACAGGCCCGCCAGGCGGCCCGGGTCCTGGCGCGGACCCCGACCGGTCCCAAGAACCAGGCCCTGCTGGCCATGGCCGAGGCCTTGTTGGCCCGTACGGCCGATCTGCTGGTGGCCAACCAAAAGGATATGGAAGCGGGGGCCGCCAAGGGGCTGGATGCCGCTCTGCTGGATCGCCTGGCACTGAACGAAGCGCGTATCGCGGCGATGGCCGACGGGCTGCGGGAAATCGTGGCCTTGCCGGATCCGGTTGGTGAGATTTCACACATGACCTACCGTCCATCGGGGATCGAGGTGGGCAAGATGCGTGTCCCACTGGGCGTGATCGGCATCATTTATGAATCGCGGCCCAATGTGACCGCCGATGCTGCGGCCCTGTGTCTCAAGTCGGGTAATGCCGCAATTTTGCGCGGAGGCTCGGAAGCCCAGCATTCTAACCAGGCTATCGCGGACTGCATTCACGCGGGACTGAAATCGGCCGGCCTGCCCATCGACGCGGTACAGGTGATTGAAACCACCGATCGTCAGGCGGTGGGCGAACTGATTACCATGCCGGAGTATGTAGACGTTATCGTGCCACGGGGTGGCAAGGCCCTGATCGAACGCATCAGTGCCGAGGCGCGGGTACCGGTTATCAAGCATCTGCACGGCGTTTGTCACGTGTATATTGATGACAAGGCGGATCTGCACAAGGCGATCCGGGTTGCGTTCAACGCCAAGACTCAACGCTATGGTACCTGCAATACGATGGAAACCCTGCTGGTCAATCAGAGCATCGCCGGACAGGTTCTGCCGGAACTGGGCCGGATGTATGCCGATGAGGGTGTGGAACTGCGGGGTGACGAAGCTACCCGGGCCATCCTCACTGATAGCAAGGCAGCGACCGATGAAGACTGGGACACGGAATACCTGGCCCCGATTTTGTCGATCCGGGTGGTCGCGGACCTGGATGCGGCGATTGAGCATATCCACCGACACGGTTCCGGTCATACCGAATCGATCATGACCGAAGATCTGGGCCGGGCTCGCCGCTTCCTGGCTGAGGTGGATGCCAGCTCGGTGATGGTGAATGCCTCAACCCGTTTCGCCGATGGATTCGAGTACGGACTGGGCGCCGAAATCGGCATCAGCACAGACAAGATCCACGTGCGTGGCCCGGTCGGTCTGGAAGGCCTCACCTCGCAGAAATACATCGTCCTGGGTGATGGGCATATTAGGGAATAAATGGCGAGGAACGTGTGACGAGGAAATTCGAAATAACAGGACTTCGATTAAAACGCGAGAGTGAGATTGCCTGTAAACGCGTCATCAACCTGTTCCCGTTTACCTTTTCCATGTCGAAGATAACCAGTAAACGCTTTTTCTCGTCCCTTCTTCCTCATTGCTCGTTACTCATCGAATGATTGGCATCTACGGCGGGATGTTCGACCCGGTGCACTTCGGGCACCTGCGGCCAGCACTGGAAGTCCAGCAGGCGCTCGGTCTTGGCGAAGTCCGGTTTGTGCCCGTCGGCCAACCACACCATCGTGATGCGCCCCGGGCCAGTGCGACGCTACGCGTCGCCATGCTGCAGGCTGCGATTGCGGACCAGCCAGGTTTCGTGCTGGACGAACGGGAAATCACGCGTGCCGGACCTTCCTACATGGTGGATACACTCGCTTCACTGCGCGCCGAGGTTGGTCGATCTCCGCTGTGCCTGATCCTGGGCTACGATGCATTCCTTGGCTTGCCAGACTGGCATCAATGGACGCGTTTGATTGAACTGGCCCATCTGGTGGTGACCCACCGGCCGGGCTGGACGACGGATGCGCTGAGTGACGCGCTGCAAGAGCTGGTGGAACAGCATCGACTGGCACCCGGGGGCTTGTCCCGGCAACCGGCAGGCGGTGTCTGTTTCGTCCCGGTTACGCAACTGGCGATTTCCTCCACGAGAATTCGGGAGCAGATCGGTGCGGGTCAGGATGTTCGTTATCTGTTACCGGATCAGGTCGTAACCCTGATTAAAAATAACAATCTTTACAGGTGAAATCGTTGAATATAGAACAATTGAAACAACTGGTGATCGAGGCGCTGGAAGACGTGAAGGGTGTTGACATCCGCGTGTTCGATGTACAGGACAAGTCGAGTGTGACGGATATGATGGTCGTCGCCAGCGGCAACACTGCGCGGCAAGTCAAGGCGCTGGCCGATAGCGTGGTGGAAAAAGCCAAGCAGGCCGGGGTACGGCCGCTGGGCATGGAAGGCGAGCAATTCGGCGAATGGGTCCTGGTGGATCTGGGTGATCTGGTCGTGCATATCATGCAGCCGTCGGTGCGCGATTTTTATAATCTGGAAAAGCTGTGGGGTGAGGACAGCCCGGCCGCAGCGCACAAGAAATAGGCTGCGACTGTCAGGATGGAGATTCACCTGATCGCGGTGGGGGAGCGCATGCCGGACTGGGTCAGCCGGGGCTATGAGGAATATGCGCGCCGCATGCCACCCGAATGCCGCCTCAAGCTGATTGAAATTCCTGCCGCTAAAAGGACCAAGGCGGCTGACCTCAAGCGCATCATGCAGCAAGAAGGCGAGCGCATGTTGGCCGCAATCCCGGCCAACGCTGATGTGGTGGCGCTGGATGTGGGCGGCCAGAATTGGACCACCCCTGACCTCGCCCAGCAGTTGGAAAACTGGTTACAGGAAGGGCGGAATCTCGCACTGCTGGTCGGTGGCCCGGAAGGACTGGCGCCGGCTTGCCGGAAACGTGCTGCACGTCATTGGTCACTGTCCGCATTAACCTTTCCCCATCCGCTGGTGCGTATCATTCTGGCCGAACAGTTGTATCGGGCGACGACCATTCTCAAGGGACATCCCTATCATAAATAACTAAGGACGAAGCATGGAGCGAATTCAAACGGTCTGCATGCAGTGTCTCTTGCTGTTGCAAAGGGGTGATGAACGCAATGCGTGAAGATTTTGATATTTATCTGGCCTCCGCCTCCCCGCGGCGGCGTGAACTGTTGGCGCAAATAAACGTTCGGTTCCAGCTGCTCGAGGTCGAGGTGTCGGAGCAACCGCAGCTGAATGAACCGGCCCGGGTGTATGTCCAGCGTTTGGCACTTGCCAAGGCGCGTGCCGGGTTGATGCACTTGCCCGCGGCGGATAAAAGCCTGGTGCTGGGTGCAGACACTGCAGTGGTGGTGGACGACGCTATCCTCGGCAAACCAGAAGACGAGGTCCAGGCGAAGGCCATGCTGAGACAGTTGTCTGGACGCAGCCACCAGGTCATGTCGGCAGTGGCCGTAATGTGTGTGGAGCGCAAGGCGGTAAAGTTGAATGTGAGTACCGTGACCATGCGTGAGCTGGACGAACCGGAAATCGAGGCGTACTGGAACAGTGGAGAATGTCGCGACAAGGCCGGTGCTTATGCCATCCAGGGTCGCGCTGCAATATTCGTTTCGGCGTTACAGGGAAGTTATTCGGGTGTCATGGGACTGCCGCTATATGAAACCGCGTTGATCCTGAAGGAATTTGGCATAAATCCGCTTAAATAACTGATAGGGTTAAAATTCAGGGTTGGTGAGGAGTAGTCCACGATGAGCGAGGAGTTACTGATTAATGTCACACCGCAGGAAACGCGGGTGGCGTATGTGGAAAACGGCGTGCTGCAGGAAGTCCACATTGAGCGTGCCCGGCGGCGTGGTTTGGTGGGCAATGTTTATCAGGGCAAAGTAATGCGCGTGCTCCCGGGCATGCAGGCGGCATTTCTGGAAATCGGTCTGGAACGCACCGCATTCCTGCACGCGTCGGACATTGTCCAGCCCGCGTCGAACAAGCCGCAGAACAACGAGCGGCCCACCGAGACGATCATGGAACTGCTGCGGGAAGGGCAGGAATTGCGGGTACAGGTGATCAAGGATCCAATGGGAACCAAGGGGGCACGGCTTACCACCCAGATCTCCATACCGTCACGCTACCTGGTGTACATGCCAGGCGCAGAGCATATCGGAATTTCCCAGAAAATTGAGGACGAGGGCGAGCGCCAGCGATTGCGCGATGTCATTACCCGGCATGCGGCGAACTTCGATCCGGGTGGTTATATCGTGCGGACGGTGGCGGAGGGTGTGGATGAAGCGGCGATTGTGGCCGACATGCATTTTCTGCAAAAGTTATGGGCTACGATTAAGGAACGTAGCAAGGCGGAGCAGGGTCCCGCCCTGATCCATGAAGATCTGCCGCTGGTGATGCGGACCATGCGGGATTTGAGCGGGCGGGATATTGAAAAAGTTCGCATTGATTCCAATGAGACTTCGCAACGGGTCAGCCGCTTCGCCCAGAAATTCATCCCCGAGCTGTCGAACTGCATTGAATATTACCCGGGAGAGCGTCCTATCTTTGATCTGTACGGTGTCGATGATGAAATTCACAAAGCACTGGAACGCAAGGTGCAACTCAAGTCAGGGGGTTACCTGATCATCGATCAGACCGAGGCCATGACGACAATTGATGTCAATACCGGCGCCTTTGTCGGGCATCGCAATCTGGAAGAGACCATTTTCAAGACTAACCTCGAAGCAACCCAGGCCATTGTCCGGCAACTTCGGTTGCGTAATCTGGGCGGAATCATCATTCTTGATTTTATCGACATGCTCGATACGGAACACCGGCGACAAGTTTTACGCGCGCTGGAAAAAAACCTCGAACGGGACCATGCCAAGACACACATCAGCGAAGTTTCTACCCTTGGACTGGTGGAGATGACGCGCAAACGGACCCGCGAAAGTCTGGAACATATATTATGCGAAAGTTGTCCAATTTGTAACGGACGCGGCTCGCTTATGACAGCCGAGACAGTTTGCTATGAAATATTTCGGGAAATCATGCGTGAGGCACGGCAATTTGAAACGACGGAATTTCTGGTGCTGGCGGCTCAGCCCGTAATCGATATGTTGCTGGACGAAGAATCCACCAGCGTTGCAGAACTTGAAGAATTTATCGGCAAACCCATCCGTTTCCAGGTGGAATTGGAATACACCCAGGAACAGTTCGATGTGGTCCTGATGTGAGTCGATCAAGGCGTATACCCGCAGTCAAACTATTATTCGGACTACTGCAGGACTAATCTGAATGTCGGAAAAAATGCCGTTCAAGTTGCGCCTGCAACGCGTCATTTTTTACAGCGTGGCGCTGCTGGTAGTGACCGCCGCGGTCTTGTTGTCTATTGCGCGCATGCTGGTCTCGGACGTCGAGAGTTACCGATTGGAT
>Ga0316579_10000869_pt1 | contig 10460 bp, 8 predicted proteins | sample J5NA_2_FD_203074 | JGI IMG/M metagenome (GOLD analysis project Ga0316579, IMG submission 203074) | Rhizosphere microbial communities from salt marsh grasses in Alabama, United States - J5-7_160517rDrA | ecosystem: Host-associated > Plants > Roots > Rhizosphere | place: USA: Alabama | collected...
AGTACTCGCCGCTGTCGACCGGCTGGTACCTATCGCCACGCGCTTAGGGATTGAGACGGCCACGGCCAATGACAACCCCTTCGTCTTCATCCCCCTGCACAAGGGCGCCGATGGCTTCATGTCCAATGCTGACTTCAAGAAGTTCTACTGGCCGACCCTAAAAGCAGTGCTCGAGGGCCTGATCGCCGCCGGCCTTGTGCCTTGGAACCTCGTTGAAGGCGGGTACAACAGCCGCCTGGAGACGATCGCTGCCGATCCGCCCCCGGCCGGTTCCACCTATTGGAACTTCGATCAGACGGACATGGTCGCTGCCAAAAAACATTTCGGTGATTGGGCCGCCATTGCCGGCAACGTTCCCTCCTCGCTGCTCCATGCGGGAACCCCCGATGAAGTCGATGCCTACGTCATAGGGTTAATCGACAAGGCCGGTGCAGGCGGCGGCTACGCCATGGCCACAGGCGCCGTTCTCGATCACACGACGGTCGAAAACCTGCATGCCATGATCGACACAACGAAAGAGTATGGTGTTTATTAAAGTCCCGTTTAGGCCTTGACGCAAGATGCAAGACGCGGGACGCAGAGGACACGGAGGAATCACAGAGAAATTAATTAAAAAATCTCTGTGCCCTAAACGAAGTTTAGGCCTCTGTGTATTCTCTGCGCCCTCTGTGTCTATTAAATTATTGTCATTAAGAGAAAAGGAAAAAGAGGTACAAAATGTCACAAGAATTAATTGATGCCATCACCGAAATGCGCGAGGAAGATGCCCTGGCCATTACCAAGCGTATGCTGGATGAAGGCGCGGATCCCCTGGATGTGTTAGAGGCCTGCCGCCAGGCGATGGACGTGATCGGCGACCGCTTCGAAGCCGGCGAATGTTTTATCCCCGAATTGATCCTGGCCGGCGAGATGCTGACCCAGATTTCCGAGGTCATTAAGCCGCGCATGGAAGAGGAAGCCAGCCAGGAAGTGTTGGGTAAAGTCGTCATCGGCACCGTCGAAGGAGATATTCATGACATCGCCAAGGATATCGTCACCTTCATGCTGGAAATCAACGGTTTTGAAGTCACTGACCTGGGCGTTGATGTGCCACCGGCCAAATTCGTGGAAGCGGTCGCGGAAACAGGCGCAGGTATCGTCGGCCTCAGCGGTTTTCTGACCCTGGCCTACGACCCGATGAAGGAGACCGTGGTCGCCCTGCGCGCGTCTAATCCAGAGGTAAAAATCATGATTGGCGGCGGGCAGATCGACGAGCAGATTCGCCAGTACACCGCCGCCGACGCTTACGGCCGTGACGCCATGGCTGCCGTGGCTCTGGCTAAGGATTGGGCATAAAAGAACACCATGGCTGAAGAATTTATTTCCTCTCCCGAGTTCTTAGCGCGTGTTCAGCGTGTTCAGGATGCTGTGGAGCTCAAGCAGCCCGATCGCATCCCCATCATTCTCTCATTTGGCTACTTTCTAGCCGACTACGGCAAGATCACGCGCCAGGAACAGCATGACAACTGGGAGAAAACGCAACAGATTTTAGAGGAGGCGACGCTGCGCTTCCAACCGGATATCGCCTTTGGCGCCTGGGGCACGCCGGAGCCCAGCAAGATCTTGGGCGACCGCATGACCAAGTGGCCCGGCTACCGCGCGGGACCGCAGGCTTCCTTCCAGTTCGACGAACACGAATTCATGAAAGCGGAGGACTACGATGAGCTGCTGCACGATCCCACCGATTATGCCATCCGCACCTACCTGCCGCGTGCTTTTGAGGCCCTAGAAGGCCTGGCCTTGCTGCCGAACCTGGGCATGACGCTCTACGGCTACTACAGCCTCGGTAATACCATGGCCCTGCTCGCCCCTCCTGTAGCGGCCGCGCTCGAAGCGCTGCAAGAAGCAGCAAAGGCGCAGGCCGTCTTTAACCAGCAGAGCATCGATTCGGCCGGGCGTTTGGCCGCACTCGGTTTTTCACCGCCTTCCTTCCTGATTGGCTCCCTCATCGAAGCGCCTTTTGACTTCCTGTCCGACACCCTGCGCGGCATGCGCGGCATCTTCCTCGATATGCTGCGCATTCCCGACAAGCTTCTGGCGGCCGAGCAAAAAGTGTTGAAAACACAGGTCGATTACGCCATCGCCTTCAAGGAAACGACCGGCCTGACCGCCGCCTTCATCCCCCTACACCGTGGCTCAGACGGCTTCATGTCCCTCAAGCAGTTCGAGACCTTCTACTGGCCGCAGTTGAAAGAGATGGTCGAAAGCCTGGTCGCTGCAGGGATCACGCCCACGCTCTATTACGAGGGTGTTTGGGACGATCGCCTGGAATATCTCACTGAGCTGCCCAAGGGCAAGACGGCCGGTATTTTCCAGGACAGCGATATCTTCAAGGTCAAGGAAGTGGTCGGCGATACGCTGTGCATCATGGGCGGCATGCCCATCCCCCTGCTTAAGAACGGCAGCGCCGAAGAGATCCGCGCGCATACCGAAAAAGTGTGTCGCGAAGTGGGCAAAGGCGGCGGTTTTATAATGTGTCCCACAGTCCTGGAATTAGAAGGCATCTCGCCCGAAAATATCCAGGCCTGGGTGGATGCCACCAAAGAATTTGGTGTTTATTAAAAGGAGCACCCATGTTTACCAGACCTGATAATTGGAATGAACTTTCTCCCCTTGAGCGGCGCAAGGTGCGACTGGACCACTGGCAGAACCAGCCGGTGGAATTCGTCAGCCTGCAGGCGGAAGCGAAATACAAAGAGCGCATCGATCGCCTGCGCAAGATTTATGATATGGAACCCCATGACCGCCCCATAGCCGATGCCTGGATGGGCGGCAATGAATATGCTGTGCGCCGCAAGGGGCTGACCGGCAAGGACATGGTGTATAACCATGAAAAGCTGCGCGAAGCCCTATTGGAATTTCACGAAGAGTTCCAACCGGACACGGCTGTCGCCCCGCTGCCCTATCCCGGCAAGGTGATGGATATGCTTGAATACAAGAGCTACATCTGGGGCGGGCAAAAACTGCCTGATAACCTGACCATCCAGGCCGTGGAAGGCGAATACATGATGGCTGATGAATATCGCGAATTCGCCGCCGACCCCACGAATTTCTGGATGAAAAAATATCTGCCGCGCGTTATGCCTGCCTTAGCCCCGCTGGCGATGCTCACCGAATTTCCGCGCGTCTCCGAAAATGTCGATATCATCGACCTAATCCTGCCTTTCGGGCTGCCACCCTTTCAGGAAATGCTGAATACGCTGATGGCCGCCGGCAATGAACTGCTGCAGATGCTGGGCGTTGTCGGCCAGACCTCGGCTATGGTCGCCGCCGCCGGCTTCCCGGGCATGGCCTTCAACATTGTTAAGACCCCCTTCGACTATCTGGGCGACACCCTGCGCGGCACCAAGGGCATTCTGACCGATATGTTCCGCCATCCGGATGACCTGTTAGCCGCCTGTGAAGCATACGTGCCCGTGCTGATCAATGCTGTGGTCAATGCCAGCGATCGCAGCGGCGCACCGGCCGGCATGTACGTGCTGCATAAAGGCGCCGATGCCTTTATGTCGCAGGCGCAGTTCGAGAAGTTCTACTGGCCAACCTGGAAGCAGGTCATGCTGGGCCTGTACGAAGAAGGTATCACCAGCTATCTGTTTATCGAGGGTTCTTACAATAAGCGCCTGGAAAGTCTGGCTGAAATGCCGGAGAAGTCTCTGGTGTGCCACTTTGATCAGACGGAAATGGGGCCGGTAAAAGAGATTCTAAGCGATAAATTCATCATCGCCGGCAATGTTCCCGCCTCGCTGATGTCTGCAGGCACGACCGATGAAGTTCGTGCCTACTGCGATGAGTTAGTAGAGCTGTTTGAAGATACACCGGCCTATATCCTGGCCCATGGATGCTACTTTGAGAACACGACCGACGAAAAGATGCACGCTTTTATAGATTCGGTCAAAAAGTAGAATCAAAAAGTAGAGTTACCTCAAGAAACACCGTGCGCTTGAACGGGCGCACGGTGTTTCTTATTATTGGCCCCTTGAATAGCACTTTCAGGGTATGACACTAATACCATCTGGTTGCTATATTGATTCCCTACATTGGCACCAATCTTTGTAAAAATCTGGGAGAAAAAAATGAAGCAACAAAGACTACCCCTGGCTTTGTTCTGGATTGGCTTAGTAGTCTCAATAGCACTTGCCGGTATTGGCACCTGGAGTCTTATGAGCAACCTCAGGACGCTTACAATGGAAGAACTCGCATCAACCATTTGGGCGGAAGCTGGTCCTTTGTTTATCCTCTGGGCGCTTTCTGTGACCCTGGGTTCTATATTGGCTGGAATTGGCGCGTTCCTCACTGTTAAAACCAAACCCGTCTTCTCATGGATCGCCGGAATTGGGGTCCTCAGCGCCGTTTTTTTGATGGTAATAGTGTGGACTCGCGTTTACAATCCATTGCTGTTTGGTACTGGAGGTATCATCAACCTGGTCGCCTTTTTCGCTATCGTGTGGATTTGGATGAAGCGGTATACCGGGGTTGGTATCCAGGAAAAAGTCGTCGGGAGCTATAAACTACTTGGCTATATCTTCTGGATAAATGCAACCTGGTTCCTTTGCGGAGAAACTGGAAAACTGCATCTTAAGGCTTTTGAAGGTAGCCCTGCACCCAGCCCAATAGAGATCATGGTATTTCTCGTTTTGGGTTGGCTTTTCGTCCTTATCGGTGAATACAAAGCAATGCGGCTGAAGCAAGCCCAGGTTAATCCTGATTCCGTTGTTAGAGAAAAAACTGAAGAGGAAGGTATTCCACAACACGTTTGACTTTCCTATATGCGCTTGAGTAGGGAAGCCAGCAGCCAGACGGCGATGATACCCAGGATGACAAAGCCAACGACAGGTCCTACCATTTCACCCGTTGTAAATGGAACTCCTGCCGACCGTTGGAAATAGGTGCTTAATATAATTTGGGGGACAAGGAGAACGATGAGCACCAGGAGTGGGCAGGCGATTGCATAGCCAGGCGGCAGATCGCGCAGAACTAGATACGCGCAGAGAAAGGTAGCAGGTGTAATAATAGCCAGATCAAGCGCATAAGTCACCATAGTTGTATAGCTATCCAGACGATCAGGCGGCCTGCCGCTGAACAGCGCCGCTGCCAGGGGTAGGCCCCAGACAAAGAGTGTGATCAGCCCGCTGGCAACCATGAAGCCGGCCAGACTGCGGCGTGGAAGTACAGGTAACCGGTCGGAAAGTCGCTGCCAATCAATGTTTACAAATGACAATATGTAGGTGAAAAGGCTGGTGGAGAAAATGGCGATATAGAGCAAAAAAAGGGAGTTAAAAGCTGCGCCCAGGGCCATTGAGACATATAGGTAAAGAAAATAGCCAAGCATGCCACTTAACAGCAGCTGTCCGCGAAGAGAGCCACGCTGATAGAAGAAAATGGCCACGACTAGAAGCGAGATGCCGAGAAAAAGAGCCGTCGCATCCTGGCCGCGGTAGCCGGCGGCACTGAACAAAGTGTCAAACTGGTAAATCCCCCCGCCATAGATCTGCGCTGTTTGGCCTCGCACCGTGGTAAATTCGAACGGGGCGCTGTTAACTGACAAAAGTAACCCTGCACCGGCTGCGATAGCGGCCAGTAAGGCCACCAGCGAAGCGAGGAAAATAAGGATCTTTTTTGTTTCCATGCGAAGCCCAGCTTTGTCACCACTCCCCGGCATAAAGCGTACGATATGGCTGCACTTGCTCTTCCTTATAATACCAGTGCAATTCCACCAGCTGGCGCATGTGCAGCAAGTCATGGGCCACCCAGGAGGCGAGCAGGTCGCCTGCTTTAAGTAGGCCCCAGGGTGCTTCATAGGCAGCCTCCCAGTTTACATTCTCAAGGCTCTTTAACCAGGCCAATGACGCCTCGCGTTCTTCCAGGAAGCTTTGCAAAAATAATGCCAGATCTTGTTCATTATAATTTCGCGCCGTCACCCACCCTCCGGGATCGATGCCCGGCCAGGTTTCATCTGGGCGATGTAGGGTGAAATCCAGGCGCACGCGGAAATCATAGCGTTCTTCATCCAGCAGGTGACAGAGAACTTCCAGGATTGACCAGGACTCGGCGTCCGGTTTCCAGCGAGCCTGTACATCATCCACGCCGCTCACCAACGCACGGATACGCCCCGCGTTTTCAGCCAGTTGAGTTAAACAATAATTGAGGTCCATGGTGATTTCCTTTTTTAGGTAGTCAGGTAGTCAGTTGGTCAGCCTCTATCTTGCCACACTCCGACAGGCTCAGTGCAGGCTTTGCGCTAATAGCCGATCCTTAATATCCTGTATAATCTCACTTGTCAGCTACGGCTGCAATGTGAACAGGATGTTGTGATGGAAAATATTTCAATCTCGCGATTTAATAGCGGTCATCTGCGGTTTGACCTTAGCGAAATTTACAGGCTGCCTACTAATCACCAGTTTGCCGGGCAGATAGTGGACGTACCCATGTTTAGCTATCATATCTCCTTGCCTGGCCGTTCTATATTGGTTGATGCTGCCGATTACGATGTGCAAGAAATCTCCGAAACTTTTCTGGTCCCGGATTACGAACCGCCACCAGGCCTTTTGGAACAGCTTAGAACGAGCGGAATTGATGCTGGAAGTATCAGCGATGTGATCATCACGCACGCGCACTTTGACCATTATGGGGCACTCAGCACTGTTGTGAACGGCCGTTACCAACCAGCCTTTCCAAACGCGCGTCACTATCTAAATAAGGCTGACTGGCATCCAAAGAGATTAAATGACAAGGGATGGCAAACGCTCGGCTTGGTCGAGCAGCTCGGTTTGCTGAAATTGACCGGGGGTAAAGTCAATCTAGGTGATGGCCTCCTTATTCTACCGATGCCGGGCGAGACAGCCGGCCACCAGATATTGTGCCTTATGACCGGCGAACAAGACATTTACTTTGCTGGCGACCTTTATCACCATCCCCTTGAATTTGCAGAGGCAGAGCGCAATGTGAAGTGGGCTGCGCGGAAGAGTATGGGGAGAAGCAAATCAGCTCTGATGAAAAGAATGGCCGGCAGCAGGGCGACAGCCTATTTCACCCATATCAGTGATGCCTATGGCGTCGTTGAGCAAGAGGATGGCACCCTTGCCTGGAAGCCTGTGCCGGTAGATCAATATGTTTGATCTTCAAGAAATCGGCCGTCTCCCCCTCCCAGGAGATAATTGCGCCATTGCCATTCGTACGCTGGCGTCCGGGACGGAAATTGCTGGACCAGATGGCTTTCAATTTACGCTCAGCCATACGGTTCTGGAGGGACATCGTTTTGCGGTACGACCTATTACCATGAGTTCCCCTTTGCTCTCCTGGGGCATGACCTTCGGCCGTGCCCTGCGCGATATTGTGCCGGGAGAGTATGTCTACAATGCCGGTGTTTTGGAATCTCTGCGCCAGCGACCGTTGGATTTTGCCTTGCCATCCGAGCCCAATTTTGCCGACGATTTCACGCCCTACCAATTTAATGCCGACCAATTTAGACCCGCTCCTGCTCTCCCCCACAAGCCTTCTACTCGCTCCTTCATGGGCATTCGCCGTTCCGGGGATCGTGGCGTGGGCACGCGCAACATGATTGTTCTCCTGGGCGTGAATGCCGAAGTCAATGGCTTTGTGCAGCAGTTGAAAAAAAAGGTACGGCCATTAGCCGCGGCATATCCACACATTGACGGCATCGTAGCCGTGACCCACACAGAGGGTAGCCGAGTTGGACAAAATAATGAAGAGTATTTGCTGCGCACATTGACTGGCTTCCTGCTTCATCCTAACGTGGCTGCGGTTCTGACGTTGGATATGGGTGTGGGTGTTGTGGGTAGTGTGTTGAATGGCTACGCGAAATTAATGGGGTCTCCACTCGATGCCGTGCTGCATCAATTTGTCTCCCTACACGGCCGCTTCATGGATGATTTAAACAGCTGCGCGGCCATTATAGAAAGCTGGTTGCCGCAGGTGAATGCCATGCAGCGCACCCCGCAACCTTTGAGCGAATTAAAGATCGCCTTACAGTGCGGCGGCTCGGATGCTTTCTCTGGGATCTCCGGCAATCCCCTCGCTGCCCTGGTGAGCAAAACCGTGATTCAGGCCGGCGGATCGGCCGTTCTGGCAGAGACAGATGAGCTGCTTGGCGCGGAGCCGTACATGCTCGATAAAGTACGCGATGTACAAACGGCACAAAGATTCCTGGCCATGGTCGATCGTTTCCAGGAGCGAGCTGCCTGGCACGGCCACTCGGCACACGGTAATCCTACTGGCGGCAACAAGTATCGTGGCCTGTATAATATTTACCTCAAATCACTAGGCGCGGCGGCCAAACGCCACCCGGATGTACCTCTCGACGGAGTCCTCGAATATGGCGAACACATGACTGGCTCGGGATACTTCTTCATGGATAGCCCGGGCAACGATCTGGAAAGCATTGCCGGCCAGGTGGCAAGCGGCTGCAATCTCATCTTTTTTGTCACCGGAAACGGCTCCATCACCAATTTTCCCTTCGTGCCCACGATCAAAATAGTAACCACAAGCGAGCGCTTTGCCTTGCTGGCCGAGGAAATGGACGTGAACGCCGGAGCCTATCTAGACGGCCGTCCGCTGACAGATCTGGCGCAGGAGATGCTCGATCTGTCGCTGGCTGTAGCATCAGGACAGCTCAGCGCGGGTGAAAAAGCGGGCCACGCCCAGGTGCAAATCTGGCGCAATTGGCCGCTCTTCGGTCGCGAAGATCACCAGACCACTGACCAGCCACAGCATCCAGAGCATCGTCCACCCGGACACCCGATTCCTGTTCCAAAACCCCCAGAAACGACCGAATTCATCTGGCGGGGCTATAAAGTTGCAGAGTTGCAAAGTTATAAAGTAGCAGGCGACAGTGTCGCCCGCGACGCTGTCGCGCATGACCGTGTTGGCTTGATACTTCCGGCCAGTCTTTGCTCGGGGCAGATTGCGCGATTAGCTGCGGAACGCCTAAACCAGACCGGCCTTGGCAAAGGCCTCTACAGGGGACAGGGAATCTCGCGTTTTGCGGCGTTGGTGCATACGGAAGGCTGCGGCAGTTCCATTGAGCCGGAGTTAATCAGCACGTTTATGGGCTACCTGGCTCATCCGCTAGCCGCCAGCTGTCTTGTATTGGAGCATGGGTGCGAAATATCGCACAATGACTTTTGGCGCCAACATATGAGCGAGGCCGGCTTGGATCCCGACCAGATTGGCTGGGCCAGCATACAACGCGATGGTGGCCTGAAGCGAACCATGGAGAGGATCGAGGCCTGGTTTACCGCCGATCTCACCCGGCTGTCAGAACCCCAACCCGTAATGGCCGGTTTCCACGATGTCCACCTTGGCTTGATGGCCGAAAGCGAACTGGACAAAAAGACGGTCACCGTATTGGCCAAGCTGGTGCAGCACATCGTCGCCGCCGGAGGAACGGTTATTCTAGCCGCCGGCGATCACCTGGCGGCGCAAATCGTGGATTCCCCTGACAGCATAGACCCGACCCTCGACTATGCGCAGCACCCTTCGCAGCCTGGCTTACACCTCATGGCTGATCCTAGCACTTCCTGGTCGGAGACAATGACCGGCTTAGGCGCGGCAGGCATTGAAGTGATCATCGCTGCCTGTACAACGCGAGGTCAGCAGACCCATCCCTTTATACCCGTGTTGCAAGTAGCCTCCGCTGAATCCCCTGCCCAACCCTTCCATGCCGACATGGACCTACTGTTCGAAGGTGACATCCGGCAGGACCTGGATCACCTTCTGACCCGCTTATCGGCCGTTCTTTCGCGCACATTGGAACCGAAACTAAGCCGCATGCATAACATCAGCTTCCAGATCACGCGCGGAAAGTTGGGGGTTTCTCTATAGCATAGCCATCTATGTTTCAAAAAGTATGCTTAAAAGCACTTGCAAATTGACATGTTCCATCCTATGTTTCTAAACATGCTTGCATGAGAAGGCGCATTGAATAAAACCTCTTTTAGCCTGGTTTAAATGGTCACTATTCATTATTCACAATTCACAATCATTTTCGCGTAAGTGATTAAAACAATGCTTCGCACGAAGGTGCATATCCCACCGCTGCGTTCCAATCTCGTTATACGCTCTCGCCTCATCGAACAGCTTGATCAAGCCGTTCAACCGGGTGTCAAATTAACCCTCGTTTCTGCTCCGGCCGGTTACGGTAAAACAACTTTTGTACTCCAGTGGGCGCGTGCCTGCCGTTCCTCTGTGGGCTGGCTCTCGCTCGAAAAAGCAGATAATGACTTTGAACGCTTCTTTCGCTACATAGCCTTGGCCTTGGAGGCGGTGGAGCCAGAGGTAATGGAAACACCGTTCGGCATCTTACTGGGAGCACCCACCCCGGAAAAAGAGGCGGTCCTAACCGCTTTCATCAATCTAGCGAACGACCTCGACGGGCATACGGCGCTTATCCTTGAAGATTATCA
>Ga0316579_10000870_pt1 | contig 10448 bp, 7 predicted proteins | sample J5NA_2_FD_203074 | JGI IMG/M metagenome (GOLD analysis project Ga0316579, IMG submission 203074) | Rhizosphere microbial communities from salt marsh grasses in Alabama, United States - J5-7_160517rDrA | ecosystem: Host-associated > Plants > Roots > Rhizosphere | place: USA: Alabama | collected...
GGCGAGCGGCCGGGCATGGCATTCAATCTCTCCTACGGTATCCAGGGGCAGGCGCGCTACACCCATGTGCCCGGCATCCTGGAGATGGTGGGCGTGCCCTATGTGGGCTCGGGGCCGCTTGCGCACTCGCTGGCGCTGGACAAGGTGGTGGCCAAGATGCTGTTCGCGCAGCGGGGGGTGCCGACACCGGAGTTCGTGGTGCTGGACGCCCCCGATTTCGAGATGCCTGACCTGGGCTTCCCGCTCATCGTCAAACCGAAGAACGAGGCGGTGTCCTTCGGCATCCGCATCGTTCACGACGAGGCCGAGCTGCGCGAGGCCGCCGGCGTCATCTTCGAGCAGTTCGACCAGCCAGTGCTGGCCGAGCGTTACATCGAGGGTCGGGAGATCAACGTCGGGCTGCTCGGCAACGGCGCCAACCTGGAGGCGTTCCCGGCGGCCGAGCTGATCTTCGGCGAGGGCGGGCCGAAAATCTACACCATGGAGGACAAGAAGCGCACCTCGGGTCGCGAGGTTCAGGTGCACTGTCCGGCGGACATCGACCCGGCGCTGGCGGACAAGGCCAAGTCCGTCGCCGTGCAAGCCTTCCACGTCTTGGGCTGCTACGACTGCGCCCGCGTGGACATGCGCGTGGACGCGGCAGGTAATCTCTACGTGCTGGAGATCAACAGCCTACCGAGCCTGGGCGAGCACGGCTCCTACGTCGCCGGCGCCCAGGCCGTCGGGCTCGACTTCGATGCCTTGGTGGTGCGCCTGGTAGAGGTGGCCGCGGCGCGCTACTTCGGCACGCCGAACCCACCGGACCTGAGCCGCCGGCGCTCCGACCCCAAGCATGCTGCCTTCGCGTTCCTCACCGAGCGCCGCGACCGGCTGGAGAAGGTGCTGGAGGAGTGGACCGCCATTGGCAGCCGCTCCGATGATCCCGTGGGCATTCGTCTCGCGGCCCAGAACCTGGCCGAGCGCATGCTGGACATGGGCCTGCGCCCGGTGCGCGAGCTCACGGACGAGCGCGACATCTGGACCTGGGAGAGCCCGGCCGGGCTCGCCGGCGGCACCCTACTGGTGGGCCACCTGGACGTGCCGGTGAATCCGCAGCTCGGTATGGAGCACTTCCACCGCGACCCGGAATGGCTGTACGGCGAGGGTGTGGGCTCTTCGCGGGCGTCGCTGGCCATGCTGGAGATGGCGCTGCGGGCGCTCAAGCATGTGCGCAAGCTCAGCCGCACGCCGCTCGGGGTTGCCATCTACGCCGACGAGGGCCGGGACTGCGAGGAGAGCGCCGACCTGCTGCGGCGCGCGTTCGCCGAGGCGGGCAGGGTGCTGGTCCTGAATCCAGGCAACACCGGGGACCGCATCGTCACGTCCCGCCGTGGTCAGCGCCGTTATCGACTGAGGGTGGAGGGCAGGGCACTGCGGCTCGGCCAGGCGGGGCGTAGTGCCGAGGTGATGCGGGTGCTCTATCGCAAGCTGGATGAGCTCACGGCGCTGACCGACCGCAAGACGCGGATTGCCGTGTCCGTGTCCGACATCGCCACCGAAGCCTTCCCGATGCGCCTGCCGCATCGGGTACGCATCGGCCTGCAGGTGTCCTATCCCGACCAGGCTCAGGCCGAGGCGCTGGACCGCGCCCTGCGCGGCGTACTGCATGGTGGCGGGGTGCACTGGGATCTGGTGCTGGTGTCGGACCGCCCGCCAATGCCAGAGCGAAAGATCAACGCCGCGCTCGTCGCACGGCTGCAGGAGATCGCCGCCGAGTGGGAGATCCCGCTGGAGACGGACTCCTCCCTGTGGCCGTCAGTGGCTGGCCTGGCACCGGAGTCCGTACCGGTGGTGTGTGGCCTGGGGCCGGTGGCGAGCGATCTGTACACCTCGGACGAGGCCGTCTCGCGCATCAGCCTGGTGCAGCGCACGCTGCTTTTGATGCAGTTCCTGCTGGTGCCCTGATGGACGACTCGCGCAGCCCCGAGAGGACTGGCGCCGCGCGGCGCTGGAGCCGCAGGCCGGAGCACGGCGATCTGCTGGACCCCGGCGACCGCCGCGTCGTCTACCCGCAGCGAGTGGGTGTCTCGACACGCGGCATGGTATCCACCCAGCACTACCATGCCACCGAGGCCGGCGCAGCCATGCTCGACGCGGGCGGCAACGCGGTGGATGCCGCGGTGGCGGCGGCCTTCGCGCTCGGTGTCGTGGAGCCCGCCGCCTCCGGCCTCGGCGGGCAGAGCATGCTGCTGCTGCATCTCGCGGCCGATGGACGCAAGTTCTGCCTCGACGGCGCCAGCCGCGCCCCCAACCGCACGCCGCCCGGCGGTCTCAAGCGCAGCGCGCACCTGCGCGGTCACCGCGCCACCACGGTGCCGAGCACGCCGGCGGTGCTCGCCTATGCGCTAAAGCACTACGGTACCAAGCGCCTGGACGAGGTACTCCAGCCCGCCATCGAGCGGGCAGAGGAGGGTTATCGCGTCTCCCCACTGCAGCACTACTTGACCCGGCGCGAGCTCAAGTATCTACGCGCCCATTCCGCCGGCGCGCTGATGTTGAAGGGCGGTAGGGCGCCGTATCCGATTGGGGCCTTGTTTCGCCAGCCTGTCCTGGCGGCGACCCTGCGCCGGCTGGCGGTGGCGGGTGTCGAGGACTTCTACCAGGGCGAGATCGGGCGTGCCATTCATGCCGATATGCTCGCCAACAACGGACTGCTGCGCGACGATGACCTGGCGCGCATCCCTTGGCCCACGGAGCGCCGGCCGCTGGCGACCCACTTCGGACCCATGCGGGTGTTCACCTTCCCGCCGCCGGGCGCGGGCCGGACGCTGATCGAGGCGCTCAACCTGCTCGCGCAGTTCCCCGAGGCCGCGCGTGATCCCGACTCGCCGCGCGGTGCGCTGCTGCTGGCACACGTGATTCGCAAGGCGAACCTGGACCGCGCCGACCGGCCCGAGGACCCGGTGCTGTTTGCGCAGGAGCTAGACCTGGGCGAGGACATCACCCACCTCGACTATGCCAAGCGGGTCGCCCGCCGGATCAAAGGACGCCTGCTACGCGACACGCAGCGGGTCGGCGACTCCGACCGCCCGGCGGCGGAGCGAGCCACGGAGCCGTTGCCAGAACCGCCGGAGACCGGTGAGCTGCGCGGCGAGACCACGCACCTCTCGGCGATGGACGCCGCCGGTAACGTGGTGGCGCTCACCCAGTCCATCGAGCGGGTCTACGGCTCCTTCAGCGCCAGCCCCGCGCTCGGCTTCATCTACAACAACTACATGAGCGCGTTCGAGTACGAGGACATCTCGCACCCGTACTTTCTGCGCCCCAACGCGGTGCCCTGGGCGTCGGTGGCGCCCACCATCGTGTTCCGCGGGCCGCGACCCTGGCTTGCGGTGGGCTCACCCGGCTCCGAGCGCATCGTCTCCGCCATCCTACAAGTGCTGCTGCGCCTGGAACGCGGTGCGACGCCTTTCGACGCCGTGGAGTCGCCACGGCTGCACTGCTCGGTGGAGGGTAAGGTGTCGCTCGAGGCCACTCGCATGCGCGACGATATCCCGCGGCTCTTGGCTCGGCACGGCTTCGCCATCGACGCGCGCGATCCGTACTCGTTCTATCTCGGCTGCGTGCAGCTGGTTCTGCGCGAGCAAGACTGCTTTCTCGGCGTCGCGGACCCGCGCCGGGACGGCTCCGCGGCGGGTCCGGCGGAATCGTGATTGCGGTCATGGTCGACTCAAAGGCGAGCAGCCATAGCGGAGAAGGGCCAAGTGCCAAGGGTCGAGCGCCCGGCGCCGCGTGGTGTCGGGCGGATAAGCGCAGCGCATCCGCCGTCTTGTCTCGAGCTTTTCCGGGTTGGCTAGTGGCACGGGATGGACGCTAGGCTCCCGCTGCTGATCTCCGTGCCGCACGCGGGGCTCGCGGTGCCCGACGAGGTGGCGGATCTCAACCTGCTGAGCCCGGAACAGATTGCCGCCGACGGCGATGCGGGCGCGGCGGCCATCTACGCGGGGCTGTGCGAGCACGCCGCCCACTGCGTCACCACCGATGTCGCGCGCGCCTTCGTGGACCTGAACCGCGCCGAGGACGATTTCCGCAAGGACGGCGTGGTGAAGACCCACACCTGCTGGGACGAGCCCGTCTACCCTGAGCCGCTGCCGCCGTCGACGATCGAAGCTTTGCTGGGGCGCTGCCACCGGCCTTATCACCAGAGACTCACCGAGCTCGCGGGCAGCGGCGTCGTACTCGGCGTGGACTGTCACACGATGGCCGCCCACGGACCGCCCGTCGGCCCGGACACCGGCCAGCCCCGCCCCGAGGTCTGCATCGGCGACGGCGACCGCACCTGCCCGCGGGACTGGGCTGAGCAGCTAGTGGACTGCTTCCGGCGCCACTTCACCGGCGAGGTCACGCTGAACCGCCCCTTCCGCGGCGGCTACATCGTCCGCGCCCACGCCCCCGAGCTGCCCTGGGTCATGATCGAGCTGAGCCGCGCGCCCTTCGCCAGCGATGCCGAGAAGGGGAGGCGGGTGCTGGCGGCACTGACGGACTGGCTCCGCGAGGGGCGCCACGCCTGACCGAGGACGCTGCCCCGGCGCCGGGCGTGACCGCGTACGCAGCCGCGGGAGCGCCGTCATCCGTGCGACCCAACACCACTAGTGCACCACTGCGGAAGCAGTGAGGCCGTTCCTGGGTACGCCGACTTCAGTCGGCACCCCGAGGAATACGGACTTCAGTCCGGTGCAGGCACGGAATCGAATGGTCTCGGAAGTTCCGCGGCCTTGCACTAGTCCGTCTTCGGTGTCACCTCGCTAGGGCGTCGACTGGAGCGGCCGCCGACCCTCGAACCCCTGCTCGTAGAGCCGCGCCAGCGCCCCTGCACCTTCCACCTTGACGTGCCAGAGCCGACGGTCGACGGTGGGGCAGAACATATCCACCGTCTCGTCGCTGTGGTCGCCGAAGTGCTCCTGGCTGCCGTGCTGGATCATGTCCAGGTTGAGCTTGCCGCGCACCAGTGCCTCGAACGCTTTCCAGTTTTCCCCGTAGCGGTGATCGACCCCGTCGAACTTGCCGGTGCGCGGATTGCGTCCGGAGAGGTTGTCCTTGTGGACCAGCGCGTAGAGGTCGTAGTCGCCGTGGATGTAGGCGCAGCCTGGGGGCAGGGTTCCAAGGGCATGGCGGTCGATGTCGCGGTCCGGCAGCAGTTGGAAGCCAGCCGCGCCGGGTTGCTCGACGGTCTCGGTGCGGATCTGGGCAGCCGCTTGACGGCCGGCCGCGGTGCGGCTGTGCGGATACACCTCGGTACCCTCGCCGCAGCGCATCACACAGCCGTAGTAGCCGCTCTTTGGGTCGTCCTGGATGCGGAAGCCGTTGGGTGGGCCGCCGAGCCAGTACTTGTCCCAGGTGGCAACGGCGGCCTCATGCACGTTGGCGTTGGCGCCGAAGGCACTTTGCCCCACCAGTCTGGGGTCCACCACGAGCCCGGCGCAGTGGGAGACGCCGGACTTGCCGCCGAGCGGGAAGCGGGCGTCGGTCTTGGCCGTCTTTGGCTTACAGGCGAGGGGCTTAGGCACGAACCCGGGATAGCCGACGAACTTGATGGACTCGGGGTTGGTGCGCCGCACCAGCACGAACAGGCCGAGCCGATGGCTCGCATCGCGCAGCACCTCGATGTGCGCGTAGTGGATGAACTCTGCCAGTTCCTTCTCGCCTACCTCGGTAGTGAGGGACCGCAGCCGCGCCATTAGTGTGGGATCATCGATCAGTTTCGGGTCTTGCATGGTGCGCTGCCTCGTCCGTTGCCGCGGTTACAGGAACATCAGCCACAGGATGGCGCCGCCCAACAACAGTCGATACAGCACGAAGGGCAGCATGCTGACCCGCTCGATGAAGCGCAGAAAGAAGTGGATGGTGAAATAGGCGACGACGAAGGACAGCGTTGCGCCGATGGCGAGCGACCGCCAGTCCACCGGGTTGGTGGCCTCCAGCAGGTCCTTGGTGGCCACGGCGCCGGCCAGCAGGATGGTCGGGATCGCCAGCAGAAAGGAGAAGCGCGAGGCCGCCTGCCGGGTCAGGCCGATGAACAGTCCGGCGGTCATGGTGATGCCCGAGCGCGAGGTGCCCGGGATGATGGCGATGGCTTGGAATAGGCCGATGATGAGCGCGGCGATCCAGTTGACGGCGTACTCGTCCATCCGCCGGCTGCCGCGCCAGTCCGCATACCAGAGCAAGAGGCCGAACGCAATGGTGGTGCTGGCAATAACAAGCGCGATCACTGTGTCGTCGGTGCGCAGCACCTCCAGCACGTTCTTCAGAGGCAACCCCAGGACCAGGATCGGCAAGGTGGCGATGATGACCATCCAGCCTAGCCGAGCGTCCTTGCGGCGCTCCGGCGTCCGGGCACCACCGCCGAGTCCACCGAACATGGCCAAGGCCATGCTCACGAGATCGCGGCGAAAGTAGAGCACCACGGCCAGCAGGGTGCCGAGGTGCACGGCCACGTCGAAAGAGAGATCCTGCAGCTCGTAGCCGAACAGCAGCGGCGTCAGGATCAGGTGCGCCGAGCTGGAGATCGGGAGGAACTCGGTGAGCCCCTGCACGAAGGCGAGCAGGGCAATTTCTGTATTGTCCATATAGGGTTACAACGGAGCTGGCGTGTCTTGGTGAGCGGGGCTGCGCGCAAGGTTGGACGTTGGAAGCGCAATCATTACCCCGCGACGATTCAGGGCAGCGAAGAATAGCGCGAAAGGCGCACCGAAGCCGCCGAGCGGCGCGCAGAACCGGGAGCGCCGGGCATCAGTCCGCCGCAAGCCGCAACGCCCGCCAGTGGGCCAGGGCGGGCAGTCGCTGCCGTGCAACCGCGCAAACGAAGCCCGGTGGCGCGGCGCCGTTGACCAGGCCATGTGCTACCGCGAGCCCGGGCAGGTCCGCATCGCGGTGCCGGGCAAGCCCGCGGCCGTCCGCCTTCACCCGTGCCTCCAGCGCCGTCCAATGCAGGTAGAAGGCCAGTTCCTGCCGCCCGGAGGGCAGTTCGCTCAGCGCCGCCGCGGCGGCGGGGGCGAACATGCGCCGAGCGATGGCATGCAGGCTGGGGCGTGGATGCAGGGCTTCGCAGTCGACGCCCAGCGGCAGGTCTACACCTACGGCGAGCAGCGCCAGGTCGCCGCTACCGGTGAGATTGAATCGGAGTCCGGCGCTGGCCACGCCGGCTAGCTCCGGCTTGCCCGCTGGTCCGTAGTGGAAGGCTAGCGCGGCCGGCTCGATGCCCAGATAGCCGGCCAGCACGGCACGGCAACCCGCCTGCGTGCGCAGATAGCGCCGGCGATGTATCGGCGTGCGGAGGCGGTCATGGCGGGCGCGCTGGCGGGCAGACAGGGTCTCCAGGCCGCGGGCGTCGCCGGTGGGATCGCCACGATCCAGGTCGAAGCGCCACAAGTGAAGGTCCTCAACGGCGGGCTGGGGGGCCTTGGGTGCGAGCTCCCAGCGCAGTGGTTGTGGCGATAGCTCCAGCATTCGGGATGAGCTGTGATCGGGGAATCGCGGCCGCAGAGCCTCTGTCGGTGGATTTCGCTTCGCTCGTGCACCCTACAAGCTGACCCAGGGGTCGATCAGCGTGATGCCGCAGTTGCGGAGCCCCGCCTGGTTCCGCGTGGCGACCGCCAGCCCGGTCGCCGCGGCGATCCCGGCGATCATTGCATCAGGTGGTGAGAGCTGGTGAATACCGGAAGGCTACTGCTTGCATCCTTTGCAGGCAACGATGTTCGAGACGATGTTCCGTCCAACGGCGCCGGGGTCACAGGAGGTCCGCGAGCGCTGGCGCCCGTTGCGAGGCGCCTTGATGCCGGCGCGGGCTCTGCAGATAGCACCGACGCGGTTCAAGCGCCGGCGCCCGAGGGCGGAGTAGGGCACTGACACCGGCCGGCCGATGTCGCATACTGCGGCGCCGGCGAGAATAGGTCACGCTGGAGGACAGCCTTGAGCGAATTGCAAGACCCCCTGTTGGAAGTCCGCCTCGAGACGATCTGCGAGCGCGGCTGCCGCCAGGTCTGGGACGCCATCGACATCCTAGAGCAAGACGGCGACCTGCCCGAGACGCAGGACCTCACACCCGCCGAGCGTGCCCGGCTGCTGGCGGAGCTGAAGTCCGTCATGGCGGTCTATGGGCAGCGGTGCGGTTTAGATTAGAATGCGGCTTCCGGTCCATTTCGCTTCGCATTCAAAGTTATGGCCTCCATTATTCAAGTCATCTCTCAAGAGATTTCCGCTCGCCCGCAGCAGGTGGAAGCCGCCGTCCGGCTGCTGGACGAGGGCGCTACCGTCCCCTTTATCGCCCGCTACCGCAAGGAGGCCACCGGCGGCCTGGACGATGCCCAGCTGCGCTTACTGGAGGACCGCCTGGGCTACCTGCGGGAGCTGGAGGACCGCCGCAGGACGGTACTGAAGAGCCTGGAAGAGCAGGGCAAGCTGACGGACTCGCTCCGTGATGCCGTGCTGGCGGCGGAGAGCAAGCAGCGCTTGGAGGATCTCTACTTGCCGTACCGGCCGAAGCGCCGGACCAAGGCACAGATCGCCCGGGAGGCCGGATTGGAGCCGCTGGCCGATGCGCTGCTGGGTCAGCCGGAGCTGGCGCCGGAGGCGCAGGCAGAGCCCTTCGTGAAGCCCGAGCAGGGCGTCGCCGACGTGGCGGCGGCACTCGAGGGCGCAAGACAGATCCTGATGGAGCGCGCCGCCGAGGACGCCGAGTTGGTGGGCGAACTGCGCGAGGCACTTTGGCAGCGTGGGCTGCTCCGGGCGCAGGTGCTGCCTGGGCAGGAGGCCGCGGGCCCCAAGTTCTCCGACTACTTCGACCATTGTGAGCCCATCGCCAAGATGCCGTCACATCGGGCGCTGGCGCTGTTCCGCGGGCGCAATCAGGGGGTGCTGAGCCTGGATCTGATCGCCGGCGAGGGCGCCGACGCCGACCTTCCCTTGCGCGCGCGGGTGGCAGTGCACCTCGGCATCGCAGACCGCGGCCGCCCAGGCGACGCCTGGCTGCTGGAGACCGTCCGCAAGTCCTGGCGCATCAAGCTACTGACGCGGCTCGACCTGGATCTGAAGGGGCGGCTGCTGGAGGCGGCGGAGGCCGAGGCGATCCGCGTTTTCGCCACCAATCTGCATGCGCTGCTGATGGCTGCACCGGCCGGCCGGTTGCCGACCATGGGGCTGGACCCAGGGCTTCGCACCGGTGTCAAGGTGGCGGTCGTCGACGGCACGGGACGGGTGGTGGCCACTGATGCGGTCTATCCGCACGCGCCGCGCAACCGCTGGGACGAGACCATCGCCACCCTGGCCAAGCTGTGTCGCGAGCAGGGTGTCAAGCTGGTCAGCATCGGCAACGGCACCGCGTCGCGCGAGACCGACCGGCTGGTCCGGGATCTCGCCAAGCGCCACCCGGAGCTCGGGCTGATCGGCGTCGTGGTGAGCGAGGCGGGGGCCTCCGTCTACTCGGCCTCCGAGTACGCCTCCCGCGAGCTGCCGCAGCTGGACGTCTCTTTGCGCGGAGCCGTCTCCATCGCTAGACGGCTCCAGGACCCGCTGGCGGAGCTGGTCAAGATCGACCCCAAGTCCATCGGCGTCGGCCAGTACCAGCACGACGTCAACCAGTCCGGCCTCGCCCGAAGCCTCAATGCCGTGGTGGAGGACTGCGTGAACGCCGTCGGCGTCGATCTGAACACCGCATCGGCGCCACTGCTGGCACGGGTGTCCGGTATCTCCTCCACCCTGGCCGAGAACCTGGTGCGCCACCGCGACGAGCACGGCCCATTCCGAAGCCGCGCCCAGCTGATGAAGGTGCCGCGGCTGGGCGAGAAGGCGTTCCAACAGTGCGCGGGCTTCCTGCGCATCCTCGATGGCGACGAGCCGCTGGACGCCTCCGCGGTGCACCCGGAGGCCTATCCCGTGGTGCGGCGCATCGTTGAGCACACGGGCAAGCCGGTGACGGACCTGATCGGTGACCGGCAGACCTTGCGCGGCGTCGACGCCGAGCGCTACGCCGACGCGGTTTTCGGCGCCCCCACTGTGCGCGACATCCTCGTGGAGCTGGAAAAGCCCGGCCGCGACCCGCGCCCAGCCTTTGCGACCGCCGCGCTGAAGGAGGGCGTGGAGACGCCGGAGGACCTGGAGCCCGGAATGGTACTGGAGGGGACCGTCACCAACGTCACCAACTTTGGTGCCTTCGTGGACGTTGGCGTCCATCAGGATGGGCTGGTGCACATCTCTCGACTCGCCGATCGTTTCGTCAAGGACCCACACCAGGTAGTGCGCTCCGGACAGGTTGTGAAGGTGAAGGTGCTGGCTGTCGACCTGGCGCGCCGGCGCATCGCGCTCAGTATGCGCCTGGACGAGCCACTGGAGGCGGACGCCGGGGACGGCGCCGGCGGTCGTCCGGGCAATCAGCGCGGCCGGCCGCCGCAGAGCCAGCCGAGGCGCGGTGCAAA
>Ga0316579_10000872_pt1 | contig 10447 bp, 5 predicted proteins | sample J5NA_2_FD_203074 | JGI IMG/M metagenome (GOLD analysis project Ga0316579, IMG submission 203074) | Rhizosphere microbial communities from salt marsh grasses in Alabama, United States - J5-7_160517rDrA | ecosystem: Host-associated > Plants > Roots > Rhizosphere | place: USA: Alabama | collected...
AGGCAGAACGATGATCATCGTGACCCGTAACCCGGTTTACCAACCTGAAGGCTGTATGGTGGCTCACTCCATTGATACTGCTTTGGATTTTGCACGCATGGGATCCGATAACGAGGCTTTTATCATCGGTGGAGGAGATCTGTTTGCACAGACGATTGATTTGGCAGATCGAATTTATCTCACCCAGGTACATGCCAGCCTGCCGGCGGATGTTTATTTTCCAGATTACTCAGAACTTGATTGGCGAGAGATCGAGACCGAATTCAATCCCGCGGATGAGAAGAACCAGTATGCAGTTACTTTCAAGGTATTGGTCAGAAAAGAAGAGAACATTAAGTAGAAGGGAGTTAGGTCGCAATAAGATCGTTGCTTTCATCCCATGATCCGGCCTATTGATCCTCGGAAGAAGAATCAGGAGCGACTTGACAATTCGCTCCTTTTGCATATAATCCAACGTAACTAAATAAGCAAAGACGTTGAAAAGGACGAGTATGTGCTGAATCGGCGGCCAGAGAGCGGTAGACCGGTGAAAATTCCGCCCGCACGTCAGCACTGAATGGACCTTGGAGTTGCAGGGAGAAAGAAACTCAACGAGTATCCCGCGCCGGAGTTGCCACCGTTATCAAGGCAAAGGGTATAAACCATAATATGGCCGTACCCAAAATGAAGTGAGGCTGGCTTTCTTATCCCGTCGCAACACCGGCGGGATTTTTTGATCGATAATTTGGTCAGCCTAAATGGGGTGGTACCGCGGACCTGGCGTTCGTCCCCTGACCTGGGGATGGGCGCGTTTTTAATTCCCATCCCTCACCAGCTAACCTTATTCTTGAATGGAGGAACCAAAAATGTCTGACCAAACTCGTTACATCCTAAATGAAACTGATCTTCCTCGAACCTGGTACAACCTGAATGCAGATCACCCGGTTGCCCCGGCTCCCGTGCTCCATCCGCAGACCATGGAACCAGTTACCCCAGAATTCCTCAACGTGCTGTTCCCAATGGAATTGATCATGCAGGAGATAAGCAGAGATCGATATATCGACATCCCCGATGAAGTCCTTGAAGTTTACAAGGTTTACCGTCCAACACCCCTGCTGAGGGCAAAACGCCTGGAAAAAGCCTTGGGAACTCCTGCACACATTTATTATAAATACGAGGGGGTATCACCAGCCGGAAGCCACAAACCGAATACTGCTATCCCCCAGGCCTACTACAACAAGGCGACTGGTACCAAGGCGATGACAACCGAAACCGGTGCAGGACAATGGGGCTCTGCGCTTGCATTAGCCTGCCAATTATTCGACCTTGACTTGGAAGTGTACATGGTGAAAGTTTCATACCAACAGAAGCCTTATCGCCGAATATTGATGGAGACTTATGGAGCACAGGTCTTTGCCAGTCCAACAGATCTCACTCAATTTGGGCGATCGGTGCTTGAAGATAATGCGGATAGCCCTGGCTCTCTGGGCATCGCGATCGCCGAAGCTGTTGAAGCTGCAGCCACCTCGGGTGGGACGAAAAAATACGGGATTGGCTCTGTGCTTAACCATGTGCTCCTGCACCAAACCATTGTTGGCGAAGAATGTTTGAAGCAAATGGATCTGGCGGATGAATACCCCGATGTTGTGGTTGGCTGTGTGGGAGGAGGTTCGAATTTTTCTGGAATTGCCTTTCCCTTCCTGCGTGAAAACCTGCTGAATGGACAGAACACCCGCTTTTTAGCAGTAGAACCAACTGCATCACCGAGCCTCACCAGGGGTATTTATGCCTTCGACTACGGCGATTCAGCCAAACTTGCGCCAGTGGTCAAGATGCACACTTTGGGTCACCGCTTTGTTCCCGCGCCAATTCACGCAGGAGGTCTACGCTATCACGGTATGGCCCCCAGCTTGTGTTCTCTTTATAATGCCGGGTACATAGAAGCGAGAGCCGTACACCAGCTGGCCACTTTTGAAGCTGCTGTGATGTTCGCCAGGAATGAGGGTATTCTACCTGCACCCGAATCCGCCCATGCTATTCGCGGAGCCATCGACGAAGCCCTGGATGCGAAGGAGAAAGGTGAAGAGCGCGTGATCCTGTTCAACCTTTCGGGACACGGGCACTTTGACCTGGCAGCTTATGATGCTTATCACAACGGTCAGCTGCGAGATTTCGAAATCCCTGAGCACGAAATCCAGGAGGCAATAAAATATCTACCTAAAGTGGATCTGCCTGCCTAGTACAGCTACCCCCCTTAACAGCCCTGGAATTTTCCCAGGGCTGTTTTTGTTTTGAAATTTGGCATCAGATGTTCTTTCATCTTCGTCTACGGTCCCTACCAATCAGTAAATTGAATTCCTTGATTTCTGGCCACCCCTGGATTGGGATTGGAGAGGACAAAGAAATTGATCCATAGAGTGCTCACGTAAATGAACCTTGCTTCAATATGGAATAAAATTACCCTGTATACTGAGCATGAAAATCATGAAGCAACTTCCTATAAGGTGATCTGAAGCGAACCTCAATTAGCTGGAATTCTTCCCATCCCAAGTCGTTAGCGGATTGAAAAGGTGGATTATTAATCCGTCTTCCCTCGGATTTGTCCCAAATAATATTTCCGGGTAAAATTACTTTCACGACAACAATTTTTTTATCTACCGAACCAAGGTGAGGTGATGATGGTATACCTCGATGACAAATCCATTCAGCAGTTAATCGAAGCCTTTAACCAGCGCAATTTAGAACCGGCTTTAAAACTCTTCTCAGAAGGGGTGATATTGCACTGCCCTGGAAAAAACCGCGTATCCGGAGATTATCATGGAAGATCGGGTGTGGTGGAATTTTGGAAAAAACAAATAGCATTGACAAATAATACATTGCAAGGGCAAGTCATTGCCACCAGTCAAGGTGAAGGCATCCTGGTCCTGATCATGGATGTCTCTGTTGAATTAGACGATCAACAAGTTTCTTGGCAGCGGGTAAACCAATACCATGTTGTTGATGCTCGCATAATCGAATGCTGGATTTACGAGGGGGACCAGTACACCGCTGATGCCGTTTTCGCGTGAAAATCCAGCATGAATAATAAACCACCAGATTTCTTACCACTCAGGATCTAGAGTTGAACTGCATTAATTGTGGTGCCCCGATGCAGCTACACCTGGAAAAGCAGCATTTTTCATGTGACTACTGCGGCACAATTCATTTTCCCGACGAGAATGAGGACGGGATTCGCATCTTGGATGCGGAGAGTGACATTGAATGTCCCGTATGCGGAACGAGATTGGTCTACGGCTTTATCGACCAGACGCAAGTCCTGCACTGCCAGACTTGTCGAGGCATATTGATCAACCAGGAATCATTTTTAATGAGCATTGAATATCTGCGCGCCAGGTCAACAAAACCACCCCTCATCCCGCCTGCGGTCGACTTTTCCGAACTCGAACGAACCCTGGTTTGTCCTATCTGCCACCAACCTATGTCAACTCACCTTTATGGAGGCCCGGGGAACTTGGTCGTGGATAACTGTCCTAAATGCCTCCATATCTGGCTGGATAATCAAGAATTTTCCAGGATAATTCGTGCCCCAGGGCGTCAAAGAAATGAAATTGGTGCTGATGAACAGCAGCACCAATTTACTGATCAAGATTGATTCCTGAAGTCTATCCTGGGTGTATCCGGGATATCCTGATTGATTATTATCGAACCCTTCAATCGTAATTTGCGGTCTGTATCGTGAAATAAAAAGTTGTCCCCTGGTCGAGCTCAGTGTCATACCAGAGTCTCCCCCCTTGAATCTCCACCAATCTCTTTGAAATGCTTAAACCGAGTCCAGTTCCAGTTGATTCTCGGATCCTGCTGTCCTCGGACCGGAAAAACTGTTCAAAAATCTTTTTCTGGTCTCCACTCGATATTCCATATCCGTTATCAGCGACTGAAACCTGGATCAGGGATGGTGTCCCTTCCGCTGGCATGCCTTGAATGATATGTTCAGCGGTTATTTTAATGAAACCCCCAGCTGGTGAGTATTTGTTTGCGTTGCTGACCAAATTTGTAAGCACCTGAACCATGCGAGTGTTATCACACCAGACAGGTGGTAAATTTTCTGGGAGATAAATTTCCAGCTGCTGCCCTTTTTCTGCGATTTGACTTTCAAACGAAGATGCTACTTCCTGGAGGATTTCATCCAATGAATGGCTTTCCAGATTTAGTAACAGCTGGCCTGCTTCAATGCGGGAAATATCCTGCAGGTCAGATACGAGAGTGCGCATCCTTTCAGCATTTGAACGTATCGTGGTAAGAAAACCTGCCTGTCCCTCGTTGACCGGGCCAACGGTTCCGGCTACCAGCAAATCACTGTAACCCTTGATCGAGGTAAGTGGATTTTTTAATTCATGAGCGGCTGCCGATACAAATTCGCTCTTCGCTTTATTTGCAGCTTGAACTTCTTCATATAGTTGGGCATTCGAAATCGCAATCGCGGCATGGTCGCTCAAGCGAGACAGGAACTCAACATCTTCAGGGGTGAAAACAGACTTCGCTGTAGTTGCCAGGTAGATAACACTTTTCATCTCCGATTTGCGCTTGATAGGGATCAGAATTTGACTTGTAAGAACTGGCATTCGTTGAGCAGGTTCAATCTCAGCCCGGTGAGTCAGTCGCTCTTTTCCCCTACCATCCCCCGGTTCGGGTTGCCAAATCCTGGTTATCAAAGCAGGAGCATCCTCGCGAATTAATGCTCCTTGAAGACCTGCAAGATGATCGGCAGTCACCATGGAACCAACCTCAATGCTCTCATCTATGAAACCTTGTAGAGCATTGACCCGCAAACCGTCCTTTTCCATTGAGCCGATCAAGCCTGCGGAAGCTTGAGTATGTCGCATAGCAGATTCAAGCGTGATTGACATTACGTGCTGAATATCCAAGCTGGCGTTCAGCTCTTGATCAATCTTTTGCATGATCGACAATTCACCGACCCGGGCAGCCAAAGCCTGATCGGTCTGGGTGTAGAGGCGCGCATTTTCAATTGCCACCGCCATTTGTCCCGCAAATGCAGTTAACAACTCCAAATCCTTCTGATAAAAAGGTGAACCATCCTTTTTATTCAGGACTTCCAAAACGCCGATCACCTGTTCCTTGACAAGTAATGGTACGACCAATAAATCCTTGCTGGAAAAACCCGTTTTCTTATCCGCATCAAACCAGTCATCACTTTTGCGTACATTATTTTCGATGATCGCTTTCTTAGAATCGATTGCCCGACCCACAAGGCCAGTACCCGGGGGCAGACGGTGTCCCTCCAGGTCTGTGCCAACCGGACCGATTGCCACCTCGAAAACTGATTCTCCGGTTTCTTCATCAACCAACAGCAAACTGCCGGCCTCGCAATCCAATATCTCTACTGCGCTCTCCATGATGCGGTTTAATAAGGGGTTAAGTTCAAGGGTTGAGGTCAAACTGCGCGTCAACTCGTTCAGGGTTGCCATCTGGTGCGCTTGCTTCTGGGATTCATCCAGCAAGCGAGTTTTTACTATCGCACCGGCAACCAAATCTGCAACTGCCTGGAGCAGATTGACCTGTTCGGATTGGTAAATGACAGCAGGATCACGGCTGCCCACACAGACAGCGCCGATCGTTTGGTCACCAGCCATCAGGGGAACGCTCATCCAGGCATGAATATCCTTTGATTCAGCAGACATCTTCCGCCGTTGACATTCCCCTGCATAATCACCAGTCACGATAGGATATTGGCTTTGGATTACAACGGTCTCCAGGCTCTGTTTTGCCAGAAAGGGCTGGTTTTCCCGTCGCAACACGCGGTGATTATCTGATATATAAAATACGTGATGGTATTCATCGCCCACTTCTGATTTCAATGTGATCCGAAAATCAACAGTCGGGACCAAATTGTGAGTCTCGTTGTAGAACATATCCAACAAATCATCAAGAGCCAGCTTCTGATTGATCTGCTCCGCAACCTTGGTGATCGTATCCATCTCGTGGATGCGTTTTTCAAGCGCGGAAATAACCTGGGATCGTTCTAACGCGATCGAGGTTTGATCACACAAAGATTCCAGGAAGTAAATGTCATCAGTCGAATAAGGTTCACCTGAACGCTTCGGGCCGATAGCCAGCCACCCTAACATGCCCGCCTGGCCCAAAATGGGCACAAACAGATCTGCTTGTAGCACTGCGATGCGAGCCTGATCGACCAGCAAATCTGCGGGAAACTTGTTGCTGTAGCTTAAATTGACCGTCTTGGCTTGTTTGATCAGCAGTTCAACCAGAGCTCCGCTTCGTGAAAAATGAATTTCACTGCTTGAGCTGCCATCCGTATTGGGGGCAGCCACATAATAATTACTCGAATCATCAATGGTAAAAATATAGATCCCGGAAGGTGAAAAAGATGTATTTATTACCTGCCTGACCAGGTTCAGGATGCTTATAATTTCTGTTTGGCGGGTTAACTGATGGCCAAAGGATTGCAAGCTGACTTGGAAGGTAGCATCCCGTTTAAAAAAAATTGTGTCGACCCTGGCCTGGAGATTCGACCTCAAAGGATAAAACATCAAGGCAATCAGGAACACAATCGCACCTACTAGAATAGGAGGATTATAGTCCAACCGGTTGCCCAATAATAAACTCAAACCACTGACAAGTAATGCATAGCTGCCTGCGATTAATACCAGAAGTGTTCCATAGATGATGGATCTTTTCAGCAGTGAAATTCCACCCAGCGATTTGTACCTCAGCAGGGTGTAGGTAAGGGAAACCGGGAAGGCACTGATTAAAATGAAAAATGCTGGATGCAATTGAATATCTGTGCGAATGAATTTTACTAATGACAACACTAGCGGTGGGACAAATGCCAGGCCATAACCCCATAGAATCAACCGTGCTTGCTCTCTCACCATAGGTGAAGGGGATCCAATCCGGCGCATTAACGTCGCGCAGAAGAAAAAGAAGAATGCCAGTGCGATGAAAATCAATTCCAACAATAAAATGATGGCGAATTTTTCCTCAGATCCAGAAAGAATCTGGAGAGCAAAGGTCAGCACAACAAGAATCACCGATGGCAGATATCCAAGAAAGTGTGAGGTAGCGCGCGGAATATTGAATCTCACCTGGTCAGGATAGATAAATGCTAGGTTTATCAATGCACCACTTGATAGTGAAACTGATACCATCCAAATGGAGAACAAACGCTGGCTGGTAATCACATCAAATAAACAGAACAGGCTAACTGCCATTAAGGCTGCGAAAATAGAATACGTCTGGCCCGCCGCATCGTCTTTGCGCTGGCTTAATACCCAAATGCTGCTTGCCAGGAAGATCAACCCAAGAAAGTATGGCACATACAAATACATCCATCGATTAACTACATACAATTGAGAATCACCGGCTGGCCATCCACCGACAGTGAATGGAATACTGATCAACAGAACGATTGCGAGAACCTGGAAAATTAGAGAAACAAGCAGGTTGAACTTATCCCCCCACTGAAAGCGAATAGGCGCGAGCATCGCATTCTGCATGTTCGACATGATGTGATTGTATTGGACCGACAAACGATCTGCAAGTGAATCTAACTGGAATGTCAGGAAATTTACGTCAATTTAACCAGGGGCTATGTTTTGCAGATAATCCTCAACTGCAACCTGATGTCCAACATCATGTCTGGCTTTCTCGGATAAATACCATTTATGTTCCAGCAGTTGGCAGTAAAGTTCTGCTGGAATCCCCCCACGGTCTATCAATGGCTGCAAACCTTGTAAGCAGGGTAAGTAATAATCATTCAGCCATTTATAAGCTGCCAGGCTGAGCGGTGTGCTGCGGTTATTGAAATGGGAAAGTGTTGCTTTTAATTCCTGAATCTCGTTCATCATTGAGCGCGCTTGCATCTCCTCTGCTTCCACCCCCGTCAATGCCAGCAGCTGGTCGCGATGAAAACTGCGGTCTGTGACTACAACTTGAAAACTGAGTTTATCACCATCTTCCCCGGGTTCGATCAAGACTTCACCAATTGAAAAACCTAATGAATTTATTGCCTGGATTCTTTCCTGGATGTGGTATTTCTCATCCGGACTGATAATCACCTGGCGGGTTATCTCCTCCCAGAGATTCTGGTAGCGGATGCGGATTGAATCGCTCGTATCATCCAACGGGTTTCCGTCCATAAGCAAGTTCTGTGCATAGAGATCAGCCAAGTCTCCTGAGATATTTTCCCCCATGATCTGCAAGTCGTGATGTCGCAGAGTTGGCATTAAGGGCCCAGGGCTTCGCTCAACCGTTTCCGCGTCTACCAGGTAAGCTTGCAGTGCCCCAGCATCACGGCGGAAAAGTGTATTGGAGAGTGAACAATCCCCCCAGAAAATTCCCGACAGGTGAAGCTGAACCAACAATCCTGCCATTGCATCCAGTAAATGATCACGATATCTTGTTAGACTCCTGCGCATAAAAAGGGACCGGTAAGGGAGGGATTTATCAAGGAAATGGGTGATCAATATGCTCCTTTCACCTTCAGGAAAGTGTATTGCTGCATAACCTGCCGCACTAACTGCTGGCAAACGCAACTCTGCCATCGCTTGCAGGTGATGGTATTCGATCTCCGCCAATCCAGGGGGCATCTCCTTTATTGCATATATTTCTCCATTTAGATTGACAAATTCAACCGGATGGCGCGACAAACCCCGGGAGACTTCCACCCGGTTTTGGCTGTGAATTGACCATTCGCCTAATGGGAAACTCCAGGGCAGGTCTTCGAATATTGGGTCATGATCAGGCAGCAGAACGAACTTACCGGTGTCCGTATTTCCCATTTAATTGTTCACCCGGATGCAAATTTGCGCGATTGCTCAATATATTCTAAACTTTGGTGCCGGAAATAGGTATTATAGAGCGAGGCATAATGCCCACTCCGATTCAAAAGATTCTGGTGATCGCCCTCTTCAATGATCTTTCCATGGTCGAGGACAATGATCCTGTCCGCAGCTTTCACAGTGGATAAGCGGTGGGCAATTAAAATACTCGTGGTACCAGAGAGAATTAATCCCAGCGCCTGTTGGATCTGCCACTCGGTGAAAGGATCGATGCTTGCAGTGGCTTCATCGAGAATAAATATGGCTGGCTGCTGGGCCAGCACTCGCAACAAGGAAACAATCTGCCTTTGACCCATCGATAGACGTGAGCCACGTTCTCCAACCTGTGTTTCCAGGCCTTGAGGTAAAATCTCCAACCATTCTCCCTCCCCGATCTGGTAAGCCATCTGCTCAATGGTATCCAGGTTCAAGTGACCACAGGCATAACAAATGTTTTCTGCAATCGTCCCGGAAAACAGGAATGGCGCCTGTGACACAATTCCCAGCTGGCTGCGATAATTTTCCAGATCAAGGGTGCGGATATCCAGACCATCAATCAACAAGGATCCACGCTGAAATTCATAAAAACGAGCTATCAACCTTGCAATGGAGGACTTCCCTGCCCCAGTATGACCGACCAGCGCAATGTTTTCTCCTGGTTGGATTTGCAGGTTAAACTCATCCAACACTGGATCTTTTTCTTTTTCATACTGAAAGGTGAGATTTTCAAAGCGAATGTCTCCTTTCAACTGAGGTGCTGGACGTGAGTCAACCTGGACAACTTTTGATTCAACATCAATCAAGCCAAAAGCACGTTCAGCAGCTGACAAACCAGCCTGAATTTGTGCCCAGAAAGCTGATAGATTGAGGACAGGGAAGAAGAAATAATCCAAACTTTGGATAAATAAATACCATACGCCAATAGTGATCAATCCCTGAAATACACTCATGCCACCCACATATACCAGGATCGCAGTACCAATTCCACCTAGTGCATTTAGGACCGGGAAGACCATCGAAAGCACCAAACCCCGTTGGACATTCACTTTATAAGATTGTACGTTCGCCAGGTCGAACTCTGAGAAAATACTGGATTCCTGGCGGAAATTTTTTGCGATGGCAATTCCACTAACAGTCTCTTTGATTGCTGCGTTGACATTCGCCATGGCGCGCATCCCACGCTGCGTCACTAGCCTGGCTACCCGGCGAAAACCCAGCACAACGATAAATATGACTGGTAAAAAACTAAATAGGATCAGTGCCAGTCTCAGGTCAATACTGATCAGTACAATCCCCAAGATAACGACTTCGATAAATTGAGCAATCAGGTCAGTAACCAGGGTGACCGTCTGGCCAAACTCCTGGGTATCTGAGGTAATTCTTGACACAACCCGTCCTGAAGAAAATTGGTCATAGAACGAGAGATCGTGGTCCATTGCTGCTTGGAAAGCATCAGTTCGAATTGAAAGAATGATATCGCCAATCATGCGAACCACTAATCTTCGGCGAATCCAGTTCGCTGCCCAGTAAATCACGCCAGCAGCGAGGATCGCACTGCACAGCAGGAGAATATTTTCCCAGGTTATTTCTTCTCCCAGCAGGTCAACCCC
>Ga0316579_10000875_pt1 | contig 10427 bp, 6 predicted proteins | sample J5NA_2_FD_203074 | JGI IMG/M metagenome (GOLD analysis project Ga0316579, IMG submission 203074) | Rhizosphere microbial communities from salt marsh grasses in Alabama, United States - J5-7_160517rDrA | ecosystem: Host-associated > Plants > Roots > Rhizosphere | place: USA: Alabama | collected...
GGGCCGGACAGGGGCGGCAGGCCGCCAAGGGCGTAACCGCCGTCGACCCGGATCCTCGCCCCGGTGACGTACCCGCTGGAGCCGTCCAGCAGCCAGGCCACGGCGGGGGCCACCTCCGCGGGGACGCCGGTGCGCCCGGCGGGGACCCGCAGGACCCAGGCCGCGCGGACCAGCGGACCGGCGATGTCCCCCATGGCGGTCCGGACGATCCCCGGGCTCACGCAGTTGACCCGGATCCCGTGCCGGGCGGTCGTGGAGGCGAGGCAGCGGGAGTACTGGATCATCGCGGCCTTGGAGGCGCCGTACTCCTCGACGTCGGGAACGGGCACGCACTCGCCGCCCACGGACGAGATCCCCACGATCGCCCCGGGGACCCGTTCCGATCGCCACCGGTCGGTGACGCGCTCGCACAACGCCATGTACCCGAACAGGTTCACGGCGAACGGCCGGCTGGTCCCCGGGGCGGAGTGCCCGAAACCCATCTGGCCGGCCGCGTACACGACCCCGTCGATCCCGCCGGCGACCTCCCAGGCCCGGTCGACCAGCCCCGCCGCCTGCCGGGGGTCGCCGACGTCGCGGGCCAGGACGTGCGCTGTGCCCCCGAGGGCCTCGACCTGCTCCGCGACCTCTGCCAGGACCCGCTCCCGGCGGGCGGCAAGGACGACCTGCGTCCCCAGCCCCGCCAGGTGGACGGCGACCGCCCGTCCGATCCCGCTGCTCGCCCCGACCACCAGGCAGACGGGCGCCCGGCCGGCGGGGTCCGGACCGGTCGTGTCCGGGCCGGCCGGCGCTCCGGACCGTGCCACGGCGTCCCCGGGGACGCCGCTGTCCCCGCAGTCGCGGGGCTCTCCTGGCGTGCCGGTTCCCCCGTGCGTGCCGGACTCCCCGGTCTCCCCGGGTCCCCCCGGCGCGACCCGCGAGCCCCTGGGGACGACGACCCGGTTCAGGTCCGTCCCCCCGTCCAGGGGGATCCGCTCGGCGACCATGTAGGTGCAGGACCCGTCCGTGAGCAGTCCCAGGGCGCCGGTGAGGTCCTCGGGCCGGGCGGGACGGCGGACCGCGAGGAACCGCAGCAGCTCTGCCTGCCGTTCCTCGGGCAGGCCGTGCCCGAGGAACGGGGCGTAGCCGACCCCCACCGTGTTGACAAGGACGCCCGATGCCGCCGACCGCGCGGCCAGGTGCTGCCACCAGACCAGGTCGGCGGCGTGGCGGCCCGCCCGGTCCCCGCAGGCCCCCGTGTGGACCTGCGGCCCGCCGTCGGTCACCAGGACCATGCGGCCGCCCCCGCGGGCGGCCATCCGCCGGGCCGTGTCCTCCAGCGACCCGCGGGGCAGCGGCTGCGGCCCGTCCGCGGCGCCGAGGACCTCGTTCCCGATCGACACGACGCAGCAGACGTCCGGGGCCTGCCTCTCCTGCGGGCCGACGGCGACGAGGCCGAGGTCCTCGACGCAGGCGCGGACGGCGTCCAGGGCCGGGCCGGCGGCGCCGAGCAGGAGTGCCGTGCGCGCCGTGCGCGCCGTGCGCGCGGTGCGCGCCGCGTCCCCGGCCGGGACGGACCGTGGCGGGCCCGTGACCGGGTCCGTGACCGGGTCCGGGGGCGCGCAGCTGGAGGTCTGCGGGGTGTCAGGCAAGGATTCCTCCTGAAAGGTGTTCCACGAGAAGGGCCGTGGCGTCGCCGCCGGCCCCGACCGACAGGACCAGCCCGGCGTCCGGGTCGTGGGGTCCGAGGGGGGAGCAGGTGCCCAGCACGGGGTAGACCGGCAGGTCCCGGTACGGCACGCGGCAGTTGGTCACCGGCGCGACCTGCCGCCGCTGCAGCATGAGGACGGTCCCGACCAGTTTGATCAGTCCGCAGGTGCCGGAGGCGTGCCCGAAGGCCGCCTCCTGGTTCGTGGCCCGCAGGGCGCCGGTGTACCCCGTGCGCCGTCGCAGCGCGCGGACGGCCGCGCAGAAGTGGTCCTCCACGAACCGGTTGCCGTCGGCGTAGTCGTTGACGAACGCGACGTCCCGCAGCGACCGCCCGGCGGACCGCAGGACCTCGACGACGTCGGTGACCAGCCCGTCGGGCGGTCCGGCCGTCACGACGGACGGGCCGTTGCTCCGGGAGGAACGCACGTGCAGCCGCAGCCGTTGCACGTGCCCGGCCGGCCGGGCCGGGGGAACGGGGCCGGCGGGACGTTCCAGCACGACGGCCACGGCGCCCTCGGACACCGCGTTGCCGTCCTGATACTCGTCGTGGGGCCGCACGTGGTCCGGGTCCGGCGACAGGCTGGACGCGCGGTACCCCTGCCGGCTCGTGGTGGCCGTGCTCGCCGCGTACACCCGGTCCAGCACGGTGTCGACGCCGACCAGCACGACCCGCTCGACGTCGCCGGCCCGGAACAGGCTGCCGGCGACGTCCAGGGCCCGCAGGGCGACGTTGCACGACCCGGTCACGCTCAGGGTCGGGCAGGAGATCCCCAGGACCTGGGCGACGGTGCCCAGCACGCTCGGGGAGGTGCCGGTCATCCAGTACCCGAACCTCAGGGCCTCCAGCCCGCCCGCGGCAAGGGCTGCGTGGTACCTCTCCTGCTCGGCGATGGCGTACTGCAGGGACGCCCCCACCAGCACGCAGCGCTCGTCCAGGTCGGCGGCCGCCAGCCCGGCCCGGCGCAGGGCCGCGCCGACGGCGCCGGTGGCCAGGAGGGCCGCGCGGGACATCCTGCCGGCCGCCCGGGGGTCCAGGCCGAGCTCCGCGGCCGCGTCCCAGCCCCTGACCTGGCCTGCGACCCGGACGCCGAGGTCCTGCCGTTCCAGGGGGGTCAGGCAGCAGGTCCCGTCCCGCAGGACGGACCAGAAGGTGCTCGGGTCGGTGCACGCCCCCGGCCGCCCGGGCAGGACCATCCCGATCCCCGTCAGATCGGCCTCGAAGGAGCGGGCGGGGGCGGGGTCAGGCACCGTCCGGCCCCTCGAGGAGCAGGACGCTGGACACCCCGCCGAGCTGGTAGTTGAAGCTCAGGGCGCGGGAGAACGAGACATCGCGCGGCACCGTCCCCGGGACGGGGTCGAAGGTGCAGACCTCGGCGGGGTTGCGGCAGTTGGCCGTCGGGGCCACCCGGCCGTGGCGCATCATGAGCAGGGTCGAGGCGACCCCCATCGCCCCCAGCGGGGCGCCGTCGTGGCCGAAGCACCCCTCCTGCGAGGTCACCAGCACGTCCCCGGCCGCGGACCCGTACAGGGCCGAGATCGCGTTCGCCTCGATGACGTTGAACAGGGGATCGCCCTCGGCCCCGCCGTTGACGTAGGGGATCTGTCCCAGGTCGTGGCCGCCCTCCAGGCACGAGCGCACGGCCGAGACCAGGCATCCCCCGGACTCGTCGATCGAGACGGCGCTCGGCAGCCCGCTGCGGGTGGTGGCCTGCGCGAGGATCCGGCCGTGGACGCGGGCACCCCGGCGCTCGGCGTGGTCGCGGCTCTCCAGGACGAGCGTGACCGCGCCGTCCCCGAGGTTCATCCCCTCGCCGTCCCGGTCGTACGGGCGCATGGGGACGTCGAAGCGCGTGGCCACCGGGGGAGCGCTGTGGAAGGTCGCCTCCCCGCCCCGGCGGGACGCGACGTCGACCAGGCGCTTGCCGTGGCGCAGCCTGCCGGTCTCGAAGGCGTCGACGCCCGCGACGACGGCCACGTCGACCTCGCCGGTGGCGATCATCCGGCGGGCGATCCCCAGCAGCACCCCCGAGGAGGCGCAGCCGCAGGTCACCGAGAAGACCGGCCCGGTGGCCCGTGTCAGGCCCGCCAGGACGTTCCCGACGTCGTTCGCCGTCCCGGCGATCATGACCCGGAAGATCACGTCCTTGGCCTGCGCCGTCCCGATCGTGTCCGGGTCGGCCCGGTACCACGCCAGGTAGCTGTCGAAGTTGCTGTCCGTCCCGGCCCGGGCCGTGAGCACCGCCGCACGGGACAGGTCACCGGCACGCCAGTCCAGTCCGGCGTCGGCGCAGGCCTGCCACATCGAGACCATTCCGAACAGGTGGACCGGGGCGTAGTGCCGGCGGTGCCCCTCGGGCACCTCGGGGAAACGCTCGGTGAACATCCCGGGGGTCAGGGGGACGGTCCCGTGGTGGAAACCGTCGTGCTCCAGGTGGGACCGTCCCGCGGACACGACCTGCCAGAAGTCGTCCGTGTCCAGCACGGGCCGCCCTTCCCCGGGCAGGCAGAAGCCCATGCCCGTGACCAGGACGTCCCGTTGCGAACGGCCCGGACCTCGTCCGGTCATCGCGTCATCACCTTCCTGTCCGTGCCGCCGTGGGCAGGGCCCGTGCCGCCGGCGGGGTCATCCGTGCACCCGCCGGGGAACCCCACCGCCGTGCACCTCCCAGGCCGTCGCGGTCATGGAGGAGTTCCGCACGGCGAACACGACCGCTGCGGCCACGTCCTCCTGCGTGCACCAGCGGCCCAGGGGGGTCTGCTCGCGCAACCGGGACATGTACCGCGCGTGCCGCGGGTCGGCGGCGCTGCGACGCCGCAGGGCCGGCCCGTCCATCACCCCGGGGACCACGGCGACGACCCGGATCCCGTGCTCCCCGAGCTCGACGCCCCACGTGCGGGTGAGGGACTCGACCCCTGCCTTGGCCGCGGCGTACGCCGACTGCGCGTACGCGCCGGAACTGGTCGCGGAGGAGATGTTGACGACGACGCCGCCCCCGCCGTCGGCGACCATGGACAGGGCCGCGGCGCGCCCGACGAGGAACGTCCCGGTCAGGCACAGCCGCAGGGTCCGCTCCCACCGGTCGGTCGGGTGGGCCACGAGCTCGCGGCGTCCCTGCCCGTCCGTGCGCACGCTCACCAGCCGGTGGCTGAGGTTCCGGCCCGCGTTGTTGACGCACACCCTCAACGGCGGGTGCTGCGCGAGCCGCTCGAACAGTCCGGCGACCGACTCCTCGTCGGTGACGTCCACCCGTTCCGGGAACAGGTCCAGGCCGTCGCCCGCGGCCCCGGCCACGGCCCGTTCCAGCCGTTCCCCGTCGCGCGCGGCAACGACCGTGTGCCAGCCGGCGGCGGCCAGCGCCCTGGCCGTCGCCAGCCCCAGGCCGCTGCTGCCCCCGGTCACCAGGGCCGTGCCCGTGACGGGACCGGGACCGCCGGTGCCGGCCCTCCCGGGACCGGCCGGCGCCTCCGGCGCGGGGACCACGGGGTCGGGGGGCTCAGAGGCGGACAAGCAGGCCTCCCGAGAACCATCCCGACCCGACGGCCGAGGCCAGCACGAGGTCGCCCGGGCGGAACCTGCCCTCGTCGGTGCACTCCGACAGGACCGTTGGAACCGAGGCGCTGCCGGTGTTGGCCCGTACCTCGAAGTTGGTGACGAACTTCTCCTCCGGGATGTCCAGGCCGTGGCGGATCCCCTCGTGCATCGGGCCGGTGCCGGGGTGCGGGACGAACCAGTCGACGTCGCGCATGGTCAGGCCGTTGCGGGCCAGCAGGCGCGTGCACAGCTCGACGTGGGAGTCGATCCCCAGCTGCACCAGGTGCGGCTTGCTCTTGATCCATCCGCGGGGTGGCAGCACCGTCACCGCGTCGCAGGACCCGCCGTCGCTGAGCATCAGGGAGTCGATCAGGCCCCGGGGGGAGGGGACCCGCCTGCCCAGCACGGCGGCGCCCGCGGCGTCGCCGACGATGAGCTCGCCCTTGCTGCCGGGCCGTACGCGCCGGGAGAACTCCTCCGAGCACACGACGACGGCGGTCCGCAGGCCCTCGTCGGCCAGCAGCAGGGCCGCGGCCAGCTGGGTGCCGTGGATGAAGCCGGTGCAGGCCCCGCAGACGTCGAAGGCCAGAGCCCTGCGGGCCCCGAGGCCGTGGGCGACCTGCGGGCCCAGTTCCGGCACGAGCATCCGCTGCGACCAGCTGCTCAGGACGAGCAGGTCGACCTCCTCCGCGGCGACCCGCGCCCGTTCCAGCGCCTCGCGCGCCGCACGGACCGCCATCGCCGCGACCGTCTCGTCCTCGGCGTGCACGTGGCGGCTGCGCACGTCGATCCGGCCGATGACGGCCCGGTCCACGGCGTTCTGGGCCCCGCCCGTCTCTGCGGTCGGCACCCTGTTCCTGGGGAAGTAGCGGCCGAAACCGGTGAACCCGATCCCCGACCCGCCCCAGGTGTTTCCGATGTCGTTCACGAAAGCGATCTCCTCGACGCGGTCTGCTCGACGGACGGCGGACGCGGACGGGTCAGCGGTAGCGCATCAGCATCGCGCCCCAGCTGAAACCCCGGCCGATGCTGCACGACAGGACCAGGTCCCCCGGGCGGACCGTCCCGCGGCGGACGTTCTCCGACAGGCATCCGGGGATGCTGACGCTCGAGGTGTTCCCCCGGCGGTCGATGTTCATCAGGACCTTCTCCGGCGGGACGTCCAGCTCCTGGCACACCTGCCGGATCATGTTGAGGTTCCCCTGGTGGGGGACGAACCAGTCGACGTCCGCGAGGGTCAGGCCGTTGCGTTCGAGGACATCGCGGGAGGAACTCGCGAGCATCCCCGGGCCGAGCTGCCCGACCTGCCGGCCCTTCATCATCATCGTGTCGTCGTCGTCGATGTCGAACACGTCGAAGTACTGCCCGTCGGAGTGCAGGACGACGTCCAGCAGCCCCCGGTACCCCTCCTGCCGGGTCCACACCGCCGCGGCGGCCCCCGCGCCGAACAGGGCCGAGTACCGGTAGTCGAGGTTCAGGATGGGCCGGGGGTTCTCCGCGCAGACCACGACGGCGTTGCGCAGGCCCAGCGTGTGCAGGAGCGAGGTGGCCGCGAGGCTGGTGTACAGGAAGCCCGCGCAGGCAACGGCCGTCACGTCGAAGCAGAACGCGTTCTTCAGGCCGGCCTGCTCCTGCAGCGGCAGGCTGATGTCCATGTAGCGGTTGGTCGCGCTGGAGGGGTTGGTCCGCGGGCGGGCCGTCGCCGTCGTCCCGATCAGCAGGTCGACCTCGCCGGCGTCGATCCCGGCGTCGTCCAGCGCGGTCCGCGCGGCCCGCACGCCCATCTCGACGGGACGCTCCTTCTCGTCCGCCGGCCAGTGCCGGGCCGCCACCCCTGTGTTCCGGCGGATCCACGCGTCGTCGATCCCCAGGTGCGTCAGGGACTCGAAGTACTCGTTGGTGATCGGTTCGCCGGGGAAGTGGTGGCCGATGCCGGCCATCCGCGCCGGGGCCACGAACCGCGGGGCGAGGGTCGGGCCCGCGGCCGTCGTGCCGGTAGTCACCTGTCGCGCCCCTCCGGGGTCGGTCGTCATCTGTCGTGTCCCTCCGGGGTCGGTCGATCCGTCGTGTCCTTCGGGAGAGTCCACCGGTCGTGTCCCTCCGGGAGAGTCATCGGTAGTGGCCCTCGGGGTCCAGGCCGCGCAGCCTCTCCAGCTCGACGGCCGTGACGCCGTCCTCGGCGACAGGGTCCGGTCCGGTCCCCGGTTCCCAGGCCGTGCGGCGCAGAACCGTGCCCCGCGGGGTGGCCGCGCCGTCCTCCGGTGGCGGGTACCAGGTGGCCAGGGAGAACCTCCCGCCCGGCGCCTCGCGCCGGAACCGGCCGAAGGGGGAGACGACCTCCAGGACCCTGCGGCCGGGGCTGGTCACGAACGCGACCTCGCGCACGCAGCGGCGGCGGGAGGCCGGGACCACCACGACGCAGTCGCAGGAGGAGGCGATGTCGTTGGCCCCGCCCGATCCGGTCACCCACCGGCCGTCGGGCAACCTGGTGGTGTTGATGTTCCCGGACCCGTCGATCTCTGCGGCGGACAGGACCCCAAGGCACCGCGGGTTGCCCGCGACGTCGGCGCCCAGCACCTCCTGGATGCCGCACAGCTGCCGCGTGCGGGCCGCGTGCCGCTGGCTGAACAGGTACACGTCCCCCGGGACGGGATCGGTCCCCCAGAACCCCAGCTCCGCGGCGACCGACACCCGCAGGCCCTCCTCGCGCAGGAACCCGGCCGCGAGCCAGGCAGCCAGGTGCGAGGTGCCGATCCCCGCCAGCACGGTGTCGTACCCGCCCGAGCGCACGAGGTCGGCGACGGCCCTGGCCCCCAGCACGATCAGGCGCTCGGACCCGCTGTGCCGCGGCGGCCCGTCCCGCCCGTCGTGCCCGCCCTGCCCGGTGCCGGCGACCCGGGGCCCGTCGAGCCCGGTCGGGGGGACCTGCGTTCCGTCGTGCCCGGCGTCGTGCCCGGTCGGGGGGACCCGGGGCCCGCCGTTCCCGACGGGGACGGTCCGCGGGGGCGCGCAGGGGCCCTCCGGCCCGATGAGCAGGGACCCGATCCGGTCGGCGCCGAGGGCCCGCAGGTACCCCTCGTGCCCCGCCGGTTCCCGGATCCAGGTGGAGTACCACTCCTGCCCGCGGCCCTCGGCGCAGGACCGGACGATCTCCTCCAGGAAGGCGTAGTCGTCGAGGTACCCGCGGATCCCGTCCGGGTGCCCGGGGACGCGGCCGAGACCGGCCGTGCGCAGGGACTGCGGGTGCGCCCCCAGCCTGGCCTCGCACAGGCCGACGACCGCCCTGGCGGGAACGACCACCCGGTCGGCCACGGCGTCGACGACCTCGTCGGGCACGACCCGTTCCACGGAGGCCAGGACGCCCCGCCGCGCCGCGTACGCGGCCCACGGGCCCTCCCCGAGCGGGGCGCACAGCACCACGTTCCCCCGGCGGTCGGCGCACACCCCGTGGACAAGGGTCAGGTCCGGGCGCAGCGGGCGCACCAGGGCCACGGACCCCTCGTCGCGGCCGGGGTCGGGGACGACGAACAGTTCCCGGCCCTCCAGGCCCGCCGCGAGGTCGCTGCCGACCAGGGACGTGGTGACGGCGTACGGCAGGCCCGTCGCGGCGGCCGTCAACCGCTGCAGGTAGCTCAGCAGGGACCACGCCTCGACCGTGAAGGGCCGTCCGCGCGCCAGGTCGGCGTAGAGCCGGTTGGGCCGGGGAACGGGATAGGTGTCGCCCAGGAAACAGGTCACCACGTGGCGGACGGCGCCGGACAGGGCCAGCGCGTGCGCGTTGGAGTGCACCGCCGTGGTGCTCACCGTCAGCCCGCCCCGGCCCTCGAACACCCGGCACACTGCGTTGAGCAGGGCATTGGGCCGCGACATCGTCGCGGCGAGGTGCAGGTGCATCCCGGGGGCCACGAACCGGTCGACGAGCGCGTCGACGTCCTCGGCCAGGTGGGGCTCGCCCGTCACGCCGCCGCCATGACCATCATCGACGTCTGGCTGCCGAAGGCGAAGGACATGGACAGCGCCAGGTCCACCCGCGCGGGCCGCGGGCCCTCCGCCACGTGGTCGTGGTCGCACTCCGGGTCGGGGACCGTCAGGTTGATCGTGGGCGGCAGCTGCTGGTGGTGCAGGGCCTGGGAGGTCGCCGCGACGTTGATGACCCCGGCGATCCCGAAGGTGTGCCCGTAGATGGGCTTGTTCGAGGTGTGCGGGGGCAGCCGGTCGGCCTTCCCCCCGTACAGCGAGAGCAAGGCCCTGCTCTCGGCGATGTCGTTGTACTTGGTGGCCGTGCCGTGCCCGCAGACGTACTGCAGGTCGTCCCTTCCTGTCCCGGCGGCCGCGAGCGTCTCCGCGATGAGACCGGCAGTGACGTCGCCGGTCATGTCCATGGTCGTGGGATGGCCCGCCTCGTTCAGGGCGCCGTGCGCCAGGAGCAGGGAGTGGATGGTGGCGTTGCGGGCCCGCGCGGTGGACTCGCGTTCCAGGCACAGGACGACCGCCCCCTCGCCGAGGGCGAACCCGGCACGGTCGCTGGAGTAGGGGCGCACCGCCCGTGCCGGCACCTCCCGCTCGGGGGACAGCAGCCCGCCCCCGAAGGCGAGGTAGCAGTTGGCCACCTCGGGCAGGATCGGGAACTCGTGCCCGCCGACCAGGACGACGTCGCTGGAACCGCGGCGCAGCTCGTTCATGGCGAGGGCGATCGCGTGGTGCCCGCCGACACAGGCGCTGCTGACCGTGGTCACCAGGCCCTTGGCGCCCGTGTAGATCGCGGACATGCTCGCCGGGCACCCCGACAGGCCCCGGAACATGGCGCCGGTGTCCCCGAAGGGGTCGCGCGCCTCCCCGGCCATCGTGGAACGCCACCATTCGAGCGGGCCCCGCGAGGAGGACATGACGATGCTGGTGCGGCGGGGGTCGACGGTGTCGAAGTCGATCCCGGACTCGTCCCGCGCCATCGCGACGGCCGACATCGTGATGAGGATCTCGCGGGTGTACTTCACCGCGTGGGCCGGATCGAGATCGGGCAGGTAGGCCCGGTGGTCGAAGGAATCGATCTGCGCCGCCACCTCGATGGCGACCCGGGCGGACGCTGGGTCGAACCGGGTCAGCGGTCCGACCTGGGACAGGCCCTGCGAGACGTTGTGCCAGAACTCCTTGACCCCGGCGGTCCCGGGGAGGACGACGCCCATCCCGGTGACGGCGATCGGTTCCT
>Ga0316579_10000876_pt1 | contig 10423 bp, 6 predicted proteins | sample J5NA_2_FD_203074 | JGI IMG/M metagenome (GOLD analysis project Ga0316579, IMG submission 203074) | Rhizosphere microbial communities from salt marsh grasses in Alabama, United States - J5-7_160517rDrA | ecosystem: Host-associated > Plants > Roots > Rhizosphere | place: USA: Alabama | collected...
ATAGAGTAAAACCGGACGGTCATAAACCACTGCCTGGACATTTTGAGCATCCAGTAGTAAATATGCCTCTTCAATGGTTGCAACCGTTGTGTGCCTGATTCCTTCGGCTGTGAGCCATTCATCGGCCGTGCTTCCGACAACGGTTGTAACTCTTTTTCCGTACAAATCCTCCGGTCTTTCTATCTTTGCCTCGAGGCGCTGAACAGTCAATTCAGATGTGATCGCCGCGGTAAAATTGGCGATGAGAAAAAGGCCGGTTAACATCCATAAGATAGCAAAAACTCGGCCAAGCCGGCCACCAGGTATTTTGTCCCCATAACCAACCGTAGTGACCGTAACTACGGACCACCAAATCCCTTCCCAAATACCCTTTAGATAGGATTGAGGGAAATCGTCCTGCCTCCGCCTTTCAACCAACCAGATAATATGAGCGGCAATAATGATTGTCAGAAGGAGCCCGGCGAGTATGCGTAGGATGTTTGGAGAAAGGGCGGCGCGAAGCGTATCACCTAAAGTGTTTGAAGGCCTGGCATGGGTTAATATGCTTAACCCAGATATGAAGTATGCATGTGAAAAATCGACTCTTTCTTCGCGCTCTTCCGTTATTGTAATTGCGCCAACAGCCAGGCCGGCTTCATTGTTTTCCAATGCATCGAGCTGCTCTTGCACCGTCTCTACAATCAGATACTCAGATGACAGACCTGAGTCCTCGGCCAGCATTTCCCATAGATCGATGCTGAATCCGCTGGGTGTGCCGCCACTAACAAAAACAAAAGGCTCAATATCTTTGGTAACAACTTTAATTGGCTCCAGACCGTTATCGCTTTGAGCGAATACCTCATAACCTGACTTAGCAATCAAGATGACAAAGATGGAAACAAATAGTAAAGAAAAAGTCCAACGCATGCGCATTTACTGATCCGAATTCAACTATGAGCTTTCCTTGCCTTAGCTTCTTGTTTCCTGCCTTACTCTACTCACGTAGTAAAGCAGAGTAATAACCGAACTCACGGCCGCCGCCAGATAGGTCATTGCTGCAGCAGTTAAAACCTTTTTGGAGCCTTCGATGTCTGCTTCTGTTTTACGCAGTCCTGTTTCATCTAACATGGCCAGGGCGCGTCTGCTAGCATTCGTCTCCACAGGCAGTGTAAGGAGTGAAAAGAGAATCGTCAGGCTAAAAAAGAAAATGCCTACCCACAACAAGTTGGACATATTGAATAATAGCCCCAGGACCAAACAAATATAGGGGACTGTAGGGCTCAGGGTAACGGCCGGAATGAGAAAACCACGCATTTGTATCAAGGTGGAGCTGGTCTGATTCTGTTGTACGTGCCCCAATTCATGGGCGGCAACCGCCATAGCGGCTACGCTATCTTCGGCATAGACCGCATCGGATAGATTGACGTTATTCTTGCCAGGATCATAATGATCGGTGAGATTACCCCTGATATGCTTGACCGGGATTGGATTGAGGCTGGTGTCGTCAAATAAGACATCCGTGACCTGTTCGCCAGTCAAATCAGAGCTGTTTTGTACCTTGTTCCACTTGCTGTATGTGCGCTTAAGCCAGATCTGTACACCAACCGATAATAACATCGTGGGGATGAAGACATACCAGAAATAAGTTGTATCAAATGTGAAAAACATGAGACCTCCTCTCTGAGAGCGGCAAAAGCAGCAGAAGTTTCTGCTCAGCGACTTTCTAAGAACGGGCTTCAGATGTTAATTATATTAACGGAGCCGGCCTCGGTGAGTGATACTAGATCACCGGGCCCGGCCCGGGTATTAACTAACTTTCTTTATCAGTAGCGTCTTTTTTTGTATCGTCTGCCTTGGACTGAATGTTTGCAGGAGCCACTTCCTGGACAGCCTCTGTTTTATCGCGAGTTAAATAACCCCAGACGGCGGCGACAATGCCCATGACGATTAAAATAATGCCCGTTATAGTTTGAAGGTTGAAATCCTGATAACGGGCGAAAAAGATCATGATACCCCACAACAGGAGCAAGGCATTTACCAATACTTTCGCCCACGAAAACTCACGCTTTCCACGGTCGAAGAATTCAGAGTAGAGGCCGAGCAGACTTACCAATATGGCGCCAACGGCGAAGATAGTGAAGTCCCAGTAAGTGTCCAAGATGTCTACGGCGTATAGGAGAAGCACAATAGCGCCGACGATGACGGCGACGATCCCCCGGTAACGGCCGATTCTATCATTGGAGCCACGAATCAAGGCCAACAGCCCGACGGCCAACATATATACAGCAGCGACCAAGGCAATATTCCCGGCGGCAGAAGCGCCGCCCAAGAGAATATATAAACCCAAGAGAACAGCGATTATTCCCTGCAGCAAAGTAACCCACCAAGATCTTGCGTTATCCATTTTGATGCCTCCTTTGGCCTATTGGTTGAAATCTTTCCTCACGGTGCTTTGAGCAAGCCTGGGGAAAACCAATCCTTATTATGACGTATATTGGTCTTGAGAAGCAATTTTTTCCTGGTTTGGTGAGTTTAAAAGTGCGGCGAGGAGGTGAAACGTGATCGTATGCTTAGGGCACGACCAATGTGCCTGTCTCTTCCTTGCCGCTTAATAAATCAGTTAAATTGCCTTCTTTGATCATCGAAAGAATGTGCACACTTAATCCGGCGAAAATAGCTTCGCGGGCCGGCTGAACGGCGGCGAGCTTTCCGGCCATAGCTCCGCTGGCGTCAACCTTACGGTGATCGTCAAGCAGCGCATCGCCGCCACCTATACTGCTGAGACTGAACTCGTGAATGGGCTGTGCATCCGCATATTTTTGCGGATCCTTATCATAGATGCCATCTACTTCCGTGGCGAAAATGAGGCGAGACGCCTGGAAATGAAGCGCCAGATCGACGGCTATTTGATCGCCGCCATACACACAAAAGCCTACCTGTCTGTCGGCCAGCACGTCACCGCCAAGCAGCGGCGCCATACCGATATCCAGGAATCCGGCCAGGGCATCAAGATAGCTGCTTTCGAGGGCGAACCCGGAGGCTGTCATACAAGAACTGGGGAGAATTGTACAGGCGGCAACCCCCGCATCATGAAAAGCCTCGGCGATCGCCAGGCGAATTTGAATCACTTTATTTTGGGTATCGGTCAGATGGATTAACTGCTCCGCTGACTTTAGCCCTTTGTGCAGCTGGTGCTGGACGACGGGCGGGTGGCCGAATGATCCCACCCCATGCACCAGAATTAGGCGTTCGATCAAGCCGGCATCGAGGGCAGCCTTTATTTCAGAAGCCACCTGGTCGAGAACCGATTGGCGCAGGGTGTATGGCCGTTGTTTATCGGTTAACAGCGCGCCGCCAAGCTTGATAACGGTTAAGAACTCACTCATAGCGTAAACAAAGGTGTGTACGGCCAGAGGCCAGGAGCGACCAAACTTAGAATTACGATACCCACAAAAACGGCGATGGGAATGGTGTAGTTGTCAAACCCCTTCGGTGAGATGGCCTCTACGATCGTGGCGAACAAACTGAGGATGATGATCGTCGGCAGGATCAGGCCAGTGCCGAAAACGGCCGTCAGAACAAGGATCATAATAAAAGAACCGAGAAACATGCCCACGGAGCCAATGATGGTCTTCTGCGATCCACCAAAACCGAACGTACTGTCTCCACCAAAACGACGGCCTAAAATATCGGCCAGGCCATCCCCGCCGGCCAGTGCGCCCAGAATATATAAAGCAGTCGGGTTATTGTTGCCGGCCGCGCCGCCCGCGTTAAAGAAGAGGATGGTACAGATGAGCATGATGATCGCGTAATGCATGGTGCCGCCCAGCAGCTCCCGCGGGTTGCCGCTGCGGGACATGGAGTTTACAAAGGCTTCATCCTTGCGAATTCCCAGGCCGATGGCGCCAAATTGAATGATAAAAGCGAGGGGGACGACCATGGCGAAGTAACGACTGGCGCCGCTGCCGGAATAGAGCAGCCAACAGAGCACAAATAGGGGGGCGGCAAAGATGTGGATGATCTTGCGCGTGATGTAAGTTGGCAGAAGTTCCCGCTTCTGAAGTTGGCCATTCACCAGGACCAACGATTGGATTACGACGAAAGTGATGAGCAGGGCGATAATGTCCCATACCCACCATAAATTAGCTCCCAATGGATTCATACTAAAGTGCATTTCTTTCCCTTCCTTTATTTCCTTTTTCTCGATGCACAGATAGCGGATTATAACGCGTCGTTTGGAAACATGGAACCAAAGACAGACTAGATAACATGGGGTAAAAGGCCTTACGTTAAAAGGGATGGGTGCAGCGGCAATGCCTTATGCCGGGTAATGGGCTGAACAGCGATTTGCGGGCCTGATCGGGAAGTTCAAAGGTACCCGGAATTGGGTGCTGTTTTCCGGCTGCGCGTCGTCCTATCAGGTCGTCGATTGTTGGGTTAGTATTGAGGTATCGCCAACAATCTCCATACCCGCCTGCCGGCTCTCCCCCTGATAGAGAATGATGCCGTCTTTGTCTATCAAGCGAACGCGGACCAGCGCGTCAACGCTCTCGTTGACACTGGGCACCATGCCCTGGCCCGGTGTCGGCGCGTGCAGAGGTGTGGTGCGGCCTTGACGGCCGTTGATTTCCAGGATCCCTTCTTTGCCCCGCACCACGATCCGGACTTTGCCGTCTTTGAGGGTCACATCTTCCAAGGTTGAGCCTAAATAGGTGGTGAACTGAAATAAACGGCCGTCCAGGAACAAGCCAATGATAAAGCCTGGGAAAACGCGGCCATAAAACGGAATGCGGGCGATGGATGCTGTGAGCGAGACCCCGCGTTCGTTGAAGAGGTTGGCTTGCAGCCAGATCCAGGTCTGGGGAAAATTGCGCCCCCAATCCTTTTCGATGTAGCCTCTGCCGTCAGTAAGCTCATGTCGCTCTTCGCCGTTTTCCAAGAAGCCGGTAACCTTGTGATCCATGCTCAACACGCCGTGATAGCACTCCATGGGAAACCAGCTGTACCAGCCCATTATGCCCGGAGCGCGCCAGGAAACGGGCCAGGGTGTCAGGCTTTGAAAAGCAAGATGGCCGTGCAAATTAGGGAGATTAAGCGTCAGATAGCTCGTGGAGAAGAAATTTGGCCCAACGCGGATGTTGAAGCTGTCTTTGGCGGCGTTGAATTCGGAAGTCGGGTATCTGTGATAGAAAACCTGATTCAAACGGCCGTCCAGGACCATCACAAAAGCTTCATCGCGCTGGGGTTGGTGGTCTCTAAAAATGCCGGGAATGATCGCCCAGGCGTTGTCTCCCGTATCGTCGATAACTTTAAAGTACCATCCCTCGAAAAACGGCCGTTTTCCGCGGCTGCCGTGGTAGATATCAGGATGTAAAGTTTCGAATATATAACGGGGCGTTGGCCATCTCACAATAAGGTCTTCCGGTTCCTGCTAAATTTAGTAATTGGATTCGTCAAATCAGAGTACGTGTTGATTCTATAACATAATGCCCAACAGGTCGTTCGATTACTTTAAAATATTTAAACAGCTTCTTGTCGGGCGAATAGGAGGCCAGGTTTCACTCTGATGCTTTGAGAATCGCAGCGGCGCAGAGAGGGTTTTAGCGTCATGGACAGAGCCTTCGCTGCTACTTAAACCAGGTGGCGTTGGAGGTATTAAAACAGGAATTATCTCGTTTCACGCCGGATAACTATCAAGGCAACATCGTCGAATTGGGGCGAGCCGGCGGCGAATTCATGAATCCCAGCGAGTATGGCCTCTTCTATCTCCTGGGCTGTTTGAGCCAGGTTATGTTGTGCACAGGCCAACAGCCTCTCTGAACCGAAAAATGTCTCCTCCCTGTTTTGGGCATCGGTGACGCCATCTGTGTAAAGTACTAACACGTCGCCAGGAGAAAGCTGGATAGCTCCGGTTCCCCAGGTAGAACCCTCCAAAATTCCCACGGGTAAACCCGTGCATTTGAGTGGCTGAACAACGCCGCCATGGCTGTGGAAATGATAAGGTGGGTTATGACCGGCATTTGCATAGGTTATAGTACCGGTGGACGGATCGAGTTCCGCGTAGAATACAGTCACAAAAAGGTCTGTGTGCGTATCGGCCAGAATGCGACGATTTGTCTCACCTAGAACAAGCTCGGGTTGGTTTTCATATTGGGCAGCGTACGTGCGGATGAGAGAACTACTCAAGGCCATGAATAAAGCAGCAGCCGCACCTTTATCGGCCACATCGGCGATGACAATGCCCAGACGGCCGTCTGCAAAGTGAATGAAATCATAAAAGTCGCCGGAAGTTTGGCGGCTGGGTTCGAGCTTTGCCGCTAACTGCCATCCAGGAATTTGAGGCGGTTTGACCGGCAGCAAACCGCTCTGAATTTTTCCCGCCGCCTCCATCTCCTGATCTACTCTTTGGTGGGCCAAAGCCTGAGCGTAGGAGGCAACTTCAAGATCTTGGAGCTCTTTCTGGGCTAAATTGGCATAGAAAGGGATGCCCATTTTCGAGAACATTGTTGAAGCGTCCTGGAGAAGCGTTCTGGCCTGTTCCAAATCCGTTGGCTCCTGGCGTGAGCGATAAGCTTCAGCCCACTCCAGAAATACGTAAGCCTGCTGCCACTGCATGCCCAGACGGGTAAAAATATCGGCCGCGTTTTTAAAGAGAGTTAAAGCTTTTAACCAGCGGGGCTCAGCGGCGGCCAACCTGGCTTCGGCCAATATAGGCCATGCCAGATCAATAGCGATGGGCCGGGCATTCCCCATCTCCTGCGCTTTAGGTAATAGTTTTCCCGCCTCATCCAACCGTCCCTGACCGGTGTAGATCATGCTCAAGATGCTGCGCGGCTTTAAGTCGAACATTGACCAGCTTTCATATATCTCAATGGCTTCTCCCAATGCGGCTTCCGCCTCCACCCAGTCACCTATCTCGGGCTGGTTATGCATAACATGGGAGGCGAAAATAAGCTCGGCTAAATAGATGTTGACGTCAACCAGATTTCTCAGGTTTCCACGCCTGCGTTCCTCGGTTTGTAAAGTCCGGAACATTTGGGCCGCTTCGGCCAGCTCACCCCGATAGCGGCTGAGCAGCGCTTCACTGATGCGAATATGAAATGCACCCGGACCGGGATTTGCAAATTCGTCAAGCAAGTGACGCATGAGCGGCAGAGTCTCCTCTACTTCATCAAAACGGCCTGCTTCAAGCAGCGCGCCGGCCATACCCCCAAGTCCAAGAAGTTCCCCGGCGGTGTTGCCGCGCAAGCGGTGTAATTCCGCTCCGCGCTGGTAATGGTCCCGCGCAGCAGCGAAGTCGGGTAAGACAGTCGCCAATAGCGCAGCCATATTGATATGGGCACGGGCGGCCTGGCTTAACAGAGCGGCGGACTCGGCCAATTCGGCCGCTTTACTCAACGCGGCTAAGGCTTCTTCAGGGGGTTGATCTGGGAACAAGCCCAGTGTCGCCAACGCCTCCGTTTGAACTGCAATATCCCCTAAACGTTCGGCAATCCCCAGCGCCTGGCGGCAGAAATGTTGAGCCTCTTCTCTTAAACCGTTAAAAAGATAGGCACGTGCCGCTTCGTGCAGGAGAAGGGCAAGCCCTGGGCTTTCCGGAGCGTCACTGATCTCTGCTAAACCTTCCTGACACAATCTTAATCCACCAGGTGTGTCTCCGGAATCCCAGCAGGCGCGAGCCGAGCGTGCATATAACCTGGCTACACCGTCGCTGTCTCCCAATTCTTTGAACAGGTTAATCCCCCCGGCCCAGACGCGGATTGCTTCCTGGAAGCGACTTTGCCAATATAATGCCTGACCCATCTTGAAAATCAGGGTGGCCTGTTCGTCGAGCGCTGGCGTCAGGTTTAATGCCAGGCGGTAGAGATTTTCAGCTTCCTCATTGGCGCAGGCATTCAGAGCGGCGTCGCCGGCCAGGGAGAGATAGGTGAAGGCGCGCGTGTTGTCTCCGCCTACCAGGAAGTGGCGGGCGAGCTGCGGGGCGAGTTCTTCCAGATTTTCAGGATGAAGGGTTTCCATGGCCGTTCCTACGGCCAGATGCAGCCGCTTACGATCGGCCGTTAACAATGAAGCATAGAGTGTGTCTTGTAGAAGTGTATTATGGAAGCGGTATATCAGTTCTGGCTTGACCTGATGGACATCAATCAATCCGTTTGATTCCAAGTCGCCGAGTTCGTTGATCAGGGTCATTCCTCCCTGGCCATCGGTAAGAACCTGCTCTAATAAACGGACTGGGAACTGTCGGCCAATCACTGCTGCTATTCGCAAGGTTTGTTTAGCATCATCCGGCAAGCGGTCCATACGCGCCAGCAGCAAGCCTTGCAAATTGTCAGGGATGCCCACGGTGCCGATCGCCCGGCCGGTGGTCCACCCGCCATTTTCTCGTTTAATTGCACCCTGGTCGATCATCATCCGCAGCACTTCTTCAATGAATAAGGGGTTGCCCTCAGCCTTTTCAAGAATGAGCTGCTGCACTTTTTCAGGCAGGTTAGCGATGTTCAGCAGGTTAAAAATCATTTGACGGCTGTCTGTTTCGGCGAGGTTCTTAAGTACTAATTCGATGAACCGTTCCCCCAAGGTATCTCTGCTGGCCGTGACCAGCTGCCAACCTGGCGTGTCGCGATGCGGGCGGGCAACCAGACCAAATAATATGGGTGTGGCAGCAGCCAGCGGAATAAGCTGGCGTAAGATCGCTGTGGACGAAGGATCGGCCCACTGCAAGTCCTCGAGGACCAAAATAAGCGGGTTTCTTGTTGCCAATGTGAGCAGTAAACGCCTGCAGGCGGCCAAATACTGCATCTGTAGGGCGGGCGGATCAAGAGATTGCACGCGCGGCAATATCTCGTCTTCGAGGTTTACTGAAAGCAAGTATCCCAGGTAAGGGTATACATCGAGAGCGGCATCACCGAATAGATCAGATGTAAGGGTTCGTAGGGCGGCGCGTGTCTCGGGTTCACTGGCCGTCGTTGAAACGCCGATTAGCGATCGCAGCAGGTCACGCAGGAGATGGTAGGTTGTTGCCTGACTGTAAGAGAGGCAGCGAGCACAGGCCCAGTGTAATGCAGGTTGGCGTGAGGTCCGAGTGACAGCCTCGTTCCATTCGGCGACCAGGCGTTTCTTACCCAGGCCAGATTCACCAACGATCAGCACCGCGCGGCCTAATCCGGCAGCAACCGCATCGGTGAGTTCTAACAAAATTTGTAATTCGCGATCGCGCCCAACCATCGGGCTTTGTAATCCGGCAATACTTGTTAATTTATCCGAAGTCTCCCGGGGAGCCTGAACCTGGTAAATGCGAACATCACTGGCCTGGTCTTTGCTGTCTGTCTTGCCAAGATCAAGGCAGTTGAAAAAAGGTGCAACCAAGCGATAAGTCTCTTCAGACAAAAGCACGGCCATCGCGCGCTTGGTCGCTTCCAGCTGTGCCACCTGGTTAAGCGTCCCTTCGAGCGCTGAATATTCAAACTGTAGGTCACGGCTAACCGGGCCGATGGTCACCGGTCCGCTGCTGAGACTGATGCGCACCTTGAAATCAACATTGAATTCTTGGTGAATATTCTCTGCAGCTTGCCTGACTGTATCCAGAATATCGAGTGCAGCATGCACCGCGCGAAGTGGGTCGTCCTCATGGGCCACAGGCGCGCCGAAGAAAGCGAGGAGTTCATCCCCGACAAAGCGGGCGATGGTTCCCTCATAGCGATAAATTATCGGGCAAAACCAGGCGCACATTTTTTCCAGGATTGTTGACCAAGCGACCGGTCCGACCTGCTCAGATAACGCAGTTGAGCCCACGACATCAACAAACACGGCCGTTACCAAACGGCGTTCCCCGGTCAGATAAGCCGCGGCACGAACTTTTTCAAGAAGGGGGAGGGGAGCGGCAGCGGTAAGGTCGATGAACATCTCTCTGCCAGTAGGAATTCTATCTGACACCGGCTTACCACAATTGAGGCAGAACCGCGCGCCGGCCGGCAGCGCCATCCGGCAGTTAGAACAGCGCCGGCTAGTTGGTATTATTTCGTCGGTTAGCCGAGATTGGGCGCTGCCGGTTTCAGCTTCGCTCATCAGTCGTTCTCCGTAGTTGATTACCACCTATATCGGGCGAGTATTTCTGTGCGTGAAGCTATTATAAGGGAAAATCTGTACGAATGGGGCATTGGAACTTATACTTTCCCAATATCGATGAATCACACAGACCATGTCACTCTTCTGCGCGGTGGTATTTCCGAACCTGGCGGTGTTTGGGCTGAGTTCGGTTCGGGAAGCGGCGCATTTACCCTGGCTTTGGCCGAGCTTTTGAGACCAGGTGCGCAGATTTATTCGGTTGATAAAAACAAAAACGCTCTTCGTCGCCAGGAAATTCAAATGAACAACCGCTTTCCTGACATACAGCTGCAAACGATAACGGCCGATTACACACGCTCTCTTGATCTGCCGCCACTTG
>Ga0316579_10000877_pt1 | contig 10417 bp, 8 predicted proteins | sample J5NA_2_FD_203074 | JGI IMG/M metagenome (GOLD analysis project Ga0316579, IMG submission 203074) | Rhizosphere microbial communities from salt marsh grasses in Alabama, United States - J5-7_160517rDrA | ecosystem: Host-associated > Plants > Roots > Rhizosphere | place: USA: Alabama | collected...
CTATCGTCGCCGGGCAGCGCACGCGTGATGATCTACCCACGCTGTGGGTCTCTGCTGATCGCGTCCACGACATCCTGCTTCACGCCAAGACCGAGTTGGCGCAGCCCTATCGAATGCTCTACGATCTAACAGCGGTCGACGAGCGGGTCCGCGAGAACTGTTCGGGTCAGCCCGAAAGTGATTTCACTGTTGTCTACCACCTGCTGTCCTTTGAACGAAATGCCGACCTGCGCCTCAAGGTCGCGCTTCAAGGCGAGTACCCCTCTATCCGCACCATCACCGACATCTGGCCTGCTGCCAACTGGTACGAGCGCGAGGTGTGGGATATGTTCGGCATCACCTTTGAGGAGCATCCACACCTTCGCCGCATCCTGATGCCACTGACCTGGGAGGGTCATCCTCTGCGCAAGGAGCATCCGGCCCGGGCGACCGAGATGGGGCCGTTCACCTTGCCGGAAGCCAAGCGAGAACGGGAGATGGAGGCCCTCCAATTCAATCCGCAGGAGTGGGGCCTGGCAACCCGGCAAGAAGACGCCGATCTCATGTTCCTCAACATGGGGCCGCAGCATCCTGGCACCCACGGTTTGCTGCGACTCGTCTTGCAGCTCGACGGTGAAGAGATCCTGGACATGGTGCCCGAGATCGGCTTTCACCACCGCGGCTCCGAAAAGATGGCCGAGCGCCAAACCTGGCACACCTACCTTCCGTACACCGACCGGGTGGATTACCTGGGCGGCGTCATGAACAATCTAGCCTATGTCCTGGCTGTTGAGAAGCTAGCCGGCATCGAGGTGCCCGACCGGGCTAAGGTCATCCGCGTGATGATGGCCGAGTTTTTTCGCCTCTCCAGCCACCTGGTCTGGTACGGCACCTATGCACAGGATGTGGGCATGATGTCGCCGGTGTTCTACATGTTCTCCGACCGCGAGCGGATCTTTGATATCGTAGAAGCGATCACCGGGGGCCGCATGCACCCCAGTTGGTTCCGTATCGGCGGCGTCCGCCAAGACCTGCCCGAAGGTTGGCAGGAATTGGTTCGCGGCTTTCTTGACTATCTCCCTGCCCGGCTGAGGGAATACGACAAGCTCGTCATGTCTAACCCCATCTTCAAGGCTCGAACCGCGGGGGTAGGGGCCTATACCGTGGATGAGGCCATTGAATGGGGTGTCACCGGACCGGGCCTGAGGGCCTGCGGGCTCGACTGGGACTTTCGCAAGAAGCGCCCCTATTCGGGCTACGATCAATTCGAGTTCGATATTCCCACAGCTTCGAATGGCGACTGCTACGATAGGGGCGTGGTACGCGTCGAGGAGATGCGCCAGAGCTTGCGTATCATCGAGCAGTGCTGGTCGAATATGCCGCCCGGCCCATACAAGTCCGATCATCCCCTGACCACGCCACCGCGCAAAGAGCGAACGATGCACGATATCGAACCCCTGATCCATCACTTCTTGGGAACAAGCTGGGGGCCGATCCTGCCCCCAGGAGAAGCCTTCTCCGGGATCGAGGCCACCAAGGGGAACAATGGCTACTACTTGATCAGCGATGGAGGGAATCATGCCTACCGCAACCGCATCCGCACCCCCAGTTTCCCGCACATACAGATGGTGCCCTTGATCAGCCGCGGTGCCATGCTGCCCGACCTCGTGGCGATTCTGGGCAGCATTGATTTTGTCTTGGCAGATGTGGACCGATGAACCCACATTGGCTGAGGATCGGAACATGCTGACGGAAGAGCTTAGAGCGAAAATCGCGGAAAAGATTCGGCACTACGATCACCTGCGCGCCGGATGTGTTGAGGCGCTCAAGCTCGTGCAACAGCACCATGGTTGGGTCTCAGATCAAGACCTGCGGGATGTGGCTCTGATCCTGGACATGACACCTGATGAACTGGATGGCATTGCCACGTTCTATAGCATGATCTTTCGACGGTCGGTGGGGCGTCACGTCATCTTGATCTGCGATGGTGTTACCTGCTGGATCATGGGCTACGAGGATCTTTTGGCGCACCTGGCCAACCGCCTGGGAATCGGCCTTGGCGAGACCACCGCCGACGGCAAGTTCACCTTGTTGCCGGTATCGTGCCTGGGCACGTGCGATCGCGCGCCAGCACTCATGATCGACGACGAGTTGTACCGGGATCTGAGCCGGGACCGAATTGACCAGATCTTGGAGAGGTACGAGTAGCATACATGCCTGCCACGGAAATCAGTCGGGTGCCGCGCACAAAGGAAGAAGCCAGAGCCGCATACGACAAAATGAGTCGTTGGTACGATCTCTTGGCGGGGTCCAGCGAGCAAACGTTCGTGCGGCTGGGGCTGGAAGAGCTGGCTGCTGCTGAAGGCAAGGTCGTGCTGGAGATCGGATTCGGCACCGGCCATGCGTTGGTGGTGCTCGCCCAGGCCGTGGGCGAATCAGGCAAGGTGTACGGTATCGACATTTCAGACGGGATGCTTAAGGTCGCTCTGGGAGAGCTCGAAAACGCCGGTCTGGCGCAGCGAGTCGAGCTACAGCTCGGGGATGCGGCGCAGTTGCCCTTCGAAGACGACATGTTTGACGGCATATTCATGAGCTTTACCCTGGAGCTGTTCGACACACCCGAGATTCCGGTGGTGCTTGCCGAGTGCCGGCGTGTGTTGCGCGACGGCGGGCGTCTGGCGGTGGTCGCCATGTCCAAGAAGGGCGACGGCGGGACGATGCTGCGGCTCTACGAGTGGGCCCACGACAAGCTGCCCCAATACGTTGACTGCCGCCCGATCTATGCGCAGCAGGCTCTGGAACAGGCGGGATTTGAGGTGACCAGTGCACAGGTGCGACCGATGTGGGGATTGCCGGTCGAGATCTTGTTGGCTAAAGAAGCCGCGATGCCGCCACGTCGCAGGGATGGTGACCTCTAGATGGAACGACCACTCACCGAACATATCAGGTCCGATGGGGAACCGCCGGATCTGGAAGGCTACGAAAGCGCTGGCGGCTACCACGCGCTGCGCAGCGCCTTGCGAGAGATGGCGCCCGGCGACATTACCCAGGCCGTCAAGGACTCGAATCTCCGCGGGCGCGGCGGCGCCGGATTCCCGACGGGAATGAAGTGGAGCTTTGTGCCGATGGGCGACGACGCTCCGCACCCGAAATATCTGCTCATCAACGCCGACGAAATGGAGCCCGGCGCCTTCAAGGACCGATTTCTGCTCGAGGGCGCGCCTCATCAGTTGATCGAAGGGATCATCCTGAGCGCCTACGCCATCCAGGCCGATGTGGCCTACATCTTTTTGCGGTGGGCGTACAAATTGGCAGAGAAACGACTGTCACAGGCCATCGCTGAGGCATACAGGGCCGGCTATCTGGGTCAGAACATCCTCGGCTCCGGCTGGGGCTTGGAGCTGCACCTGCATACCAGCGCGGGCCGCTACATCTGCGGCGAGGAGACGGCTTTGCTCAACGCCATGGCGGGACGCCGCCCCACGCCACGCTCCAAGCCGCCCTTCCCGCCCGTCGTGGGCCTGTGGGGCAAGCCTACAATCGTCAACAACGTGGAGACGCTGTCTAACGTGCCCCACATTGTCCAAAAGGGAGCGGATTGGTTCAAGGCATTGAGTCGCTCCGGCGACGGCGGCACCAAGCTCTACGGCGTGAGCGGCAAAGTCAAGCGGCCTGGCCTGTGGGAATTGCCCATGGGCACGACCATTGGCGAGATACTGGAGGAGCACGCCGGTGGTATGCGCGAAGGAGTGAAATTCCGGGCCGTCATCCCGGGCGGCGCGTCGACCGAGTTCGTCCTGGAGGACCACCTGGACACGCCGATGGACTACAAATCGATACAGGAGATTGGCAGCCGCCTGGGCACAGGGACGATGATTGTGCTCGATGACCAAACCTGTCCTGTGGGCATGGTCCACAACCTCGAAAGATTCTTTGCCCGGGAATCGTGCGGCTGGTGCACACCCTGCCGCGAGGGCCTACCATGGACCGCCGAGCTCCTACAAGCCATCGAAGAGGGCCGGGGCCAGCCCGGCGACCTGGACCGGTTGGAGCTTCACGGGCGCTTCCTGTGGCTTGGACACACCTACTGCCCCCTGGCACCCGGCGCCATGGAGCCGCTGAGGAGCGCTCTGCAGCACTTTCGCGACGATTTTGAGCAGCACATCCGCCAGAAGCGGTGTCCGTGGAGATAGCGCATGGCGACGATCTACGTTGAGAACGAGCCCTACGAAGTAAAAGACGGCCAAAACTTGCTCCAGGCCTGCCTCTCCTTGGGGTTCGATATCCCCTACTTCTGCTGGCATCCTGCCCTGGGTTCGGTGGGTGCCTGTCGTCAGTGCGCGGTGAAGCAGTTCAAGGATGAGAACGACACGCGGGGCAAGATTGTCATGTCTTGTATGACGCCAGCCAGCGACGGCACGCGCATTTCTATCGACGACCCCGACATTCGGCACTATCGGGCGAGTGTCATCGAGTGGCTGATGACCAATCATCCTCACGACTGCCCTGTCTGCGACGAGGGCGGCGAGTGCCATCTGCAGGACATGACCGTACTGACCGGTCACATCTACCGCGAGTTCCGCCTTCAGAAACGAACGCACTGCAATCAGGATCTGGGCCCCTTTGTCAACCACGAGATGAACCGCTGCATCGCCTGCTATCGCTGCGTGCGCTTCTACCGTGGATATGCCGGCGGGCGTGATTTCGACGTCCTTGGCGCCCACAACCATGTCTATTTCGGCCGTCACGAGGATGGCGTGCTTGAGAGCGAGTTCAGCGGCAACCTGGTAGAAATCTGCCCGACGGGCGTGTTCACAGACAAGACGCTCAAGCGACACTACACCCGCAAGTGGGACCTGCAGACCGCGCCTTCGATCTGCCCCCATTGCGGGCTGGGCTGCAACACCATCCCCGGCGAGCGCTACGGCACGCTGCGGCGCATCCGCAATCGCTACAACTTGCAGGTCAACGGCTACTTCCTATGTGACCGTGGGCGCTATGGCTACGAGTTCATGAATAGCAGTCAGCGTATCCGCCAGCCGCTCTTGCGGGGCAGTCAACACGAAACGCCGCAGCCCGTCGCCAAAGAGGATGCAATCCAGCAGGTAACCTCCTTCGTGGCCGACCCGGAACGGACCATCGGTATCGGTTCGCCAAGAGCGTCTCTGGAAGCCAACTTTGCGCTGCGAGCATTGGTCGGACCAGAGCGCTTTTATCTGGGCCTATCCGCTGCAGAGTCGCGCCTGCTGGCCTTGACGCTGGAGTTGTCGCAGGCGGGTCCGGCACGCTTGCCCTCGCTCCACGACGTTTCCGAGGCCGATGCGGTGTTGGTCCTGGGCGAGGATATCAGCAACACCGCGCCTCTGGTGGCCCTGGCTCTGCGCCAGTCGGTGCGCCAGCAACCCATGGAGATTGTCCGAGATCTGAAGCTGCCTGCCTGGGACGATGCAGCCGTACGAGAGGCCATCCAGGATGTGAAGGGACCGCTGTACATCTCCGCGCCGTATGGCACCCGGCTGGACAGCATCGCGACAAAGACCTACCGCGCCGCACCCGATGACCTGGCCCGGCTGGGCTTCGCAGTGGCTCACGCCCTGGACGGCACCGCGCCGGCAGTCCGTGATCTACCGGATGAGGTGGCCTCGCTTGCCCGGGAGATCGCCGGGGCGCTTGCAAGTGCGAAACGGCCCCTCGTCGTATCCGGGTCCGGCTGCGGCAGCGAGGCCCTGATGCAGGCCGCGGCCCATGTGGCTCGGGCGCTGTGCAACGACCAGCGCAGGGCCAGCCTCTGCCTGACCGTGCCCGAGTGCAACAGCCTGGGACTGGCCCTGCTCGGGCATCGATCCCTTGAGGAAGCCTGCAAAGCCTTCCAAGGCGGCGCCGTCGATACGTTGATTGTCCTGGAAAACGATCTCTACCGGCGCGAGAAGGCTGCTGCGGTCGACGATCTTCTGACCTTTGCCCGCCACGTCATCGCACTCGATCACCTGGAAAACCAGATGACCATGCAGGCCCACGTCGCTCTCCCGGCTGCCACCTTTGCCGAGACCAGCGGCACGCTGGTGAACAACGAGGGCCGTGCCCAGCGCTTCTACCAGGTCTTTGTGCCCGAGGGCGAGGTGCAAGCGAGCTGGCGCTGGATGCGCGACGTGATGATCGCCGCAGGGCGCCTGGAAACCGACGCGTGGCAAACCCTGGACGATCTGCTGGCGGCCATGATCGGGGCGCTTCCGAAGCTCCGGCCGATCGTGGAGGCGGCGCCGCCGGCTGACCTGAGGCTGGTGGGTCGCAAAGTCCCGCGCCAACCCCAACGCTACACAGCGCGGACGGCCATGCATGTCGACAGGGACATAAACGAGCCCAAGCCGCCGGATGACCCCGATACGCCATTGTCCTTTTCGATGGAGGGCTACGAGGGCCAGCCACCAGCGGCTCTGATCCCTCGGTACTGGGCGCCGCACTGGAACTCGGTGCAGTCGCTCAACAAGTTTCAGGAAGAGATCGCCGGTCCTCTTCGCGGAGGCGAATCGGGGGCGCGGCTGGTCGAGCCAGGCAGCGAGCCTGTGGTGGCGATTCTGGCTCAGGCCCCGGCTGCCTTTCAGCCCCGGGATGGCCTGTGGCTGGTTGTCCCGGTCTATCATATCTTTGGCTCGGAGGAATTGAGCGTGTTGGCGCCTGGCATCGCCGAACTGGCCCCCGCGCCCTACCTGGCATTGCGTCCTGAGGATGCAGAAGAACTCGCGGCCCGTGCAGGGGACGAAGTCGAGTTTCAGTTCGAGGATCGACGCTACCGTCTGCCGCTCAAGCTGCTGCCGGCGCTACCGAAAGGGGTGGCTGGGCTTCCGATCGGCCTGCCGGCGGGACCGGGAGCGATCTCCCCTGGGCAGTGGATCGCGATTTCGAGGGGAGACGAGTCGTGAGTGAGACGGTGCAGTACCTGTTGGTCGTGGTAGGGGTGCTGGGTGGGGCTCTGTCGATCGCCGCCGGTCTCATCTGGCTGGAGCGGCGGCTGCTGGGGCTGTGGCAAGACCGGTATGGTCCAAATCGGGTGGGGCCCTTGGGATCGATGCAGGTTCTGGCTGACATGATCAAGATCTTTACCAAAGAGGATTGGGTCCCGCCGTTCGCCGATAAGCCAGTTTTCGTCCTGGCCCCCGCGGTGATTATTGTCACGGTTCTCCTCTCATTTGCGGTCATCCCCGTCACGCGGGCCGTCAACGTGGCTGATCTCAACGTCGGCTTGCTCTTCTTCCTCGCCATGTCATTGATGGGCGTCTACAGTGTGGTGTTGGGTGGTTGGTCATCGAACAACAAATACTCGTTGCTGGGAAGCTTGCGGGCGGCGGCTCAAATGCTCAGCTATGAGGTGTTTATGGGCCTGTCGCTCATGGGGGTTGTCATGCAAGCCGGTTCGTTCAGTTTGCGCGACATCGTCGAGGCGCAGAGCAAGCTCTGGTTTTGCATTCCCCAGTTTCTTGGCCTTGCGATCTTTGTCGTCGCTGGTCTGGCTGAGACACACCGCTTGCCCTTCGATCTGTCGGAAGCGGAGAGCGAGCTGGTCGCCGGCTATCACACGGAGTACTCGGGTATGAAGTTCGGCATGTTTTTCGTCGGCGAGTATCTGGGAATCACGCTTGTCTCGGCCCTCATTGTCACTCTCTTCTTCGGCGGCTGGAACGGGCCGATCTTGCCACCCTTTGTGTGGTTCTTTATCAAGTTGTCTCTGTTCATTGGCGGGTTCATTCTGATGCGGGCAGCGCTTCCCCGTCCCCGTTACGACCAACTCATGGCATTTGGCTGGAAGCTGTTGCTACCGTTGGCCTTGCTGAATTTGCTGGTCACAGGCGGCATCCTGCTGGCAACCGGCTGAGGGGAGAGGCTATGGTAGGTATACTTGGCAGCATCTGGACGGTCCTGAGGCACACGTTTCGCCGGCGGGTGACGGTCCAGTATCCCGACAAGATGCCGTACCTTCCACCGCGGCGCCGGGGACGCATCATCTTGTCCCGGAGCCCCGATGGCCAGGAGCGCTGCGTGGCCTGCTATCTCTGTTCCGTGGCCTGTCCCGTCGATTGCATTGCCTTGCAGGCCACGGAGGACGAGTCCGGGCGGCGCTATCCCGCGTTCTTTCGCATCAACTTTTCGCGCTGCATTCTATGTGGGTTCTGCGAGGAAGCCTGTCCGACCTATGCCATCCAGCTCACTCCCGACTTCGAGATGAGCGAGTACGAGCGTCACAACCTGGTATACGAAAAGGAGGACCTGCTGATCAGCGGCCCTGGCAAGTATCACGACTATGATTTCTACCAGGTTGCTGGCTTGGCCATTGGCGGCAAGGACAAAGGCGAGGCGGAGCACGAAGATCCGCCTGTCGACCTGCACAGCTTGCTGCCCGGTTCTATGATTCGTCACGCGTGAGAGAGGGTAACCCATGAACGTCGTTTTTTACATCGCCGCTGCCGTCGCCGTCACTGCGACACTGCTGGTCATCACGCGGACGAACGCGGTGCATGCCCTCCTGTATTTGATCGTGTCGCTGCTGTCGGTGGCCCTCGTCTTTTACACGCTGGGCGCGCCCTTTGTCGCCGCCTTGGAGGTGATTGTCTATGCCGGGGCGATCATGGTCTTGTTCCTCTTTGCCATCATGATCTTGAACCTCGGCCAAGAAGCCTCCGAGCAGGAACGCCGCTGGCTGCAACCGGCAATCTGGCGCGGCCCGGCGATTCTGGCAACGGTCCTTGCCATAGAGCTGGTGTATCTATTGGTCGCAGCCGGCGGGCGCCTTCCATCCACCGGCGCCGTAGAGCCCCGGCAGGTCGGCATCGCGCTATTCGGACCCTACCTGCTGGCTGTCGAGCTCGCCTCGATGTTGCTCCTGGCCGGCTTGGTGGGTGCCTATCATCTGGGCCGGCGCGTAAAGCCGCAGGCACAAGGAGGAGAGACGTGATGGCATCGGTGCCCATCGACCACGGGCTGATTATAGCTGGTATCCTGTTCGCACTGGGACTCGTGGGCGTCCTGGTGCGGCGCAATGTCCTGTTCATGCTGCTATCCATCGAGATCATGCTCAACGCAGCGGGCTTGGCTTTCGTGATCGCTGGCGCTCGCTGGGCACAGGCCGACGGGCAGGTGATGTTCTTGTTCATCCTGACCATGGCTGCTGCCGAGGTGTCGGTGGGGCTGGCGCTGATCTTGCAGATCTACCACCACACAAAAACGCTCGACGCCGATGCCTTCGATGAGATGAGGGGCTGACATGCTCGGTCTATTGTGGCTGATTCCTGCTTTCCCCTTGGCTGGCTTTGTGCTGCTTGCGCTGGCTGGTTCCCGTCTGTCCCGCCGAGGTGTGGCTCTTGTCGGGGTGGGCTCGGTGGGGCTGTCGGCGCTGGCGGCCTCTCTGGTGGGCGGCAGTTTTCTGCTCTCGCCGCCGGCGGGCCAGGCCGCCACGCAAACGCTCTGGTCCTGGATCGACGTTGCCGGCTTTCATCCCGAGATCGCCTTCCGCCTCGACGCCCTATCGTTGATCATGATCTTGGTCGTCACCTTTGTCGGCTTTCTCATCCATCTCTACTCGGCCGAGTTCATGATGGACGAAGAGGGCTACAGCCGCTTCTTTGCCTACATGAACTTGTTCGTCGGCGCCATGCTGATCCTGCTGCTTGCCGACAATCTGCCGCTGCTGTACCTGGGCTGGGAGGGGGTCGGCTTGTGCTCGTATCTGCTCATCGGGTTCTGGTACCGGGAGCCTGAGAACGGTCGCGCCGCGCGCAAGGCCTTTATTGTCACCCGTGTGGGCGACGCGGCAATGGCCGTTGGGTTATTTCTCCTCTTTACCCAACTCGGCACCTTGCAGATCCAAGAGCTGATGCAGCGCGCGTCCGCCCAGTGGCAAGGGGGGTCGGGATTGGCCGTTGCTGCGGCGGCACTGCTCCTCGGCGGGGCTGTGGGCAAATCGGCCCAGTTGCCCTTGCAGACCTGGCTGCCCGACGCGATGGCTGGACCCAGCCCGGTGAGCGCGCTCATCCACGCCGCGACGATGGTCACGGCTGGCGTGTACCTCATTGCTCGCATGAACGTGCTGTTTGGGCTGGCGCCGTCGGTAATGTTGGCGGTCGCCATCATCGGGGCGCTCACACTGCTGCTGGCAGGGTTCAGCGCGCTCGTTCAACGTGACATAAAGCGCGTTTTGGCCTACAGCACCATCAGCCAGATTGGTTATATGTTTCTCGCTCTGGGCGTTGGTGCTTGGTCGGCAGCGATCTTTCATTTCATGACGCACGCTTTCTTCAAAGCTCTTCTCTTTCTCGGCGCCGGCACGATCATCATCAGCCTGCACCATGAACATGACATGTTCAAGATGGGCGGCCTGCGCCGGGAGATGCCGACTACCTTCTGGACCTTTCTGATCGGGTCGGCGTCTCTGGCTGCCATCCCGCTG
>Ga0316579_10000879_pt1 | contig 10414 bp, 9 predicted proteins | sample J5NA_2_FD_203074 | JGI IMG/M metagenome (GOLD analysis project Ga0316579, IMG submission 203074) | Rhizosphere microbial communities from salt marsh grasses in Alabama, United States - J5-7_160517rDrA | ecosystem: Host-associated > Plants > Roots > Rhizosphere | place: USA: Alabama | collected...
CCAGAATTTATGCCTTGACGGCCCTTCATTATTTGTATTAGCCGTCTGCCTAATAAGAGGTTTTCAGGTTTCAGGTGTCAGGCATTCAGCTCATAGCGCATAGGTTATAGCTCACAGCTAACACGCTGGAAGACTTGGAAGCCTGGAGGCTGGAATTCTGGTTAGCTGAAAATTGCAGGCTTTATAGCTTCCCAGCCTCCAAGCCTCAAGCCTCTGACCATGAACTATGAGCTATCAGTTATGAACTGTTTGACTGAAACCAAAAATAGGGAATTGGGCCAAACAAAAACTAACATATGAATAATAAACTTCTGGACATTGAAGAGCTCAGGGTGAGCTTCCACCTTCCCGAGGGCATTGCCCGGGCGGTTGATGGGATCAGCATTGAGCTGGCGGCCGGTGAGACATTGGGGCTGGTGGGAGAATCCGGTTGCGGCAAAAGTGTGACCGCATTGAGCATTTTAGGTCTGGTGCCGTCTCCACCGGGCCGGATCGAAGCCGGCCGTATCCGGTTTGAAGGCCAGAATCTACTATCTCTGAGAATGGAACAACTGCGTCAGATTCGAGGCCGAAATATTTCGATGATCTTTCAGGAACCCATGACATCTCTGAATCCGGTGCTGCCCATCGGTCGACAGGTGGCGGAACCGCTGATGACTCATAAGGCACTTTCAAAATCAGACGCGCTGGCTGAAGCGGCCGCGTGGCTGGATCATGTTAAAATCCCGGCTGCCCGGAAACGACTCGCCGATTACCCTCACCAGCTCTCGGGTGGAATGCGGCAACGGGTGATGATCGCCATGGCCATGGTGTGCCGGCCGAAATTACTTATTGCTGATGAGCCCACCACCGCGCTGGATGTAACCATCCAGGCCCAAATCCTGTCACTTATGCTCGAGCTCAAGTCTGAATTGAATATGTCTTTATTGCTTATTACGCACGATCTGGGGGTTGTAGCGCAGATGGCTTCAAGGGTAGTGGTGATGTACGCCGGTCAGATCGTCGAAGAGGGGGTCATGACGGATATCTTTGATCGATCGTTCCACCCCTATACCAGGGGGCTTCTCAAATCCATGCCCCGATTGGGTGATCGCCGCCGCCGGCAGGCACAGCGGCTCCATGAAATTCCCGGAACGGTTCCATCACTGACAGAAACGGCCATCGGATGCAAATTTGCCGATCGCTGCCCTCATATGTTTGATGTCTGCCGCAGTCAGCAACCTCCGCTGTTTGAGGTTGGAGAAGGCCGGCGAGCGCGTTGCTGGCTTAAGCGTTATCCCGATCGGAGGAAACAGTTTGGTTGATGTCCCGCTGCTAATGGTTAAAGACCTGATCAAGAAATTTCCGCTGGGTGGTGGATTGTTTTCCAAACCCAGGGCCCGGGTGCGGGCCGTTGACGGCGTATCCTTTACGCTGTCGCACGGTGAGACCTTTGGTCTGGTGGGAGAATCCGGTTGCGGCAAAACAACGCTGGGACGCCTGATTCTGCGATTAATCGAACCCACCAGCGGGAATGTCGAATTCGAAGGGCAAAACGTGCTGGCTTTGAGCAGTAAAGAAATGCGGTTGCTGCGGCGACGCATGCAAATTATTTTTCAGGATCCATACGCCAGCCTCGACCCGCGCATGAAGGTGGAGGCCATTATCACCGAGCCGTTGCGAGCAGCACAAAATTTTACGAAAACCGAACGACAGAAAGTTGCCACTGCACTTCTTGAAAAAGTCGGCCTGCGGGCCACAGACCTCGACAAATACCCGCATGAATTTTCAGGGGGACAACGCCAGCGGGTCAGTATTGCCCGGGCGCTGTGTGTGCGGCCGGATTTGATCGTCGCCGACGAGCCGGTCAGCGCTCTGGACGTTTCCATCCAGGCCCAGGTCATCAATTTAATGCAGGATCTTAAAAAAGAGTTCAATCTGGCCTATGTTTTTATTTCCCATGATTTAAGTGTCGTCGAGCATATCAGTGACCGCATTGCTGTTATGTATCTCGGTACCATCGTGGAAATGGCACCGGCCGAAAGCTTCAGTGTCACACCGCGTCACCCGTATACGGCGGCACTGTTGCGAGCGGTACCCATGCCGGACCCTCACCGCAAAACCGAACCGTTTCCCATGGAAGGTGATGTGCCCAGCCCGATCGACCCGCCGCCGGGTTGCGCATTTCATCCCCGTTGTTCGCATGTGTCTGAGCGCTGCCGGGCCGAACGGCCGTCCCTGGTGGAAGCAGCACCGCAACACTTTGTGGCCTGCTGGTTAAATGATGGTTTGGGCCTATAATACTTTGATATGGATTTTTGTGACAAAATAATTTAATCACGAAAACACGAAATTTTCTTTTTACCCTTTGCGTTTTCGTCCTTTCGTGTTTTAGTGGTTGCTTTTTTCCTGATTGCTATCGTCTTTTCCGGTAAAGGAGGATTGATATGAAAATAGCAATTGTGGGCGCCGGTGCGATGGGCAGTCTGTTCGGTTCGCTGCTGGCCGAAGGCGGACATGAGGTATGGCTGTACGATATCTGGCAGGACCACATTCAGGCGGTGAAGCAAAATGGGCTCAAGGTCGAGCGGGAGGAAAAAACCCGCAATGTCAGGCTGAATGCCGCCAGCGACCGAACAGTAATCGGAGAATCCGAACTGGTCTTGATTTTTGTAAAATCTACTCAAACCCGATCAGCGGCTGAATCAGCCGCCTGGCTGGCTGGACGAAACGGGTGGGTACTAACACTTCAAAACGGTATGGGCAATGCCGAAACCATCGCGGAGCATATCCCCCCCAACCGGATCCTGGCGGGTACGACGGCTCATGGCGCCACCATGCTTAAGGCTGGATCCATCCGGCACGCCGGTGCCGGGCCCACGATTGTTGGGATGTGGGCCGGCGGTGAAAAGGAATTTCACATCGCCCGAAAAATCGCTGATCAATTCACACAGGCCGGAATCGAATCCGCTGCGGTTGAAGCCATTCGCCCCGTGATCTGGGACAAACTGCTCGTCAATGTCGGAATTAATGCCATCACGGCTCTGACAGGCATAAAAAACGGTGAACTCCTGGATCTCGAAGCGACCCGGGAACTGAGCCGTGTTGCAGTTGAGGAAGCGGCTGCGATTGCCCGGGCCCAGGGAATTGAGATTCGCAAAGATCCGCCCGACCATGTTTTTCAAGTGGCCGCAGCCACTGCGGCCAACCGATCTTCCATGGGCCAGGATGTGGATCAGCGTCGACCGACCGAAATTAAGGCCATAAACGGTTTTGTGGTGCGCGAAGCGCAGAGCATGGGGATCAACGCACCGGTAAATCAAGCGCTCACGGCGCTGGTGGAAACGATGGAGGCTCACTTCCATCATTCACGCTAGAAGCTGGGAGGCTGAGAAGCCAGAAAGCTACAGCCCCGGACGCTTTCGAGCCTTCAAGCATCCTCGCTTTCCAGCCTCCACGCTATATTACCTGACACCCGAAATAAAAATAGATAGAAAGGAAATTTAAGCCATGAGCAAAAAAGTAACGATTTTAGACATCCAGCAGGCTAAGGCAGAAGGACGCAAGCTCGTCATGGTCACCGCCTATGATTACCCGTTCGGTTTGCTCGCCGACCAGGCTGAAGTCGACATGGTGCTGGTAGGAGACTCACTGGGCATGGTCGTCATGGGTTTGAGCGGCACCGTTGAAGTCACCATGGAAGACATGATTCACCATATCAAGGCTGTTATGCGCGGTTGCAAAGGCCCGCTGGTTATTGGTGATATGCCCTTTATGAGCTACAACACCTCAATCCGCGAAGCCATCCACAACGCCGGCCGACTGATGAAAGAAGGCGGCTGTGACGCGATCAAACTCGAAGGCGGTTTGCATTTTGCCCCCACCATTGAGGCAATTGTAAAAGCCGGAATACCGGTACAGGGCCACATCGGCCTCACCCCCCAGACTGCAAGTGCTCTGGGCGGATTCAAAATGCAGGGCAAAGATGCGGCGGCAGCCAAACAAATCATTGATGACGCCAAAAGCCTGCAGCGCGCCGGCGTGTTTTCAATTGTACTGGAAGCGGTCCCGGCACCCCTTGGTAAGCTGGTCTCGGCGTCGGTTGAGGTTCCGATCATCGGTATCGGTGCCGGTCCGGATGTGGATGGCCAGGTACTGGTCACCCATGACATGATCGGGCTGTTCGACAAATTTGTGCCCAAGTTTGTTAAGCAGTTCACCCAAATTCGAACGATTATCCTTGAGGCCATGAAGACATATAAAAAGGAAGTGCAGGAGGTGGTCTTCCCGGGACCGGAGCATTCGTTCAAAATGCCCGAAGAGACGCTGGCTCAACTCAAAAAAATGATCGGGGATTAAAAAAGGTGTCAGGTGTCGGGTGTCAGTCAATTTGCTGATGGCTTGGAGGCTGGAAGGCTGGGAAGCCAGGACGCCGGAAGAGATGAAGCCTTTGAGCCTTCAAGCATCCGAGCTTTCCAGCCTTCCAGCTATTTTACTGACACCTGACACCTGAAACCTTATTGGGAGATCATATTTGATAAAGTTTCAGAGGCTGATCGACCAGTTGCCGATTTGCTTCTTTTAGTTTTTCTTCGTTCGATATGACGGCAATTGCACGCTGCTCGGCCTGGATGTCAAAATATTTTGCGGCAGCCTGCATGACGTTGTTACGGGTTAACGACAGCAATCGCGTTTTAAACTCGCTGCGAATTTCATCCGAAAGAGAAACAATCTTGCGATAAAATGCCTTTCTGGCAGCCGGACCGGGCGGATCCGGTTTGTCGATTTCGGAACACACCTGCAATATCGCTTCTTTAACATCCTCGTCTGAATAATTGCCGGAACGGGCAAAATCCGCAGAGGCGGCATACACCTTCAATGTGGCAACAATGTGCGGATCCCGGTAAGACCCGAAACAAAAGAGTCCATCTTCGGGATTGTAAATCGCAAAACCGCCATAGGCCCCGCCTTTTTCACGAATTTCACGATGCAGATACATCGACCGCAGAATTTTACTGACGACTGCCAGAGCCGGTGCGTCCGCATGAGTCATGCGGACAGTCTCAAATGTCAGGGCGACAAACGATACCGCCGTGGACGTGCTCCATCCCTCTCGCAGAATTTCATCATCCATACGGATCCGGGGCGGGCCGAATCCATCGGATCGACCATCTGCGAGCTGATCGAAAATGGTGGCAGCCGAGTTGTGTGCTTGCGGCAGGACATCTTCCTCTCCGATAAGCGCCATTTGAAAATTGTTACGTGCAAAAAGCTGAGTGCCAAGAGCTTTGAGGTCTGTGGACAATGCAGTTATTGTTTTGTCGGTGAGTTTTTCGGTTATCTGCTTGATCGTTTTCAGCTGATGGATACCGCTCCAGGATTCGCTCAGGGCACGGGCAGGTGAAAAATTTCTGGATGCGGCCGAAATGGCTAGAAGGTGACCGTTGTGCACGATCATGGATTGAAGACCCGCGCGATATTCGTTCAGCAGATTTTTTAAGCGCAAATGGTCGCTGAAGTCGAAATGGACGATCAGCTCCTGAATGATTTCAAACATCTTCTTCTGATTGCGGGCCAGACATTTACCGCCAAGGGAAACAAAAGGCAAGCAACTCCCGCCGTCATCATATCGGGTCCGGGCGTGCGTTGCCAGGCCGATGCCGCCGGTATAGGCGTCGATCTTCCGGGCGATTTCGGTATAGTCATGTATCGAAGTGCCTGAACGCGTCAGGGCATAGCAGAAAAACGGTGCCAGGGGAATCAGTTTGCGGGGGATTATACCGGTGCCGGCTGAAGCCGCGAAATAAAATATTCCGGAAGTCGCTTGACTGTACAAGGTGGTGCAGGACCCGCGAACATATTCTGTTTCCTTGACAACCGGAACTGAAGAAGGAATATCTTTTCTTGTCAGAGTGGGCAGGCAGGATAAATCATCCGGGGTTTCTTGCCGAAGCTGAAGCGCCCTGGTATCTTGCTGAATTCTTTTGAGCCTGGATGGGGGCAGTCTTTTTTTGATTTTCTCCAATTCGACCTGCAAGCGAACCGCTTCATTGTGCTCCATTTGCACATCCGGGACCATGGTGAGCCGGATCCGATGGGAATTGTTCAACAGCCATTTTTCGATCAGGTTTTCAAAAAAAGGCTTCCGCTTCATCGATTCGTGCAGCCGTTTCAAATCATCGTCAAATGTTAAAATCCTTACGGGATCTCCTCCATGCAACCAGGAGCCGGCAAAGGTCATAAGTAGTTTAATTCCGTAAGGATATGGCGTGTTGGTTATCTCGCTGCGGTGAAATTCGATCTGGTGAATGGCAGAATCAATCAACCGTCTGTCAATACCCCTGGCGACGAGATCGCTCAGCGTTTCAAATATTAGGACCTCGATTTTTTCGGCAGCGTCTTTTTCGACATCCTTTAATCCGGCGACAAACGATGTATCCCGATTATCGGCATCGAAACCGCTGCCGTCACACATTGCAGATCCAAGCCCCGAATCAATCAGCGCTTTGCGGAGCGGCGATGCGGAATTTCCCAGCAAAATCTGTTCGAGCAGCGAAAGTGCTAAAATCTCAAAAGTGTCTTTAATATCCGCGGTAAGCCAGGCAACGCAAGCCTGACATTTTTTGGATGGGTCCTCGTTTGCCGGAAACGGATAGGAGAATTCCCCCACCCGCGGTTTTCGCCAGCGCGGCTGCGAGGCAACATCCGTATCGGGCGCTGTGCGGCGAAATTTATTTAAAACCGTATCTTCGATAACTGCCAGGCTTTCTGTCAGGGGCAAATTGCCGTATGTATAGAAAAACCCGTTGCTGGGATGATAATGGCGCCGGTGGAATTCTTTTAACTGTTTGTATGTCAGCGATGGGATTTCGGCCGGATCACCGCCGGAATTGTAATGATAGGTGGTGGAAGGATATAGTTTTTTTTGAATCGTACGAACCATCACCTGATCCGGTGAGGACATGGCACCTTTCATTTCATTGTAGACAACCCCCTTATAGCTTAACCTGAACCGATCCGGGTCATCGGCATCGAGGTTACCCTCAATTTCCAGACGATGGCCTTCCTGCTTAAAACTCAGCTCTTCCAATTTGGGAAAGAAAGCGGCGTCCAGATATACGTCCATGAGGTTGTAGTAGTCTTTTCGGTTCTGCGTAGAGTAGGGATACATGGTCCAATCTGAGGCCGTAAAAGCGTTCATAAATGTACTCAAGCTTCTTTTGAGCATGGAAAAGAAAGGGTCGCGAACCGGAAATCGATTGGAGCCGCAGAGTACGGTATGCTCAAGAATATGGGCAACACCGGTGGAATCCACCGGCACGGTTTTAAAGGTGACACTGAAAGTGTTTTCAGCATCTTTATTGCTGATATGAATATGGCGCGCCCCGGTTTTTAAGTGCTCGAGTTCATAAAAAAAAGAACGAATCCTTTCAAGGGGCACAACGCGCTTGATCAAGTAAGTCCCGACTTTGTCACCCGTGTAAAGTTTTGAATTATTGGAGTCCAATGATTTGCGCATCGTCGAAATTCTTTCAGTTAGTCAGCATCAATTTTAGGCTTTATAGCTGACCGTAAATCAAGATTCCAGGCAGGTGATGAATCAGCGCGTTTCGAAGCGCGCTTCATGCAGCTATGTAAATGCCGCGCCTTTGACGCTTGATTTTACCGATTTTATTTAACCGGAAAATAATATTGCGTATTTTTTTATCTCCGAAACCGGTTTTGGCCTGAATGTCAGCAAAGCCAACCCCATTGCGGGAACGTTTGATGACATCAAAAACGATATCCACGGCAGTGACAGCGGTTTTGCTTGTCTCTGCCGGTTCTTTCAGCGGGTATCTGCCACTTGCCAGGGAAGCTTGGATCAGGTTTTCCAACCGATCCAATTTTGCCATCAATCGCTCTACATCTTTTTTAGTCGGAATATTGTAATTCTGCATAAAAAATTTTACCATGGCATCGAAACTGACGGCTTTTCCTTTTTTTCTCGTCATGGGATCCTCCTTGAATGAAGGGATGAGAATTTCCTGGCAGGTGATCATTCATGGGGCCACGAAATTTGATGTAAAAATTAATTATAAAACCCAAAAAAGTCAAGCGAATGCCAAACCATAAAAAAGAAACCACAAAGGCACAAAGCACGCAAAAAAAGCATTAGAAGAAATATTTTTCGAACTTCTTTGTGCTCTTCATGCCTTTGTGGTTAAAATAATTTCAGCATAAACGCTACCAAAACAATTATAGAACGAAAGAAATGACATCTCCCAAAAAATTGCTGAAGGCATGGAATTTAAGGCCTAAAAAAAAGCTGGGGCAGCATTTTTTAGCCGATCCCTCTGCAGCCGAGATGATCGTTCGCCGTTCCCGGCTTACATCAAAGGACGCGGTTCTGGAAATCGGTGCCGGTTTGGGAGCGCTGACGATTCCGGCGGCAAAGATCGCCGGATCTGTTTACGCGGTGGAGACGGATCAACAATTGACAGAGTTACTAAAGACCGAATTGCTCGTGTACCAACTGACGAATGTTGACATCATCCAAAAAAATATACTGCATCTCGATATCCGTTCGCTGGCAAAAAAATTAGACTGCCAGTTAATTGTGATGGGGAATCTGCCCTATAACATCTCTTCCCAGGTCCTGATTCAGCTCGTCGAAGGCCGAAAATACGTAAACCGGGCGATTTTAATGTTTCAAAAGGAGCTCGCCCGGCGAATTAAGGCCAACCCCGGCAACAAGGATTACGGGAGATTGACCGTTATGTTGTCGTATTGCGCCGAAATAAAATCCATAGCAACGATCGCCCCTTCGCTTTTTTATCCGGCACCCAAAATTGAATCTGAAGTCGTGGAGATCGATTTTAATATTTCACACGCATATCCGCCACATGATGAGACCATGCTTTTTCAGGTAATCAAGGCAGGATTTGGTAATCGGCGTAAAACGCTCAAAAATGCGCTGTCGGCCAGCGGTCTGCACCTTGACCCGCAGATTGCCCATCGGGCACTCGCCGCAGCGGGCATTGATCCGTCTCGGCGTGCTGAAACGCTTGGCGTATCAGAATTTGTGGCGCTTCAAATTAGTTTGGCCCGGACGCTGAATGTCTCTTGACCCCAAGCTACAGGAATATTATGTTTTACTAGGTCCTTTTTTAAGTAGAAACCACGAAGGACACGAAGACCACGAAGACAATTCTTGACGAACTTCTTTATAACCCTTCGTGAACTTCGTGCCCTTCGTGGTGGAAAAAGTTTTACCCAAAAAGGCGAAAAGGAGGATCCAATGGCTGTTAAAGTATTGATTCGGCGAAACGTACCTGAAAACAAGGCAAGGGAAATGATTCCGCTGTTCCGCAAAATGCGCACGCTTGCTAATGAGCAGGCCGGCTACATTACCGGTGAAACAATGCGCAATCTTGAAAAGCCGGATGAATTTCTGGTGATCAGCACATGGGAAACATCGGATGACTGGGAGCTGTGGTTGCAAAGCAAAGATCGCCAATTGATTCAAAGCCAGATCGATGTTCTGTTGGGCGGCAAAACAGAATACGAAATTTATCATTACGGGTTTGCGGAATGATGGCTCGGTGAGCTGATTGGAAAGTAACGAAACCCCTGCTTTGATCTAAAAACCCAAAAAAATTTGCTACGAAAGCTCGAAAAAACGAAAATATGAAAAAGAGTTAAGGTTTCGTGCTTTTTAAATTTCGTGTTTTCGTGATTATATTTTTGATCTTACCGGTAATATCGCTTCAAATAGTGTCAGCGATGGATACCGTCCGATCCCCCAGTATATTCACATAGCTTCCCATTTCATTATCATACCAGCCGTAGATAACCGCCTGAGTGACCGGCACCCGGATAATCGACTGATGGGGATTGGCGATCGCGTCCTTTTCCAATCCCGGCACTTTTTGCAAATCAATCGACGCCTCTGCCGTCCGGGTGTGGGTTTCGTGGCCTTCGATTATGGCGGCAACCCGCGGAATGCCGATAATATCGCAGGAAACATTCTGTTTGTTGGAAAAATAAAGGTATCGATGAGAGCTTTCCGCAGCCGCCTGTTCAAATATTTCATTGATGCGATCGCGGGTGATAAATGGGCCACTCGGTTCTTCCTGAAGGTTTACCACCAGGATGATCAGCGATCCGGTTTGAACCGGGATTCGAACGGATTCAGCAATGAAGGCGATTTCCTCCATTTCAGGAATGACCAATCTCAATGCATTGGCAGCACCGGTGGTGGTTAAAATGATATTGTTCAAAATACTTCTGTTTTTTCGAAGATCGCTTTTTCCGGTTTTTGGAAGCCGATCCAGCACCTCTTGTGACCCTGTGGCAGCGTGAACGGTGGCCATGGATGCCGACATGATCTTTTTGGGGCCGAAAGCATTGATTAGGGGTTTCACCATGTGCGCCAAACAGGTTGTTGTGCAGG
>Ga0316579_10000880_pt1 | contig 10413 bp, 6 predicted proteins | sample J5NA_2_FD_203074 | JGI IMG/M metagenome (GOLD analysis project Ga0316579, IMG submission 203074) | Rhizosphere microbial communities from salt marsh grasses in Alabama, United States - J5-7_160517rDrA | ecosystem: Host-associated > Plants > Roots > Rhizosphere | place: USA: Alabama | collected...
CTGTAACATCGCCCTGCTGCTGGCCAAGCCGGCCCGCTGCAATCCACGCCAACTGGCCGAAAAAATTGTCGCAGCCCTCCCCACTGATCCGCAGGTCGAGAAAGTCGAGATCGCCGGTCCGGGATTCATTAACTTCTTCCTTGAAAACGCGGCCATTACCGCCGTGATTCCCGCCATTCTCGAAGCCGGCACATCGTTTGGGTGTTCCACCCTGGGCCAGGGTCGGAAGGTGCAGGTGGAGTTTGTCTCTGCCAATCCCACCGGCCCCCTGCACGTGGGCCACGGTCGCGGCGCCGCATATGGCGCGGCAGTGGCGGATCTGCTGACCGCCGCTGGCTTCGAGGTGCACCGCGAATACTATGTCAATGATGCCGGGCGGCAGATGGACATCCTCGCCGCCAGCGTCTGGCTGCGCTATCTGGAACTGTGCGGTGAGACGCTGCCTTTCCCGGCCAATGGCTACAAGGGCGACTATGTGTGGGACATCGCTGCCAAGTTGCATCGGGAAAATGGCGACACGTTTCGCCATGCCTGGCCTGTGATTCAGCAAACCCTGCCGGCCGACGAAGCCGATGACGGCGACAAGGAAGCCTACATTGACGCACTCATCGGCCAGGCCAAAAACTATCTGGGCGAGACCGACTACCGCTTCGTCTTCGATACGGGCCTGAATTACATTCTGGATGACATTCGTGATGATCTGATGCAGTTCGGGGTGGTTTATGAAGAATGGTTTTCAGAGCGCTCCCTGACTCACAGTGGTGCAGTAAGCCGCGCCATCAAGCGGCTCAAGGAGAGCGGCCACACGTATGAAAAGGGCGGCGCCCTGTGGTTCCGCTCGTCGGATTTCGGCGATGAGAAAGATCGTGTTCTGGTACGTGACAACGGTCAGAGTACCTATTTTGCCTCCGACATCGCCTACCATATGGACAAGCTGGAACGAGGCTTCGATCGCGTTATCGACGTTTGGGGCGCCGACCATCACGGCTACGTGCCCCGGGTCAAGGCGGCTCTAACCGCGCTGGGCGATGATCCCAGCAAGCTCGATGTTTTGCTCGTGCAGTTCGCCATTCTGTATCGCGGCGGCGAGAAAATGCAGATGTCGACCCGCTCCGGCGAGTTTGTCACCCTGCGTCAGCTGCGCAAGGAAGTAGGGTCCGACGCGGCGCGCTTCTTTTACGTAATGCGCAAGTGCGAACAGCACCTGGATTTCGATCTGGATCTGGCCAAGAGCCAATCCAACGACAATCCCATGTACTACATCCAGTATGCCCATGCCCGGGTCTGCAGTGTGTTCCGTCAACTGGAAGAAAAAGGCCTCGACTATGACATGATGACCGGCCTGGCCAATCTTGATCGACTGACTGAATCCCACGAACAGGCACTCATCACCCGACTGTCACGCTACCCGGAGCTGATTGAGGCAGCGGCCCTCAGCCATGAGCCCCATCAGATAGCCCATTACCTGCGCGAACTGGCCAATGATTTCCACACTTACTATAACGCCCACCAGTTCCTGGTGGACGACGCCGCCCTGCGTCACGCCCGCCTTACCCTGATCAGCGCTACCCGCCAGGTCATCGCCAATGGGCTGGGACTGCTCGGCGCTTCGGCGCCCGAGGCTATGTAATGGCAGGGAATGGTAGCGGGAAACGGGGCGGCAAAAACTTTTCCATAACTCGATATCCCGGGACCGGCCTGAATGTTGATATACTCTGAATCTGATTTCATATAGCCAAGAGCCAGTCGACTCCGTGTTCTCTTTGTTCCTGTACAGCTGATGTCCCGCGACTACGCAAAAACCCCGCGCCACAAGCACAAGGCCTCCCTGCCCGGCTGGGTATGGCTACTGGGCGGATTGTTCATCGGTCTGTTTGTGGCGTTTCTGGTTTACCTGGACAGTACCTCTGCGTCCCGGCAAAAAGCAGATATCACAGGTGCCGTTAGCAAATTCTTTAAACAAAAGTCCGCTGAAGTGCGCCAGGCGGTCAAGGACAAGGCCGACGCGCCGGATGATAGCGCCAGCGATAATAATCGGCCGCGCTTCGATTTCTATACCATTTTGCCGGAGCTGGAAATAGCCATTCCCGAAGAGGAGCTGGTAGAAGCCAGCCAACATCCATCAACCACACCAGTATCCGACAATATCAATTATGTCTTGCAGGCCGGCTCCTTCCGCAACCTGGAACAGGCCGATCGGCTCAAGGCAAAGCTGGCTCTGCAGGGTATCGAGGCTTCCATCCAAACCGTGCGCATCAAAGGGGGGGAAACCTGGCACCGGGTGCGCGTCGGACCTATTCATGACATCGCCCGCCTCAACCGGACCCGCAAACGGCTGCGCGACATCGACGTGCCATCCATTGTGGTAAAGGAAAAAAGCTGACGCTTGCCTGCGCACCTGTCTAAACTGGTGTCAATGCCGTGCCCTACCTCATCCTTCTGTTACTGCTCATCGGCCTGATCTTCGGACCCCAATGGTGGGCACGCCATACATTCCGCCGGTATGCCGAATCCCGGGACAACATTCCCGGTTCTGGGGGTGAACTGGCGCGTCATCTGTTGGACCGGTTTCACATGCAGTCGGTCAAGCTGGAAAAAACCGAGGCCGGCAATGATCATTATGATCCCATCACACGCACGGTACGCCTCGGTCCCGATAACCATGATCAAAATTCCCTGACTGCAGTGGCGGTGGCTGCGCATGAAGTCGGCCATGCCATCCAGCATCAGCAGGGTAACCACCTGCTGACGCTGCGCACCAGACTGGCACAGCTGGCATCCGGTGTGGAAAAACTCGGTGCGGCGGCGCTGTTACTCATACCTCTGGTTGCCATCGTTACCCGCGCCCCTTCCACGGGCCTGCTGTTTCTGCTGGCTGGAGTCGGTTCTTTGTTACTCGCCACCCTGATCCACCTGGTGACCCTGCCGGTAGAATTCGACGCCAGTTTCAACAAGGCGTTACCGATCCTGCAGCAAGGATATATACAGAAACAGGACGAAGCGGCAGTGCGTCGCATCCTGCGCGCCGCAGCCTTGACCTACGTGGCTGGTTCCCTCGCCAGCCTGCTGAATCTGTGGCGCTGGCTGGCTATCCTGCGGCGTTGAGCAAGGCCTTCGTTGGCGCAGTACCAGGCAAGCAAAAAATCTCGATGGAAGCGGGGTAACGAACCCGACCCGGTCAAGCCTGTCGGCTATTAATCAAATTTGTAATGCTTTTCGACGGGCTCCCGGATCTCCCAGGTACAGGACATGCCTTTAGGGAAAATTACCAGATCACCGGCACCCATACTTACCGGCTCACCGCCATCGGGCGTCACAATAACGTCACCGTCAAGAAAATAGCAGGTTTCTGTCTTGTCGTAATTCCACGCAAAGGTAGAAGCTTCCTTGCTCCACACCGGCCAGTCATAAACGCCCATCACATCCAGTTTGGCGCCGGATGGATTGCGCTCTACCAAAATCATGTCCATGTTAGAAGCTCCTGTTGTCGTCGTGTCTTGGTTACCATAAAACTGTACCGCTCCTGTATTCCGTCATTTCTCCAGATAGGTATAACCGTGCAGGCCAGCACCCAGTTCTTCGAGATATTCGGCTTGTTGTTCGGCCAGCAAATCTGTTTGACTGAGTTTATTACGGTATTGCTCCAGCAGCTCGTCAGGGTTGAAGTGGACATACCGCAGAACATGATCCACGGTATCCCCCTGTAACGGCTGGCTAAGTTCGTAGCCACCATTTTCAGTAAGACAAGCATGCACCGAATCGGTATCGCCAAACAAATTGTGCATGTCGCCAAGAATCTCCTGATATGCCCCCACCAGAAAAATACCAAGCAGGTAGTCCTCGGCAGGGCTGATGTCGTGCACTGCCAAACTTGTGGCAATGCCATGCGGATCCACATAACTGTCGATCCGGCCATCTGAATCGCAGGTTATGTCCTCAAGCACGGCCTGTCGGGTTGGGGCCTCATCCAGACGATGCAGGGGTATGACCGGAAAGAACTGCTCAATGGCCCATGCGTCAGGCAAGGACTGAAATAGCGAGAAATTTCCGAAATACTTGTCTGCCCGTTTTTCATTGATTGACTGTAACACCTCGTTTTGATCTGCCGCGCCTTCCTGCAGGATACCCTGCAACTTGCGACTGACAGCATAATAGATGTTCTCGGCCCAGGCGCGTTGATCAAGATCCACCTGACCCTGACTGAATCGGCTTTGCAGCTTTTCGAAGCAGCGTACCGTTTCCCCCCAAAGTTCGGCGGCCTGCTTCATATCAGTCACACTACCTAGCTGTTGCCAGACTTCCCATAGCCCAAATAATTCGCTGGTTGCGTCGCTATCCGGCGGTCTGGTCTGCTGCGGATCGGGTACCAGATCTGTATCTATAATATTGGTTATCAGAACCGCATGGTGCGCAGTCAGGGCACGGCCGGACTCGCTGAAGATATGGGGCTGAGGTAAATCGTGTCTGGCGCAGATGGATGCCAGCTCATCGACAATCGTCGACGCATAATCCTGCAAGGTGTAATTGATGGAACAGGGTCGCTGCGAATGACTTCCTTCATAATCCACGCCCAACCCGCCGCCGACATCAATGCAGTTGATCGATACCTGTCGTTGACACAACTCTGCATAGAAGCGAGCGCATTCCTGCATACCGCGCCGGATATCAGCCAGATTCACCAGTTGCGACCCCAGATGAAAATGCAGCATCTGCAAGGCCGCCAGCTGATTTTGCTGGCGTAATCGCTCAACCACCTGCAGGACCTGGCCTGCTGACAAACCGAATTTGGATTTCTCGCCGCCGGTGTTCTGCCAGTTGCCGGCGCCGATGGAGGCCAGCCGCACCCGCAGTCCCATGCATGGATTGATGCCAGTCTCGGCGGCCTGTTCCAGCACCAGCTCAAGTTCAGACATTTTTTCAATCACGATATAAATGCGCTGGCCAAGTCGCTGACCGATGAGCGCCAGGCGGATATATTCACGGTCCTTGTAACCGTTACAGACAATGACACTCCCGGGTTGCGCAATGCCAAGCACCGCCAGCAGTTCCGGTTTACTGCCAGCTTCCAGTCCGACCTGCTTTCCGCCATGATCAACAATGGCCTGTACCACGCTGTGCTGTTGATTGACCTTGATGGGATAAATGGCGGTATAGGGTGCGTGATAGGAATGGTTCTGGCGTGCCGCGTCAAAACTCTGCAACAGGCTGTCAACACGGTCATGCAGAATCTCGGTAAACCGTACCAGCACGGGCACACTGAGATGATAGTGTGGAAACTGCCGGGCAACATCATACAGATCAATACCCTGTCCGCGGGACGGACGCGGCCTGACCTCCACATGGCCGAGCTGGTTTATATCGAAATAACCCTCACCCCAACCGGCGATATTGTAGGTCGTGCGTGCTTTGTTGATATTCCAGTCAGACATGCGTTGCACAATACAAGAAACAGGATGCCACCGACAAGGCCGGGCTTCACCGGCGCCCGTCAACTTGAACTCTACAGCCTGTCTCTTGTATTGTACCGGTTGCCACTCCTGTCCCACGATGACTCTACCAGGTACCAACCCTATGCCGATTGATCAACAACACTGGTTTACCGAGATATGTGATGATGCGGGCTCGGCATTTTCCCTACGCATCAAGGCAAAGCTGCACGAGGAGCAGACGCCTTACCAGAAAATCGAAATCTACGAGACCGAAACCTTTGGTATGCTAATGGCCATCGATGGTTTTGTGATGCTATCGACTCGCGACAATTTTCTGTATCACGAAATGCTCAGTCATCCTGTGCTGTTCACCCACCCCGCCCCACGGCGGGTGCTTATTATCGGCGGTGGCGACTGCGGCACCCTGCGCGAGGTTCTGCGTCACTCCGATATAGAACAGGTGCAACAGGTTGATATCGACGAACAGGTCACCCGCCTGTCGGAACAGTACTTTCCCGAGCTCTGCGAGGCTAACGGTGATGCCCGGGCCGAACTGCACTTTGCTGACGGCATCAAGTGGGTCAGGGAAGCAGAGGCGAACAGCTATGATGTCATTATTGTCGACAGTACCGATCCGGTCGGACCGGGCGAAGTGTTGTTTACTCACGAGTTCTACCAGCATTGCCGGCGGGTACTGGGCGATGACGGCCTGCTGGTGCAGCAGAGCGAGTCTCCGATGTATCACCTTGATCTGCTGACACGCATTCATCAGATTATGCGCGCCGCCGGGTTTGCCCGAACCCAGACTCTCACCTTCCCACAACCGGTTTATCCCTCCGGCTGGTGGAGTGCAACACTGGCCGGGAATACTGACCTGACTGCCTTTCGCCAGCGCGATGTGGAAACGCGGCCCTTCCCGACCCTTTACTACAATCACCGCATCCACCAGACGAGCCTTGCACTGCCCGGCTTTGTCGAACAGCATTTGCAGGAAAACCTGTAGCCCTCCACGGTTATTGTCTTGTTTATGTCAGGCCTTGCGGCCAGAGGTCAGGCAGCGTGGCAATACGGCGTGCGTGGTCAAATTTTGCTAGACTGACGGTTGCAATTTTAGACTCAATACTGAAACGCCGATGTTAAATTCCCGCAACCTTTGTGCTTCTCTCGCACCTGCCCTGTTCATTGCTTTCATACTGGTATTGCAGGTCATGCCTGGCACGGGCGATACCCCAGCCCGGGCTGCCACAACTGAAGCGTCGGAAGATGCGGCCAACACCAGGACAGCGAAGCCAGATCCGGGATTGACCCCAGCCGATCAATCCGAGATAACACAGGCTGAAACAGATGCGAATGCAAGTCCGGATTCGGAAACTATCCTCCAGCTGCAACACGCCATCAAGTCTGACAAGGCAAACCTGGCCCAGCAAAAAAGGTCTCTTAAGGAAAAACAGGCTGACTTTGAAGATCTGGGCCGCAGCCTGCGTAAGATCAAAACACAACTAGCCGCCAAAAATGCAGAATTGGAAGCCGCGCAACAGGCCAAGGACACTGCCAGAATCAAAACACTGCAGGCAGAAATATCACCACTCGAAACGGACTATAACCTCTACAAGACCCAGTCTGACCTTGCGCTTCAGGCAGAGTTGACTGCAAAAAAGCAAATTACGGTGCTGGAAGGCAAAATCAAGGCAGACCAGAAGGAACTCGCGATTCTGAAAGGGGAACTGCCGCGATCGGTAGCACACCAGCCCAGCACGCCGATCCCGGCTGGAACCGCGCCCGAACCTGCCTCACCCGTTTCCCCTATTTCCAAAGCTGTGCCTGGCGCAGCAGGCCTGACCACCACAACAGGCACCGAACCCGCGCCTGAAGCAATTTCCGAAACCCCGGAAACCGCCGAGCAAATTGCGGCCCGCAGCGAAGCGCAGAAAAAAACTACCGAAGCCCATCAAGCCGAACAGGCCATTGTTGAAGCAGTCGCCAGAAAGCAGGCTTTGGAAGAACAAATCGTTCTGGAAGAAAAATTACTAGCGACCGCCAAACAATCACTTGCCAACCTGACCCAGGCCCTGCGGATTAAGGAAAAGGAATTGCAGGAACTGAAGGCAAACAATGGCGACCCGTCGGCGCGCAACAAAATGGCACAACTGATTGCCGAAATTAAACAGGAAATCGATAAAGCAGAGAATGAAATCAAGCAACGGACCAGCCAGATTGAAACGCTCAAGCTGCAATTGGTCGAGCGCCAGGAGAGCCAGGAAAAGGTCGTCCACATCGCAGAGGAGAAACAACTACAGGCGGAAGAAGCGCGGAAAAAAAGCATCTGGCTGGAAAGCCCGTTGCATCCAAAGAATATTCTAAACTGGATGACCACCCGCGGACCCCGGGTCCTGTTTGTTCTGATTGGTACCTTCCTGTTAATCATTATAACCCGTATCTCCTTCACCCGGATTGCCAACGTCATGAGCCGAAGGAGCCGCGGTAAGGAAGAAGCCCGACTCAATCGTGCCAACACCCTGTCAGTCAGTTTTCAGAGTCTGGCACGGGTGATTATTATTTTTGGTGGTCTCTTGCTGATGCTGGAGGAGGCGGGTGTCGATATCAAAACTGTGCTGGGTGGCGCGGCGATCATCGGTCTGGCGTTTGCCTTCGGCGCACAGAACCTGATGCGCGATTATTTTACCGGCTTCATGATCATGCTCGAGGACCAGTACGAACTGGGGGATATCGTTAGCATCGGCAATATCACCGGGACAGTCGAAACGGTCAACATGCGTACTACCGTATTACGGGATATAGAAGGGCGCGTCCACTTTATCCCAAATGGCGAAGTCAAACAGGTCACCAACCGGACCTACGGCTGGGCACAGGCCGTGTTTGACATCAACGTTGCCTACAAGGAGAACGTTGATCACGTGATGGAGGTATTAATGGATTGCGCCAACGAGCTGCGACAGGATCCTGAATTTAGCAGTTACATACTTGCAGAACCGAATATGCTCGGCGTCAATAACTTTGGTGATGCGGCGGTGCAAATCAAGTTCATGCTCAAGACCAGGCCGGACAAGATGTGGCCGGTACGACGCGAACTGCTGCGCCGTATCAAGAACCGCTTTGACCAGGAAGGCATTGAAATCCCGATACCGCACCGTCTGGTATATCAACAAATCAATACGACAACTTCAGAGTAAGATATAAATCAACGTACAAGGTAATCCGTAGTATTTGATAGACTTTAGTTAATAGCCCTAAAGATTATTTAAATTTAATAAACATAGCAGATGTCCATACCTTGGCATCATCGCCCTGGTGGGCGACCATATAAACCGGACGATGGCCATGTGGGCCATTTTTTGGGCTGACTTCAAAGTTACCGGTCACTTCACGTGGTGCTGGAGAATCACTGATGCGATCCAGTGCCAGGAACATGTCTACGCCAGGTAATTCTTTTTTCACCGATGCTGCTGCCAGTAGTTCGGCGCCGGTCGTTTCCCAGGTAAAGGTCGGGCAGTGCACAAACGGATTTCCTTTTAACGGATCACCCACTTTCACATAACCATCAATGGTTCCTTCGATTTTGATCTGTGCTGTTGCAAGATGGGATACATCCAGTTCAATGGCATCCACGTCACCATAAGTATCACTCTTGAAACCAACCGTTGTTGCACTTTCACGCCAGCAGGTTTCTTCCAGGTGTTCAAAACCTAAACCGACAAACTCATTGATGACGGCATTGGTAATCGTGATCTTGCCTTTCCATGCCGCCCAGCGGTAACGATCCTTGATACGTGCACCACCCCAGCGGAAACGAATCATGCGATCGGAATAACCTAACTCTTTCTGCAGGTTACGACGCCAGATTTCGCCATCCTGATCATAGGCAATCAATTTATCCCAGCCACGATCGCCCAGGAAACGGTAATTAATCTGCGCGGCACCTTTGTGTTCAAACTCATCACCCATCATATATTTGCCACAGGTGGTTAAACCATAAGTCCGTTCACCTGTTGAAGCAAAGGTATGTCGTTCACGTAAGGCAATACCAATGGCCTTACGTGATAACTCGGGTGCAATCACGCCGGAGATGCCACCCTTGGTTCCGAATACAGCCGTACCGGGTACACCACCACCGCAACGTCCGCGGTGTTCGTCACCGGCCATACTCGCACCGATCTTGTAACCACGCTCCATCGCTTCCTGGTAGAGCCAGCCAAAGTGACCCCAGGCTGAACCAATCTCTACCAGCTTTTCCAGTTCAGGATGGTGCCAGTCAAGAATACAACGGCGGCCACCGACGTGGGGGGTTAACAAATGGCCTTCCGGGTTATCAATGTAAGCCGCCCAGAGTTCTTCCAGTGGCCAGGCACCGGGATTCGCTTCGGTCGTTCCGGAATCTTCGTTCCAGTCTACCGAACGTATATGCTCGCCATTTTTCAAGTATGGAAATTCCGGTTCATCATCATGCAGGAAGATGACGTTATGGTCACCACCTGCGCAGGAACTACCACACCATTCTGTACCAGGGTAAGCAACAAACTCACCGTCCTTGCTGACTTGGCGAATCAGTTCAACGGTCTTGTTCCAGCGTTCGGTTGTGATGTTAAAGTCATTATGTGCAAACGCCAATACATCAAGCCCTGACACATCGCGACCATAGGTCAGGTTGTATTCACTCGAGTTGGTGCCGATCGTATCATTGGAGTGTACGTGCAAATCGGTATAGAAGATCCGTGGAAAATCGATTGCTTTATCAATAGTTACATAGAAAGTATGATCTTTTACCGCAATGTGCTCCGGCATGGACGCAGTAATCGTCAGTTCACCGGCCTTGTCAGAAGGAACATCATCAAGCAAGGATACACACCAGCCTTCCGCAGGCATGGTGATCTCTTTTTCATAACAGTCCTTACCATCCAGTGTGGCTTTTACAACAACTTTTTCTGCACGATTCCAGCAGGTATTGCCCCACTGGTCTTCGGCACGC
>Ga0316579_10000881_pt1 | contig 10401 bp, 7 predicted proteins | sample J5NA_2_FD_203074 | JGI IMG/M metagenome (GOLD analysis project Ga0316579, IMG submission 203074) | Rhizosphere microbial communities from salt marsh grasses in Alabama, United States - J5-7_160517rDrA | ecosystem: Host-associated > Plants > Roots > Rhizosphere | place: USA: Alabama | collected...
GGATGCGGCCAAGGACGTGCTTAAAAGTCTTTCCGCGCTTGACATCGATATCGATAAAATCACCCAGCAGCTCGAAGATGAAGGCATTGAGAAATTCAACAAGCCGTATGACAGTCTCATGGAAACGCTCAAGAAAAAGCGGGCGTCAGCTTTGAAAACTCGATGAAGATATGTGTCGAATCACTTTAAATTACGCCCAGGTGTTGCTCAAAGAAGTCTTCTATATCGATGATCGGGCAATATTTTCTGAAGTCGCGCAGGGATTTTCGGATATAAGGGATTGTTCATACCAGATTCAATTCCACACGGAAGAGGCTGAAAGAAATGGGACTTGAAATTCATGTATAAAAATAAAGGCCATCCGGGCTCTGATTTCAATATCCCAAAAAAGAGGATGCGCATAAAGAAAACAAAAAAATACTGGGAGAAATAAACATGACAGATCATGATCAAAATAAAAAATGCGATATCGGATTGATCGGACTGGGGGTCATGGGAAGCAACTTTGCCCTTAATGTGGCCGATCATGGCTTCTCGGTGGCCGGCTATAACCGCAAAGAAGATAAAATCAGGCAGCTGTCCGAAATTAAAAGCGCACACCATAAGATAGAAACGACGCAGGACATTCGGTCATTATGTCAAATGGTACGAACGCCCAGGGCCATTTTATTGCTCGTGCCGTCAGGACCGCCGGTGGACGCCGTGATCGAAAGCCTTGTGCCCCACATGGAAGCCGGCGATTTGATCATCGACAGTGGCAACTCCCATTTCACGGACACGGACCGCCGCAGTAAGTCCCTCGAAAAAAAAGGGTTGCTTTTCATGGGTATGGGGATGTCCGGCGGAGAGAGCGGCGCGCGCCACGGCCCCAGCTTGATGCCGGGCGGCCCCCGTAAAGGATATGAACGTGTCGGCAATATTCTTGAAGCCGCTGCCGCCCGCGTGGACAAGTCCTCCTGTGTGGCGTACCTGGGGCCCGGTTCAGCGGGCCACTATGTCAAAATGGTCCATAATGGGATTGAATACGGTTTGATGCAGCTTATTTCCGAAACCTATGACCTGATGAAACGGGGCCTGGGTATGGGACCCGATGAATTGCATGCGGTATACGATCGTTGGAACAAAGAAGAGCTAAACAGCTATTTAATTGAAATAACTTCTGATATATTCCTTCAGAAAGACGACAAAACCGGGCAACCCCTCATTGACGTGATTCTGGATGAAGCCAAACAGAAAGGCACCGGAGAATGGACCGCCTGGGATGCTTTAGACCTTCAGGTGCCGACCTTTAATATCGACACTGCGGTCATGATGCGCGACATGTCTGCATATAAAAATCAACGGGAAAAAGCCGGCCACATGCTCAAGGGGCCAAGTCCACGCTTTGAAGGGGAAAGGAACCCGATCATTCGCCAGATCAAAAATGCCCTTTATGCGGGCATGATCATCACTTATGCTCAGGGCCTGGCTTTGCTTGCAAAAGCTTCTAAAACCTATCAATATAACTTGAATTTGGAAACCGTGGCACGCATCTGGAGAGGTGGTTGCATTATCCGGGCGGCCTTGTTGGAAGACATCCGATCCGCCCATAAATCCAATCCAAGTTTGGAAAATCTTCTTTTTGACGGGCATTTGGGCCAAGCCGTGGTTGCCCGGGAAGCGGAACTGAGGGCTGTGGTTCGCACCGGTGTGGCGCTGGGACTGCCGATGCCGGGTTTGATGATGGCCCTGTCCTACTTTGACGCCTTCCGCAGCGGCTGGCTGCCGGCTAATCTCATCATGGCCCAGCGTGACTATTTTGGCGCCCATACCTATGAAAGGATGGATGAAGAAGGCACCTTTCACACGAAATGGGGAAAACAATAAGGAGGCCACATGGAAGATAAAAAACACAGCGATCCGACTGTTTTCATTATTTTCGGCGCATCGGGCGATCTGACATGGCGAAAACTTGTGCCCGCGCTCTATAACCTGTATTTAGGCGGATGGATGCCCGAAAAATTTGAAGTCATCGGCATGAGTTACGATGAGATGAGTGATGAAAAATTCCAGGATCATCTGAAGGATGGCGTAAATCAATTCTCCCGCCAGGGTAAGGTAAAAGATGAAGAGTGGAAAATTTTTGCCCAATGCCTTCATTTTACTAGCGTGGACCTGAACGATGCAAAAATATATAAAGACCTTGCCAAGATGCTCTCTGTCAAGGAAAAGAAATGGGGTGCGGAAGCAACCCGCATTTTTTACCTCGCCCTTCCCCCGGACATGATTGAACCCGTAGCCCGACATCTGGGGACCGCAAAGCTGAACGTAGCGCGGGAACGAGCCCGGATTGTCGTTGAAAAACCTTTCGGACACGATCTTGCGTCAGCCCGCAATTTAAACCGTATTCTGACCGAAATTTTTGAAGAACGGCAGATCTTTCGCATCGATCATTACTTGGGCAAGGAAACCGTACAGAATATCCTCGCCTTTCGTTTCGGCAATTCGCTTTTTGAGCCCATCTGGAACCGTCAGTTTATCGATCACATTCAGATTACCGTGGCCGAAGCGGTGGGTGTCGGCCATCGGGGGGCTTACTACGACAAGGCCGGAGCACTCAGGGACATGATCCAGAACCACCTGCTGCAGATCCTCTGCCTGATCGCCATGGAAGCACCAGTTTCTTTTAACGATAACGAAATACGCAACAAAAAGGTGGATGTGCTGCATTCCATACGGCCGATTCTGAAGGAACAGGTGCACAAGTTCGCCGTCCGCGGCCAGTATGGCGCGGGAAAAATTGATGGAGAAACGGTTAAAGGGTATTATGACGAAGAAAATGTCGCCGAAAATTCCTTCACAGAAACATTCGCAGCTGCCAAATTTTATGTAGACAACTGGCGATGGCAGGGCGTCCCTTTTTTTCTGAGAACTGGCAAACGGCTGCCGGCGAAAATCTCAGAGATTCTTATTCAATTCAAACCCGTTCCTCATGAAACTTTTCCGGCGTCCGCGACCCTGGACTTGCGCCCCAACAGGCTTTTGATAGCTATCCAGCCCGAAGAGGGAATTCTGCTCCAATTCCAGGTCAAAAAGCCCGGTCCCATGATGCATCTTTCTCCGGTGATGATGCAGTTTTACTATCGGGAGGCCTTTAAAGTGGTGCCGCCGGAGGCTTATGAGACGCTGCTGCTAGATATCATGAAAGGTGATGCCACGCTTTTTTTACGCAGGGATCAGACGGAAGCGGCCTGGTCGGTTATCGCACCCATTATGGAAGTCTGGAATATGGTGAAATCGGCCGATTTCCCAAACTACCAGGCCGGGACCTGGGGACCGGAAGAAGCCGACACATTGATCGCCCAAGACGGTATCAGCTGGATAACCCCCACTGCCCTCCAGTGTCAGGATGATACGGCCGTGTGTCGTATCACCACGGAGCGGCGGTTATGATCTGCACGCTGCCTGATTTGGAATCTGTGTGCCGGGAAGCGGCCGCACTTTTTGTGCGGCAGGCACAGCTCTCCGTAACCCATCGGGAACGCTTCGCCGTGGCGCTGTCAGGGGGACACACCCCTCGGTGTCTTTATGAGATATTGGCCGGTCCGCCCTTTCGTGATAAAGTCGCCTGGGAGAAAACACACGTTTTCTGGGGAGATGAGAGATGTGTGCCGGCAGATGACCGGCGGAGCAACGCGCTGATGACCCGGCAGGTGCTCCTTGATCACGTTTCCGTGCCGCCGGATCAGATTCACCCAATTTTATGCCATGAAAAACCCACAAAATCAGCTAAACAATACAGTAATCTGCTGCATGATTTCTTTTCCAGCGGGCCGCCGGTCTTTGACATGATCCTGCTGGGCTTAGGCGAAAACGGTCATACCGCATCTCTCTTTCCGCAAGCGGAAATACTGAAAGATCAAACCGCCTGGACGGCTTCGATTTATGTAAAAGAGCAGGATATGCATAGGGTGACCCTGATGCCCGCGGTTATCAACCGGGCACGTTTGGTGGTATTTCTGGTTTCCGGTGGTTCCAAAGCTTCTGCTTTAAAAGAGGTGCTCACCGAACCGTTTGATCCTTTCCGACTGCCGGCCCAGCTTGTCCGGCCCCAGACAGGCGAACTGGTCTGGCTTGTGGACAAGGCTGCGACTGCTCAGCTGGATCCATACCAAATTCTTCTATCAAAATTTAGCTGAGGACCACGAGCGTAAGTCCGTGGCAATCTACTATCAACATTTAGGATTAGAATCTCACTAATTTTTCAACCTTATAAAGGGAAAAGGAAATGGATTTCATTCTTTCGAACGAACCATGGAATCTCCTTGGTCGTATTCTTTTAGCAGCTGCTTTGGGCGGAATACTGGGTGTTGAACGCGACATTCATGGAAGACAGGCAGGCCTGCGAACTCATCTGCTGGTAAGTGCTGGGGCAGCCCTGTTTTTTATCCTGTCCACACATATCGCCACATTTGATGTTATTGTACCACTTGGATTTACCAAGGTAACAGACCCTGGAAGAATAGCAGCTCAAATAGTAACTGGTATAGGCTTTCTTGGCGCAGGAGTTATATTGAAAGAGGGATTTACAGTTGTTGGGCTTACAACTGCAGCATGTCTATGGATTTCGGCGGCCATTGGAATGGCTTCAGGAGCAGGGCTTTACATAATAGCAACCTGTACAACGGTTCTAGGCCTGTTTTCACTTATATTGTTACGCTGGTTTGAAAGGTCCCTTCGCAAAGACACCTATAGAAACCTTTTGGTATCGATTCCTAATGAAGTAGATGTCAGACAAGTCATCGAGCTGGTGAAAAGCGAAGAGGTAATGATAACCTCTTTCGGTATAGAGCGAAATTATGAAACCCTAATGACCAATGCCAGAATATCATTGCGACTATTTTATAAAGAAGATGTTGACAATCTCTCCCACCTTATAATTGAAAAGCTTGAACAGAGCCATATTCCCTTAAAAGCCGTAAAATGGTTACGTCCTTGATAAGTAATACAAGGATTGCTGTCGGTAGAGAATCTTTCAATGGAAAAATATTTTGTGTCACATTGAAATATCAGAAAAAAGGATGAATTGCAGATCGTTTGATACCCTGAATCGAATCCCCTTGCAAATGATTCTTCCAGGATTTTCATTGCATTTTATTTTGTTGTTATTTAATAGAGTTATATAGAAAGGCGCCAATAAAGACAACCCGTAACCGAGAGGTTGCCATGAATTGATTATCAAGACCCCATTTCTCTTAGAGGTGGGGTTATGTGTTTATGATATCTGCATATCAATTGTTGGTGTGAATACTACAAATACTGGCTTCAAAGGTTTCTGGCTCATTAAAAACCTTTGATATCTGCAATTTATCGCTGAGTCATAAAAACCCTAAATAATTTTAATATGTTATGAGTATCACACTCGAACAGGACCACATTGTTCAGCTTTAATTAAGACAGAAAGAATCCATATGTTGTGGTATGAGATTTAACCGGTTTATCGGTTTTTTTTGATTCTATCTGGTCTATGAATGAAGGTGTTCCTGTAAATTTTGAGTATTGGATTCAAATCATCACTACGATTACTTAAATATCTACAGATCATAGCTGCAGCCATCCCACTGATAAGAGAATAATTTAGCAGTGAGGCTTTGATACTTTTTTCGATGTGGACAAGACATCCTGAAAACGGCCAAAGTTCATATATAATGGAAAGAGATCAAATATTTTGAGAAGGCATAAGATTGTGAAATAATCTCAATGTATCCGTAATATAATGTTAACTCGTTGATATCAATAAGTCCGCTTGGCTTGATCCAATTTAATATTGCAAATTGCTTCTAATTTGTCCGTTTATCTGCCTTCTTCCACAGGTTTGAATTTCATGCCGACAAGGGTTGCCATGACCACCAGGGTAGTGGAGATGAAGATCATCATGATGCCCAGGGCAGACAGCTCGCCCCAAAGACCATCCTCAGAAAAGCGGAAGATCTGGACCGCCAGCACTTCGGTACCCGGTCGCGAAAGCACCACCGACAGGGTCAGTTCTCTGACGAACATAGTGGCCATGAGTATCCATCCAGAAACGATGCCCGGAATGAGCAGTGGGATGACGATTCGACGCATGGTCGTGAAAGAGCCCGCTCCGCAGACCCGCGAAGACTCCTCCAGATGGCTGTGAACCTGAATGAACGCACTGGTCAGGGGTCGGACGCCGTAAGGCAGATAGGTGGCAATATAGCCGATGAGAAGCGCCCAGATAGTAGCGTACAATGGCGTATGTACAAAAAACCACATGAATCCCACACCGATGACAATCCCCGGAAAGGAGAATGACAGGAAGGAGAGCGTCTCCAAAATGCCGGAGGCTTGGGAGCGAACTTTGACAATGACATAGGCCACGAAGATGGACAGGGTTACCCCGAGGGTAGCACCCACCACGCCGAGGAACACGCTGTTTTTAAGGGACAAGAGCGAAATCGGGTCTTTGATCACCTCAATCCAATGCTTCCAGCTCATCATGGAGAAAGCTTTCGCGCTTGGAATCATGGAATAGGGCACCAGCGAGGTGTAGAACAGCACCAGCACCGGCAGAACGATGAGGACCATGGACAGGATGCCGACGATACCGAACAGGGGATATTTGGCCCCTTTGAGTTCGATGACGGTGGGTCGGTATCCACGACTGGAAATGGTGACGTACTTTTCGCTTTCCGAGGTCAGGTAACGATAGACATAGATCAGCGTGATAGAGGTGGCCAGTACGCTCATGCCTATGGCCGCAGCCTTGCCGAAATCCGCGGCAAATCCGGTGGCGATGGACTGGTAGATGTGCGTAGCCAGTACGAAGATTCGCCCGGGCATCCCGATAACCGAGGGTACGGCAAAGGAGGCAAGACTACGTACTATCGATAGGATGAAAGCGGCCAGGATCGCCGGCCTCAGCACAGGCAGGGTCACTCGAAGCAATGTACGCATTGTTGTGCCTCCGCAGACTTTGGAAGACTCCTCCAGCGCGATATCGAAAGATTCCATTGCCGGGGCCAGGATGAGATAGGCGATGGGCAGATCCAAAAGGCCCTCGACCAAGATCATCCCCGGAAGGGAGTAGATATTGATCGCCATGTTTTCAAACCCGGTGATCTGACGCAAAAATAGGTTGATCAGGCCGTTGGAAGGGTTCAGTAGGAGCACCCAGCTGACCGAGAACAAAATGTGCGGGATCATCATCGGGATGATGGAGATGATCCTGAACAAAAATTTGAAGGGGATGTCCGTGCGCGTGTTTAAATAGGCCAGGAAAAGCGCCAGTCCGGTGGCCACCACCGAGGATCCGAGTACGAAGATGATCGTGTTGACGATGATCCCTGCCAATTCGGGATTGGTGTATGCCTGGATGTACTTGCTCAGGGTGAATTTGCCAAAGGCTCCCAGGCCAGTGGAAAAGCTTCCGAAGATCAGCATGACTACGGGACATACGGTCAGGAAACCAACGATGGCGATCAGGGTCGGTGTCAATACCGATCGTTTGTTGACCATTGTTCTTTTCCTTTCCTACCTGGTGACCAGCAGACAATGGTCGGGATCAACGGAGAAATTGGCGGCATCCCTCACCTTGATGTCAGAGTCCGGCTCGGTCTTGATGAAGAGCCGGGTGTCATTAATGATGATCTCACCTTCGTATGCCTCGCCGATGAAAACCAGCGACCGAACCTGTCCGTTAAAGACGTTTTGTGCCTGGGTTGCATCGCCCCGTTTCAATCGGATGAATTCAGGACGCAGACAGAGCGTCACTTTGTCGCGTGGCTTCACGTCGGCCTGCTTTCGGCAAATTACACTGCCGATGGCGCAGTTTACCGTGGTCACTGAGCCCTCTTGGGAAGTTACCGTCGCTTCGATGAGGTTGGTACGGCCGATGAAGTCGGCCACGAAACGGTGGTCGGCGTTGAAATAGATATTCCGTGGCGTACCCGTCTCGATGATCCGCCCCTTGTTCATCACCGACACGATGTCGGACAAGGCCAGGGCTTCGATCCGGTCATGGGTCACATATACCGCCGTGATCCGAAGCTCGGTCAGAAAGGTTCGCAGTTCCTTTCGGGTTTCTTCCCTGAGTTTCGCGTCCAGGTTGGAAAGGGGTTCATCAAAGAGGATGACCTTGGGTTCGGCGACCAAAGCACGGGCCAGGGCCACACGCTGCTGCTGTCCGCCGGAAAGTTTGGTCGCAGGCCGGTCCTCAAACCCCTCCATCTGCACGAAGCGCAGCGTTTTTTCGACCTTGCTTCGGATGACGTTTTTGGACATTTTCCGGGTCTGGAGAGGATAGGCCACGTTGTTGAAAACATTCATGTGCGGCCAGATGGCGTAGGTCTGAAAGACCATACCCAGGCCGCGATCCTCCGGGGGAACGAAGATGTTCTTCTCTCCGGACCAGACGACCTCACCGCCTATTTCGATTTCCCCGGTGTCAGGAGACTCCAGGCCAACGATGCAACGCAAGAGAGTGGTCTTGCCGCATCCGCTCGGGCCGAGAAGGGTGAATATCCGGTTGGCCGGTATCGTCAAGTCCACGTTGTCCAGCGCTTTGATGGTCGTGCCGCTGGAGTAATAATACTTGCTGACATTCTTGATGTTAATTTCCATAAGCAGTTCTGCTGTGTTGTCTTTGGCCGGTCGCCCGGGTTCTGTGGACCGCATTGGGCGTTGCGGATGCAGACGCGTCCAAGGCTTTTTCTAAATACAACAGCCCGGCCGGCTGCTATCCACCACCGGACGGGCTAGAGGGTTGTTACATTTTTAGCGTTAGGGTAGGGCAAAAATCTTCTTAAATTTGGCCCCCCAATCGCGGATTTCTTCGTCCGACAACGTCCGGATGGGGATGACCTTGGCTTTGTCCATGCCGTCAATGGGTGGAAATACACCGGGAGCCAAAACGTATTCACCAACGTCCGAGGCAAGCATCCCCATGGCCTTCTTGGAAAGCCAGTAGTCCATGAACAGCTTTGCGGCATTGGGATGCTTGGCACCGGCGACAATGGCCATGCCGCGAGGGGTTCCTAACAGGGGTTGCTCTACCCGGGCCCAATCAAGGGGGGCCGGAGCCTTGGTGATAATGTATTTGGGCATGGAGATGGCAATGGACTTTTCGCCGCTTTCAACAGGCGCCGGTGTGGGGCCGAACGATTTGACGAGCATGGGCTTGTTGGCTGCAAGTCCCTTGACGAACTTCATCCATTCGGCTTCGGACTTGAAGACATTTTCCTTCAATCCCACCAGCCAGGAGATGGTGGTTGCATGGTTGCCCGGGTTGGCCATGACGATCTTGTCCTTCCATTTGGGATCGGTCAGATCCTCATATCGCTTGGGAACGTCGGCTGGCTTGACCAGTTCCTTGTTGTAGATCAGGCCTACATACTCGATCCCGAAAACCTGGATGTCGTTGTCCTTGCTGGCCCATTTCGGATAGCCGGCAGCGGCCGGGGATTTGTATGGCGCCAAAACGCCTTTAGCCTTGAGCATTTCCATCACCGGCAATGGTGCTTGTAATATGTCGGCCATGAGTTTCCCGGCCTGGAACTCGGTCAGCACCGTGGGCAAGAATTTGGAGGTGGAAATACGTGTGTACTTGCCGTTGAGACCGGTTTGGGCATTGAACGCATCCATGATAGGCTGAATAGCCGTCATGTTGGCATAAAATGATACCTCCCCTTCAGCCTTGGCCTTCTGGAGAAGTTTGCTGTCCGCGGCAAACACCGGGACGGCCAGGATCAGAGCCAAAAATATAACCAGAATTTTTTTCATGGGCACACCTCCTTTAACTTTCTGTTTTAATAAGAATGAAAATCAAATTGGGCAATTGCGTCAGAAGATATTGAGTGATTACCCCTAAAAATCAGCAAAACAATTACCTCTTTAGCAAAAACGATTAAACCAATTAATCAACTTGTGATTTTTTATTAAATCATTTCGCATGTCAAGGGAAAAGCATTGATTATAGAATTACTCGACGCACGCAACTTCAACTGCAGTCTAACCCACAAAGATACCTCTCAACCACAATGTTTAGTAACCATCCTGTTCATTCAGATGGAGAAATATTGATCGAATCCCACATCACTTTTTTATTTGACATCCAAATATCCCGACCTATTTTTATCAAAAAACTTTCATTTTTGAAACTTAATCATTTCTGCTCAATGCCTTAACGTTGATATTCATTATTTTAGTGGAGTGTCTTCAATGAAAGAAAGACGGAAATACAATAGAATAAATATTCCACTTCATGTGAGACTTAACGTAATGAATACAGGTCAAAAACAAGTTTTTGATCTTGTAACCAGAGATATATCTTATTCCGGAACATTCATTCCCACACTTACGTCCTTTGACGAAGAAACACGATTTATTCTGGATTTCACCCTT
>Ga0316579_10000883_pt1 | contig 10391 bp, 12 predicted proteins | sample J5NA_2_FD_203074 | JGI IMG/M metagenome (GOLD analysis project Ga0316579, IMG submission 203074) | Rhizosphere microbial communities from salt marsh grasses in Alabama, United States - J5-7_160517rDrA | ecosystem: Host-associated > Plants > Roots > Rhizosphere | place: USA: Alabama | collected...
AATACCAGATAGCGTCAGGATGCATTACAAACGCACACGGGGAAGTGTGTGCTACTCAACTACATCCCATATATTCCATATAACCGCGAACATGGAGGTTATGGCAAGATATATAATGAATACTGTGTCCCCATTCTTAGGTTCAATTTTCATAATAAGGCTCGCAATGTTCGGATAATTGATTAAGCGTGAGCGGATAGCCCTTGCAATTAAGATTGGCATGTGACCAATTACAGCCAACTTCATCGTATCTTTACTAGAGGCACAATCGTACTGAAGCGACAATCACTACAAGTGTCATAGCAATCCAACTTACTGTTCATTGCCTCGAGCAATTCATAAATTGTGAGTAGCATCCTCATCCAGCGCATTGACCATTTTGTTAGTCGGTTCACTAATGGCTAAAATCGACGCTGCAATATTTATTCCTATCTACACATTTTAAATCGCTGGGACCCATTTTTATCAGTAACTGCTTGCAATACTTTAAAATATATGTAATCAGTGAGGCACTATTGAAATAGTGTAAAGCCTGGCGCTTTGATGTTTTGGTGCACTATATTGGAGCGACCCATTCCTCAAATGGCGTCATTTGAGAACACGACTGTGACACCCCACATGGAAAATGAATTGGATAACAGTGATCTGTCCGGCACTTCCGAGTGAAGTTGATAGCAGCGAGGTAAATCGATTGCAACTGCGGATATCCACCCCTACTGGGTCTAACGTCCGCTTGTGGCCGGAGGCCGTCCTCGGCCCACTGCCAAAGCTCATGCCTCCTCCTCGAATTATCCAGTGAAGCATGCCAAATATATCTGTCCCCTTTGGCTCATTGCAAAGGCCATAGCTGAATCGATTTCCTGACTGGCGTTCGGTTCACTGCCTATTGCTCCCAGCGGATACCTATGGCCCTTAGTGAGTAGTTAAACTTGCGCAGAACCAACACCGCGCATGAATGTTCATGTATGTAATAAGGCCTCAGATGTCCCTTCGTAATGCATCGTGCCCGGCAGGTCGGAGGGATTAAACTTTCATCCCTCCGACCCCTTTTAATTTTTGCTAAGATTATAACCAGTTGCTATCAAATCCTGTGATTCATAGCCTTTTGATGCGCCCCGCTTTCCTGTAGGACGCATAGCTGCCATACTTTCATAAAATTCGGCTATAGCTACTCTCTCAAAATTGCGAGGCGTGCCCAATGTCCGTGCCACTCCCATCCACCAATTCTTTTCGTATCCTGCTGATCAAGCCGTCACACTACGACGACGATGGCTATGTCATCCAGTGGTGGCGTTCATCCCTCCCCTCCAATAGCCTGGCCTCGGTTTATGCGATAGCTCAGGACTGCGCCAAACGGCAGGTGTTAGGTGAAGACGTGAAGATCCAGGTTCAGGCACTCGACGAGACCAACACTAGGGTCGATCCGGAACATCTGATCAAAGAGCTTAATTCGGCCGGCGGCAAAACTCTCGTGGGATTGGTGGGAGTTCAGTCCAACCAATATCCGCGTGCCCTGGATATCGCCAGGCGGCTCCAGACCGCGGGGCTCCCGGTGGTGATTGGCGGCTTTCACGTCAGCGGCTGTCTTGCCATGCTCGAGCGCAAGCCGGCCGAGATCCAAGAGGCCTTGGAAGCGGGCATAACCTTGTTCGCGGGTGAACTCGAGGGTCGCATGGACAGTCTCCTGCGCGATGTCATGAACGGTGAACTCAAGCCTGTCTACAATTATCTCCGTGATCTGCCCGACATGACCGGCACGCCCACGCCTTTTCTTCCGGCAGATCGAGTGCGCCTCACCATGGGAAAGCGCTCTAGCTTCGATGCCGGTCGCGGCTGTCCCTACCTTTGCAGCTTCTGCACCATCATCAACGTTCAGGGGCGCAAGTCGCGACACCGCACGGCCGATGACGTGGAATGTCTGGTGCGTGCCAATGCCGGCGAAGGGATCCGCAATTTCTTCATTACCGATGACAACTTTGCCCGCAATGCCAACTGGGAAGAGATCTTCGACCGGCTGATCCTGCTGCGCGAATCAGGTATACAGATAACCCTGGTCATCCAGGTGGACACGCAGTCTCACCGCATCCCCCGATTCATCGAAAAGGCGGGGAAGGCAGGTGTGACCCGTGCTTTCATTGGTATGGAGAACATCAACCCGGATGCGCTTAAGGCCGCCCGCAAGGGTCAGAACAGGATCACCGACTATCGCGCCATGCTGCAAGCCTGGCACCGCGCCGGCGTGCTGACCTATGCCGGCTACATCCTGGGATTCCCGGACGACACACCCGAAACTATCCGACGGGATATCGAGATCATCAAGCGCGAGCTACCGGTGGACATCTTGGAGTTCTTTATCCTGACCCCGCTGCCCGGCTCCCAGGATCACAAGCGCCTCGTCGAAGCGGGTGCTCCCCTAGATCCCGACATGAACAACTACGACCTCCAACACGTGACCATGGATCATCCGAAGATGTCCCGAGCCGAATGGCAGGGGATCTATCGCGAGGCCTGGGATCTCTACTACACGCCAGAGCATGTGGCTACCGTGCTGCGGCGCGCGCGCGCCTGGGGCTATGACCCAAGGCAAATGATGTCCAAGCTATTCGCCTTCCACGCACCCATCGTCTACGAGAAGATGCATCCGCTCGAGGGTGGACTGATCCGGCGCAAGAGACGACGTGATCGACGTCCAGGTCTGCCGACTGAGAGTCCGCTGGTCTTCTATCCGAAATTAATCTGGGAGTACCTTGCCAATTATGCGGGCGCATACGCGATGCACAGGCTATACAAGCGTATCCTCTCCGAAGTGGAGGCAGAGCCGAATCCGCAGGACTACATGGACACGGCGATGATGCCCGTAAGTGAGGGAGAGGAGGATAGCTTGGAACTCTATACCGCAACGATTTCGGCCCAGGAGTTCGTGCAGAAGAGGCGTGCGCGAGCGGCACGTCATACCCACGCTACCACCTGAGGATCGAAAATAGGGGACAGATTTATTTCTGGCATTAATTGATTTTTGTCATCTCAATTTAATGCAGTATTTCATCACCAAGCCTGCTTTTGGCCAGAAGCAGACATGAGTAACAAATGAGGTGGCGCTTTCATATTATTGAACGCCGAGTATCTAGCGGGATGCGTCATATTGCACCATATCATTTTCTAACCCGTTATATAGCGCTGTACTTGCAGTTCCTAACGAATCTCTGGGATTTTTCGTGCAATAATTATCTATCCACGCGTTTAATGTCTCGTAATCTGGCTTTTTCAGATAATCGCTGCGCCTTGCCACAGCTAAGCCGGTCAAATACCCCATCAACCAAGTCTGGTCAGCCAGTTGTTCCCATATAACCTCTTCTGACGGATCCTGCTGCTTTGCTGCTGCCCGATCACGAATCCACTTAGAACATGATCTATCGCCGTATCCTGTTACAGCGTGAGCTTCGCCAGTTAACAATAAGGCGATGATAATGAAAAACGTGACCGATAACTTTCGGCAATAATGTTGAAGGGGTTGTATGAACATAAAGCTCGGAAACCGGTTTTTGCCTTCACCAACTCAGGTTATATTCTTATCGGCAACCCACCTAGGTTCTGTAAATGCCACAAGTTGTCATTTGCACATTTTAGAGAGGGCAACATCTAACAATATGTTTTATATTAAAATAACTGACGCATAAGCGATGTTACGCATCGGTAGCTTTGTGCATATCGAATCCGTTGTATTGACCTGCCCAATATTTTGGGCCAAGCGGAAAGAAGGTTAATGCTGGGAATGGTCCTTTGCATTTGTCTCTCGAATGTCTGCTTAGGATCAGGAGCGGACTATTGAACAGGGAGGCTTTCGGCCAATTCCAGCTATTCGCAACCTCCCGATGAAAGGCTAATGGAGATTGGAAAGCGGCCACTATTGTAAGAGGTAAGGTGTCAGGTGTCTCAGTCGAACAGAGTAACCGGCGGGCTCAGCCTTTGAGCAATAGATCCATCCCCGGCCGAGCGCCATTCTCGACGTGAGGGCTGAGTACCTTTCGTGTGCCATGGACACGATTGTTGACTATATTTGAACTCGACAAGAACTGGGGAATTGAGGAATGGCTGAAGGCAGGCGAGAAGGTATTGTCGAGCGAAGAAAGGGGCATGATCGGCTGCTGCGGATAATGAGTTGGTCGGGCATTGTCGGCTGGGCAATCATGCTGGTGGTAATGGTAGCGGTCGATCGTGCGAAACCGGACGATTCTGCATTCATTCCCAATAAACGCATTTTTGAGCAGGCCGGCGTTCCTTATCACCCGCGAACGACCTGGGATCAAGATCTGGTAACCTACATTTTCTATCTGTTAATTGCCGGTCTCTTTCTGGGTATCACCGGTCTGGTAGTCAATTCCCGGCGGCATCGACGTCGTGACGATCATTACCGGATTCATTTGGTACTGTTAACCGGCATCTCGGCCGTCGGCATTCTTTATTATCTGATTTCCTGAGAACCCGTAGCAGTCAGCAGGCAACTATGCGCACACCGTGGTTGCCATGAAATCGCACTGGATTGCGCCAGCATTGCCGAAAATGCACCCTGCAGCGGACATTCGCAATCAAAATATCAAGGACCGCAGTGGATCGTTAGCGGACTAATAGACAGGACCGCAATCGGCCGGTTCGTACCATTGAGGCCAATGTGGCTCAACATCTGTTTTTGAGAGTTGTCACAAGCTAGTGACAATACTAGTAAAGTTGAGTGATTTCGACTTAATGTATATTTTTAATATTAATATATAAAACACTCCAACCAATGTTCAGCTTTTGTAAGCGATTTGTGATTTACTGAGGTATAAACTATAAGAGTTGGAACAAAGCGTCACAGCCATTAAAACACACAATTAAGTTATGCCCTTTTCTTATCCGTGGAATGAAGATGCCCTTTTTATATATAGTTAATGCAGTATATATTAAAGGAAACTTGTGACCCACGTCGATGTAAGCAAGAAAAGGACTTCAACTTTTAAAAAGTATAAACGGGACAGCTTATGAATGCGGAAGTATTTGTTAGATCCAAAATTTCCCGTCCCCCTATTGCAAAGGGTTATTACTGTACAGAACTGCACGATCTGCTTGATGAGTTGCGTTCGAGACAACTAATTGTAATTAGCGGTCCACCGGGAATTGGTAAATCGACACTGGTTTCAACTTACATAGAGAGTGGAAATCTGCCGAGCATTTGGTGTCAAGTAGATAAGGGTGATTGTGATCCGGCGAACTTCTTTTATTGCTTGGATGTCGCAATACATGAGGCGAAACCGCACATCAACTTCACGTTACCACACTTGAGCCGGAGATTTTCCCAGACATTAGATGAGTTTGCCAAACTCTTTTTTCAGCAGTTTTACCAACATATGGAGATCCCATTTCTCATCGTACTCGATAACTATCAAGAAATAGCAGACAATTCTGATCTTCATGAGGCGATACGGGTCGCGTGCACTAAATTACCAAAAGGCGGCCGTATCGTTATAATTACGAGAGAGAAATGCCCACCGTCTTTTGCACAGCTACGCGCCCAAAACATGGTAGCTATCATTGAGTCACAAGATTTCCAAATGACACCAAGCAAGGTAATGCCCTCGCCACCCCATGCACAAACTGAGACTACTGCCTGAGGTTTTCCGAGAGAGCACTGGGAGGATCGACCGGGACACCAGAGAGCTCAGGTTAAGTTCTGTATATTCCTTTTGAATATTACAAAGAAGCAGGCCTTCAGCCACGCGCTATGCGCCAAATTATTCCGCCGCCCGTACAACCATCACATCGCAAGGCACATCATAAGTAACTCCCATGGTAGTGGAGCCAAATGCGTGAAGCAGCCCGCTTCCGCCTGAGCCCAGGATGATCAAATCGATTCCCTGCTTCTCGGCAAATACCCGAATCTCGTGACGCGCGGAAGCGGTACTGGTAATGACCTCCTGCACCGCGTTCTTATTTCCAATCTTATCGGCAAGATCGGCCAATTTTTGTTGGGCGCGTTCATGATAGAAAGCAGCGGGATCGAGATTTTCGGGAACGATTGGATCATTCGGCATATCTTCAGGAAAATGCTCTATAACATGCACTAAGATCAATCTGGCACCGTAACGACGCGCCAAGTCGGCGCCGCGGCTGACCGCTGCCATACTTGCATTTGAAAAATCGGTACCCACGAGTATCTGCTGATAGTCTTTCATGGATTGCCCTCCTCCCTGATTGTCAGTTTGAATACGGAGAAAAAATAGAATCAGAGCAGAGCAATTCACCCCCACCCTCTATCGGGACCGACCGCATGATAACAACACGGATCATCGGCCTCATAAGTCTTCGATTTTAGCTTGTAACCGATCATTTACCAATATCCAATCATTGGTGGTACTTCCTGAACGGGCTTGATATCCGCTCTACTGAAATGGGCGAGTTAGCTGTGAATGGCAGCCCCCGGCCAATACCCACCGTTATTCACTAGAGGTCGAATGTCCGCTTTTCTGAATAGACAAAATTTTCCAATGCGAATTGAAATGTTGTGTGGTCAGGTCATAGGGATTGAGCAGAACCCACGTTAGTAGCTTGGGAAGCTACAGGTGTACGTTCATCCCTACCGACCAACCTAAAAATTCATCCAAGAGCGGACATTCGAGTTCATATGGAGAACGTCTGCTATGGGTCGAGAGCGGCCAAATTCGCTATTCTCCATTTCCTCGCGTACAGTTATTGGGAGAACTCCAAGGTGGCGCGGATGCGCCGCTCGGATTCAGTACAATTGGGGTCAGGTCTTGAATCGTGAACTATCTCTGTTGGGCTCAGCGATTGAACCGTCCCATATAATCAAACGCATCGACTCGATTGAAGTCATTTGTGCACTATATTGTTTGCCTATGCCCAAACGGCTTCCATGCCGGTGAGATTACGTTTGGCATGCTGCTTCGCTTGAGCAGTAATGCCGGCGCCAGCGCGAATTCACCATATTTGATGTTGATGGCATCCATGGCCTGATTGCGCGCCGCCCGCTTAGGGTCGACGGGTGTAAACATATCTGCTTGTACGCTCATCCGTCTGGGGTCTGTGGCCGTCACCTGGACCTGATGTACTCCTCTCCCCTGCCAATGCTCATCCAGCATGCGATGACATAACATTACCAGCGGGAGAAAATCATTAGTCGGTATCTCGGTGCGATAATGATTGCCGATCCAGCCAATGTCAGAGTTAAGCCCTATAGAAAACACCTGCGCGACTAGATCGTAGCGTCGCAGTCGCACCGCAACTTTGAACGACATATGCTCCAGGTACATCAGTATGACTTCGCGGTCACGTGTTGCCGGAGGCATCACCTTTCCATGGCCGATTGACTTGGGTGGCGCAACGCTGGTGTGGACGGGTACCGGGTCGAGACCCTGAGCCATCAACCATATGCGCCGGCCTATATCACCGAAGCGACGCCCTAGCTCGCTGATGGGTAAACGCGCCAATTCCCCGCAGGTACGCACACCACGTATGGCAAGATAGGCCCCTATTCCCTCCCCGACTCCGCATAATTCGGTGACCGGGACGTCCCGTAACCACCTGGCGGTCTCCCAGGGCGGGATGATGGTGAGGCCATTCGGCTTTTGCAGGTCCGAGGCATACTTGGCCGTGGATTTATCGCCGCTCAGGCCGACGGAGCAAGGCAATCCCGTTGCCTCACTCACTACCTGCCGTGTGAGCTCCGCAATCCCTTCCGGCGGCCCCCACAGGGATTGGCAATGGGTCACATCGAGAAATGCCTCGTCGACCGAAAACACCTCGATGTCGGGCGTCACGGCGTTGAGCGCGTCCATTATGGTCGTCGATACCACGACATAGCGCTCGGGCCGTGCCGGGACTTGGATAAATTCGGGGCAGAGTCGCAACGCCTCTTTGACTCTCATGCCGGTTTTAATTCCGCGGGCGCGGGCTTCATAGGAACTCGTGATAATGCAGGTACCTTGCAGTCCGTTTGTTACGCCAATCGGCCGCCCCCGCAACTCGGGCCGGTCGAGTTGCTCGATGGACGCAAAGAATGCGTTCATATCGACGTGAATAATGGCCCTGGGCCACGGGCTATGACCTGACATGGGAAGCATCCTTATGGAACGATCGTTCCATATTAGGCCAGCGCCGGGAAATATACAAATGGGTGCAAGAAATTGATAATGATTATTTTATCAACAGCTTACTTATAGCGTGGCACGTATTATTGGGAAGCGGCTAAGGGGCTGATATCCTTGCCCTCATGTGCGGACGTCTCACCCAAAGCAGCAAAACCCTTGATTATGCTCGCATGCTCGATGCAGTCCCTTTGATGACCGCCACGCCGAGTTATAACGTCGCTCCGAGTCAGCCCATCACCATTTGCCGGATGAATGGCGAAAGAACCCTGCTTCAGGTGCGAAGGGGGTTGATTCCCTCCTGGGCCAAGGACACAAAAACGGGGTACAGCATGAATAATGCGCGCGCCGAGACGGTCGCCACCAAGCCCGCCTACCGTAGCGCCTTCAAAAAACGCCGTTGTCTGATACCGACCGATGGTTTTTACGAGTGGCGGGCTATGGATTCAGGCAAACAACCCTACTTCATTCATCGGGAGGATCAACAACCGTTTGCCTTGGCCGGTCTCTGGGAACACTGGGAAAAGGAAGAACAGGTCGTCGAATCCTGCACCATTATAGTCACGTCGGCAAATAAGATACTCAGACCGATCCATGATCGGATGCCGGTCATTATCGACCCGGAGAATTTCCAATCGTGGCTAGATCCCGATCTTGACGGAAATGAACTGTCAGGCCTGCTAGTGCCTCATGCCGAATCGGGCTTTGAGGCGTACCCCATCAGTACGGCGGTCAATAAGCCCGCGAATAATGGCCCAAGTTTGATCGCAAGGCTTTGAGGCTAGAAGGTAACAGTATTATTTTCGGCAGTAAATTTGAGCTTCATACCCCAAACAGGGCAGATTAATTTAGTTTGCTTAAATAGGGTGTCTGGAGGACGGAGTATGAGCGGTTGGCAGTGGCTCGAGTGCGGTTTCCGACCAACAACTGCCCTTCGAGGGATAATCGCAAACATCGTCTATGTGTGGACCCGGACTAGGGGCCGGACAGCCCTGCATCACATTGATTCAAATGGGGTCCCTGCGCATGAAATGTTTTCTGGCAGGCCTATGGCCGATTGCCGGCAAACAGGTCCAAGCATTGCCGCTCTTGCGCAAAGTGATTTCATTTCGATTCATATTGATCGAGCTTTTAGAAAAGCTGGTGGGCATTACTGTTGTCGCAGAGACTGAATTCGCCTCGCCAGGTTCCAATTGCGCGACTTCCTCTGTAGTGAACGCCGTGATCCAAAATAAACTGAAAAATGCGGCTGTAATCACCAGACTAAGAGTTGTTATGCGTTTCCACAATTTCATTGCAATTTCCTTTTCTTATTTAGAACTTGGGCCATGATTTATGGCAATACCAAGCCCTACGTCTTGAACTGACCGTCACCACAATTCACTGTTTTCGGTTGAAATCCCCTAAAGACGACTACCATCTAGAAGAAGACAATTCTTTCGGATATTAGTTCCGATGAACAGGAAGAGGGGATATGGGAATATGATGGAGCCGGCGACAACATAATCAATATTATTTACCCCCCTTTTCCGCTATCCGATCCCAAGCCCGCAAGCATTACCAACGCTCTTGCAACTACTGACTGACACCCGCTCATCAATGCCATTGCATATCAATCAATTCCAGCGCATGCTGAGCCCCCTATTAGCCGGTATGCCTATTCACACACATTGATTGGTCACTGTCGCCTATATTTCTGGAGGTTATTGAAATGAAGCTCTCGAATCGCGCTTATCCGTTGTCCGTGGTTATCGCCATTTGCGTATTATCGGCCATCGCAATTGCGTCCCCCCTGTTATTCCCCAGCGCTAAGGCTACCCCACCAAGCGGTCATGTACTAACCGGGGGACATAGTGCCCCTGCCTTGAATGATAAATCGACGAGTCGAATCGAAGATAAAAAGACTGTGAACACAACTGGGGTCAGGTCTTGAATCGTGCACTATCCCTGTTAGGCTCAGCGATTGTGCCGTCCCATATAAACAAAAGGGTCTGGCTCGATTGAGGACAACTGACAAGTATATGGGGTTGATAAATTAAAGTGATCGACTACAAATGAGTATCAATATCATTTGTAGCCGATCACTTTAGTAATGTAAATCTAGGGATTTTTTTGACATAAATGTTGTCTAATTCTCCGCTAGCAATTGAATAATGTGTATAATAAAAAGATAAGTCGCGGTTAACTATTAAGGGGTGTTCTGATGTCCTACCAGATGCGCTTTTTAAGCTTAAACCTGACTCTCTTTCTTAT
>Ga0316579_10000884_pt1 | contig 10390 bp, 7 predicted proteins | sample J5NA_2_FD_203074 | JGI IMG/M metagenome (GOLD analysis project Ga0316579, IMG submission 203074) | Rhizosphere microbial communities from salt marsh grasses in Alabama, United States - J5-7_160517rDrA | ecosystem: Host-associated > Plants > Roots > Rhizosphere | place: USA: Alabama | collected...
CGTGCCCGAGCCGAGCCCCACCTCGTCATGAGCGGGTCGGTGGACGGTCCGGCGGCGGCCGCAGGACCCTGCCGCCGCACGGTGATCCTCACCGGTCTCCTGGGCGCCGGCGCCGGTGCCATGACCGGTGCCGGCGCGGCCACCGCCGCGGACGGTGGGCCGCCGACGGAGGCGGCGGCCCAGGAACTTCGCCTCGCCGGCGCTCGTGCGACCGCGCGTCCCTTCCGCGGGACCCACCAGGCCGGGATCCTCGAGCCGCCCCAGCCCCATGCGATGTTCGTGGCCTTCGACCTGACGGAGGGGTCCGACCGCGATGCGGTCCGGCGGCTGCTCACCGTGTGGACCGATGACATCGAGCGGCTCATGGCCGGCCGGGGCACCCTCACGGACCTGGAGCACGAGCTCGCGGCAGTCGCGGCCTCGCTCACGGTCACGGTGGGCGTCGGTCCGGAGGTCGTCGAGCTGGTGGGCGCCGCGAAGCCCCCGTGGCTCGCGCCGCTCCCCGCCTTCCCTCAGGTCGACGAGCTGCGGGACGAGTGGAGCCACGGCGACCTGATGCTCCAGATCTGCGCGGACAGCCCCACGACCGTGGCGCACGCGCAGCGACGCCTCACGACCTCGGTGGCCGACCTCGCGACGGTGCGTTGGGTGCAGCGCGGCTTCCGCGAGCCCTTCGAGGGTCCGGGCATCCCGATGCGCAACCTCTTCGGCCAGGTCGACGGGACCGAGCAACCCGATGTCGCGGGCGTCGACTCCGGGCTGCTGTGGGTGGGCGACGACGGGCCCGCGTGGCTGCACCGAGGCTCGTCGGTCGTCGTGCGACGCATCGCCATGCGGCTGGACGAGTGGGACCGGGTCGACCGCGCCTCCCGCGAGAACGCGATCGGCCGGCGGCTCGACACCGGTGCGCCGGTGACCGGCGGCGACACCGCGGAGAGCCCAGCGGACCTCGACGCCACCGACGACCTCGGGTTCCACGTCATCGACGACGCCGCACACCTGCGGCGGGCCCACGCGTCGGCCCCGCACGAGCGGTTCCTCCGCCGTCCCTACTCCTACGACGACGCCGAAGGAGGGACGATGCGGTCCGGGCTGGTCTTCGTCGCCTACCAGGCCGACCCCGTGCGGCAGTTCGTGCCGGTCCAGTCACGGCTGGCCGAGGCGGACCTGCTCAACCTGTGGACCGTGCCGGTCGGCTCGGCGGTCTTCGCCGTGCTCCCCGGGGCCCGGGACGGCGAGATCCTCGGCCAGGCGATGTTCGCCTGACCGGCCGCGGAGAACTCCCCCAGGCCTCCGAGGATGCGAACACGCCGTGTGCCACATCGGGCACACGGCGTGTTCGCGTCGACCAGTGCTCAGGCGCGCGGCTTCTCTCTCATCTCGTACGTGGTGATGACGTCGCCGATCTGGAGGTCGTTGTGGCTGCCGAGGTTGATACCGCACTCGTAGCCCTCGCGGACCTCGGTGACGTCGTCCTTGAACCGACGCAGGCCGGCCACCTCGACGTTCTCGGCGACGACGACCCCGTCGCGCGTGATCCGCGCCCGGGTGCCACGCCGGATCTCGCCGCTGCGGACGATCGACCCGGCGATGTTGCCGAACCTGCTGGACCGGAAGATCTCGCGGATCTCCGCCGACCCGAGCTCGACCTCCTCGAACTCCGGCTTGAGCATGCCCTTGAGTGCCTGCTCGATCTCCTCGATCGCCTGGTAGATGACCGAGTAGTACCGGATCTCGACGCCCTCGCGCTCGGCGACCTCCGCGTTCTGGCCCTCGGCCCGAACGTTGAAGCCGATGATGATCGCGTTGGACGCCATCGCGAGGTTGATGTTGTTCAGCGTGATGGCACCGACACCGCGGTCGATGATCCGCAGGTCGACCTCGTCGCCGACGTCGATCTGCAGCAGTGCGTCCTCGAGCGCCTCGACCGAGCCGGACACGTCGCCCTTGAGGATGAGGTTGAGCGTGTCGACCTTGCCCTGGGCGAGCGCCTCGTTGAGGTCCTCGAGGGAGATCCGCTTGCGCGCCTTGGCCAGGGAGGCCTGACGGTCGGCAGCCTCGCGCTTCTCGGCGATCTGCCGGGCGGTGCGGTCGTCAGGGGCGACGACGAAGGTGTCGCCCGCCCGCGGGACCGAGGACAGACCGAGCACCTGGACCGGACGCGACGGGCCGGCCTCCTCGACGTTCTGCCCGTGCTCGTCGAGCATCGCCCGGACCCGGCCGTGCGACGACCCGGCGACGATGGCGTCACCGACCCGAAGCGTGCCGGACTGGATGAGCACGGTCGCCGTGGCGCCGCGGCCCTTGTCGAGGTTCGCCTCGATCGCCACGCCGCGGGCGTCGCGGTCGGGGTTGGCCCGCAGGTCCAGCGCCGCGTCCGCGGTGAGCAGGACCGCCTCGAGCAGCGAGTCGATGTTCTGCCCCTGCTTGGCGGAGACGTCGACGAACATCGTCTCGCCGCCGTACTCCTCGGCGACGAGGTTGTACTCGGTGAGCTGCTGGCGCACCTTCTGCGGGTTGGCACCCTCGACGTCGACCTTGTTGACGGCGACGACGATCGGCACGTCGGCCGCCTGCATGTGGTTGAGCGCCTCCACCGTCTGCGGCATGACGCCGTCGTCCGCCGCCACGACGAGGATGGCGATGTCGGTCACCTTGGCACCGCGGGCACGCATGGCGGTGAACGCCTCGTGACCCGGGGTGTCGATGAACGTGATCGCCCGGTCGACCCCTTCGTGGTCGCGGTGGACCTGGTAGGCACCGATGTGCTGGGTGATGCCTCCGGTCTCGCCACCGGCGACGTCCTCGTTGCGGATGGCGTCGAGGAGGCGGGTTTTGCCGTGGTCGACGTGGCCGACGACGGTGACGACCGGCGGCCGGGCCTCGAGGTCCTCGTCGTCCTCGTCCTCGACCCCGATGTCGAGGTCGATGTCGAAGGAGTCGTAGAGCTCGCGCTCCTCCTCCTCCGGGCTCACCATCCGGATGTCGTAGCCGAGCTCGGAACCGAGCACCTTGAAGGTGTCCTCGTCGAGGCTCTGCGTGGCCGTGGCCATCTCACCGAGGTGGAACAGCACGGTGACCAGCGACGCGGGGTTCGCGTCGATCTTGTCGGCGAAGTCGGTGAGCGAGGCACCCTGGCGGACCCGGACGATCGTCGAGCCGTCGCCGCGCGGGACGGTGACGCCTCCGATGGTCGGCGCCTGCATCTCCTCGAACTCCTGGCGCTTGGCGCGCTTGGACTTCCGGCCCCGCTGGGGACGGCCACCTCCGCGGCCGAAGGCACCCTGCGTGGACCCACGGCCGCCGCGGCCACCGGGACCTCCGGGACGGCCGCCGAAGCCGCCGCCACCGGGGCGTCCGCCACCACCGCCACCGGGGCGGCCGCGGGTCGGCCGGTCGCCCGGGCGGGCTACCGCACTTCGGTCGGGCATCATGCCCGGGCTCGGTCGGACGCCGCCGGGACGGGGTCCCCCGGGCCCGCTCGACCCACCCGGCCGGGGACCCGGGCGGCTCTGCGGACGCGGCATCCCCTGGCTGGAGGCGAACGGGTTGTTGCCGGGACGGGGGCTCGCGTCACGGCTGCGGCCCATGCCCTGGCTGGAGGCGTACGGGTTGTTGCCGGGCCGCGGACCCGACGGCCGCGGCGCCGGGCGGGGTCCGCCGGAGCGACCGGAGCCACCCTCGCGCGCCGCGGGCGCAGCCGGCTTGGACGGCGTGGCCGGCTTGGCCGGCATCGCCGTACCCGGCGTCGGCCCGGCCGGGGCTGCCGGAGCCTCGGGGGCAGCGGCGGCGGGAGCCTGCGGAGCCGGTGCCGCCGGGGGTTCCGGTGCGGGGGCGGGCGGCGCCTCGGGGAGGGGCGCTGCCGCCGGAGGGGCGGGTGCGGCCGGGGTCGGCGCCGACGCCTCGGCGGCTGCGGGCTTCGGAGTAGGGGCCGCCTTCGCGGGCGCCTTCGCCGCAGGGGCCTTCTTCGCGGCGGGCGCAGCGGCGGCGGGCGCCGCGGCCTCGACCGGGAACTTCTCGTTGTACCGGCGCACGACCGGCGCCTCGATGGTGGAGCTGGCGCTCTTGACGTACTCGCCCATCTCGTTGAGCCGCTGGAGGACGACCTTGCTCGTCTCCCCGCGCTCCTTGGCGAGTGCGCTCACACGGACTTTCGACACATCTCTCCTGTCCAGGTCCGTGCCGGGCGGCGCGGACCGTACTACTGCTGGGGGGTGCTCATCGCTGAGTACTCATCGGGTGCTCATCGCGTTCAAACCCGCTTTCGGTCTGCGTTCAGTCACATCGGTTCAGCCTGCGCGTGGGCCGCGAGCCAGCCGGCCAGGAGCGCGGTGTCCGGCCCGGTGCTGCTGCGCAGCGCACGGGCGAACGCCTTGCGGCGGACGGCGAGATCGAGGCACGAGACGTCCGGGTGCAGCCAGGCGCCGCGCCCCGGACGACGGCGCTCGGGATCGGGAACGACGACGGGGCCGCCATCCTTCCCCCGCCCGAGAACCACTCGCAGGAGGACCGACCGGCTATCCGCCCCTCGGCACCCGACGCAGGTGCGCACGGAACCCTCGGGCCGGAGTCCAGTCCGGTCGGCACCCACCAGTCTAGCCCCTACCCGCCCCCGGGCGTGTCGGCGCATCCGTCGGGTCGGTGCGGGCGGGCTCGGTGTCGGGACGGATGTCGATCCGCCACCCGGTGAGCTTCGCCGCGAGCCGGGCGTTCTGACCCTCCCGGCCGATGGCGAGCGAGAGCTGGTAGTCCGGGACGACCACGCGGGCCGACCGCAGCCTCGGGTCGACGATCTCGACGGAGGAGACCCGCGCCGGTGACAGGGCGGCCGCGATGAACTCGACCGGGTCCTCGGACCAGTCGACGATGTCGATCTTCTCGCCCTGGAGCTCGGCCATGACCGCCCGGACGCGCTGCCCCATCGGGCCGATGCACGAGCCCTTGGCGTTGAGCCCCGGGACCTTCGAGTGCACCGCGATCTTCGTGCGGTGGCCGGCCTCGCGCGCCAGCGCCGCGATCTCGACGCTGCCGTCGGCGATCTCGGGGACCTCGAGCGCGAACAGCTTGCGCACCAGGTTCGGGTGCGTGCGTGACAGCCCGATCTGCGGACCCCGGGTCCCGCGCTTGACCGACACGACATAGGTGCGCAGGCGCTGGCCGTGGGCGTAGGTCTCGCCCGGCACCTGCTCGGCCGCGGGGAGGATGCCCTCCACGGAGCCGAAGTCGACGGTGACGTGGCGAGGGTCGGGGCTCTGCTGCACGACTCCCGCGACGATGTCGCCCTCCCTCCCCCGGAAGTCGCCGAGGATGGCGTCGTCCTCGATGTCCCGCAGCCGCTGCACGATGACCTGCCGGGCCGTGGCCGCGGCGACCCGCCCGAAGCCGGTCGGCGTGTCGTCGAACTCCGGACCGAGCTCGCGGGTCGGCCGTGCCGGGTTGCCGTCCTCGTCGACGGCGCCCGCGGGCGCCGGCGTCTCGTACTCCTCGCGGGCCCAGATGACGACGTGCCCGGACTTGCGGTCGAGCTCGGCCCGCGCGTGCCGGTAGTGACCCTCCGTGCGCTGGTAGGCGAGCAGCAGAGCCTGCTCGATCGCCGGGATCAGCACGTCGAGGGAGATCCCCCGCTCACGCTCGAGCGCACGCAGGGCGGCCAGGTCGATGTCCACGGTCAGCTCTCCTTGCTCTCGTCGGGGCGGGCGAACTCGACCTGGACCAGGGCCCGGTCGACGTCCCCGTACGGGAAGGTCTCCTGGCGCCCCGGTGACGCCTTCGTGGGCGGCAGGTCGAGGGTGACGGTGGAACGGTCGGCACGCACGAGGCGTCCCGTCGTCTCACCACCCGGTCCGTGGAGGGTGACGAGCCGGCCGACGTTGCGCTGGTAGTGCCGGGGCTCCGTCAGCGGGCGGGCGACTCCGGGCGAGGAGACCTCGAGCGTGTACGGCTGCTGGCCCATGACGTCGCTGGAGTCGAGGGCGGCCTCCACTACCCGTGTCACGTCGGCGATCTCGTCGAGGGTCAGGGGCGCGACCGGCGCGGTGACGACCTCCACCTCCCCGAGGTCCCGGTCGATCAGCACGCGCACGACGCGCCGCTTTCCGGCGGGGGTGACGGTGACCTCCTCGAGGACCACCTGCGAGGAGGCGACGGCCTCGGCGAGGACGGGGCGGACCCGGTCGGCGGTCGCCATGTCGACTCCTCCCCTCTGCAGTTCTGTGCGCCGAGTGGCGCACGCCCACTCTAGACCGAACGGCGGGTGCGCTCACGCGTGCGATGATGCCGCGCATGCAGGAGGGAGGCGTGCCGATCCTCACACGTCGCGCCCTCGTCGTGGGGGCGTTGGGAGGTCTGTCGGTGGTGGCCGGGTGCGGGGTCCGGCTCGAGGAGGACGCACCTCCTCTGCCTCTCCTGCCGAGCCGGGAGCCGCTGCCCGAGGAGGGCCGCCTCGTCGCCCTCACCCGCGGCTGCGCCGACCTCGCGGACCTCGCCGCGACGGCGTCCGGGTCGGTCGCGGCCGACCTCGTCTCGGTGCACCGTCGCCAGCACAGCGTGCTGCGGACGAGCCTGGTCCGACTGGGCGTGCCGGTGGACACGGTCGACGCGGCCCCCGCTGAGGCGTCGGTGACGACCGCCACGCCATCTGCGTCGTCCTCCGGGCGGTCGGCGCGTCGCCGGCTCGGCGGGGAGGAGAGTGACTCGGCCGCCGAGGTGGTCCGGTTCGCCGGCGTCCAGGTGGAGCTGCGCGACTCGGTGGTGGCCCTGCACGCCCAGCGGTACGCCGCTGGACTGCTCCTCACCCGTGCCGCTCCGGCGGTGCCGGACGACGCCGTGGAGGGTGAGGTCGTCGTGGAGCTGGCCGCCCGGACCGAGGCCGCGCACTACCTCCTCCAGGTGGTCGCCGCGCGCACACGCGGCTCCGTCCGCGACCGGGCCGAGCGGACGGTGGAGACGCTACGACTGCTCCTCGCCGACCAGGTGGCGGGAGGCTCGACGCCCCAGCCCGCCCTGGGTCACCCGCTGCCGTTCGGGGTGCGGACCACGGCGCAGGCGCGGCGCCTGGCACGGGTCGCTCTCGGCGAGCTCCGCAGCTCCTACGGGCCGCGGCTGGCAGAGCTGGCGGGGCCGTCCGACGGCCCCGGATGGGCCGCCGCGGCACGGTGGCTGGGCACCGTCGAGGCCGAGTGCCGCAGGTGGGGCCTGCCGCTCGAGCCCTTCCCCAGCCTGCGGTGAGCGTCGCGCTTCCGCCGGCCTGGGTCCGCCAGGTGTCGGCGTACCCACCCGACGGCGGGCCGTCCGGGGCCGACTGGCTGGCCTCCGTGCCGGGGCTGGTGGAACGGGGTCTCCGGCGGTGGGGACTCGAGCCCGACGGCGACCCCCGCACGGGGTGGACCGCGCTCGTCGTGCCGGTGCGGCGCGGGGAGGAGCGGCTGGCGCTCAAGGTCGGGTGGCCGCATCCCGAGGCGCGTCACGAGCCCCTCGCCCTGCGGCTGTGGAACGGCGACGGCGCCGTCCGGCTCGTCGCGGCGCAGCCGACCGAGGGCCTGCTCCTCCTCGAGCGCCTCGACGCCGACACGGACCTGCTCGACCCGTGGGTCGACGAGGCGTGCGAGGTGATCGGTGGCCTCCTCGCCCGGCTCAACGTTCCCGCTCCCCCGCAGGTCGAGCCCCTCGACTCCTACCTCCCCCCGCACCTGGAGCGGATGGCCCGTGGCGGGACCGTCCCACGCCGGGTCGTCGAGCGCACCCACGGCCTCGCCCGCGAGCTTCTCGCCGATGCCGGCCCGGCACTGCTGCTGCACACCGACCTCCACTTCGAGAACGTGCTGCTCGCCCCCGACGGCCGCTGGCTGGCGATCGACCCGAAGCCCCTCGCCGGGCACCCCGGGTTCGAGGTGCTGCCCCTACTGCGCAACCGGGTCGAGGAGCTCGGCACCGGGGCGGCCTTCCGGTGGTCGGTGCGGCACCGGCTCGGGCTCGTGGCGGACGCGGCCGGCATCGACGAGGACGAGGCCCGGGCATGGTCGCTGCTGCGCGCCGGCCTCGAGGCGAGCTGGGCCGCGCCCGAGGGCCCGGACGCCGTCACCCACGCCATCGCCCTCACGAAGGCACTCGACGACTGACCGGGTGTGAGCGCCTACGGTGGACCGATGGCGAACCGGCTCGCAGCATCTCTCAGCCCGTACCTCCTCCAGCACGCGGAGAACCCGGTCGACTGGTGGGAGTGGGGCCCCGACGCGTTCGACGAGGCGCGGCGCCGTGACGTCCCGGTCTTCCTCTCGGTGGGCTACGCGGCGTGCCACTGGTGCCACGTCATGGCCCACGAGTCGTTCGAGGACGCCGACGTCGCCCGGGTGCTGGACGCGGGCTACGTGGCCGTCAAGGTCGACCGGGAGGAGCGCCCCGACGTCGACGCCGTGTACATGGCGGCGACGACCGCACTCACCGGGCACGGCGGCTGGCCGATGACCTGCCTGCTGACGCCGTCGGGCGACCCGTTCTGGGCGGGGACCTACCTGCCCAAGCCCCAGCTCATGGGCCTGCTCACGAACGCCACCGAGGTCTGGCGCACTCGCCGCGACGAGCTCGAGCAGTCCGGGGCCGGGGTCGCCGCGCAGCTGCGCGAGATCACCGGCCCGCCCGCGTCGTCCCCCATCGCCGCGGAGACCCTCGACGCCGCGGTCGTCTCGCTGCGCTCCTCCTACGACGTGGCCCGGGGCGGCTTCGGCGGTGCACCGAAGTTCCCGCCGTCGATGGTGCTGGAGTTCCTCCTGCGGCACCACGCGCGGACCGGGTCGGACGACGCGCTGGCGATGGCGCGGGGCACCTGCGAGGCGATGGCCCGCGGCGGGCTCTACGACCAGCTGGCCGGCGGTTTCGCGCGCTACTCGGTGGACTCAGGATGGGTCGTGCCGCACTTCGAGAAGATGCTCTACGACAACGCCCAGCTGCTGCGGGTGTACACGCACCTGTGGCGCTCCACCGGTGACCCGCTGGCACGCCGGGTGGCGCTGGAGACGGCGGAGTTCGTCGTCCGTGACCTGGGCACCGAGGAGGGCGCCTTCGCCTCCGCCCTCGACGCCGACACCGTGGTCGACGGACGGTCGCACGAGGGGCTCACCTATGTCTGGCGACCGGGCGACCTCGACGTCGTCCTGGGCGAGGAGGACGGGGCCCGCGCCGGGCGGCTGCTGTCCGTCGGCGAGCCCGGCACCTTCGAGCGGGGGGCCTCGACACTGCAGCTTCCCGTCGACCCCGACGACGCCGAGTGGTGGGCCCGGACGCGCGAGCGGCTGCGTGCGGCCCGCGGCACCCGCCCGCAGCCGGCCCGTGACGACAAGGTCGTCACGGCGTGGAACGGGCTCGCCGTGGCGGGCCTGGCCGACGCCGGGGCCCTGCTCGCACGCCCCGACCTGGTCGCCGCCGCGGAGCGAGCCGCCGACGTCCTGCTCTCGACCCACGACGTGGGCGGCGAGCTGCGCCGAACCTCGCGGTCCGGATCCGTGTCGGCGGCGCCGGCGGTCCTCGACGACCACGCCGACCTGGCCGAAGGCCTCCTGGCACTGCACCAGGCCACCGGCGCCGCCCGGTGGCTGCGGGCGGCCGGCGAGCTGCTCGACCGCGCGCTGGCGCGCTTCGTCGACGCCAAGGGGACGGTTCACGACACCGCGCACGACGCGCCCGCGCTCTTCGCCCGGCCCGCGAACCGCGCCGACAACGCGGAGCCGTCGGGAGCCTCCGCCTTGGCGGGGGCGCTGCTCGGCTACGCCGCCCTCACCGGCTCACCTCGGCACCGAGAGGCCGCGGAGAGTGCCCTCGCAGCCTGCGGGTCGGTCGCGGCGCGGGAGCCCCGGTTCGGGGGCTGGGCGCTCGCCGTGGCTGAGGCGACACTCGCCGGGCCGCTCCAGGTCGCGGTCGTCGGCTCCGGACCGGAGGCGGACGAGCTGCTCGCGGCCGCGCGGCGTGACCCCACCCCCGGAACGGTCGTGGTCGGCGGTGAGCCCGACGCCGCCGGGATCCCGCTGCTGGCCGACCGGCCGCTCGTCGACGGCGCCGCCGCGGCCTACGTGTGCCGTGGCTTCGTCTGCGACCGGCCGGTCACATCCGTCGACGACCTGGAGGCAGCCCTGCGCTGACCGTTCGTGCGCGGGAGAGCCGGTCGGCTGCCGGGCCCCCACCGGCGGGGGCTCACAGGACGATGAGCCGATACTCCGGGTCGCGCTCGGCCAGCAGCCGACGGACCCGCTCGGGGTCGACCCAGGCCGCCGTGGACCACGCGTCGGCCCACGCGAGGTCAGGACCGGCGACCGTGACCGACCCTGGGCGCTCGACCGCGCGACCGGTCCGGGGGTCCACCACGTGGCCGCCGCGCTCGGCCGCGCCCGACGTCGCCACG
>Ga0316579_10000885_pt1 | contig 10389 bp, 9 predicted proteins | sample J5NA_2_FD_203074 | JGI IMG/M metagenome (GOLD analysis project Ga0316579, IMG submission 203074) | Rhizosphere microbial communities from salt marsh grasses in Alabama, United States - J5-7_160517rDrA | ecosystem: Host-associated > Plants > Roots > Rhizosphere | place: USA: Alabama | collected...
CGCGCGTTCGGCGACGTCCCGCTCAACCTCGAGTACAAGCTCGAGGTGTGGGACTCCCCCAACAGCGCCGGCATCATCATCGACGCCATCCGTGCGGCGAAGATCGCCAAGGACCGCGGCATCGGTGGGGCGCTGCTCTCGGCGTCCTCGTACCTCATGAAGTCCCCGCCCGAGCAGCGCCCGGACGACATCGGCCGGGCTCGCCTCGAGGCCTTCATCTCCGGCGACGAGGAGCGCTGACCGCGTTCCGTGACCTTCGGGGCGACGTCGTGAGGACCGGCGCATCGGCGCCGGTCCTCACGCATGTCCGTGGGTCAGGTCGCGTCGACGACGAGGACGACGACGGTGACGTTGTCGCGGCCCCCGGCCTCGAGGGCCGCCTCGACCAGGGCATCGGCAGCCGCCTGCGGGTCATCGCCGGCACCGACGACGAGACTGCGGATGGTCTCGTCGTCGAGCTCGTTCGAGAGCCCGTCGCTGCAGACGACGAAGCGCTCGCCGGACACGACGGGACGGACCCACGCGTCCGGCTCGACATCGGCGGTGGCTCCGAGGGAGCGCGTGATGATGTGGCGCATCGGATGGGAGGGGACGTCGGCCGGGTCGAGCAGCCCGGCGTCGACGAGCTCGCGGACCTCGGAGTGGTCCCGCGTGATCTGCTCGATGCCGTCGTCGACGACGCGGTAGACGCGCGAGTCCCCGACGTTGACGACCGCCCACTCGACCCCCTCGTCGGGGCCCACGAGGGTCAGTCCGGTGAGCGTGGTCCCCATCCCGGCCCGGCCACGGTCCTCCCGCTGCGCGGCAAGGATCCGATGGTTGGCCCGGCTCACGAGGGCGACCACGTCGTCGGGACCGGCCGCGGGGTGTGAGGTGAGCTCCTCGAGGACGTCGACGGCGAGCCGGCTGGCCACCTCCCCCGCGGCGTGTCCGCCCAGGCCGTCGGCAACGAACCAGGCCCCGGGTGCGTCGAGCAGGCTGTCCTCGTTGTGGCCGCGGACCCTCCCGACGTCGGTCGCACTGCCGGAGCGCACCCGGTCCAGCGTGGACCGCCGCGAACCCGACATGAGCACCCACTTCCTGCGTCGCCTCGGCGACCACCCTAGTGCGTGGCGCCGCTGGTCACGGACGTGACTCCGGCTGGTCGGCCCACCAGGCGAGCAGGCGTTCCCGCGCCGCGACCTTGCCGATCGGCCCCTCGTCGAGACGGACGGCGAGGAGGTGCTTGTACGCCCGCCCCAGCACCGGACCCGGAGCGATCCCGAGCGCCTCGCCGATCTCGTGGCCGTCGAGCTCGGGGCGCACCGCCTTGAGCTCCTCCGCGGCGGTCAGTCGCTCGATCCTCGACTCGAGGTCGTCGTAGGCAGCGGCCAACCGGCGGGCCTTGCGCACGTTCCGCGTGGTGCTGTCGGCACGGGTGAGCCGGTGCAGGCGGGGCAGGAGGGGTCCTGCGTCCGTGACGTAGCGGCGCACCGCCGAGTCCGTCCACTGGCCGTCGCCGTACCCGTGGAAGCGCAGGTGCAGCTCCACGAGCCGTGCCACCGCCTTGACGGTGTCCTTGTCGTAGCGCAGCGCCTTGAGCCGCGCGCTCGCGAGCTTGGCACCGACCACCTCGTGGTGGTGGAACGAGACGCCTCCGCCGGCCTCGAACCGGCGGGTGGCGGGCTTGCCGATGTCGTGGAGCAGCGCGGCCAGCCGCAGCACGAGGTCCGGTCGCGGCACGCTGTCCGGCGGACCCGTGGGCGGACCCTCGAGGTCGATGGCCTGCTCGAGCACGGTGAGGCTGTGCTGGTACACGTCCTTGTGGCGATGGTGCTCGTCCACCTCGAGCTGGAGCGCCGGGAGCTCGGGAAGCACCTGCTCGGCCAAGCCGCTCGCGACGAGGAGCTCGAGGCCGGGCCGAGGGCGGTCGGCGAGGAGCAGCTTGGTCAGCTCGTCGCGCACCCGCTCGGCCGACACGATCTCGATGCTCCCCGCCATGGACCGCATCGCCTCCAGCACCTCGCTCGTCGGCACGAAGCCGAGCTGGGCGACGAACCGGGCCGCCCGCATCATCCGGAGCGGGTCGTCGCCGAAGGACACCTCCGGCGGCGAAGGGGTGCGCAGCACTCGCCGTCCGAGGTCGGTGAGGCCCTGGTGGGGGTCCACGAAGGTCAGGTCCGGCAGGCGCAGCGCCATCGCGTTGACCGTGAAGTCCCGGCGCACGAGGTCCTCGTCGAGGGAGGTCCCGAAGGCCACCACCGGCTTGCGCGTCGTGCCGTCGTAGGCGTCGGCACGGTAGGTCGTTACCTCGACGACCGTCCCGCCGCGCCGGGCCCCGATGGTGCCGAAGGCGCGGCCCATGTCCCACGTCGTGTCACCCCACGCCGCGAGGACGACCTCGATGTCGTCGGGGTGGGCGGAGGTGGTGAAGTCGAGGTCGAGGGCAGGGCGTCCGAGGAAGGCGTCGCGGACCGGACCCCCGACGAGCGCCAGCTCGTGACCGGCCCGGGTGAACCGCTCACCGAGAGCGGTGAGCTCGGGCAGCACCGGCGCGAGCTGGGCGACGGCCCGCCGCAGGAGCGCGGCAGGAGGCTGGCGTTCGGGCACGGGGCCCAAGCGTAGACAGTGGGCCGTGCCCCGGGCCTGCTCGGGTCGCGGGCGCCTCGGCCGCCGGGTTCGGCGGGGTGGCAGTGGTTAGAGTGACGGGATGAGCCACGCCGCAGCCGATCCGGCCGGGGCGCCGCCCCGGCGGCTGCCGGCGGTCGAGGAGCGCAGCGCCGGCGGTGTGGTCGTCGACGTCCACCAAGGACAGGCGCGGATCGCCGTCATCGCCCGACGGAACCGCGCCGGCCGGGTGGAGTGGTGCTTGCCGAAGGGCCACATCGAGGGCGACGAGACCCTCCCGCAGACGGCCGCGCGTGAGGTCGCGGAGGAGACCGGCATCGAGGGTCGGGTCCTCATCGAGCTCGGGACCATCGACTACTGGTTCGCGGCGGGCGACCGGCGCATCCACAAGTACGTGCACCACTACCTCCTCGAGGCCACCGGTGGGTACCTCACGATCGAGAACGACCCCGACCACGAGGCCATCGACGTCGCCTGGCTCCCGCTGCGTGAGGCCCACCGCCATCTGACCTTCCCGAACGAGCGGCGGATCGCCCGGCTCGCGTGGCAGTGCCTGGCCGGGGACGCGGGGTGAGCGCCGGGTGAGCGAGACCGCCCAGAGCGTCGGTCGCTCCGGGGCGGTGATGGCGGCCGGGACCCTCGTCAGCCGGGTCCTCGGCCTCGTCCGCACCTCCCTGCTCGCCTCGGTGGTCGGCGTCGCCGGTCTCACCGCGGACGCCTTCAGTGCCGCGAACACGCTCCCCAACCAGTTCTACCTCCTGCTCGCGGGTGGGGCGATCCAGGCGGTGCTGGTCCCGCAGATCGTCCGGGCCCGTCAGCGCCCGGGCGGCGCCGACTTCGTCAACCGGGTCGTCACCGTCTCGATCGTGGGCCTCGGCGTCGCGACCGTCCTGCTCACCGCTCTGGCGCCGCTGCTGGTGCGCATCTTCTACGCACCCACCGACCCCGACGCCGTTCGCCTGGCCGTCGTCTTCGCCTTCATCTGCGTGCCGCAGCTCTTCTTCTACGGCATGTACACGGTGCTCGGGCAGGTGCTCACGGCCAACGGCCGGTTCGCGGCGTTCACCTGGGCGCCGGCCCTCGCGAACATCGTCGCCGTCGCCGGCCTGCTCTGGTTCCGAGCCGCGGACCTGCCGCTCGCGGCACCTCCCGGCGCGTGGACACCGGAGATGATCGCCATCCTCGCCGGGACGGCAACGCTCTCGATCGCCGTCCAGTGCGCCGGCCTGCTGCCCGCGCTGCACCGGATGGGCTTCCGCTTCCACTGGCTGTGGGGCCTGCGGGGGGTGGGCTTCGGCGAGATGTCGAGCATCGCCAAGTGGACCTTCGGCTCGATCGTCGTCCAGCAGCTCGGCTTCATCGTCACCAGCCGGGTGCTGTCCAGCGCGAGCGCCGCGGCGCCGGGCGAGAACGTGCCGACGCTGGCCACGTTCCAGAACGCCATGCTCATCGTCACCCTGCCGCAGGGGCTGATCACGGTCTCGATCGTGACCGCGCTCTACACGAAGCTCTCCGAGGCCGCCGCCGAGGGTGACGGACGCGCCGTGGTGCGGTACCACGACCAGGGGATGCGGATGCCGGCCGTCTTCATCGTGCCGATGGTCTTCCTCATCGTCGGTCTCGCCCCGCTCGTGGCCGGAACCCTCTTCTTCGGCAACCCGCTGGAGAGCACGCAGGCGGTCGCGACCGTGCTCTACGCCCTGATGTGGCTCGTCATCCCCATGGGGTGGGGCTTCCTCAACGACCGGGTGCTCTACGCGCAGACCCAGACCTACCTCACCTTCCGGATCCAGGTCGTCGTCACGACCACGGCCACGCTGGTCACCCTCTACGCGGCCACCGTGCGTCCCGGCCTCACCGCCGTCGTCGTGAGCCTGGGACAGGCCCTCGCGTACCTCATCGGGTCGGGAATCGGGTTCCTCGTGCTCCGCCGGCAGCACGGACCCCTCGGGCTGCGGTCCACCGCGGGCATCTACGTCCGGCTGGCGGTCCCGGCGGCGCTCGGCGCGCTCGGCCTGGCGTTCGCGGTGAACCGGTGGCTGCCCGGGCTCGGCGAGGAGCGGGGCCTCCCCGCCCTCGTCTCCGGCACCGTCGTGCTCGGGGTGGCGGGCCTGCTCCAGCTGGCGTTCACCTGGGCGGTGGCGCACCTGCTCGGGGTCGGGGAGGTCAGGTCGGCTCTCGACCCGCTGAGCCGCGCCGTGCGACGGCTCCGGCGGTCCTGACCGGCATTGCCTACTATGAACAGTGCACCTGCGCGTCTCGGGTGCCAGCCATCGCCGAGAAGGGCCAGCGGAAGGGAGCCAGGGTGAGGGGTGTGGGACCCGGCACGGTGCTCGGCGGGCGCTACACCGTGCACAAGCGCCTCGAGCAGCTGCGCGACACCGAACGCTGGACCGCCGACGACGGCACCCTGGGACGGTCGGTGGCCCTCCTCACGGTGGCCATGGGCGACCCCCGCACCCCGGCTCTGCTCGACGCCGCCCGACGGGCGGCGTCGGTCACCCAGTCGACCTTCGTGCGCATCCTCGACGTCGGGACCGACGGTGACGTCGCCTTCGTCGTCGAGGAGGACCTCCGGGACGCGCGCACCCTGGGGGCGCTCGTCGACGAGGGCGGGCTCCCGGCGGACGAGGTGCGCCGGATCACCGGGGAGGTGGCGGCCGCCCTCGAGTCCGCCCGGGCCCGCGGGATGCATCACCTCGACCTGACGCCCGACGACGTCCTGCGGACGCCCGAGGGTGACATCCGGCTGCGTGGCCTCGAGGTCGCAGCCGCACGCGCCGGTGACGAGGCCGCCGACCCCGAGGACGCGGCTCGCCGGGACGCGGTCGGTGTCGTCGCCCTGGCGTACGCGGGCCTGACGGGCCTGTGGCCGCTCGGCGCCGGCGGTTCGGGTCTGGGGCCCGCCCCGCGCGTGCCCGGAGGCGTCGCCGCCCCGTCCGAGATCGCCGCCGGCGTGCCGCGCGACCTCGACGCGCTCTGTCGGCTGACCCTCAACGACGACCAGGGACCGCTCAGCCCGGGCGACTACGCCCGGCAGGTGGCCCCGTGGTCCTCACGCCAGGTCGTCGGGCGGCCGGTGACCCCGATGGCCCCGGTGCTCCCGGACGAGCCGGCGGGTCCTCCCGGGGGGCCTGCCGCGATGCCGGACGACGCCGCGGTACCCCCCAGCCCCGGCAGGCCCGTGGCCGGGGAGGAGACGACACCTCGTCCCCCCACAGCGGCCACACCGGAAGCGAATGGGGCCGTCCCGACGCCCGGCGTGGGTGAGCCGGCCTCCGCACCGTCGGATGCGACCACCACCGCGCTTCCTGCCGAGTCCTCGAGCACCGCGTCCATGGGCGCGGCGGCGACTCCCGACGCGGACGACGACACGGGGTCCTCGGACGCGGGTCCTCCTCCCGGACGACGCCGCCGCGGACTCGCCGGTCTGGCGGGCCTCGTGGGGGCCGGTGCCGCGGCCGTCCGGGCCCGGGCCGGCTCCATCACCGACCGGGGGGCCGACGAGCCGCCGCCCACGGCACCCGAGGACCGTGAGCCGCCACCGGCTCCTGAGCGCCCGAGCCCGGCAGCAGGCGGCCCCGGACGCGACGACCTCCCGTGGCTGAGCCCGCGCCCCGATCGACCCGGTCCGCTCGACTCCCCCGCGAGTGGGGACAACGGCTCTGCCCCTGCGGGGCGCCCGGCCGAGCCGGCCGAGCCGGCCGAGCCCGACGACCCGCAGCGGTCCGCGGACCTCGTGCCGGCCGGAGAGCGTCACCCCGTGCCGGTCTCGGCCCGCGACAACGGCCAGAGCGCCGGGCGCTCCGCCGGCCCGGCGACCGGCCATGCCGTCGTCGGCGTTCTCGGCACGGTCGGTGGGCGCGTCACGCAGTACGCCCGGCGTGCTGTCGACAAGGTGAGCGAGCTCTCACCGGACACCCAACGGGTCACTCCCGACGCGGCGGGGGACGCGGAGTCCATGCCCGTGATGATCCCGGCCGACCCGCTGACCCGGGACGAGTCGAAGCTGGCGCTCGCGATCGTCGCCGCGTTCGTCATCCTCGCTCTCGTCGTCGGCCTCTACGGGGTCTCCCGCATCGGCAAGGGCAGCTCGGACATCTTCGGCCCGGCTGCGGCTCCCGTGACGCGGACGACCACCATCACGCCCAGCGCGTCCGGCTCCGGCTCGGCCTCCGCCTCCGGCGCCTCGGAGCAGGGGTCCGCTCCCCTCCAGCCCGTGGCGATCCAGGGGGTTCAGGCGTACGACCCCGAGGGCGACGGCTACGAGCACGACGAGCTCGTCGGCACGGTCTTCGACGGCGACCCGAACAGTGGCTGGTACACGGAGAGCTACAGCTCCGGCGAGTTCGGGGGGATCAAGAAGGGCGTCGGGCTGATCGTCGACCTCGGTGCCACCACCTCACCGCGCGAGATCCAGCTCCAGCTCCCCAACAAGGGTGGCCTCGAGGTCTGGGTCAACAGCAGCCCGTCCCTGGACGGCGCCACGAAGATCGGTGACAAGGACCCGGCCGAGGGCGAGGTCGACTTCACCGTCCCGGACGACGTCGAGGGGCAGTACGTCATCCTCTGGTACACCAAGGTCTACCCGGACTCCCAGGGTGGCATCAGGGGGTTCCTCAACGAGGTCACCGTCCTCGGCTGAGGCCGGGAGCCCCTCGTGCGTGACGACCTGGCCGTGCTCGACGATGCCGAGCTGCTCCGCCGGCACGTCGCGGGCGACGACGGCGCGGCCTTCGGCGAGCTCTTCCGCCGCCATCGTGACCGCATGTACGCCGTCGCCATCCGCACGACCAACCACCGCGAGCTCGCTGCGGACGCCGTGCAGGAGGCGTTCATCTCCGCCTACCGGCGTGCGGGCGCCTACCGCGGCGACGCCGCCGTGACGACCTGGCTGCACCGCATCGTCGTCAACGCCTGTCTCGACCGGCTGCGGCGGGAGCGAACGGCGACACGCCGAGCCGGGGACCTCGCCGAGCTCGACCTGCCCGACCGTCACGACCACCACGCATCGGTCGAGTCACGCCTGGACGTCCGCGCGGCGTTGTCCCGGCTCCCGGAAGGTCAGCGGATGGCGCTGGTCCTCGTCGACATGCACGGGCTGCCGGTCGCGGAGGCGGCGGCGGTGCTCGGAGTGGCCGAGGGCACGGTGAAGTCCCGCTGCTTCCGCGGTCGCGAGGCGCTCGCCACCCTCCTCGGCGGCCCGAACGGGCCCGACGAGGACGCTTCGCGCCAGCCGGCCGGCGACAGCATCGGCGGCCCCGGGGAACCTGGGAGGTCGCCGTGACGTCGTACCTCGTGTCGCAGCCGAGCGACCGCCCCCTCCCTGCCCCACCGTCCATCCACGGCCCGCCCCGGAGCATCTCGTGATCCACCGCCACGACGACGCCGACCCGGTCGAGAACGACCCGACCGGCATGCGAGCGCTCCTCGGTAGCCTTCCCGACCCCGGACCCATGCCCCCCGACCTCGTCGACCGCATCACGGCGAGGCTCGTGGAGGAGTCCGTCGCAAACGGGTACCGCGTGGGCCCCGGGGACGAGGCGGCCACGGCGGCCGCCTGGGCGCCACCACGGGTGCCGGGCGGGCCGGAGGGCGACGACCGCAGCCTCCCGCCCGCACACGCGGGAGGCGACCAGGTGGTGCCGCTGCGACGTCGTCGCGCCTGGCTGGTGGGCGCGGCCGCGGCCGCGCTCGTCGTGGTCGCCGCGGGTGGTCTCGTCGCCGACCGCCTCGCGCCCGACGGCCTGCAGGCGTCGCTGGGCCTGGCCCGGGGCGGTGAGGACGCCGGGGTGGCGGCCGACGCCGAGTCGGGCGCCGCGCCGATGCAGTCGGGGAGCGGGATGATCGCCTGGGACGCCGCAGTCCAGGTCGTCGTCGTCGCATCGGGCACCGACTACACCGGTGACGATCTCGCCTCCCAGGCACTCCCCCTGGACGCGGGAGCGATGGCGCCTCCGTCACCCGGAACGGGGCTGGTGCCGCGACTGGACGGCGCCGACGAGCCGGTGGGCGACCCCCAGGGAGCGCGCGACTGCGCGAGCGCCGTGGGCGTGGAAGCCTCCGAGCCGGTCGCCGTGGACCTCGCGACGTTCGACGGACGCCCTGCGGCCGTGCTCGTGGCCACCGGGGCCGACGGCACCCGCCGCGCGTGGGCCGTGGAGCGCAGCTGCGGCCCGGGTGCTGCGGCCCTCCTCGACGGCCCTGTCGTCGTCGGCTAGGATACCCCTCTGGGTATCTGACGTGGTCTGGAGGCCGCCCGAGAGGGGCGGGCCGGCTGGGACACGGCGGTCCCCTTCCTCAGGCCTTACGGGGACGGCGAGGCAGCGCCGTCCCGGAACACCACGGGCCTAGGATCGGTTCCCAATGGAGCACCGCATGTAGCGGTCCGACAGCCCGAGCACCACCAGAGGATGTGTCCCGTGACCACCGACGTCCGCAACGTCATCATCATCGGATCCGGCCCGGCCGGCTGGACGGCCGCCATCTACGCCGCGCGCGCGAACCTGGAGCCGCTGGTGTTCGAGGGGTCTGTGACTGCCGGCGGCGCCCTCATGAACACGACCGAGGTCGAGAACTTCCCCGGCTTCCGCGACGGCATCATGGGCCCGGACCTCATGGACAACATGCGCGCCCAGGCCGAACGGTTCGGCGCCGAGATCATCACCGACGACGTCTCCTCCGTCTCGCTCGAGGGTGACGTGAAGACCGTGATCGACTCCATGGGCACCGAGTACTCCGCGCACACCGTCATCCTGGCGATGGGGTCGGCGTACCGAGAGCTGGGCCTCCCGGACGAGAAGCGGCTCTCCGGCCACGGCGTCTCCTGGTGCGCGACGTGCGACGGGTTCTTCTTCCGCGACCAGGACATCGCCGTCGTCGGCGGGGGTGACTCGGCGATGGAGGAAGCCACCTTCCTCACCAAGTTCGCGAGGTCGGTCACCGTCATCCACCGGCGCGACGAGCTGCGCGCCAGCAGCATCATGGCCGAGCGGGCCATGGCCAACGAGAAGATCCACTTCGCCTGGAACAGCACCGTCGACGCGATCCACGGCGAGAGCAAGGTCAGTGGCGTCACGCTGCGGGACACCGTCACCGGCGAGACCCGGGAGCTGCCCGTCACCGGGCTCTTCGTCGCGATCGGACACGACCCGCGCAACGAGCTGGTCAAGGGCGTCGTCGAGCTCGATGCGGAGGGCTACGTGGTCGCCGAGGGGCGCTCGAGTCGCACCAACATCCCGGGGGTCTTCGCGTGCGGTGACCTCGTGGACCACACGTACCGCCAGGCCATCACCGCAGCCGGCTCCGGCTGCGCCGCGGCCCTCGACGCCCAGCACCACCTCGCCCACTGACCTCCACGGGCCCCGACACCCATCCCGGGCGGGGCCTCCCACCGAGACCACCACGCCCACCGAAAGGACCACCATGGCCACCGTCACCTCCACCACCGACGCCGACTTCGACGCCGATGTCGTCAAGAGCGACAAGGTCACGCTCGTCGACTTCTGGGCCCCGTGGTGCGGGCCCTGCCGAGCCGTCTCCCCCGTGCTCGAGGAGATCGCGAAGGAGCACCCCGACACCCTGCGCGTCGTCAAGCTCAACACCGACGAGAACCCGCAGATCACCGGCAAGCTCGGCATCACGAGCATCCCGACCCTGCACGTCTACATGGGCGGCGAGATCGTCAAGACGATCATCGGTGCCCGGCCCAAGCCGGTGCTGCTCCGGGAGCTCCAGCCCTTCCTCGGCTGACTGACCCGGCGTTCCCGCCGCGGCCTCTAC
>Ga0316579_10000886_pt1 | contig 10387 bp, 7 predicted proteins | sample J5NA_2_FD_203074 | JGI IMG/M metagenome (GOLD analysis project Ga0316579, IMG submission 203074) | Rhizosphere microbial communities from salt marsh grasses in Alabama, United States - J5-7_160517rDrA | ecosystem: Host-associated > Plants > Roots > Rhizosphere | place: USA: Alabama | collected...
AGAGGGTGACGCCGAAGGGCAGTCCGTCGGCCCGGAAGCCCGCCGGGACGGCAACGGCCGCCAGGTCCAGCAGGTTCATGAAGTTGGTGTAGGTGCCCAGCCGGCTGTTGAGAACGATGGGGTCCGACTCCACCTCGGCCATCCGGTAGATGGTCGGTGCCGTGGGCGTGACGACGAAGTCCAGACCCTCCATCAGGGCGTCCGTTCCGCGCTTGAGGCTCGCCAGCCGGTATTGGGCCTTGAAGGCGTCCACCGCCCGCGCCTCGACGCCGGGGGCGATGATCCGCCGGGTGACCTCCAGCAGGGACTGCGGCTGGCGCTCGATGAAGGGCTCGATCGCCGCATAGCGCTCGGCCACCCAGGGTCCCTCGTAGAGCAGCCGGGCCGCCTCCTCGAAGGGGGCGAAATCGAGGCGAACGGGCTCCCCGCCCAGGTCCCGAAGCAGCGCGACGGCCGACTCGAAGAGCCGCTCGCTCTCCCTGTCCCCGAAGAATTCGAGGGAGTCGGGAACGCCGAAACGGAAGGTCCCGTGCCCTGCCCCGCCCCCCTCCGCCGGCGGGACCGCCCTCCGCGCAAAAGGGTCCTCGGGATCGAAGTTGGCGGCCACCGCCATCACCGCCTCGGCATCAAGCAGGTCCAGGGTGAAGACGCTCACGCAGTCCAGGGTGCGGCAGGCGGGGACCACGCCGGAGGTCGAGACGAGCCCCCGGGTTGGCTTGATCCCGATCAGGTTGTTGAAGGCCGCCGGCACCCGCCCCGAGCCGGCCGTGTCGGTTCCCAGGGCGAAGCTGACCAGCCCCCCGGCCACCGCAACCGCGGAGCCGGAGCTGGAGCCCCCCGAGATGTAGGCGGGATCGAAGGCATTGGGGGTCGCCCCGAAGGGCGAGCGTGTCCCGACCAGACCGGTGGCGAACTGATCCAAGTTGGTCTTGCCGATGGGGATGGCCCCGGCCGCGATCAGCCGCTCCACCACATGGGCGGAACGATCCGGCCGAAAGGCGAAGTCGGGACAGGCCGCGGTGGTGGGAATCCCCGCCAGGTCGATGTTGTCCTTGATGGCAAACGGAATCCCATAGAGCGGCAGCGCGTCCGGATCGGACTCGGCCAGACGCCCCAGATAGGGCGCCAGCTCCCCCTCCGACAGCACATGGATCCAGACCGGCCCCGGGACCTCTCCGCCGATCCGGGCCCGGATCTCCGCCACCAGCCCCGCCGGATCCAGGGCACCCGCACGGTAGCGCTCGCGCAGATGGGAGATCGAAAGATTCAGCGCCTCCCCACTCATGCCAAACCCCATCCCGTCGCACTCGCCATAAGCAGAAACCGCAAGGCCCCACAACTCACCGACCCAGTCCTTCCCTTAGATTCGCGTTCATTCGCGTTCATTCGCGGACCCTTTCTCCCCCGCAACCTCACACGCCAACGTGTCGATCACCATCAACGTCTGCCCAGGCGCGACCTGGCTCCCCACCTGGCACAGCACGCGGCTCACCCGTCCGGCGTGCTCGGCGTGCACCGCGATCTCCATCTTCATGGACTCCAGCACCGCCAGCACCTGCCCCGCCGCCACCGGCTCCCCCGGTTCCACCGCAAGGCGCCAGACACTGCCATGGACATGACCCTGCACCGCCCGCTCGTGGGGTCCGAGGGTCGGCTCCTCGGCCCGCTCGTCGATGACCTCGCCGGCGCCTCGCCCGAGGTCGGACTGCCCGGCGGCGGCCCAGCGCTCCCGCTCGGCCTCGAAGGCCGCCTGCTGGCGGGACTTGAAGTCGGCGATCTCGCTCGCGTTCTCCGCGAGAAAGCGATCGTAATCGGCCAAACTGAACTGTGTTTCCTCCACCCGGAGACGAAAGCCCCCGTGGGGGAATGCCTCCCGTAGCTCAAGAAGCTCCCGCTCATCCACGGGGTAGAAGCGGATCTGGTCGAAGAAGCGCAGGAGCCAGGGCCGGGCGAAGTCCCGGGTCTGGCGGTAGCGGCTCCACATCTGCACCGTGCGACCCACGAACTGGTAGCCGCCCGGCCCCTCCATGCCGTAGACGCAGAGGTAGGAGCCACCGATGCCCACCGCGTTCTCCGGGGTCCAGGTCCGGGCCGGGTTGTACTTGGTGGTGACCAGCCGGTGCCGGGGGTCCAGGGGCGTGGCGACCGGGGCCCCCAGGTAGACGTCCCCCAGGCCCATCACCAGGTAGCTGGCCTCGAAGACGATGCGCCGCACCTCATCGATGCTCTCCAGGCCATTGATGCGCCTGATGAACTCGATGTTGCTCGGGCACCAGGGGGCGTCCGGGCGAACCGACTGCATGTACTTTTCGATGGCGAGCCGGGTGGAGGGGTCATCCCAGGACAGGGGCAGGTGCACCACCCGGGCCGGCACGCTCAGCCCCTCCACCGATCCGAGCCCGGCCTCCAGCTCCCGCAGGCGCTGGATCAGGGTTGCCAGCGGCAGCGCGGTGTTGTCGAAGCGTACCTGAAGGGAGCGGATCCCCGGGGTCAGCTCCAGGACGCCGGGAATGGGCTGCTCCTTCAGGGCCAGCATCAGGGCGTGGACCCGGAAGCGCAGCCGGATGTCCAGGACCTGGGGGCCGTACTCCACCAGCAGGTCCCGGTCCCCGCTTTGGCGGTAGACGACGCCGACCGGGTGCTCCTCGGGGGACAGGACCAGGACCCGCGGGTCACCCAGGGGGGCCGGAAAGGCCCTGGCGTCCGCCGGCTCCAGGGTCTCGATGGCGCGGGTCTGGGCCTGCCCCAGGGCGAGTGCCGTGGCCTGGTCGACGGGGACGAAGCGCACGCGGTCGCCGGGGCAGAGCTGGCCCAGCTTCCAGCGGTCCGCGCTCGCCACGGTGGCGGGACAGACGAAGCCGCCGAGGCTCGGTCCGTCCGGACCCAGGATCACGGGCATGTCGCCCGTGAAGTCCACGGTCCCGATGGCATAGGCGTTGTCGTGGATGTTGGAGGGGTGCAGGCCCGCTTCGCCCCCATCGGACCGCGCCCACCGGGGCTTGGGCCCGATCAGCCGGACCCCGGTGCGGCTGGAGTTGTAGTGGACCTCCCAGTCGGTGGCGAAGAAGGCGTCGATATCCGCCGAGGTGAAGAAGTCCGGTGCCCCGTGGGGCCCGTAGATGACCCGCAGCTCCCAGTCCGACCCGTAGCCCGGGATCAGGGCCGGGGGCGGAGCCAGTAGCTCAAGGTCCTCACCCGCCGCCTCGCCCAGGTGCAGGACGTCCCCCACCTGGAGCGGCCGGCCGGCATGGCCCCCGAAGCGTCCCAGGGTGAAGGTGGACCGGCTCCCCAGGTGATCCGGTACCTGGACCCCGCCCCGGACCAGCAGGTAGGCCCGGGCACCGGGGCCCGAGGTCTGACCGATGCGGAGCATCCCCCCGGCCGGGACCTCGAAGGGCCGCCACCAGGGGACCGGCGCGGCGTCCAGCTCCGCGGTCATCCGGGCCCCCGTGAGACAGACCCGGGCGGCCGAGCGGAAGCGCAGGGTCGGGCCCGTGACCGTCAGCTCCAGACCCGCGGTCCCCGGGTCGTTGCCCAGGAGCCGGTTGCCGAGCCGGAAGGCCAGGTCGTCCATGGGACCGGACGGCGGCACCCCCACGTCCCAATAGCCCAGGCGTCCGGGCCAGTCCTGGACCGTGGTCTGGGTCCCGGGGCCCAGGACCTCGACGCCCGCCGATCGGTAGGCGAATCCGTCCAGATACCGGGTGCTGTGGCCCGCGGCGGCCAGCACCGGGTCCGCGACCACCTGCCGCAAATAGGCCAGGTTGGTCTCGATGCCGGCCAGCTCGGTCCGCTGGAGGGCCTCGGACAGGGCCGCCAGGGCCGTCTGGCGATCCCCCGCCTGGACGATGACCTTGGCGATCATGGGGTCGTAGTAGGCCGGAACCTCGGTCCCCGGCTCCACCCAGGTGTCGCAACGCGCGCCCTCGGGCCAGCGCACCCGGGTGAGCAGGCCCGCACTCGGCTGGAAGCCCTTGCCCGGATCCTCCGCATAGATCCGGGCCTGGATGGCGTGGCCCCGGGCTGCCGGGGTCAGGATGTCGAGGTCTGGCAGCTCGCCCGCCCCCAGGCGCACCATCCACTCCACCAGGTCGATGCCGGTGACCGCCTCCGTGACCCCGTGCTCCACCTGGAGCCGGGTATTCACCTCCAGGAAATAGAAGTCGGCGGTATCGGGATCGTAGATGTACTCGACGGTGCCGGCGGAGCGATAAGAGACCGCCTCCCCGAGGCGGCGGGCGGTCGCCAGCAACCGCGCCCGGACCTCGAGCGGCAGGTTGGGGGCCGGGGTCTCCTCCACGACCTTCTGGTTTCGGCGCTGCAGGGAGCAGTCCCGCTCGCCGAGGGCGAGGACCCGGCCCGCCCCGTCCCCGAAGATCTGGACCTCAAGGTGGCGGGCACGCTCGATGTAGCGCTCGAGGAAGACCCCTGCGTTGGCGAAGTTGTTGCGGCCGAGCCGCTGGACGCTCTCGAAGGCATCCGTGAGGGTCTCGGCATCCCGGCACAGCTGCATCCCGATCCCGCCGCCCCCGGCCGTGCTCTTGAGCATCACCGGGTAGCCGATGCGGGCGGCCTCCCGCCTCGCCTCCTCCGCGTCCGCCAGCAGGCCGGAGCCGGGAAGGAGCGGCAGGCCGCTCGACTGCGCCAGGGCGCGGGCCCGGTGCTTGAGGCCGAAGTCCCGCATCTGATCCGGGGTGGGACCCAGGAAGACCAGGCCCCGCTCCTCGCAGGCCTCGGCGAAGGCGGCATTCTCCGAGAGGAAGCCGTAGCCGGGATGGATGGCCCCTGCCCTGCTCAGGCTGGCGGCATCGAGCACCCGCTCCAGGTCGAGGTAGGAGGCGCTGGCGGGGGCCGGGCCCAGACAATGGGCCTCGTCCGCCTGGCGGACGTGCAGCGAGTGGGCGTCCGCCTCCGAATAGACGGCCACGGAGCCGACCCCCATGCGCCTCAGGGTACGGATGATGCGGCAGGCGATGGCGCCGCGGTTGGCGATCAGGACCTTCTGGAACATGGGCGCCTGGGCTCATGCATCGCGGGCCGTCCCGCGGTTTGTCGGCAACCCCCGGGGTCGTCCCCGGGTAGTCGGGCTTCAGCCCGACGGCGGCGGTTGTGGCTCCCTGAGGGCTGGTTGTCGGGCTGAAGCCCGACTACGAATCCCAAATCAGCATCCGCACCGGTGTCGGGTTGTACGCGTTGCACGGGTTGTTGAGCTGGGGGCAGTTGGAGACCAGGACGATCAGGTCCATCTCGGCGCGCAACTCCACGTACTTGCCCGCCTCCGAGATGCCGTCCTCGAAGGTCAGCCGACCCTCTGGGGTGACGGGCACGTTCATGAAGAAGTTGATGTTGCTGGTGAGGTCCCGCTTGCCCATGTCGTAGTCCGACTCCGCCAGGGCCAGCAGATAGTTGTCCCGGCAGTTGTGCATGGGGCGCTTCTCCAGGGCATAGCGCACCTGGTTGGACTCGGCCGCGCAGGCACCGCCCAGGGTGTCGTGGCGCCCGCAGGTGTCGGCGACGATGGTGGCCATCGGGTTGCCGTCACCCGAGAGCAGCCGGGAGCCGGTGGTGAGATAGATGCTGCCCTGGTCCCGGATGGTGTCCACGGCGCTGTAACGCTCCGCCGGGTCCGCGGCACTGTAGAAGATGGTGTCCACCGCCTGGTTGCCCTTCAGGTCCAGGATACGCAGGGTCTGGCCGCGGAGCAGCTCGTGGAGCCAGGGCTCCCCTGCCGGGATCACCTGGTCGTAGACGGCATCCGAGGGGTCTCGGGTGCTTTCGGTCAGTCCGGTCAGGGTCTGATTCACGATGGGACCTCAGTACTGGCAGTGATAGATGGCCGTGTTGGCGAACCCGCGTCCGTTCTCGGGGCAGCTCGTCCGACAGAGGTCGTCGTCCGATACGGGGTCGGCCCGGTAGAGGGTGAGATCGACCGGCCTGGGGGACCATGCGGGCGCCGGATCCAGGGGGTGCGGACAGGTGTTCAGCACCACCAGGGTGTCCATCTCGGCCCGCAGGTCCACGTGGGCGCCAGGGCCCGAGTGACCGGGGACGAAGTGCATGGCGCCCGCGTCGTCCACGGTCACCTTGCTGAAGAAGTTGACGTTCGCCACCAGGTCCTTGCGGCCCAGGCCCCACTTGCCGAGCTCGATGAGGAACAGCCCGCGCCCGTCCCGGTGGAAGGCGTTTCGATGCTCCTGATAGCGGGCCTCCCCGTAGCGCGCCCGCACCAGGGCGGCGTTGCTGACCCCGCTGATGGTGTCGTGCCAGCCGCAGGTGTCCTCCACCACGGACATCAGGATCCTGCCCATGTCGGAGTAGCACACATGCCCCTTGGTCAGACAGGCGGTGTGCTGGGCCTTCAGGGTGTCCGCCATGTTGTAGCGTTCCAGCTTGTCGTTGGCGTTGTAGAAGAGGGCCGAGCAGTTGGCCCCACCGTGTCGGTCCGTCAGGCGCAGGGCGAAGCCCCGGCGCACGATGAAGGACCAGGCTCGGGCCCCGGGCAGGATCTCGGCGTGGACGATGCGGTCCGAGTCGATGGTGTCAGTGGTCATGGGATCGGTCCTCGAATGAGAAAGCCCGAATAGGGGTCGGTCCGCAAATGAACGCAAATAAACGCAAATGTAAGGATTAGCAAGCTGTAGCAGTAGAGCCGGCACGGCCGCAGGTCCGCGACTCCGCATTCGTATTTCCAGACTCCTTATTCGCGTTCATTCGCGGACAAATATTCCTATGATTCATCGGCCGCCAGAACCAATGCCTCGGAGTGGGCGACCTCCGAAGCAATCTCCCCGAGCATCCGCTGGTCGGCGCGCTCCACGGGGAGGTCATAGGTGATGCCGGCCCCATAGGCGTGGGGGGCGTCCGGGTCATGGCGGAGCTTGTCGAACACCAGGAGGCGGGTGCCCAGATGGAAGCCTTCCCTGATGTCATGGGTGATCATGAAGACGGTCAGATCGTTCTCCCGCCAGAGTCGCGCGACCAGCTGGTGCATGTCCGCGCGGATGCCGGGATCCAGGGCCCCGAAGGGCTCGTCGAGGAGCAGGATCTCCGGGTGCATGACCAGGGACTGGGCCAGGGCGAGGCGCTGCTGCATGCCGCCGGAGAGCTCGCTCGGGTATTTGTCCAGGGCCTGGCCGAGACCCACCGCGTCCAGCATCTGACGGGAGCGATCCAGGGCCTCCCGACGGGCCGCCCCGAACAGATGCCCGGTCAGGGGGGCGGACTTGAGCTCCAGGCCGAGCAGGACGTTGCGCAGCACCGTGAGGTGCGGGAACACCGAGTAGCGCTGGAAGACGATGCCCCGGTCGGGACCCGGCTCCGCCGGCAGGGGCTCGCCGTCCAGGAGGATCTGGCCCCGGCTGGGGGCCTCCTCCCCCAGGAGCAGGCGCAGGAAGGTGGTCTTGCCGCAGCCCGAGGCCCCCACGATGGTGCAGAACTCCCCGGCGGGCACCTCCAGGTTGATACGCTCCAGCACCACCTGGTCCCCGTACTCCTTCCACAGGTTGCGGATGGCGATGCGCGGGGTCATCGGGCCACCGCGCCGTGGTACCAGGGGAAGAGGCGCCGGGACAGGAGCCGGAGCCCCAGGTCCATCAGATACGCGAGGATGGTGATCCAGACCACGTAGGGCAGGATCTGGTCCATGGCGAGGTAGCGTCGGACCAGGAAGATCCGGTAGCCGAGCCCCTCGGTGGCGGCGATGGCCTCGGCGGCGATCAGGAACAGCCAGGCGGACCCCAGGGACAGGCGGACCCCGTCGATCAGCCGGGGCAGGACCTGGGGCAGGATCACCCGCAGGATGATCTGCCAGCTGGAGCCGGACAGGGTCTCGGCCTTGATGATCTGCTCCCGGGGCAGCTCCTGCACCCGCTGCTGGAGGTCCCGTACCAGGAAGGGGGCCACCCCGAAGACGATCAGCGCCACCTTGGAGACCTCGCCCAGGCCGAAGACGATGAACAGGATCGGCAGGATGGCCATGGGCGGGATCAGGGCGACGCCGGCCACGAAGGGGGCGAATCCCGCCCGCAGCAGCGGCACCGCCCCCAGGGCCACCCCCAGGCCGAGCCCGATGAGGGCGGCCAGCCCCTCCCCCTGAGCGAGGCGCCGCAAGCTCGCCCAGGTATCCACCCAGAGCTCGATCTCGCCCGTGCGCTTGTTGGGCTCGAAGGCCATGCGCTGGATGGCCTCACCCAGGCTGACGAAGGACGGCAGCAGCTTGTCGTTCGGGTTGGCGGCCAGGCGCGCGTCCGAGGCGACCAGATAGACCAGGGCCAGGATCAGGAACGGCAGGAGCCCCAGGAGGATGGCGGTGCCGCGGCTCGGGCGCTGATTGATGAGTCGTTTCATGGGGACAGGCGCGCGCGGCCGCGGCAGCGATCCTCAGAGCTTGCCGTCCGCCGCCAGACCCATGTACTCGGCGTCGAACCGCAGCTTCAGGTTCTCCTCGCTGCCCAGGACCTTGCCGTCGGGGAAGGCGATGCCGATGAAGCCCGCGTCCGGGGCGCCCTCCCCCAGGAGCCCGTGGTCAAAGGAGAACTGGGCCACGTGCTCCATGGTCTTGGGCAGGTCGGGGCTGGTGGCGAAGGCCAGCGCGTCGGCGGCCTTGTAGAACATGCGCGTGCTGGCAAGCTGGGCGTCGTATCCGGCAAGGTCGGTGCCGGAGGCCTTGCCCATGGCGGTACGGGCCGCGCGACCGGCCTCGTCGTCCTTGGACATGACGTCCATGATCTCGTACCAGGCCCCCACCAGGGCCTTGCCCAGGACCGGATTGGCCTTCAGGGTCTCGGTGTTGACCACCATGAGGTCGATGATCTCGCCCGGGATCTGGCTGGAGTCGAAGACCTTGTGGGTGCCGGGCATGGCGAGGATCTCCGAGACCAGGGGGTTCCAGGTCACCACCGCCGTGAGGCCGCCGGCCCCGAAGGCGGCGACCAGGTCGGCGTCGGAGGTGTTCACCACCTTGATGTCGCGCTCGCTGAGACCCACACCGTCCAGCCCCCGGGCCAGGAGATAGTGGGAGACCGAGAGCTCGACCAGATTCACCTGCTGTCCCTTGATGTCCTCGAGCTTGGACTTGTCCTTCAGGATCACCGCGTCGTTGCCGTTGGAGAAGTCGCCCACGATCAGGGCGGTGGAGTCCACGCCGCCCGCGGCTGGGATGGTCAGGGCGTCCATGTTGGTCATGACGCACCCGTCGAAGGCGCCGGCGGTGTACTGATTGATGGACTCGACGTAGTCGTTGATCTGGACCAGCTCGATGTCGATCCCGTACTTGTCGGCCCATTTCTTCACGATGCCCGACTGGGCGCCGTAGTCCCAGGGCATCCAGCCCACGTAGATGCTCCAGGCGATGCGGAACTGGTCCTTGGCCTGAGCACCGACGGGCGCCGCCACGGCGGCGATCAACAGGGTGCAGGCCGCGACCCAGCGGGCAATGCGCGGTCGCGTGGTCAGGGTAAGGGCGCTGAGGGTTTGGGACATGGGGGTCTCCCGTGGGTTACTGACGGACGGCCAAGGAGGACCTGTGACAGGTGACCTCCCGGGCTTTTGTCCCGCCGTGTAACCCGGCGAGAGACCACCGAACGGCAACCGGGTGCCGGATCAGGTCTCGCCTGCCAGGTCGGCGGCTCTCGGACCAGACACCCGCCTCAAGCGGGCCGGAACCCTAGCCGCCCATTTGCCGAATTGTCGCGTGAGTCGAGGGTGCCGAGGCACCTATCGGGTCTCCTTGACTCCTGGGAGCAGCGAGATCCGTGCCAAGAGCGAGGCTCCCTCGCGGGCCTTGTCGAATCCGCCCACCGCCGGCCCCCGACCCCGTTGGACCGGGGCGCCTGGGACGGGAGCCTGCACCAGCGCGATCCCAAAGACCGAAACACGCACCTTCATGGTGCGGAGTCGACGCCCGGTCTCCCGTGCGCCTCAGGCCCCTGTGCGACCCGCCCGACGAAGATGTAGTAGGGAACCCGCAGCCCCGGCAGGTAGGGAACGGGGGCGCGCCCCTCCACCAGGCGGTGCTCGGACAACAGGCCCCGGAGGCTCTTTAGGTGCGCCGGATCGGGGCGCACCCCGTCATGCCCGAACCAGCGGGGCCAGAACCAGCGGGTGAGCGGTCCATGACGGGCCAGGCCCGGCGGAGGGTCCGGCTCGGAGACATAGAAATCCACCACCCCCAGGGTCCCACCGGGGCGCAACATCCCCAGCGCATTGCGCAGCGCCGCCTCCCAGTCGGGGATCATGGTAAGGGCGTAGGAGAGATAGACGCAGTCCACCGGACCCTCGGGTTCGTAGGTCACCGCGTCGGCCTCCAGGACCCGCACGTTCGCGAGTCCCCGGGTGCGACGCCGTGCCTGCTCCAGGAGCGCGGGACAGGGATCGACGAGATCCACCT
>Ga0316579_10000887_pt1 | contig 10384 bp, 3 predicted proteins | sample J5NA_2_FD_203074 | JGI IMG/M metagenome (GOLD analysis project Ga0316579, IMG submission 203074) | Rhizosphere microbial communities from salt marsh grasses in Alabama, United States - J5-7_160517rDrA | ecosystem: Host-associated > Plants > Roots > Rhizosphere | place: USA: Alabama | collected...
GCTGCTGGTAGTATTTTAATTTTTTTTGAACCGCGCCGTAAACGGTACCTGCCGGATAAATTCCCATTTTGTCAGGTTTGCCGGCCGGCATGCCGGTCAGGATCTCGATGCCATCTTCGACCGATGAGACCCGATAAATGTGGAATTTGTTTTGTTTGACGGCATCGATCACGTCTTTTTTGAGCATCAAATTTTGGGTGTTGGCCGCCGGAATCATGACGCCCTGCTGGCCGTTGAGGCCTTTTTCTTTGCAAACCTCAAAAAATCCTTCCACCTTCTGGTTGACATCCCCGATGGCCTGGATTTTTCCTTTCTGGTTTACCGATCCGGTGACGGCAATTCCTTGCTTGATGGGCATATCGGCGAGACTGGACAGAATGGCATACAGTTCGGTGGATGATGCGCTGTCGCCGTCGATGCCGAAATAACTCTGCTCGAAGGTGATGCTGATCGACAGGCTGAGGGGGTGCTGCTGGGCGAAGGTACGTCCGAGATATCCGGTTAGGATCAGCACGCCTTTATCATGGGTGCTGCCGCTCAGTTCCGCTTCACGTTCAATATTTATGACGCCCTGTTTTCCCATATAGGTTTCGGCCGTAATGCGCGCCGGCCGGCCGAAGGAGAATTCGCCGATCTGGTAAACCGCCAGGGCATTGACCTGCCCGATCACCCCGCCGCTCACGTCGATCAGTATACTGTTATCCAGATAGGATTCATGCATTTTTTGTTCATACAGATTGTGGCGGAAGCGGTGATCGTTAAAGGCTTTGATCACGTGTTTATCCTTTACCTGGCGGGCGTTGCCCTTGCGGGCCCAGTAATCCGCCTCTTTGAGAATTCCGAGGATAGGGCCGAATCGAATGGACAGCTTATGTTTGTTGGAAACATATTTTTCGCCGTACTCCACCATGAGGGCAACGCCTTTGGGGGTGAAGGGCAGCAAGTTTTCCTCCCGGCATACCCGCGCAATAAACTGGGCATATTGCTGGATCGTGCGCGGGGTTCGATCCACTTCCGAATCAAAATCCGCTCGAACTTTAAATATTTTGTTAAATCGGGGATCTTCGTTCTGAATGACTTCAAAGATTTCATAACTGCCCAGCAGGATTACCTTGACGTCCAGCGGGATGGGCTCCGGTTTGAGTGAGGTGGTGCCGAAACCGGTTTCTTCCGGGATATCTTCAATTTGAAGGTATTTGGTTCGCAACGCTCTTTTGAGCGCTTCCCAGACGTAAGGGTTCATAATTACCGAATCAATTTCCATAATCAAAAATCCACCGTTGGCATTCAGCAGGGAGCCGGCCTGCACCATGGTAAAATCCGTATTTACGGTTCCCATGAAAGCGCGCTTTTCGATACGGCCGAAGACATTGTAATATGTCGGGTTGGTCTCAAAAATAACCGGAACCCCTTTGGTTGATTCATTATTGACCAATACGTTGACTTTATATTGCTGAAAAGCGGTTTCAGCGCTGCGGGGCGTCTGGCTCTCCGGCTGCTGCTCGCTCTTATCTGCGGGGATAAACAGGTTGAAATTTTCAACCATATGTTCCTGTGCGCTGTTGAGGTAATCAACGATCGCCTGATTGGTCTTAAATTCCTTTCTGATCGGATCCAGTCGTTTTTTTACCACTGACAACGCATACTCATCCATCAACTTTTCAATACTTGCATGCAGCGCCACGTTGCTTTTATCCATTTCCACAGCGGTGGCATCGATATTGGCCTGAATCGACCGCAGATTTTCTTCGATTTGCGCTTTGACATTGTCCGGCAGGGTATTGAAATCTTCAGGTGTAATCGGTTTTCCGTCAACCACCGGAATGGTTTGAAAATCCGTTTCGGTTTGCTCGATGTACAGATTTTTTTTGACGGCAAAAGCTTGAAGCTTTTCGTACAGTTCATTGAGTTTTTCAGAATGCTTATTTTTAATTTTGGATAATTTTTTCAAGTAGACTTCTTCTTCAAATACGGCGGGCAGCTCCTTTTTCAACCCTTCGACGGCACGGTTCATTTTTTTTTTGAATTGAATGGCTTTGCCCGGCGATACCGCTATGGCCTTGGGACGGAATTCATCTTTGAAATTATTGACCAGGCATAGGTCAGAGGGTGTGGGTAGATTTTTGGCGTGTTTGCCTACCAGATCCCTGACAATCGTCGATTTGCCGGTGCTGGCAAGGCCGGTGACGAAAATATTGTAGCCGGGGTCCTGCATGTTCAACCCAAAGTCGATTGCATCGACAGCACGCTCCTGTCCGATCACCGTATCCAGCGGTTTAATCTCAGATGTGTTCTTGAACTTGAAGATTTTCGGATCGCAAATTAGTCTTAAATCTTTAACCTTCAACTCAAATTTCTTGGCCATATGTTCTCCGTTCTCTTGTTCAGTTGGCCCGCCGTAGGCGGATTGAGCCCGTTAAGCCCGTTCAAAAAAAAGTTTGATATTATTTTTGAACCGGCCAATGGGCAAACCGGTAATGGGCTCAACCCTAAAAGTATAGCAGGGCAAAGCCTATTTTACAATTCTTGTCAACGGCTTGTAGTGTCGCGGTTGTCTGTCGGCCAGAACATCATTGATGGCATTAAAGGATTTATCGCGTGTTTGTGAGGGGTAAATGTCGGCCAGCAGGACTTCATCTTTCTCTTTGCCGGCCCTTTTTATTTCCCGGCCGTTAAAATCATAAATGGCAGAGTTGCCTTTAAAACGCAATTCTTCGCCTTTTCTTTTTTCCAGACCGGCTCGATTGGCCACCGCCAGATAAACATTGTTTTCGATCGCGCGCGCAGGCATTACCCGGCGCCAGGCCTCGGTGACCAAATTGGCAGGGCAGACGATGAGATCGGCACCCAGCAGAGTCAGCACCCGGGCCGATTCCGGAAACCGCCAGTCGTAGCAGACCATCGGCCCGATATTGACATCCCGCTTTTTATCCGCGACGACAAAAAAACCGGTGTCTCCCGGGTCGAAGCAGTCTTTTTCCTTATAAAAAAGGTGTATTTTGCGATAAACATGCGGTTTTTTTTGTTCCGGAACCACGACCAGACAGGCGTTATACAGGTTTTTTCGGTGGCGTTCGGCAAAACCGGCCGCCACCACCGCATCTTTACTGCAGGCCATGTCCCGGAAGAATTCGCCGGCCGGTCCGTTGACGGTTTCAGCCGTTTTGGCGACCTCTGCGCGAGATTGAAAGAAATAACCGGTGGTGCAAAGCTCCGGAAACACGAAGATATCTGCTGTGACAGCTTTGACCAGCTCCTGCATGCGGCAAAGGTTTTTTTTCTTCTTGCCGAATTCTGGGGTGAATTGCACCACCGCTAATTTTAATGTTTTCATCGTTCTCCTCTCGCTATCAAAAAGTATATGAATTGGGTATGGGTCAAATTTAGGTTTCAGGCAATTCGCTCATAGATCATGGCTAGGAGGCTTGAAAGCTGGGAAGCCGGGAAGCCTGAAGCGATGAAGCTTTTGGCCTTCAAGCATCCAAGCTTCCCAGCCTTCCAGCTGTTTTTCTAACACCTGAAACCTTTTTATCCACCTTGTAGATATCGCTTAAAGAACCGTGCGGTATGAGACCTGGCGGTATGCTTTAAAATGGCTTGCGGCGACCCGGTTGCCACGACCCGGCCGCCCTCATCACCGCCTTCAGGACCCAGATCGATAATATAGTCGGCTTCCTTGATGATTTCCATGTTGTGTTCAATAATTGCGACGGTATTGCCTTCATCCACCAGTGCCTGGAGAACGCTGATCAGGCGCTGAATGTCGGCCAGGTGTAATCCGGTCGTTGGCTCATCCAGCACGTAGAGGGTGTGACCGTTTGTTTGTTTCACCAGCTGCTTTGCCAGTTTAATGCGCTGGGCCTCACCACCGGAAAGGGTAGGGCTGGGTTGCCCCAGGCATAGATAGCCAAGTCCGACATCACAGACGAACTGCACGGCGCGCCGGATGGCCGGCACGGCTGAAAAGAAGCGTACGGCCTCGGCAAATGTCATTTCGAGAACATCGGCGATGCTCTTTCCTTTGTACTGGATCGCCAGGGTTTCTTTATTGTAGCGTTTGCCCCGGCAGACTTCACAGGGCACATAGACGTCCGGCAAAAAGCTCATCTCGACTTTGGGCCGCCCCTGGCCTTTGCAAGCATCGCAACGGCCCTCGGCCACATTGAATGAAAAGCGGCCGGGTTTATAGCCCCTTGCTCTGGCCGCCGGCGTCATGGAAAACAATTTGCGAATGTCGCCTAAAAATCCAACATAGGATGCCGGGACCGATCGCGGCGTGCGTCCGATGGGGCTGTGATCGACTTCCAGGACCCGCTGGAGATGACGCCAGCCTTTGATGTCTTCACACGCTCCGGCCGGATATTGCTTTTTTAACAGCCGGTTACGCAATCCCTTATACAGGGTTTCTTTCAACAGCGACGATTTGCCCGATCCCGAAACACCGGTAACGCAAATCAGGCGGCCTAAAGGGAAATCCACGCGGATGTTCTTCAAGTTGTTGGTGGTTGCCCCCTGAACGGTCACGAATTCCGTATTCTTGCAGGATCTTGGCTGAGATACAATTTTTCTGGGCTGCCCGTCAAGCAGTGCGCCGGTAATCGAAGATTTAACCTTTTTCAGATCGCTGAGTTTTCCGGTGGCGACAACACGCCCGCCGTCCTGGCCGGCGCCCGGCCCCAGGTCGATGATGGTATCTGCCGCGCGAATGGTTTCCTCGTCGTGCTCGACAACCAGGATGCTGTTGCCGCGATCCCGCAGGGTTTGCAGCGCATCGATCAGGATGCGGTTGTCGCGGGCATGCAGCCCGATAGTGGGTTCATCGAGAATATAGCAAACGCCGGTCAGATTGGAGCCCAGCTGGGCAGCGAGTCGAACCCGCTGGGCTTCTCCACCGGACAGGGTATCGCCGCTGCGCGACAGTGACAGGTAAGACAGGCCCAGCTGGTTCAATAAAGACAGGCGGGTCAATATTTCGGCGACAACCGGTTCGGCGACGGGCCTTTGGCGGGCACTGAATCTTAATTTTTTGATAACCGCAAAAATATCCCGTGCGGGCAGCTGCACCAGATCCCAGATCGAATGACCGCCGACCTTTACCGCCAAAGCCTGGGGTTTGAGACGACTGCCGCCGCATTTGTCGCAAACCGTGGTCTCTACAGGTTCTTCGTCTTCGGTTTCACTGTAGCCGGATACGCCCAAACCGCCGCAATGCCTGCAGGCGCCCTGCTTGCTGTTAAAAGAGAACAGGCGGGGATCCAGCGGCTCCAGACCGATACCGCAAGTCGGGCAGATACCGGAAAGGCTGAAAACTTCTTCCTTGCCGCTGCGATCCGTGAGGATGAGGCTGCCGTTACCCTCTTTGAGGGCTTTCGTTACCAGCTGATCAAGGTTTTTCGATGGCAGACGTCCGATGACCAGCTCGATCGTATGCTCGTGGTAACGGCTCAGGGCCATGCCTTCTATAAGCGCAATCGTTTTACCGTCGATGCGGGCTTCTTTGAATCCGTTTTTCAGCGCCCGGGCAAGTATTTCCTTATGAAATCCCTTGCGCCCGAAAACCTTTGTGGCCAGCACGGTGGCCGCTTTTTTCGAATAGCGTTTGCGGATCTGTTTAACGATGGCGGCCCGGGTTTGTGCGGTCAGCCGACGCCCGCATCCCGGACAATGCTGGGTGCCCAGTTTGCTGAATAGCAACCTGAGAAAATGATAAATTTCGGTGAGAGTGGCCACCGTGGACCGTCTGCTGGAATGACTGATGCGCTGCTCGATGGCCACCGTCGGCGCCAGGCCGGTGACCAGATCGACATCCGGCCGTTCCAGAATTTTCATATACTGGCGGACGTAGGGGGCCAGGCTTTCCAGATACCTGCGCTGGCCTTCTGCAAAGAGAATATCAAAGGCCAGGGTGGATTTGCCCGACCCGGAGACGCCGGTCAGCACGACCAGTTCATTCTGGGGAACGGCCAGATCGATGTCTTTTAGATTGTGTTCCCGGGCGCCTTTCAATGCGATGGTGCCGCAAGGCGCTGAGGACGCAAAGCCGGAAATGGATTCGGCCACACCGCCGGCCCCCGTTTTGTTTCGTTTCAGGCGCCCGGTTCCATTCAGGTAGGCTTTTAAAAACCGCCCGGTATGAGAATTTTTTTCTCGAACGACTTTTTCAGGAGGTCCGCTGGCAACCACCCGGCCGCCGTTGTCGCCGCCTTCGGGCCCCAGATCGATGATCCAGTCCGCGGTCTTAATCACATCCATGTTGTGTTCGATGACCAAAACCGTATTTCCGTCCTCCACCAGTTTTTGCAGGGCCGCAAGCAGTTTGCCGATGTCGTCAAAATGCAGGCCGGTGGTGGGCTCATCAAAGATAAACAGTCTGCGGGCGGCTCCATGGCCGTTGAGCTTTACATGGCGGGAAAGTTTCAGGCGCTGGGCTTCACCGCCGGAAAGGGTATTGATGGGCTGCCCCAGGCGAATATAGCCGAGGCCGACATCGGCCAGTGGCTGCAGGGCGGCGATAATCTTATGATGATCCTGGAAAAATTCAAGCGCCTGATTGACCGTCAGATTCAGAAGGTCGTGGATGTTTTTGCCTTTATAGGCGATTTCCAATACGGCTTCTTTAAAACGCCTGCCCCTGCAATCGGGGCAGGTGATATAGACATCGGAAAGAAACTGCATTTCAACCTTTTCAAATCCGTCCCCTTTGCAGGTCTCACAGCGCCCGCCGGCAACGTTAAATGAAAAATAACCCGGTCCGAATTTTTTGGTTTTGGCGGCATCGGTCTGCGCCAGCAGCTTTCGGATGGGGTCCAGAGCTTTGGTGTAGGTCAGGGCATTGGCTCTGGGTGTTCGGCCGATGGAGCGCTGATCCACCAGGACGACATCCTCGATATTATGGAGCCCCGTGACCTTCCTGTGCCGGCCGGGTCGGTCTATGGGATTGCCCAGAGCCCGTTTGGCCGCTTTGTAGAGAATCTCTTCTGCCAGGGTGGATTTGCCCGATCCGGATACGCCCGTGAGACAGACGAATAATCCAAGAGGAATGTGCACATCGATGTTTTGCAGATTATTTTCGGCCGCATGATTTATCGTAATCCACCGGTCTTTTTGAGGCGAGCGCCGCTTTTTCCTGACGGGTATCCGGCGATCGCCTTTTAAATATTTTCCGGTCAGCGAGCCGTTGACACCTGCGGTGGGCCCAAAATACATGACTTCACCGCCGCGTTCGCCGGCCCGGGGCCCGAGATCCAGCAGAAAATCGCTTTCGCGTATAATTTCAGGGTCGTGCTCGACAACCACAACGGTGTTGGACAGATTGCGCAGCCCTTTCAGGATACGAATGAGGCGGTGATTGTCACGCGGGTGAAGCCCGATGCTGGGTTCATCGAGCACATACAGGGTATTGACCAGAGAAGATCCCAAAGACGAGGCCAGTGCCACCCGTTGGACTTCGCCGCCGGAAAGGGTGCGCGATTGCCGATCAAGGGTCAGATAGCCCAGTCCGACATCTCTTAGATAGGTCAGGCGGTTGCGAACTTCCTGCAGAACCAGCAGGCCGGCTTCATCCCGGGGCGGAACCGTCAGCGATTCGAAAAAATCAAGGGCCTGATCCACATTGCAGCGGTATACCTGGGCGATGGTGCGGCCGGCCAGCCGGTAAAGCAGAGATTCTTTTTTGAAGCGGGTTCCGTCGCAATCCGGGCAGATGTCATAACTGCGGTAGCGCGAAAGAAATACCCGAACCGGCATTTTATAGGTTCTGGTTTCCAGCCAGCGGAAAAAACCGTTGATGCCGTAATAGGTCGAAGTGCCTTCGATGATTGCCTTTTTGTGCGCCGGTTTTAAGTCTTGAAAAGGGACATGGGTCGGAATCCTGCGGCGCCGGCAAAAATCCATCAGATCATCAAACTCCATGCGCCCGTCTTCGCTCGTCCCGAACGGTTTGATGGCGCCGTTTTCCAGTGAACGCGCAGGATCCGGAATAATCAGGTCCAGATCGATACCGATGATGCGACCAAATCCCCGGCAGGTGTCGCAGGCGCCCAGCGGGCTGTTAAAAGAGAAAAGGTTCGGCAATGGCGAATTGTATTTTATTTTACAATCGGCACAGGCCAGTTGATTGCTGAATGCATGGTGGCCGTCCGGCGGCAGCCAGACATCCAGTCGTCCACCGCCGAAGCGGTAAGCCAGTTCGAGTGAGTCCAGGATACGATCGCGCGCTTTGGGGTGCAGGATAACGCGATCGACCAGAACCGGAATTTCGGTCTCCTTTTTGTCAGGCTGCCATTCTTCCAGATGAAGGATTTTGCCGTTCAACAATAGCCGGTCAAAACCCATCTGCATCAGAATTTTGCGAACCTCTTCAGCCGGGGCTGCTTCCAGTCGATAGGGGAAGGTGATCATCAGCTGGGTGCCGGTCGGCTTTTGCTCCAGGTAATCCCACACGTGGGCCGGTGTCTCGGGTATGACCGGGCGGCCGCACGCTTCACAGTGCAGCTGTCCCAGCCGGGCATATAATAGTTTGACATAATCGGTAATTTCGGTCATGGTGCCGACGGTTGAGCGTGAGGTTCGGACCGGATCTTTGCGGTCGATGGCAATGGCCGGCGGTATGCCTTCGATTTTGTCGACCTGTGGGCGATCCATGCGATCCATGAACTGGCGGGCGTAGGGTGAAAACGTTTCCACGTAGCGTCGCTGGCCTTCGGCATACAACGTATCAAAGGCCAGGGAGGATTTGCCGGAACCGCTGACCCCGGTTACCACCGTAATCCGATTGAGCGGAATTTCGATATCAATATTTTTGAGATTATGCTGCCGGGCACCAATGACCCGAATGGATTGTGTTTTCATCTGTTTCAACTCTGATCATCGTTTTTTTTCAAAACCGCTGGAAATTTTCGACAAGAAAATTTGGGAGGCTCGATTTAGGCTATAATAATTATTGATTCGCTGGGATACAAGAAGCTATCTGAAAAAGGATGAGCTGGTACCTGTTTTCCCATTCATGCGAAGCCATCTCAAGATCCTGTTTATGGGACAGAATCGAGGACCTTATCAATATAGCGGGACGATTTTCAATAAAAAAAGCGGCAACCATACTGAAGCGTTTCTGCTGGTTCGCCCTTTTAGGGGTTATTTTTTTGATTCAGACAGAAGCGGTCACCCGTGCGGCCCCGCCCAGGGAAATTCAGGTTCCGAACACGATTTCTCCCGGTCTGGTGCATTTGCTGAATTTAGCCGATCCGAATCATCAAGAAGCCTTCCGGGCCGATAAAATCACTAAGCTGCTGGCATACATGGAAGAATCCAAAGACCCGGGCGCAATCTACGTTACCGAACCTGCACTCGGCACTCCATCCGGTTATTATGAGTTTGATATTCGGCAAAATTTTGAGCACCTGTTAAAATATACATTTCATCCGGAAATCCCCTCCTATTTAATGACACCTTCTTGCACCCGGTTGTCGCACTGGGAACAGATACATCATCCGGATAAGCGGCTGCCGGCATGGTGGGACACCCTGCACCAGCTGGATGAGCCCCGTACGGTCGGGGGGATCGAATTTGTGGAAAACACGCCGGACATGGTTTCGGGGGCCTATTACGGGTATCATTTATACCGCACGCTGATTTTGTTTAAAACCAACCAGCGCAACGTGATCATATCGGTATCCAAACAAACAGACAGATCTGATGTGGGCAAAAAGGGCTATGTGCTGGGTTCGGACGATAATTGGGATTATTTTTACTCTGGAAAGCCGGGGTTGACCATTCCCGGATTGGGCTGGGTCAGGTCGTATATGTATGATTCATATGGGGTTTCCATTTATTATGAGCTGGACGCGGCGGCGCCTTTGCTGCGTTGCAGTATTTTCAGATGGGTTAGAGCCGGCTGGTCCGGGATCAATGCCGTCAAAAAACACCACATCTATGATGGTATCAAGCGTTTTGCAAAATCTTACAAAGCGATAATGGAATATCCTGACTTGCCGGGCATCAATCAATTTAGCGATATCTATTCGAAAATAACCGCCCTGCCTGAAAAAGAACTCAGAGATCGAATCAAAATCTATCTGAGCATCCTGGAAAACAGATACGGCAGTGATTATCGTCCATCCCGGGCCCTGTCACCTCTCGTATTTCAAGACAAAGGACCGTGGTTACAAATGGGGGCAGATGCCATGCAGTCTGTTTTAATGCTGGAATATTTGAAGGCTGTCATGGAGAAAACCGGTCCAAAACGGGTTAAGGCGTTTTTGGAATTTAAAAAATGACGCACGCCCCAGTCATATGACCTTGGATTTTAATAACATTTTGGAAAAATTAACATAGAAAAGCATAAATGGCCCCGGCTCATTGCGTCGGGGTTTTTTCTTGCCAAATT
>Ga0316579_10000888_pt1 | contig 10379 bp, 9 predicted proteins | sample J5NA_2_FD_203074 | JGI IMG/M metagenome (GOLD analysis project Ga0316579, IMG submission 203074) | Rhizosphere microbial communities from salt marsh grasses in Alabama, United States - J5-7_160517rDrA | ecosystem: Host-associated > Plants > Roots > Rhizosphere | place: USA: Alabama | collected...
GACTTAAAGAATGCGTTCCGGAACTTGGATATGGTTCAACTCCACTCCCAATCACGGAGGGTTTCCAGCATCTTAGTAGCTGTCAAATCTAGTTGTAGAGGTGTGATTGAAACGTATCCCTTGGATAATGAGCCATAATCTGTCCCTTCCTCCGCGACTCCTGTAGGTAAATCCCCTCCTATCCAGTAGTATTCTCTACCGCGGGGATCAACCCGGCGGTCTAAACGATCATGATAAACACGCAAACCCTGGCGGGTGATTTGGAATCCTTTTATGCTCTCATCATCACCGTAAGGGACGTTAACGTTGAGAATTGTCTTGCTCTCCAGGTGTCGATTGATCACCATTTCAACAACCTGGTTTGCTATTCTTGCAGCAGGTCCATAATTCAACTCCCCAGAATGATGCTCTGGCGAATCCAAAGATACAGCTATCCCCGGGATTCCCCAAATCGCGGCTTCCATGGCAGCCGTGACTGTCCCTGAATAAGTCACATCATGCCCAATATTCGCGTTTGGATTAATACCTGATACGACAATATCAATTTTCTCTTCTATTAATCCCAGCATCGCAAGGGCGACACAATCCGAGGGAGCACCATCGGTTGTTAATGCATGCATTCCACCATCCAGCAAGATTTCATTAACTCGCAGAGGCCGGTGCATTGTTTTCACATGCCCAGATGCGGACCAATTCCGATCTGGTGCCAGGATCGTCACCTGGTGAGTCTTGAGCAGCTCCTGAGCAAGGGTCAATAAACCAGCTGCTGCTACTCCATCATCGTTGGTTACCAAAATATGCATATTCTATTAATTTTTACCTCCTAATAATTCCAGTTGCCCATTATAATCGTATTACCATCTGGGCGAATTCCAAACTGTAAAAACAATCACATTTCAGGAGAAGTTCCATGGCTCGAAAAATAATTGGGTACACCTTCATTGTTGCTGCCATTCTTGGACTAATTTTTAGCCTGGCAGGAATTGTTCTTGTTTGGACAGTAAGAACTCCTTTAACCAAAAATTTGGCAACATCCCTTGAACTCATAGATACAACCCTTGAAGCAACCAGCTCAGGATTGACCGTTGCTGGGGATACGATCACCGGTGCAGTTACAGACCTGGGATCAATTGAAAACACCGTTCAAACTGCTGGAAAAGGCATCGATGATTCTGTACCGCTCGTCGAGACATTATCAACCTTGCTATCTGAAGATCTGCCCCAGGCGATAAATGCGACCCAAACTGGGCTTGGTACGATGCAGCAGGCCGCAGGTACCCTGGAAAGCAGTTTGCGGCTGATAACCTCTATTCCTTTCCTGCCGATAGAACCATACAATCCGGAAGTATCCTTAACCGATTCGCTTGCTGATGTTTCCCAAACCCTTGAAGCTATTCCCGAATCCTTCTCCGAAATGGAATCCACCTTGAACACCACAAAGGGAAACTTGGTGATGTTAACGGCGCAGGTAAATATTATTGCTCGAAATATTTCAGAACTAAAAAACAGTCTTTATGAGATTCAGCATATATTCGATCAATACCAAGAAGTGATTTCGAAGTTGCAGGAAAAACTAAATTCTTTCCAGGAAAATCTTGAGCTGGGGATCACCATCACGGCATGGATATTTACAATTATTTTCATCTGGCTCGGAATAGCACAGGTAGGCTTGTTTACCCAGGGACTTGAACGAATCGATCACGGAGGCAACGAGACATCTCCGAACTTAGATGAGCCTCTTCCGGATGATCACCTCGAAGATAAAAACACAGATGTGGACGAACTACCAGACAATTCCGAGTAATATTCGGGCTTTCAAATTTAAAAAATCAACAGGGGCTGCTCCTACCTTCTGAGGCGGCTCCTGTTCTTGTGTAGTTGGACCTTATAGAAACATTGAGACAATTTGTATTCTCAACTCACGGATTAGGCAGGATTGCAACTTCTGCTCCAGCATTCGAGCAGGCTTTTGAGGTAATGATCAAATCTCTTCTTCAAAAACCTGCCATGTTTCTCAGTACTTTATGCAAAATACCTCCATTCCGGTAGTATTCAACCTCCAGGTCTGTATCTAACCTTGCCAACACTTGGAATTGTTTTTCTGCGCCATCTCCATTTTCCACTTTAATAGTTAATATAATCCTGGGTTCAACCTGATCATCTAAGCCAATGATGGAAAAGATCTCATCCCCAGCTAAACCCAAGACATCCGCGTTATCACCTTCCAGAAATTGGAGGGGCAACACCCCCATGCCAATTAAATTTGAACGGTGGATGCGCTCGAAAGATTCTGCGATGACCGCTTTCACATTCAGCAATTGAGTGCCTTTTGCTGCCCAATCCCGGCTTGAACCCGTACCATATTCTTTTCCAGCCAATACGATTAGGGGGACCCCTTCTTTTTTGTAAAGCTGGGCTGCATCATATATACTCATTTGTTTTCCATCAGGAAAGTGTTTTGTATACCCGCCTTCGACACCAGGAACCAACTTGTTCTTTAGACGAATATTTCCAAATGTACCCCGGGTCATTACCCTATCATTGCCGCGCCGGGATCCATAGGAGTTAAAATCTCGCATTGAAATATTTCTCTCGAGCAGGTATTTTCCACTGGGGCTATCGGCAGGTATTGCTCCGGCTGGAGAAATGTGATCCGTCGTAATTGAATCACCCAGGACAGCTAAGGTACGTGCTCCGACGATCTCTCGAATCGGGGCTGGTTCAGGAGTTAGGCCAATAAAAAATGGTGGCTCTTGAATATATGTTGAGGCTTTATCCCAGCTGTATAATTCGCCTTCATTCCCTTCGATCGCGTTCCAGATTTTATTGCCAGTAAAAACATTGCTGTATTCTTTTTCAAACATTTCCGGCTGCACGAACTCAGCGATTTCCAAACGAATTTCTTCGGGTGAAGGCCAGATATCCTTGAGGTAAATCGGTTCTCCAACCTGATTTTTTCCCAGTGGTTCAGTCAGCAGGTCTATATCAACCGTCCCTGCAAGCGCATAGGCGACAACAAGAGGAGGGGAAGCAAGATAATTTGCTTGAACATATGGGTGGACGCGGCCCTCAAAATTGCGGTTCCCAGATAAGACCGCTGCTGCCACCAGATTCCCACTGGTAATTCCTTTGACAACTTCTCCGGATAGAGGACCTGAATTCCCAATGCAAGTTGTGCATCCATAGCCTACCAGGTTAAAACCAAGCTTGGCAAGCGGATCTAATAAACCAGCCTTCTCAAGGTAATCCGTAACGATCAGCGATCCCGGTGCCAAGCTCGTCTTGACATACGGCTGTGTGCTCAATCCTTTATCGACTGCATTCCGGGCAAGCAGCCCGGCAGCGATCATTACTGAAGGGTTAGAAGTATTTGTACAGGAGGTAATAGCTGCGATCACGATTGACCCATGCCCCACCTCGGCAGTTGTTCCATTTGTCCCGATCTCAACATTCCGGTTCAACTCATTGGTGGATAAATTAAATCCGCGTTCATTCAGCGGGGCAACCAAATCTGCATGGAATTTCCTCTTCATCTGTCCCAGTGGAATCCTATCCTGAGGTCGTTTTGGACCTGCCAGGCTGGTTTCAACCGTAGATAAGTCCAATTCAAGGTATTCACTATATACTGGTTCTGGGGAGGACGATGTTCGGAAGAGGCCTTGTTCTTTTGTATACAATTCCACAAGTTTTACCAGATCAGCAGGCCGCCCGGTTAGATTGAGATAACGCAATGTCTCTGCATCGACCGGGAAAAATCCGACAGTCGCCCCATATTCGGGTGCCATATTGGCAATTGTTGCCCGATCCGGCAGGGACAATCCATCCAATCCCGAACCAAAGAATTCAACAAATTTACCAACAACGTTCTTCTCGCGCAGCATCTGGACTACGGTTAAGGTCAGATCAGTCGCCAACACACCTTCCCTCAACTCCCCGTATAATTTGAAACCGACTACATCAGGAATCAGCATATCCAGTGGCTGGCCGAGCATTGCAGCTTCAGCTTCAATCCCCCCCACACCCCAACCAACCACACCTAACCCGTTGATCATGGTAGTGTGCGAATCGGTACCAACCAGGGTGTCTGGAAAAACCACCTGCGGACCACTATCAAACTGCTCGATCCTGACAACAGTTGCCAGATGCTCCAGGTTTACCTGGTGCACAATACCAGTGGAGGGGGGTACCACTCTGAAATTTTCAAAAGCTTGCTGCCCCCAGTGAAGAAATTCATATCTTTCTCTATTTCTCTGAAATTCAATTTCTGCATTTCTCTGCAATGCATCCGGTGTAGCAAAGAAATCTACCTGAACAGAATGATCAATGACAAGGTCAACCGGAATGACCGGATTGATCTTTTTGGCATCCCCACCGAGGCGGATCATCGCTGATCTCATGGCCGCTAAATCTACAATCGCCGGGACCCCTGTAAAATCCTGCATGATCACCCGTGCGGGTCGAAAAGGGAAACTTTTCCGCACAGCATCTTTTGGCTTCCAGGAAGCAATATTTAGCACATCCTCCGTGGTGATCTCAACATTATTACACTGCCTCAGAACAGATTCAAGCAGTACGCGGATTGAGAAAGGCAATCGATCTACCTGCGTTAATCCTTGCGCTTGTAAGCGTCCCACACTGTAATACAGGAATTCTCCCTGGTTTGTTTTTAAGGACTCCTTTGATGCAAAGTAATCTTCTGCCATATTTACTCCTTTAGCAAGCAAGAATTATGTTTCATGCTCCGAAAATATCGCGTGGAAATTGGAAAATGTAGCTATATCTTGGCCTTATCTCACAATCGCATCGGTCATCTTCGCAACTTGCTGCATGAATTTTACATCATGCACCCTGATGATATCTGCCCCCCGCACAATTCCAACTGACACAGCAGCTGCAGTCCCTGCCAGACGCTGATCGGGAGGCAGGTCCAGTGTATACCCGATAAAAGATTTCCTTGAGGGACCAACGAGAATTGGATAGCCTAACTCGCGAATCTCGGGCAGCAGGTTAATCAGTTCCAAATTTTGCTCGACCGTTTTTCCAAAACCTATTCCAGGATCAAGGATGATATATTCATCTGCAACACCTGCAGACCTGGCCAAGTTTACACTGTCCATTAACTCCCTTTTTATATCCTGGATTAAATCCTCGTAGGGCACGCCAACATATCGCCCGCCGAGACGGTCCTTGATATCCGCATGTGCCCAGGAGCTGCGGTTATGCATCAAAATAACCGGAACATTTCGAGCAGCGATGGTTGCAGCCATTTCAGGATCAGCATTTAATCCCCAGACATCATTAACCATATTTGCACCGGCTTCAATAGACACCTGGGCGACTTGGTGTTTATAAGTATCCACCGAAATTGGGGTTTCAAATTCACCAGCCAGTGCTTGAATCACTGGCAAAACCCGATCCAATTCAGCGTCAACGGTCACCTGGTCAGCACCAGGGCGTGTGCTCTCGCCACCAACATCCAGAATATCTACACCGGCGTTTACAAATTCGCGCGCTTGACCAAGTGCTGAATCAACCAGCATCGAGACATCATGCCCAGATTCACCATTGATCAACAACCCATCACCCGAAAAACTATCCGGAGTTAAATTTATTATCCCCATCAAATAGGTCTTTGTTCCCCATTCGAATACATGATTCCCAATTGATAAACTGGCACTGTGTAGCATAAGTCAGCTCCCCCCGGTTAAAATTGGATTTTGATTTTTTTCGGAGATACCCTGATCACACGATCAATGTCAAAGGTCGATCTAACCAGGCTTCTGATTCATCAATGTTTGTGAAAACACCAAACTCTACACCACCCGGCGTGGTTAAAGATGGGATTTTCTCAATTGCCCGGCGTACTTCATCACTCTTCACTACCACTGCCAAGCGGATATTACGCGCAGCAGGGTCGGAGTTCACTTCAATGGCATAATCGATTGCTTCTTGTGATATATCTTCAATCTGGCGTAAATCGTAAAGATTTGTGGTTAACCGATCCGAATCGAGCAAATGTTCAACCGCAAATTCATGCCAGTGCTCCAGAGTCTGGTGAGACAGGTCTGTAAATGTGTAGTGCATACCGCCATCAGGACGGCGTACAACCGAATACCCGATGCCAGGTGAAGGTTCCCAGTTGAGGGGTTTGATCTTTTCTTGGGTCATTGGCTGCCTCCTATTCGCTATGATACATTTTACCAAACTTAGTGAGCCCTTCTGTCACAACCTGCTGGAGAAAAAAATTTGATGCTTCCCCGGTCTACAGAGGACAGAAGGTTTTCGATCGACCTGCCTAGAACAGGATGGACGTAATCAGGAGCGATATCGGCAAATGGAACGAGCACGAAAGCACGTTCTGCTATTTGGGCGTGGGGGATGTTTAATGGTGGGGTGTTGACAACCAGATCATCGTAGAAAAGGATGTCGATATCAATCGAGCGCGGACCGTAACGGAATGTTTCTTTTCGACCGATTTCCCTCTCTACTTCTTTGACATAATCCAGGAGATCACCGGGTGTTAAATCTGTTTCAACCTCGATCACCTGGTTGAGAAATTTTGGTTGCTCCTCGTATCCCCATGGTGGCGTTTCATAAACCGCTGAGCAGGTGATTACATTTGCCTTCAATCTCAAGAAACTGATTGCAGACTGCAGGTTCTCTGCCCTGTCACCGAGATTTGAACCCAGAGCAAGGTATGCTTGAGGCATGATTTTATATTCTCTCAATAATGGTGGCAGTAGCCATCCCATGGCCTATACACATGGTTTGCAAACCATATCGGCCGTTCATCCGTTCTAATTCGTGTAACAATTTTGTCATTAAAATTCCTCCTGTGGCGCCTGTCGGATGGCCTAATGCAATCGCGCCTCCATTTGGATTTACTTTCCCCATATCTGCCTGGAATTCAGTTTGCCAAGCAAGGACTACGGAGGCAAATGCCTCGTTGATTTCGATCACGTCCATATCTTCCAAGGATAGGCCCGTGCGTTCAAGAACTAATTTCGTTGCGTGGATTGGACCATCCAACATCAAAACCGGATCCGAACCGACCACAACCCGTCCGATGATTTTTGCGCGCGGAATCAAATTATAACGTCCAATCAGTTTCGGTGAAACAACAACAACTGCGGCAGCTCCATCACTGATCTGGCTGGAGTTTCCTGCGGTAATCACCCCATCCGACTTGAACGCTGGTCGTAATGCTCGCATCTTCTCCCTGTCCGGAGGGATGCGAACACCCTCGTCGGTGGTCATTACTCCACCAGCTTGCAAAGGGACGGGCATGATTTGCTGATCGAAATACCCTTTTTGGATGGCCGCCATCGCACGCCAATGACTCTGGTAAGCAAAATCATCCAGTGCTTCTCGATCTAAATTCCATTTTTGAGCCATCAATTCTGCACTTTCCCCCTGGTGGACCAGAGCATACGGAAAATCGCTGGGCCATTCCTCGGGCCAATCTGATCCTATTGGTTCATGGGACATCATCTCCGTCCCACCCGCAATCACAAGGTCCATATCTCCAGAGAGTATTGCCTGGGCAGCGAAATGAATCGCCTGCTGGCTGGACCCACACATACGGTTAATTGTCACAGCTGGTACACTGGGTGGAATTCCTGCTCGAAGTGCCGTCAAACGTCCGAGATTCGCACCCTGGTCACCTTTCTGCGTAACACATCCCCAGATCACATCATCGATGGCCTCGGGCTTGATCCTGGAGCGCCTGATAACTTCCTCGAGCAACATCGCTCCCAAATTTATCGGTGAGCAGGAGGAAAGACCTCCCCCCCTTTTACCAATGCCGACTGGTGTACGTACCGCTGAAAGGATAAATGCCTCGGACATATTTTAAATTTACCATTAACCTGAATATTTCTAACTACTAAATACATTCAAGTTGTCAAAAAAAAGACACACGGCTAAAATTGGCAAAAGATTGAATAATTAAAAAAACGTGGAGAGGATTATGCCAAGCGCCATTTACAATTTTCCCCGGGGGTTTCTTTGGGGAACTGCAACTTCTTCTCATCAGGTTGAAGGGAATAATAAGAACAATAATTTTTGGGCTTGGGAGCAAGAGCCAGGACATATTATTGACGATCAAAAATCTGGTTTAGCCTGCGATTGGTGGGGAGGCCGCTGGCGAGAAGATTTCGATCGCATCGTGGAAAGCAATCAAAATGCACACCGGTTTTCAGTCGAATGGAGCCGCATACAGCCGACGCCCGATCGTTGGGATGAAGATGCTTTAGATCACTACCGCCAGATGCTGCAACGCCTCTATGAATATAGAATTACCCCGATGGTTACATTACACCACTTCTCTGATCCACTTTGGGTAAGTGATTTAGGTGGTTGGGAAAATGAAGACATCATCGGTTTATTCGGATCTTATGTCGAAAAAACGGTCGAAGCACTTTCTGAATATTGTAATCTCTGGATCACAATCAACGAACCGAATGTTTTAGCGACGTATGCATATGTGCTGGGTTTATTTCCCCCTGGAAAGAAAAATATTTGGAACCTTGGTAAAGTATATTCCAACCTGATCAAGGCACACTCATCCGCTTACCAGACCATCCACCGGATACAACCGACTTCCCGGGTAGGGATTGCCTCAAACTTTCACAGTGCAAAACCTTCCAGGTCGTGGAACCCGTTTGATCGCAGCTTGGTAGGTTTACTGTACTCAGTCTTCAACAATGCGGTTCCTCGTTGTCTCCAAGACGGGTACTTTCGACTGCCCGGAAAAAGGACTCGCATCCCACAAGCAAAAGGCACCCAGGATTTTCTCGGTTTGAATTACTACACCCGGGAATATCTCGCCTTCAACTTACTGCATCCAGTCCAAGGGTTTCTACAGCCAAGTTTTCGACCTGGTGCAGAATTGAGCACCACAGGGTTCATTGCGAACGAACCGCTGGGTATGTTTGAAGCGTTGCAATGGGGGTTGCAGTTCAAGCTGCCAATCATCGTAACTGAAAATGGGGTCGAGGATAAAGATGACAGCGTCCGCCCAAGCTATCTGCTCCAGCACCTGCACCAGATCTGGCGGGCAGTAAATTTCAATTGGGCAGTTAAGGGATATTTTTATTGGACACTGGTCGACAATTTTGAGTGGGAACGGGGTTGGACACAAAGGTTTGGGCTCTGGGATCTGGATGTAGAAACCCAGGCGCGCCGCAGGCGTCCAAGTGTGGACTTGTACGCAACCATATGCAGGGAAAATTGTATTTCATCGGACATTGTACAGCAATTTGCCCCCCAGATATTTGAGAACTTATTCCCTGGAGGATAATCAATCTATGCACCAGAGTTTTGCAGAAATCTCTCCAAAGGTAGTCTGCCGTCCTGCTTTACTGTTAGACACACCAGGTATGCTGGCATTATGCAGTCAAATATGGGAAGGTGATGATTATATTCCAGACGCTTGGGATGAATGGCTGTTAGATTCGGATGGAGTACTAGCAATTGCTGAACTCGTAGGTAGAGTGGTTGGAATTGGAAAACTGACGAAGCTTTCTGAAAATAATTGGTGGTTGGAAGGGTTACGCGTTCACCCGGAATTCGAAGGTAAGGGGATCGCTTCACACATTCATAAGTACCTGCTTGATATTTGGGAAAAATCTGCTTCGGGAAAGATTCGCTTTGCTACTGTTAATTCTCGTGAAGCTGTTAAACACCTCGCTGAGGTTAATGGATTTCAGCGGGTCGGAGAATATTCCACTTTTAAGTCAAGAGTGATGGACAGCATGTCCGAGAATATGGATCAGTTTTCCTTGATTAAATCCAGTGAGAAACGCAAGATTATTCAATGGTTGGATTCCTCATCCAAGGATCGCTTACCATTTGGTTTAATGGACCTTGGCTGGCAATTTGCCCCTCCCAGCGAGCAATACTTTGCAGAATTCATCAATGCGAATCAGGTTTGGTGGTGGCGGAATGATAAGGGGATATTGATCTTGGTTAAGAAAGAAGAAAACCTGGAATCCTGGGGAAGAGTACGCATGCTGGCTTGTGATCGAAATGATTTGGTAGAATTAATATCCCACACACAAATACTCGCTGCTCAAATTGGATATGTAGGTATCTCTTGGTTGGCTCCTTTGATTCCAGGTATTGAACAAATCACTGCTGAAGCTGGCTTGGTCAGAGATTGGGATTTGTCATTGCTTATCTTCGAAAAATCAAGCAAAGGCTGGATTCCAGGCATTTAATAACCAGCGTTGGGGAATCTTGCATGGTATAATTTTCGCCGCCAAAATAAAATACTATTTTGAAATAGGAGAGGTCGCATAGTCTGGCCTAGTGCGCGCGCCTGGAGAGCGCGTTTACCGAAAGGTAACGAGGGTTCGAATCCCTCCCTCTCCGCTCTT
>Ga0316579_10000889_pt1 | contig 10375 bp, 9 predicted proteins | sample J5NA_2_FD_203074 | JGI IMG/M metagenome (GOLD analysis project Ga0316579, IMG submission 203074) | Rhizosphere microbial communities from salt marsh grasses in Alabama, United States - J5-7_160517rDrA | ecosystem: Host-associated > Plants > Roots > Rhizosphere | place: USA: Alabama | collected...
AAGGGTGCTTGAGTGGCGTTTCACCATGCTTCCGGAATTTTAAATGGACGTAGTTAGCGCCGACATCACCTCCAGGTCGGCCCTAATCCGTTCTCAAAGATGCAGTGACTATCATGTGTCCCATGATGGCGGTATGGGGTGAAAGGTGTGAACGATGAAAGGTAAAGACCGCCGTCTGGCGGAGTTAAAGAGATCCATTCCCGAAGTGCTGCCGGAAGAGGCGTTGGCCTTGCAGAAGCAAGGGGCCTTATTGCTGGACGTCCGCGAGGCGGATGAAGTGGCCGGCGGCAGTCCCAAAGACGCGTTGCGCATGGGGCGCGGTTTTCTGGAGCTGCGCATCGAAGAGGCCGTGCCGGAACCGGACCGTCTTTTACTGGTGATCTGCGCCGCCGGGGTGCGATCCCTGTTTGCCGCCGAGACCTTGAAACAACTCGGTTATAAGAATGTGAAGTCGGTGGCGGGTGGTTTCAATCGCTGGAAAAATAACGGACTGCCCTTCGAAATGCCCCGGGTTCTGGATGCCGATGCCCGGGAACGCTATGCGCGCCATTTGTTACTGCCCGAGGTCGCAGAGGAGGGTCAGCTGAAGCTGATGGCGAGCAGGGTGCTGCTGATTGGTGCCGGCGGTTTGGGTTCGCCGTCTGCTCTTTATTTAGCGGCGGCCGGCGTGGGTACACTGGGCTTGGTCGATCATGACGTGGTGGACCGCAGCAATCTGCAGCGGCAGATTCTCCATACCGAAGCACGCGTAGACACGCCCAAAGTCGCCTCGGCGCGCGAGGCGCTGGAATCGCTTAATCCGCGCGTCAAGATCGTGGGCTATGAGACCCGTCTCGATAGCAGCAATGTCGAGGAGATCTTCTCCAATTACGATGTCGTGGTGGACGGTTCCGACAATCTGCCCACCCGCTATTTAATCAACGATGCCTGCGTGAAATTGGGTATTCCCAATATTCATGCCGCCGTTTACCGCTTTGAGGGGCAGATCACCGTATTCTGGCCGGGCTATGAAAAACGTCGTGGCGGCTGTTATCGCTGCATGTTTCCCGAGCCGCCGCCGCCGGAATCGGCGCCTTCCTGTGCGGAGATCGGTGTGTTGGGTGTATTGCCCGGCGTGCTCGGGATATTACAAGCCGTGGAGACCATCAAGGTCTTGCTCGGTTTGGGTGATCCGCTGGTCGGCAAGATGCTTTATTATGACGCGCTGCAAGGTGCGTTCAATCAATTCAAGCTGGCCCGCAACCCCGAGTGCCGTGTGTGCGGAGATAACGCCAGCTTCAATGGCTACGACGATTACGCGCAGGTTTGCAACAGTACATCGCAGCAATAAGCTTCGGCTGCTCCCTTGGCATACTACCAGGCTGCAAAAACGCCCGAGGTGATGAAGCTTGGCCCCAGATCGCTGGGGATCAGGATCAGCGGGACGCCATGTCCCGGCCAGATGGCGAGTTCATAGCCGATCAATACTACGTAGAAGCAGAATACCGAATAAAGCAGGTAGCGGACCCGGATTCGGTTGAGTAGGGTGAAATGATGGTGGCTCACCAGAATAACCAGGCAGATCGCCGTTAATCCCAGTTTTACCCCAATAAATAACGTCGTACTTTTGTGGATGAGAGTGTCCATAAATCCGTTGACTTCCACGGCGCCGTCCCAAAGTAACTGCAGGGTGTTATGTGCATCCGCATAACAGAGAAACAGAGTCGCCAAAGTGATGTAAAGCAGGTGGGAGTGATGCCAATCCAGATTGAGTGCTGGGTTGCTGGTATCGCTGTCGCGCCGGTGTTGCCGTCTTCTGCCGCGGAGGCCATGGATGTTAAGCCACGGGTGGGATTGGGTCTGGCGACGGTCAACGTTATATCGCTGTAGCATTCTGAGGCCTCCGAGTGTGTACAGCTTAGCTTCAGCAATACTCATGCCCAATCCATTATATTTATTAATAATCAATTTGTTATAAATTAATGCGGGGTGCCTTGACAGCTGTTTGTAAAGGCTTCCGACAGCCGTCGGCGTAAGCGGAGTGTAATCCCATTGCTGGGAATGCTCACTTCAATTCAAGGAGTTTCGGCCGATAAACAAGATATTAGAGCTAATGGCGGCGAGGTCAGTCACCCATTCCTTCCGGAGTGAAGGTGGTTTACCAATCAGAGGGCCTGTAGATGGCGATAGCAGAGAGAGTCAAATCCTATCTGGATAAGAGGCGCATCCTTTACGATGTGCATGAGTACGTTTCTTTCATGTCCCTGCTGCAGGCGGCGGAGTTAGGCGGAATTTCACCCGAGTCCATAGCCAAGGGCGTTGTGCTCAAGGATGAGCTCGGTTTGCTCTTGGTGATATTGCCCGCCACTCATGCAGTAGAGGCGGATGCCTTGAGTAAGATATTGCATCGCAAGGTGGAGTTGGCCGATGAAGACCAAATCAAGGCAGCATTCCCGGATTGTCTGCCGCGTTTTGTAGCGCCCATAGGCGAAGCCTACGGTGTCAGGACGATTGTCGATGATTCTCTGGTCGGGGCGGCAACCCTATACTTTTCCGCGGGTGATGCGTCCTGCCTGATAGAGATCAGCGGAAAAGACTTTTTTGGCATCCTGGGTAATGTCAGGTTGGCGAGAGATTTCGCGAATCCGGTGATGAGCGACAAAGCCGCTGATAAGCCCGATGCCATGACGGATAGCGACAAGACTGCTCCCGACGTCCTGAGCGAAATCAAACGGCGTGTTCAGCAGGTCAAAGATTTGCCGGCGCTACCGCAGATGGCTCAGAAGATCATAGAACTGCGCATGGATCCCAATGCCAATGTGGAAATGCTCGCTAAGGTGGTGGAGCTGGATCCTAGTTTGGCTGCCCAGGTGATTCGCTATGCGCGTTCGCCTTTTTTTTCCTACCAGGGGAAGATCGATTCCATACAAACCGCCATCTCGCGGGTGCTGGGCTTCGAAATGGTGATGAATCTGGCGCTGGGGATCGCCACCGCCCGGCCGTTTAAGATTCCGGCTATCGGCCCCTTGGGATTGAATGCCTTCTGGCGTCATGCCACGTATAGCGCCACCTTAGTTCAGGCACTCAGTCGAGAACTGCCTCCGTCTTCACGTCCTCCGGCGGGACTCAGCTACCTAGCCGGCCTGTTGCAGAACTTCGGGCACCTGTTGCTGGGTCATTTATTCAAGCGTGAGTATTGCATATTGAGTAATTTGGCCAGCGATAATCCCGACGTCCCTCTCATCGAGCATGAGCGTGCCGCCTTTGGTATCGAACACGGAGAGCTGGGGGCCTGGTTGCTGGAACAATGGAATATGCCGGAAGAGATCATCGTCGCCGTACGTGAGCATCATCGCGAGGATTATGACGGTCCCCACGCGGTGTATTCGCGCCTGGTCTTGATCGCCGATCGTATGCTGAGTGGTCTGGACATGGGTGACGCCACCACCAATGAGCTACCTGCCCCCCTCCTAGATGCCTTGGGGCTTAAAGAGATTCAAACCGTGATGGTGATGGGGCGGATCCTGGAGGGGATGACGGATTTAAATGCCATGGCGCGGGCCTTGTCCGCCGCATAAACCCTAATCTTTTCAAAAGATTTAAATTTTCATATTCGGGTCAGGATAGTTCATTTTCAGGTCATCATGCCCGCCGCTGCCGATAATTTCTATATAATTTATAAATAGATACATCTCCTACGCCTTGTCCGCCTCCATGCTGCCAATTTAGGCATATTACGTGCTCGCATACTGCCGGCGCAGGTAATAATTTTATTTATATCAACATGCTAGGAAGTGAGCAACGGGGGGCGCCAAGTTGCCGTCGCTCGCATCAGCTAATTTGCTAGAATGCCCGTAAGCCTAAAAAACGAAAGCAATGGGCATGAAGCAGACTACCGGATCAGATTTCGATTTCGAGGAATGGGCCTTATTGGCAAAGACCGATCCTGAGGCCTTCGAAGCCAAGCGTGAAGAAGCCATCGCTCAGCTGATCGAGAGGGCTACACCCCAGATGCAAACCCGCTTGCGTGGTTTGCAGTGGCGTATCGATATGGACCGGCGCCGTTCTAGTACTCCGCTGTCGTCATGCATGAATATATTTAATCAAATGTGGACGTCGGTATATGGCGAAAGGGGCTTTTTGGATGCCTTAAACGGCTTCGACTGCGGCCCGCTACCCGATCGTTCTCCCGCGGATGTGCTCAATCTCGAGCGGGGCCATGCCAAGCACAAGGATAGTCACACTAATCCTTAAGATATGCATTCCTGAGTTATTATCCAGCTTATTAAACTTGTTCATTCGTTGTTTGCCACCGAAGCTTGACAGGGCTTGTCCCCGCAAGATTGTCTCAGGGCCTGTCTGCAGGTCTTAGAATCAGCCAAAGGATTGGTCACGGTTAATGCACGAATTACTACAAAATCCCGCGATTCAAGCCGGTATCCTCCCTTTTGGTGTTGCGCTGCTACTGGGGCTGATACTCAATCGTCTTGGCTGGTATTGGGCGGGTTTGGCCTTGCTGGGGGGATTTATCGCTACGGTATACGTGGTGGTCGGTTTTCAATTTCAGCCCTGGACCAGTACCCGCAAGCTTATTGCCCTGGGAGCGGCTGCGGGCGGCGTGGGCTTGTTGCTGGATATCTATCCATGGAGCAGGCGATGGTTACCGGTGGTGCTGTTCATTGCGGCAGGGGCGGCGGCGGTGTGGTTGAGCTGGCCGATAGTGAAACGCCGTGAAGGCTTGGAATTATGGTCGCTGGGTGCCGGCAGCGTCTTATTCAGCGGCTGGTGCGCCGCGTCTATGGAATCGCTGCGCGCCAAGCCCGGACAGGCCAGCAGCGCCGCGGTGGCCCTGGGATTCGGCTGCGGCGGGGTGGTGTTGTTAGGCGCCTCCGCCTTATTGGGCGAACTGGGCATCGCCATCGGTGCGGCGGCGGGGGCCTTGTGGCTACTGGTCGCCGCAAGCCGCAAGACCCAACTGGGGTCACTGGCCATGCTGCCGGCCGGATTGTTGTGCGGTTTGATCGGCGTTGCCGGTCATGTCTACGCCAAGGCACCGTGGTATAGTTTGGCCATGCTGGCCTTGGTCCCCGTGTGTGTCCGCGTACCAGCGCCGTCGCAATGGCCCCGTTGGATACAGATGTTCACCCCGATCATCCTCGCAAGCGCGCCGGCCGCCATTGCGGTATGGCTGGTATGGCGGGTTGCGGGCGGTGTATCGCTTTAAAATCGTCAATCGTTAAATTAACAGGAGGTTAAAATGCGAAAGATCATCAGTGCCCTTGTGTTTTCCGTGTTACCCCTGTCCGCAATGGCGGCGGATTCCTTTACCATCGATCCGCTGCATACCTTTCCCAATTTCACTATCAGTCACCTTGGTTTTTCCACCATGCACGGCCGCTTCGGAAAAACCTCGGGAAAACTGACGGTGGACGAGGCCAAACATAGCGGTTCGGTGGACGTGGTGATCGATGCCGCGTCGGTGGATACCGGTTACATCAAGCGCGACGATCACCTGCGCTCGCCGGATTTCCTGAACGCGGCGGAGTTTCCCGAGATCACCTACAAATCCTCGAAGGTAACCATCAAGGGCGAGCCCTCTAAAGGCGACGCGACGGCGGTGGTGGACGGCAAGCTGACTATCTCCGGCGTCACCAAGCCGGTTACCCTGCATGTGAAGCGCATGCATTGCGGTATCAATCCCATGGATCCCAAGAAAGAGCAGTATCGTTGCGGCTTCGATGCCGAGGCCAAGATCAAGCGGTCCGATTTCGGCGTGAAATTCGCCTTGCCGGCGATAGGTGACGAGATGAATCTCGATCTCGAGGTGGAAGCGGTTCGCGATTGAGTGCTTACACTAGGAGGGGTAAGAGGCGTTAGAGTACCTGCCTTACCCCTCCTTTTCATTGTTCACGGCATTACTCAGCAGCGCGTAATCGGCCAGGCTCAGGGTCTCGGGCCTGCGCATCGGATCGATGGCGAGCGAGGCGATCTCTTCCGCGGTCAATAATCCCTTGAGTGCGTTGCGCAGGGTCTTGCGCCGTTGCGAAAAGGCCTGGTTCACCAAGCTGGCGAAGCATTTTTCATCCATGACCTGAACCGGGGCCTGGCGATGCGGGGTGAGCCTGACTACCGCGGATTCCACCTTGGGCGCGGGCTTGAACGCGCCGGGACCCACGTTAAACAACACATCCACCGTGCAACGCCATTGCACCATGATGCTGAGCCTGCCGTAGTCATCCGTGTTCGGCGCCGCGGCCATGCGTTCCGCCACCTCTTTTTGCAGCATGAAGTGCATGTCGCGAATCACATGCAGCTGCTTGAGGAGATGGAAGATCAGCGGCGTGGAGATGTTATAGGGGAGGTTGCCGATCACGCGCAGTGCATGTTCCGCGGCGAGGCCGGTGAAGTCGAATTTCAGGACGTCCAGATTGTGAATATGCAGCTCGCCGTAACCCGCGCAGGATTCCTGGAGCAGGGGAATCACGTCTCTGTCGATTTCCACCACATCCAGCCGGCCCGCGGCCGCCAGCAAGGGGCGGGTGAGGGCGCCCAGGCCCGGACCGATTTCCACCAGCCGTTCGTCGATCTGGGGATCGATGGCGTGGACGATGCGTTCGATGACGGCGGGGTCGTGCAGGAAATTTTGTCCGAAGCGCTTGCGCGGGCGGTGACCGGTATTCTGCATCTCAGGCGGCCCCGCGGCGGCAGATCTCGGCGGCGAGGTTCAGCGCCGCCTCCAGGCTCCTGCAGTCGGCTTGGCCGCTGCCGGCGAGTTCCAGGGCGGTACCGTGATCTACTGAGGTGCGCAGGATGGGCAGGCCCAGGGTGATATTGACCGCATTGCCGAAGCCCTTATATTTCAGCACCGGCAGGCCTTGGTCATGATACATGGCGAGTACCGCGTCGGCCTGATCGAGATATTTGGGGATGAACAGGGTGTCGGCAGGTAATGGCCCGGTGAGTGACAGGCCTTCGCTGCGCAAGCGCTGCAGCAGCGGTTCGATGATTTCCTGTTCTTCCCGGCCGAGATGCCCGCCTTCTCCCGCATGGGGATTGAGGCCGCACACCAGGATGCGCGGCTGGGCGATGCCGAAGCGCACACCCAGATCATGATGGAGGATACGGATCACGCCTTCCAAGTGCGGTGCGGTGATGGCGGCGCTGACCTCCTTAAGGGGCAGGTGAGTGGTGACGAGCGCTACCCGCAGGCCTTCCGTGAGCAGCATCATGACGACTTGCGGTGTATTGGTGAGCTCGGCGAGAAATTCTGTGTGTCCGGAAAAGGGCATACCTGCGTCATTGATGACCGCTTTATTGACGGGGCCGGTGACCAAGGCGGAGCACACTCGGTCCTCACAGGCGCGCACGGCGATGCGCAGGCTGTCGAGGACGTAGGGGGCATTGGCGGAATCGAGTTGGCCGCAGATTACCGGCTTGCGCACTTCGAGAGGCATGATCTTTAGGGCGCCGCTGCGCTGTGGGCCGGGGTCTTGAGCCGCCTGCAGGGGTTCAAGGTGCAGCGGCAGGCCCAATCGGGCGGCACGTGCCTCCAACACTGCCGGGTCGGCGATCACCACCAATTCCGCGGCATGGGGCTGCTGGGCGAGTGCGATACACAGGTCAGGACCGATGCCGGCAGGTTCGCCGGGGGTGATGACGATGCGCGGCGTGTTTGCCAGAGCGGTGCTGTTGTCTAAGGCGGCCATAGCTGTGCTCAGCGTGACAGTGCGTAACGCAGTCCCACAAGCTTAGACCCTGTCATGGCTTGTCGAGGCGATTTTCAATATAGGCATCATCTCGCAGACGGGCCAGCCATGACTGCAATTCTTCTTCGGTCTTGCGCTTATGGATGGCCTCTCTTGCCTGGCTGCGGATGAAGGCATCGGTATCGTCATGGCGTCGCCTATCCAGGACCTGGACGATATGCCAGCCGAAGCCGGTCTTGAAGGGTTTGCTGATTTCTCCCGTAGCCAGTTTATCCATCTGCGCCTGGAAGGCGGGCACCATTTCCCCGGGATTAACCCAGCCGAGATCGCCACCGTTGTTGGCGGTAGCGGCGTCGTTGGAGTATTGGCGCGCCAGCGCCGCGAAGTCGGCGCCGCCTTGGATGCGTTGCCGGATGTCCTTCAAGCGCGCCTGAGCGGCATCATCGTTGGTCAGTTCATCGGTACGGATCAGGATATGGCGGGCATGGGTCTGGGTGACGATGTGGCGCTGCTCGTTGCGCTGTTCCAAGAGCTTGATGATATGGAATCCGCTGGGGCTGCGGATGAGGTCGCTGACATCGCCGGTCTTCATGTGAGTCACCGTGTCCACGAACAGGGTGGGTAATTCCCCCGCCTTGCGCCAGCCGAGGTCGCCCCCCTGGAGGGCTTGTTGACCGTCTGACACAGCAATCGCCGTTTCCTGGAAGTTGGCACCCGCGCGCAATTTCTTCAATATATCTTCCGCCCGCTGGCGTGCGGCCTGAATCCGTTCGGAGGAGGAGGCGTCCGGGACGGCGATGAGAATATGGGCAAGATGATATTCGGCGCCGGTGTTGCCTTGGGCGCGCTGGGTGGCCAGGAAGTTATCTATCTCCTGTTCCGTGACCATGATGCGGTCGGTGACCTGGCGTTGCTGGACACGGCTGATGAGGATTTCCCGACGGATATCTTCGCGAAAGGTGGCGAAATCGTAGCCTTCCTTTTCCAGCACGCTGCGAAATTCCGTCAGGGATAACTTGTTGTCCGCGGCAATGCGTTCGATGGTGCGGTTGAGGGTCTCGTCATCCACGCGGATACCGTTTCGATCTGCCAATTGCAGTTGCAGGCTAGCGAGGATCATCCTATCCAATACCTGCTTTTTCAGCACCGCATCGGGAGGTATGGGCGAGGATTGGTTTTTGAGCTGCTCCTTGATGGAGTGCAAACGGGTGTCCAGTTCCGTGCTGGTAATGACATCGTCGTTGACCACGGCGACGATTTTGTCCACGGGCTCCAGTGGGGCCGATGCGGTATCGGCGTCGGCCATGCTATAGAGCAGCGTGCTGCACAAGCAACAAATACATAGGGAAAGGATACGAAACATAAGTGGTGGTACTTCCTCATCAGGCAGTGATTGAGACTGGCGGTGTCGATTCGAGTTCCGCGCGGCAGTCCACCTTTTGGCGGCGGTCCTTTAATACGCAGAGTGGTAGCCTAGGATATCATGTTCCACCACGTCCTTTACGGACTGACCGATACTCGCCAACCCTTTCAATTCCAGCTGCAGATAGAGCGAGCGCGTACTATCCCCTGAGATATCGCTGACATAGCGGCGAGTGGTGGCGCGGACTATCCAGCAGCAACTTTCGTATTGGATGCCTGCCAGGGTCTCCAGGGGGCGGTGGTCGCGTTGCGAGTAGTTCCAGCGCCCCAGCAGTTGCCAGCGCGGATTGAGCAACCACAAGAACGAGAGATCGGTCTGGGTCAGTTGGTTCCGACGAAAGCGGTAGCCGGCATTTATGATCCGCCGTTCAGCCAGGTGATATTGAAACTGGAAGTTCCCTAGATCGGTCTTGTGGCTCTCGGGATTCCATTGTACAGCGAGATTCGACGACCAGCGCCGGCTGAAATGCGTGCTCGCCTCGGCCACGTAATCCGAGGTCTGTTGGGTCTGGGGTGGGCCTCCCAGGGTGACCTGGCGATCGGCCAGATAAATAATCTGGCCCAGGGAGCCGCTTAGCCATTCCCGGCCGCTGTCTTCGTCTATGAGGCGGCTGGTGACGGCCACGCTGAGTTGATTGGCGTCGCCGATGCGGTCGGCGCCGCTGAAGCGGTTGTCCCGGAAGAGTTGGGAAAAACTGAAGTCGAAGGCGCTGGTGTCAAAGAGGGGCAGACTGCTCTGGTCGCGGTAGGGCACCCGTAAATAATAGAGACGCGGCTCCAGGGTATGCAGCAAGGTATGCTGGGCGAAGTGCGTTTCCCGTTCCAGATACAGACCGGTGTCGATGCTGTACATGGGCAGGGTGCGTGAAGGTTCGTTGGCCAGTCCCGCCGCCTGGCCGTTGAGCTGATATTGTGTGTGGTTCACGCTGATCTTGGGGGTGAAAAAATAGCCCTGGGTTTCCAGAGGCCAGGCCAGCGTCGGGGTGAGGTTAAGCCGCGAGCCGGTGACGCTCGCAGTCCGTTCGAAGCGCACATACTCGCCGTCGAGGCGATAGGTGGTTCCGAAAGGGTGGGAAGGCGTAGCTGTCGCAAACACCAGCTGCGGCAGGCGCTGATAGGGGCGGGAGGCCGGCTGCAGGGTGGGGTCCAGGTTTTGGTAACCCTGCACGCGTGCCAGAAAGCTGGAGTAGTCGCCGCTATAATTGAGATCCATGCGTCGTTCGACCTGGGTAGTGCTGGCAGTGGCGAGGCTGTTACCCAGATCCGAC
>Ga0316579_10000890_pt1 | contig 10371 bp, 9 predicted proteins | sample J5NA_2_FD_203074 | JGI IMG/M metagenome (GOLD analysis project Ga0316579, IMG submission 203074) | Rhizosphere microbial communities from salt marsh grasses in Alabama, United States - J5-7_160517rDrA | ecosystem: Host-associated > Plants > Roots > Rhizosphere | place: USA: Alabama | collected...
CGAGGGGGCAGGTGTCTGTCAGGACTTCGCACACGTGACGATCGGCGCGCTGCGCACGGTGGGGATTCCCGCGCGCTACGTCTCCGGCTACCTCGTCCCCAAGCGTGACATCCAGGTCGGGGAGTCGGCCTCGGGGGAGAGCCACGCCTGGGTCGAGTTCTGGGACGACGGCTGGGTGCCGGTCGACCCGACCAACGCGGTCGACGTCGGCCTCGACCACGTCGTCGTCGCCCGGGGCCGCGACTACGACGACGTGCCGCCGTTCAAGGGCATCTACTCCGGGCACGCCCAGGCCACGCTCGACGTCACCGTGACCGTCACCCGGCTCGCGTGATTCCCGGCCGGCGTCGGCCGGCACGTACCCTTGACGGGCCATGACGACCCCGAAGACCTACGACGTGCGCACCCACGGGTGCCAGATGAACGTGCACGACTCCGAGCGCCTCGCCGGTCTGCTCGAGACCGCCGGCTACGTCGACCTCGCGAGCATCCCCGCCTGGCAGCGACCCGAGGTGGCCGACGTCGTCGTCTTCAACACCTGCGCGGTCCGGGAGAACGCCGACAACAAGCTGTACGGCAACCTGGGCCAGCTGCGTCCGGCCAAGCAGCGCAACCCGGACCTCCAGATCGCCGTCGGCGGCTGCATGGCCCAGAAGGACCGCGACACCATCGTCCAGCGGGCGCCGTGGGTCGACGTGGTCTTCGGCACGCACAACATCGGCAGCCTCCCCGCCCTGCTCGACCGGGCCCGCCACAACCAGCGGGCCGAGGTCGAGATCCTCGAGTCGCTCGAGACGTTCCCCTCGACCCTGCCGACCCGCCGCGACTCCGCGTTCTCCGGCTGGGTGTCGATCTCGGTCGGCTGCAACAACACGTGCACCTTCTGCATCGTCCCGAGCCTGCGCGGGAAGGAGCAGGACCGGCGCCCGGGCGACGTCCTCGCCGAGGTGGAGGCGCTCGTCGCCCAGGGCGTGGTCGAGGTGACCCTGCTCGGCCAGAACGTCAACACCTACGGGGTCGAGTTCGGCGACCGCCTCGCGTTCGGCAGGCTCCTGCGGGCCTGCGGCGAGGTCGAGGGTCTGGAGCGCGTCCGGTTCACCAGCCCGCACCCCGCGGCCTTCACCGACGACGTCATCGCGGCGATGGCCGAGACGCCCAACGTCATGCCGAGCCTGCACATGCCGCTGCAGTCGGGCTCGGACCGGGTGCTCAGGGCGATGCGCCGCAGCTACCGCAGCGAGCGCTTCCTCGGCATCCTCGACTCGGTCCGCGCGGCCATCCCGGACGCCGCCATCACCACCGACGTCATCGTCGGCTTCCCCGGCGAGACCGACGAGGACTTCGAGGAGACGTTGCGGGTCGTCGAGGCGGCGCGCTTCTCGAGCGCCTTCACGTTCCAGTACTCGGTGCGTCCCGGGACCCCCGCGGCCACGATGGACGGACAGGTGCCCAAGGAGGTCGTCCAGGAGCGCTTCGACCGCCTCATCGCCCTCCAGGAGGAGGTCTCGTGGGCGGGCAACCGCGAGATCGAGGAGCGTGAGGTGGAGGTGCTCGTGGCTCCCGGCGAGGGCCGCAAGGACGGCGCGACCGCTCGGGTCTCGGGACGGGCCCGCGACAACCGGCTCGTCCACGTCGCGGTGCCGGAGGGGGCCGAGCGTCCGCGCCCGGGCGACGTCGTCTCCGCCACGGTCACCTACGGGGCGCCGCACCACCTCGTCGCGGACTCCGGCGTGCGAGGGGGGCGCTACGCCGTCCGCCGCACCCGTGGCGGCGACGCGTGGGCCGCCCTGCAGGACGCTCCGGTGCCCGGGAAGCCCGCGGTGTCGCTGGGGATGCCGGGCGTCGGAACGCCGGCGCCGGTCAGCGTCCCCGCCTGCTCGGGCTGAGGGCCGGGCGTCAGCCCAGGAGGAACACTGCGGCACCGACCGCGGCGGCGAGCGCGACGGCGATGCCCGCGCCGACGAACGGCAGCATCCGGCGACGTCGTTCGACCGCCACCTGCTGCTCGACCTGGTTGTCCTCGACGGCGTCCCAGAGTGGCGTCGGGTCGAAAGGCTCGATGTCGAGCTTCGGGAGGCCGGACTTCCAGTGCGACACGGTGGCTCGTGCCCTTCCTCTGCGGCGAGACCAGGACCCGTCCTCCGCGACGGGACCCGGAGCCCAGACTACGGACTGCAGGGGACCCGCCGCCGGCAAACGGGGGCGGCGGCCGCAGACGTGGCCGAACGCCGTGCGAGGACCGGCCGAACGGACGAGTCCGGCCGCTCTGCCACAATCGGGATCATGACCGTCCGGCCCGTCGTCATCACCGGAGACCCGGTGCTCCACACCCGTGCCCGCCCCGTCGAGGTCATCGACGACGAGATCCGCGACCTCGTGGCGGACATGTTCGAGACGATGGACGCCGCCCGCGGCGTCGGGCTCGCCGCGCCGCAGATCGGGGTGGGGCTGCGGATCTTCACGTGGGCGATGCGCAACGACGACGGCATCCCCCCGCGCGGTGTCGTCATCAACCCCTACGTCGTCGCGAGCAAGCCCCCGGCCGGCGACCCCGACCCGCACGAGGAGTCCGAGGGCTGCCTGTCGGTGCCGGGGGAGTCCTACCCGCTGCGGCGTGGGGAGACCGCCACCCTCACCGGGCAGGACCTCGACGGCAGCGAGATCCGGTACGAGGGCACCGGGTGGTTCGCCCGGATGCTCCAGCACGAGTACGACCACCTCAACGGCTTCCTCTACGTCGACCGGCTGTCCGGCAAGTGGGCCCGCCGGGCCCGCAAGGCGGTGCGGTCCAACGGATGGGGCGAGCCGGGCCTGACGTGGATGCCCGGGGTCGACCGCGACCCGTTCGGCCACGACGAGGCCGGCGCCGAGGCCGAGGACCCGGTCCCCTGAGCGCTGCCGTCCCGGACCTCGTCGTCGCCGTCGTCGGGCCGACGGCGACCGGCAAGTCCGACCTCGGGGTGGCGCTCGCGCGACGCCTCGGCGGCGAGGTCGTCTCCGCCGACGCCTCCCAGCTCTACCGGGGAATGGACGTCGGCACGGCCAAGCTCACCCCGCGGGAGCGCCAGGGCGTGCCGCACCACCAGCTCGACGTCCTCGACGTCACCGACGAGGCCTCGGTCGCGGCCTACCAGCGCCACGCGCGCGCAGACGTCGGGGCCGTCGCGTCCCGCGGGGCCGTTCCGGTCGTCGTCGGCGGCTCCGGACTCTACGTGCGCGCCGTCCTCGATCGGCTCGAGATCCCCCCGACCGACCCCGGTGTCCGGCAGCGGCTCGAGCAGCGCGCGGCCCGCGAGGGCACCGCGGCCCTCCTCGAGGACCTCCGACGGGTCGACCCGCGGGCCGCCGCGTCCATCGAGCCGAACAACACCCGCCGCCTCGTCCGCGCGCTCGAGGTCGTCGAGCTCACCGGCCGCCCCTTCAGCGCGACGATGCCCCGGCGCGAGTACCTCCGCCCGTCCCTCGCCATCGGCCTGCGTGCCGACCGCGAGGACCTGGACCGCCGCATCGAGCAGCGCGCCGCCCGGATGTTCGACACCGGCCTGGTCGACGAGACGCGCACCCTGGTGACGCAAGGCCTGCGCGACGGACGGACCGCGAGCCGTGCCGTGGGCTACGCCCAGGCGCTCGCCGTGCTCGACGGCACGATGACGACCGCCGACGCCGTGGCCGACACGGCGCTGCGCACCCGCCGGCTCGTGCGCCGCCAGGAGTCCTGGTTCGGCGCGGACCCGCGGGTGCAGTGGCTCGACGCGCTCGCGCCGGACCTCCTCGACCGCGCCCTCGGGCTCGTCGAGGCCGCCTCTGCCGTCATCGCACGCCGCGGATGGGACGATGCTGCCCATGGCTGACCGGCTGGCGTTCACCAAGGGCCACGGGACCGAGAACGACTTCGTCCTCGTGCCCGACCTCGACGGCGCGGTGGGGCTGAGCGCCGCCCGCGCCGCCGCCCTCGCCGATCGCCGTGCCGGCATCGGCGGGGACGGCGTGATCCGGGTCGTGCCGACGGAGTGTGCCGATGACCCCGTCGTCCGCGAGCAGGCCGGTGCGGCGCGCTGGTTCATGGACTACCGCAACGCCGACGGCAGCCTGTCGGAGATGTGCGGCAACGGCACCCGGGTCTTCGCCAGCTTCCTGCGACGCGAGGGACTCGAGACCGGCGACGAGTTCGTCATCGCCACCCGGGCGGGGGCGAAGCGGGTGCGCGCCGACGGTGACGGCTGGGCGGTCGACCTCGGCCCGTGGCGGCTCGGCGACCCCGCCACGGCCGCGCAGGACGGCTTCGACGCGCTCGTCCACCTCGACGACGGAGACCCGTACTCCGCGCTGTCCGTCGAGCTCGGCAACCCGCACACCGTCGTGGCACTGCCCGAGGCGGTGGACCTGGACGCCCTCGACCTCACCCGGGCCCCGCTCGTGAAGCCCCGGCCCCCGAACGGCACCAACGTCGAGGTCATCCGCCCGGTCGCGCCGGGGCACCTCGTGATGCGGGTGCACGAGCGCGGGGTCGGCGAGACCCGCTCCTGCGGCAGCGGGGCGTGTGCCGCCGCGGTGGCGACGAGCTACTGGGCCGGCGCGGTCGACGAGCACCCCACGTGGGTCGTCGACGTCCCCGGTGGCCGTCTCACGGTCCGGCTGCGCCCGGAGCACGGGGTGGAGCTCGCGGGTCCCGCGGTGCTCGTGGCCGACGGCACCGTCGACCTCAGGCTGCTGCCGGCCTGACCTCGAGCACGCGGGAGCCCTTGCTCGAGGCCAGGCGCGTGCACGGCATCCCCAGCTCGGATCCCACCCAGCGCTGGAGCGAGTCCGACCCGAGGTTCTTCTGGACGACGAGGTACGCGACTCCACCCGGTGCCAGCCGGGGCAGCCAGGTACGGAGGAGGTGGTGGAGCACCGCCTTGCCGACCCGGACGGGCGGGTTCGACCAGACGAGGTCGAAGCGCGCGTCGTCGGGGATCCCCTCGGCGGTCACCGGCCGGACCCGGTCCAGTCCGAGCGCGGCCGCGTTGCGGCGGCAGAGGTCCAGCGCACGCGCGTTGACGTCGAGGGCGTACACGGTGGCGGCCGGTGCGAGCAGGCCAAGGCTCAGGGCGAGTGGGCCCCACCCGCAGCCGAGGTCGAGGAAGGTCCCGTCGCGTGGCGGGTCCGGCACCGCGTCGAGCAGCACGGCCGTGCCCTTGTCGACGCCACCGGCGGAGAAGACCCCTCGAGCGACCTCGACCTCGACCTCACGGCCGGCGAGGCGCACCCGCAGTGGCCGGCGCTCGGCGTCGCTCGCGGGCTCGGCGGTGAAGTAGTGGTCGTGCGTGTCCATCGGCACCGAAGGCTAGCGCCGAGGAAGAAACCGCTCGCGGCCGGGCGTTCCACGGTGGGACCCTAGGGAGAACATGACTGGACGACACACCCTCTCCGGACGAGCCGAGGCGCTCGCCGACCACACCACCGTCGACGACTCGGGCTTTGTGCTGGACGACGACCTGCTGACCCACGACGGCGGGCAGTACGACCGCGAGGAGCGCGCCGCGCTGAGGCGCGTCTCCGGGCTGTCCACCGAGCTGGAGGACATCACCGAGGTCGAGTACCGGCAGCTCCGGCTGGAGCGCGTCGTCCTCGCCGCCGTGTGGTCCGAGGGGACGCTCGAGGACGCCGAGAACTCGCTCCGCGAGCTGTCCGCACTGGCGGAGACCGCCGGCTCGGAGGTGCTCGCCGGGGTCATCCAGCGCCGCCCGCACCCGGACCCGGCCACGTACCTCGGCAAGGGCAAGGCGCAGCAGTTGCGCGACGTCGTCGTCGAGGAGGGCGCCGACACCGTGATCGCCGACACCGAGCTCGCGCCGAGCCAGCGGCGCGCCCTCGAGGACGTCGTCAAGGTCAAGGTCATCGACCGCACCGCGCTGATCCTCGACATCTTCGCCCAGCACGCGAAGTCCAAGGAGGGCAAGGCGCAGGTCGAGCTGGCCCAGCTGCAGTACCTGCTCCCGCGCCTGCGCGGTTGGGGTGAGTCCATGTCGCGGCAGGCCGGGGGCCAGGCCGCCGGTGGCCAGGGCATGGGGTCGCGCGGTCCGGGCGAGACGAAGATCGAGCTGGACCGCCGGCGGATCAACTCCCGCATCGCCCGCTTGCGGCGCGAGATCAAGGACATGAAGACCGTCCGCGACACCAAGCGGCACGGGCGGAGGGCGAACACGGTGCCCAGCGTCGCCATCGCCGGGTACACCAATGCCGGCAAGTCCTCCCTGCTCAACCGCCTGACCGGTGCGGGGGCGCTCGTGGAGAACCAGCTGTTCGCGACGCTCGACCCGACGGTGCGGCGCGCCGAGACGCCGGACGGACGGCTGTACACGCTCGCCGACACGGTCGGGTTCGTCCGCCAGCTGCCGCACGAGCTGGTGGAGGCGTTCCGCTCGACCCTCGAGGAGGTTGCCGACGCCGACCTGCTGCTGCACGTCGTCGACGGCTCGCACCCGGACCCCGAGGGGCAGATCTCCGCGGTGCGCGCCGTGCTCGCCGACGTCGAGGCCACCGACGTCAAGGAGGTCATCGTCGTCAACAAGGCCGACGTCGCCGACCCGGAGGTCCTCGACCGGCTGCTCCGGGCCGAGAAGCACTCGATCGTGGTGTCGGCGCGCACCGGTCTCGGGATGGACGCGCTGCGCGCCCTGATCGCGGAGGAGTTGCCCCAGCCGGACGTCCGCGTCGACGTCCTCGTCCCCTACGACCGCGGCGACCTGGTCTCGAGGGTGCACGAGAGCGGCGAGGTGCTGGGCAGCGAACACGTTGCTGCCGGGACGCGGTTGACGGCGAAGGTGGACGCCCACCTCGCCGGGGACCTCGAGCCCTTCGCGGTCTGAGCCACGGCCCGGGCACCGTGCTCGGCCTTCCCCCGGGGCCGTCGGGTCGCTAGCGTGGTCCGTCGGTCGGGCAGGCATACGGGCGGGAGCGCGCACGTGAGGACTCGCAAGCGGTCACTACGCACCGGGGTGCCGGCGCTCGTCGTCGGCGGCGTCCTGGCGCTCGCCGGCTGCGGTGACGTGGAGCAGCAGGACATCACGAACCTCCTCGACAAGGCCGGCAAGGCGCGCGAGCAGTTCGACGAGGAGTACGGCGAGGACCTCGACGAGCTCTTCGACGAGCTCCAGCAGGCCGCGGAGGACCAGGCTGCCGTGGAGGAGTCCCGTCGGTGGGGCACCCGGCCCGAGCCCCCTCCGTACACGCCGAGCACCGAGGACACCGTCGTGACCGACCAGGGGGCGGTCGACCGGTCGGTCTACCCCAAGGAGGCGTACGACGACATCGTCGCGCACTACGCGGACGAGATGGGGATCGACGTCGAGGGACAGGGCGGGGCCGGCGAGCAGGGCACGACCCTCGACGACGACGAAGGGACCCACGTGGTGGTCGACAACACCGGGCCCGACTCCGTCGAGGTCACCGTCTTCTACCCGAGACCCTGACCCCGCGGTCCCCGACGGCGGCACCGAGTCAGCTGAGTCCGACGATCCGTCCGTCGTCGTCGACGTCGATCCGCTCGCTGGCGGGGACCTTGGGGAGCCCGGGCATCGTCATGATGTCGCCGGTCACCATGACGACGAACCCGGCCCCGGCCGCGAGGCGGACCTCGCGGACGGTGACCGTGTGGCCCTCGGGGGCGCCGCGCACGGTCGGGTCGGTGGTGAACGAGCTCTGCGTCTTCGCCATGCACACCGGGAGGTGGCTGTACCCCTCGGCCTCGATGGCCGCGAGGCGTCTGGCCGCCTTGCGCTCGAAGGAGACGCCGGCGGCGCCGTAGACCCGCGTCGCCACGGCCTCCGCCTTCTCGGCGAGGGAGAGCTCGTCCGGGTAGACGAGCTGCATCTCCCCGGTCTCGGCCTCGATCGCCGCGAGCACGCCGCGGGCGAGGTCGGTGGCCCCGGCGCCGCCGTCGCCGTAGTGGGTCGCCTCGTACGCGTGGAACCCCTCGGCCTCGACCAGCCGGACCACCTCGGCGACCTCGGCGTCGGTGTCGGTGGGGAAGCGGTTGAGCGCGACGACCGGGGGCAGCCCGTAGACGTCGCGGACGTTGTGGAGGTGGCGGCGCAGGTTGGCCATGCCGCGGCCCACGGCCTCGAGGTCCTCGCGCGTGAGGTCGGGCACCGCCACGCCGCCGTGGTACTTCAGGGCCCGAACCGTCGCGACGAGGACGACGGCGGACGGTCGCAGCCCGGACATCCGGCACTTGATGTCGATGAACTTCTCCGCCCCGAGGTCCGCGCCGAAGCCGGCCTCGGTGACCACGTAGTCCGCGAGCTTGAGCGCGGTGCCCGTGGCCATCACCGAGTTGCACCCGTGGGCGATGTTGGCGAAGGGGCCGCCGTGGATCATCGCCGGGGTGTGCTCGAGGGTCTGGACGAGGTTGGGCGCCAAGGCGTCCCGGAGGATCACCGTCATCGCCCCGTGCACGTCGAGGTCGCGGGCCCGCACCGGCTGCTTGTCCCGGGTGTAGCCGACGACGATGGCGCCGAGGCGCTCGCGCAGGTCGGCGATCGACGTCGCGAGGCAGAGGATGGCCATCACCTCGGACGCGACGACGATGTCGAAGCCGTCCTCCCGGGGCACGCCGTTGACCACGCCACCGAGCCCGATGACGATGTCGCGCAGGGCCCGGTCGTTGAGGTCGACGACCCGCTTCCAGGTGATCGTGCGCGGGTCGATGTCGAGCCTGTTGCCGTGGTGGAGGTGGTTGTCGAGGACGGCCGCGAGCAGGTTGTTCGCGGCGGCGATGGCCGCGAAGTCGCCGGTGAAGTTGAGGTTGATGTCGGTCATGGGGACGACCTGCGCGTACCCGCCGCCGGCCGCACCGCCCTTGATGCCGAACACCGGGCCCATCGACGGCTCGCGCAACGCCACCATCGACTTCTTCCCGAGCACGCCGAGGGCGTCGGCAAGACCCACCGACGTCGTCGTCTTGCCCTCGCCCGCGGGCGTGGGGGAGATGGCGGTGACGAGGATGAGCTTCCCGTCGGGCCGGTCCGCGAGGCTGCGGACGTAGCCGAGGTCGATCTTGGCCTTGGTGTGGCCGTACGGCACGAGCTGCTCGGGGTCGATGCCGAGCCTCTCGCGGGCCAGGTCGGCGATCGGCACGAGGTCGGCGGCCTCGGCGATCTCGATGTCAGGGGGGACGGGCCGGGTCTGCGCGCTCGCTGTCACGCCCGTCATGGTGGCACCCGTGGGCGCCCGGGACAAGAGATTCGTCCCGCACCACGCAACACGATGCATCATACGCAACACATCATCCGCTGCAGCTGGTGCGGATGCCGGCCCGGCGGCTCGTTCGTCGCACGCAACCGCGCAGTCCGGGTCAGTGATCCCGACACCCACCGCGACGTCGGTCGGACGACCGTCCACAGGGCTCGCTCGGCGGCGTGGGGGCCGCCCGGAGGACGGCCTAGGCTGCTGCGGTGCCCTCCCTCGACGACCTGCTCCGTGCCGCGGTGGAGGGTGTGGGGGGCACCGAGCGGCCCGGCCAGGTCGAGATGGCCCACGCCGTGGCGGACGCCATCGGCTCCGGAGAGCACCTCCTCGTCCAGGCCGGCACCGGCACGGGCAAGTCGCTCGCCTACCTCGTTCCCGCCGTGCAGCACGCCGTCGACAGTGGGAACACGGCCGTCGTCGCCACCGCGACGCTGGCGCTGCAGGCCCAGGTCGTCGACCGTGACATGCCGAGGCTCGCGGAGGCCCTCGAGCCGGTGCTCGGCCGCCGACCCACGTACGCGCTGGTCAAGGGGCGACGCAACTACCTGTGCGCCCACAAGCTCGCCGGCGGCTTCCCGGACGACGACGAGAGCACCCTGCTCTCGGTCGGCGACGTGGACCGGCAGGCCTCCCGCCTCGGGCAGGAGGTGCTGCGGCTTCGCACCTGGGCCGAGGAGACCGAGTCCGGCGACCGCGACGAGCTGGTCCCGGGGGTCTCCGAGCGGGCCTGGCGCCAGGTCTCGGTGAGCGCCGAGGAGTGCCTCGGCCAGCGTTGCCCGATGGTCGCGGAGTGCTTCGTCGAGCGGTCGCGAGCGGCCGCCCGCGACGTCGACGTCGTCGTCACCAACCACTCGTTCATGGCCATCGACGCCTTCGAGGGCCGGCAGATGCTGCCGGAGCACGACCTGCTCGTCATCGACGAGGGGCACGAGCTCGTCGACCGGGTCACCTCGACGATCACCGACGAGCTGACCCCCGGGTCGGTGCGCGCCGCCGCCCGGCGGGCCGGCCGCCAGGCCGACGCGTCCGAGACCCTCGACGACGCCGCGACACTCCTCGAGTCCGTCCTCGAGCCGATGCCCGAGGCCCGGCTCGACGGCCTCCCCGACGCGCTGGCGATGGCTCTCGCCCGGGTCCGCG
>Ga0316579_10000891_pt1 | contig 10369 bp, 9 predicted proteins | sample J5NA_2_FD_203074 | JGI IMG/M metagenome (GOLD analysis project Ga0316579, IMG submission 203074) | Rhizosphere microbial communities from salt marsh grasses in Alabama, United States - J5-7_160517rDrA | ecosystem: Host-associated > Plants > Roots > Rhizosphere | place: USA: Alabama | collected...
GCAATCAAGGCCAACTGGTCTGCCCGACGGCGCAAGGTGGTATAAAGATGCGCCCCTTCCACTGCGCGTGCGATGTTGGCGGCCAAGGCATCCAAGATCAGCAGGTCATTGGGATGGAAAGCATTCAACTGGTCGCTTTGCACATCCATGGCACCCAGCACGCGATCCTCGATTTTCAAAGGCAAGACGACTTCGGACTTTGTCTCCGGCAGGCTGGGGATGAAACGAAAACGGGCATCCGCCTGGACATCGTCCACAACAAGTATTTCCCCAGACTGCGCGGCCTGCCCGATCAACCCCTGGCCGAGTTCCACCTCCAGTACCCCCTGCGCCTTGCGACGTCCCTTGCGCGGAGCAGAAGCGCCAGATCGGAATTGAAGCCTATTCGAACCCGGCTCAAGCGTAAAAACGCCAACATAATAATATCGAAAGGTTTGCTGGATGAGTTCAGTGATACGCCGCGCCAACTCATCCATGTCCATCACGTTGGCGATCTGGGCACTGACTTCATGCACAAGGTTGATCTGGTTCAGGCGAAAGCGCTCGACTGCCATGCGATGGGAGGCGAACAGGCTCACAGAAATGACACTGGCTAACCCCATCAAGATATCTAACTCATCTGCAGGAAATTCAATGCTACCTGGGCGACTGACTTGCAATATTCCCAGCGTCAGACCCTGGTCCTCGAGCGGGATGGCAGCGCAAGTTCCGCGTGATTTCTTACTGATCAATTTGTTGTGTACTACAAGTTTCCCTGAATGAAACGCTTCGCGCATCCCCTCTAATTCAGGTTCGGGTGGAAAAAGAGGCGGGTCGTTCCGGTCAGGAAGGCGGAAGAGGCTCTCCTGCAACCATACATCCACTTCACCGGCTACCAGCCTGCGGGTCATGTCGATGATGCGATTGCGCTGGTCAACCAGCGATGTGGTGCTGACAAGTTGTTCTCCAAGTCCGGCAAGTGCTCGCCAGTCCGACGACTCAGGAGAACGGGCGGCAGCATTCACCCAGCGGCTCCTTTGCGTTTGATCATGGTCAAAATATTCCACCCCTCTGGCAACGACTCATAAAATACTTCGTCCATCAACTTGCGCATCAAATACATCCCCAACCCCCCGATTTTACGTTCAGAAAGGTCGGCTTTCACGTTCGGTTCAGGGACGCTGGAAGGGTCAAACGCTCTTCCATTATCACGCATGACGATTTTCAATTCATCATCCGCAATGCTACAATCTATTTCGATGGTGCCGTTGTCAATTCCCGCATATGCGTGCTCAATAATATTGGTGCTGGCTTCATCAGCAGCCAGTTGTATGGAGTAGATCTCTTTTTCCGAAAAACCGAGTTGGCGAGCAGCCTCACCGACAAAGTCCCGGATATCATCCAGGTTGTGGAAGTTTGCCTCAAAAGTGGATTTGCGCATCTCGACACTAAAAACCGCCTCTTCGTCCGCAGACGGAGGCGGCTCATACCATAAAAAACAAATTCAATGCAAAGGATTAAAAATTACCGACCGCCTCAATCGCATCGTTGAAGTTCTTGAACAATTCGGTAAACCCGGCCAGTTCCAAAGCTTCTTTCACGCGTTCCGGTACATTGGCCAAAACGATCTCGCCACGATTATAGCGTTTGCAAACACGCTGGCTGGAGAGTAAAGCACGAAAACCGGCGCTAGACATATACTCAAGGTCACTCATATCTAACACAATCTTATAGCGCCCATCATCAGTAATGCCTTCCAGCGTTTCGGTTAATTGAGGAGCCGTACTACTATCAATGCGACCGTTCACAACAACTAAATCACAGCTTTTGAACTTTTTGGTTGTAATTTCCATTTGTAATCCTCCAAGAATGAGGGACGGTTAGAGAAGCGCGAAAATTATAACATACCGAACATACAAAGACGATAGGATTTGTACATTGATTTTATACATGAATCCTGTCATCAGACAGGCAATTTCTAGCCTGATATCAAAATCCCCTACTAGCGGTGGAGGATCTGCTACCTGTTTTAGGATAAAATTCAAAGTAGCCTTATAATTTCGCGTGGATGGCCGTCGACCTGAAGCGGGCTCGCGGCAACAGTCACTCCATCGTGACATTGGAAAACAAACATGCCTCGTTGGCTTATTACCTTCATCGCACTTGCCCTTGGAATTGCACTCGGATTGGTTTATGGCTGGGTGATCGACCCGGTCCAGTATACCGACGTTACCCCGGATGCTCTGCGCATCGATTACCGGACCGACTACGTGCTCATGGTTGCAGAAGCGTATCACGCCGAGCAGGATCCAGCGCTGGCTTCTCGGCGATTGGCCGTACTGGGGAGCCAACCGCCAGCCGTCATCACCAGCGAGGCCGAAGACTATGCACGCCAGGCGGGTTATCCCGGCGATGATCTGACTCTCATCCAGGAGTTGTCCGTGGCTTTACAAACCTGGCAGCCAGTCCCCGGGACGAGTTTGCCATGAAGACTAAGGGTTTCGCGTGGGGATGGATAATAGCGCTGATTTTGGGTTTTGGGCTGGGGTTGGCATACACCTGGGTTCTCGCCCCCGTTAAATACGTGGATGCCGAACCTATGGCCCTGCGTGACAACTTCAAAGACCACTTTCGATCTGCAATCGCAGCTGCTTTCGCTTCAACCGGCGACTTGGAACGTGCACGCGCTCGCCTGAGCCTGCTTGGCGACCCAGACCCGGCACAAGCTTTGGCTGCACAAGCGCAACGCATGCTAGCCACCGGAGATGATCTGGAAACCGTACAACAAGTTGCCATGCTTGCTTCTGCTCTGCAAGGAGGCATAGCGGCCAATCCTCCCTTCGAAATGCCCACGAACAGCCCAGAGCCAGAACCGACGGAACAAACCGTCGCTTCGGAAACATCCACATCTGAAGCATCTCAGCCAACCATAGTAGTTGATTTGACCAGCACCTCTACCCCCCTTCCGGTTTTGACATCTACGCCCAGGCCGACCCACACCCCCACGCCCACCCTGGGTGCGCCATATCAGCTTGTGGGACAAGACACTGTCTGTGATGTAGAACTTGCAGAGGGTTTATTACAGATCGTGGTCATCAATGCGACACGCAGGCAGGTCCCCGGCGCGGAAATTATCATCACCTGGAATAACGGCGAAGAGCACATCTTTACAGGCTTGAAACCCGAACTCGGCCATGGCTACGCCGACTTTTTGATGACGCCCGATGTGACCTACTCCATTCGTATGGCAGATGGCGGCACGCCCGCCTCGGACATTACCGCCCCGACATGCACAGCTACAGGCGATAGCACCTACCTGGGCGGAGTACAAATCACATTCCAGCAACCTTGAGATGAAAAACTGCCGCAGGGAATTCACCTGCGGCAGCAATAGTTATCGTGAAGCGAGGCTTGTGGCGCTAGGGGATAATGTTAAGAGCGTCGGCTCCCACACGGATTTCAATATCCACATTGGAGGTAGCATCGGGGGCAAATAGAATTTGATTGGTGGCATCCACTCCAAAAACTGTCATGAGATAGCGCAAGGTATACAGTTTTGGCCCGTACATGACAATGGTTGTGCGGTCATATAGGTGGTCGGTATATCCGCCTGCTTCGACTACCTGCATGCCCTGTGCCAACAGATAATTACCCGTCCGTTCTGGCAGGCCGTCCGTATACGTGCCATTGACAACGCGTACACGGGCAGCATCTTCCTGCATCAAGGCAGTTGGGTCTCCACTAGCCATTGGGCTGAGAGGTCCAGCAGCTGAGAAGATTTCGTCACGCAGCACGCGGATCTTATCTGGGATAGGCTTGAAAATGCTGGCATTTTGTCCGGCCAGGGTCACGTTATCCAAAGTGACCATAGAGTAATCGATCACGCCACGTTTAATACTATCTCTGGGAACCTTAGACAGCAACACGCCCAACTTCAAAGCATCATCGAAGGTCAGGTTGGTGCGCAATCCCGATTCTGCTTCTGCGTAAATTTTCGGCGCTTTGGAAACCATCTCAGGGAAGTTTTGCGGTGCGAAGACCTGATCCACCAGGGCCATAACAACCCTTTGTTGACGGTTGGCGCGGTCCACATCGCCGCCTTCCGTGTGACGGTTACGCGCATAGCCCAGTATCTCATAACCCCAATACTTGCGACATTCCGGGCCCATCTTGACCGGCGGCTTAGGGCCGATCGGGTCGATCGTAATCCGCTCCCCGGGGCACAGGTACAATCCGCCCATGGCATCGATGGCTTCTTCGAACGCCTTGAAATCTACTTGCGCATAATATTGGATTGGCACACCGATGAATTGTTCCACCGTTTTGACCGCCAACCCGGGTCCACCGCCTGGCAATTTGTTCCCCTCGCCAGAGGAATAAGCGGTATTGATGCGACTATAGCCAAAACCGGGAATATTGACCCACATATCGCGCGGAATAGAAAGCATTCCCGCCGTTTTGCTGATCGGGTCAATGGTGAACAGAATCATCGTATCCGAGCGTGGCGCACCCTGGCCCACCTCCCAGTCACGTTCGTCCAGACCGATGAACAGCAGAGTGACACGGCTGCCGCCATCCCAAGAAGGCAGTTCTTGCTCGGGGGCGGCAACATCCTCGGGAACAGTCGCATTACTGGAAACCTGGGGCTGCCCTTGCTCATTATATTTGACAGCTACACCCGGCAAATTCGTTATTCCCCATCCCACCACAAAATCGCGGGTGTATATAAAGGCAGGTACTGCCAGCACAATCGCAACCACAGCAACGATGATGCTAACAATCGGAAGTCGTTTCAGAAATTTCGAATTCGTTTTTTTCATTCTTCCTACTCAGGGTTTATATAGATCATGTTCAAGCCCAACCGCTCCAGGCCTTCTTCGGCCCAATGCTGCACCATAACGGAGTCATCCTCCAAAGCAGACATGAGAGTTGGGATGGCACTAAAGTCAGCAATCTCGGCCAGCGCGCGGATCGCATTGATGCGCGCCCTTTGAGGCGCATCTTTGGATATTTCTAACAGGGACGGAACTGCCGGTTTCCCAATCTCGACCAGTGCATTACAGGCCAGCCCTGACACCAGCGAGTCCGCATCGCTCAGAGCCTGGACGAGAGGCCTGATGGCCGTTTCAGCGGGATGGCTGCACAACCCAAGCGCCGCCGCTTGACGCACTTCGGGGGCCGGATCGTTCAGAAACGGGAGCAGCCACTCGGTCCGCGCCTGAGGCGCCTGAGCCAGTGTCCGCAGCGCCCACCAGCGCTGGTCAGCATCCGCAGATTTCAGCAGGTCACGCAGGGACGGGAAGGCTTCTTGCTCAAGTTCCACCAATCCGGGGACAGCGCCTTCGGCGCGTGCTTCATCTCCGCTGGTCAGGTCAGCCAGCAGTGCATCCAGATTCGACACAAAGACCTCGTATTACTTGGCCGGGGGTGGGACAGGCAATTTCTCAACGGCCACGTCAATCCATTTATCCCCTTCATCGATCAACATCACCGGTATATCATCTACGATTGGATATTTGCGACCGCAGTTCTGGCAAATCAGCCAGCTATCTTTGTGCAAGGTGAGCAGGCCGTCCTTTTCACGCACACAATTGGGGCAACGCAAAATCTCGAGCAAATCTTGACTGATCATCTAAGCTCCATTTCAAAGCACCGCAACAATCTAGCAAAGTATACGGTAACAGTGCGGAATTTTACCATTTTGTAGGTTAAATTGGCAATTTACCTACGTAGACGGCGATGAGCACAAATTATGCCTTTCGGCCAGTCTTTCCGGGTTTTCAGTGCCGGGCGCAACCTCACAGACTGCTCGCCAGGGTTCGTAATGGGTCTTGAATTCATCGGTAAAGTAGACGGCGCCATCTTTCAAAACCGTGCGCGTGACGTCCACATCCGCGCCGTTGGCAGCCCAATCCACCTGTCTGATCTGGCCAGCTTTCAATTCATCATTTTCTTCGAAACGCGGTTTGGGCGCCGGCTCAACGTTCTGCGGCCCGGTCGTCTCCCAAGTGACACTGCGGCCATCGCTGGTGGAATACATCTTCCAGGTCAGCGTACGCGCGCTGGCATCGACGTAGGTCTCCATCAAGAGCCAATAGGGCGTGTCGTTGGTGAACTTGAAATCAACCAGCGGGAAATAGACTGTGGCATCCAGACCTGCCAGATTGGAGTCAATCGCCCCGCTGGAGGTCTGCTCATAATACGAAACACGGTAAGCATGTGAATAACGCTCTACAACCGGATAGCCGGCAAAGAAAACAGTACGGAACAGGGTGGTGCTGACCTGGCAGACGCCGCCGCCCACCCCTTTGATGGTACGACCGCCATAGATGATGAGCGCCTCGGCAAAACCATTATCCAGGCTGACATCGCCCAGGGCATCGCCCATCGAGAAAGTCTCTCCCGGCGCGACCAGCACGCCATGGAAACGAGCCGCCGCAGCCTGGATGTTTTGAATGCGCTCAGCGCTGGATCCATAAAAATAAGAGGTCTCAGAACTGACCAGTTCGGTAATACCCAATTCTTGGGCCGTGGCGTTATCCGTCACAGCCGGCTGCTCTTCAACAATCTGTAAGGCAATGTTGTGCTCACCCTGTAACAAAGCGTCATTGATCGCTTTAATGCTAGCCTCGGTATCGACCACGCGACCGACTTTGGCATATTGGATCAAAGCCAGTTGACGTGTGGCGTCATCGAAATAGAAACGCGCATTTTCCGATTTGCGGTCCACCTGTGTGGCGATTCCGGTTAAGATCTCCCGCAAGGGTGCCGGATCCAGCGCCACCTGGACTTCATTCCCTACTTGACGGACAATCAACATATTCGCCAGGATCTGTATGTCATACGCCCACGGGCCGGGGTCGTTTTCATCCGCATTGGCAATATAGAGGCGCATCGGCTGACTCAATACGCGCCGAGCCACTTCCGCCTGTGCAGAAACATCGACCAGTTCAGGCGTCTGTTCGTGGATCACCAGCGGCACTTCGCCATCACGGAAAGTCTGCATCTGGGCGCTCAGGAAGACCAACGTGCCTTCCACATCCAAGGAACGCCCCGCCTGACCGGGAACTGCCACCACGTTCGTCCCTTCGACCTTCAGGCTGGCTTCTATGATGGGCTGATCCACCTCCATGGAAAGGGCTTGCAAGTATTGATAAGCCACACGCTGGTCAAACAGAATGACCGGCGGCAACTCTACGCCACCGCTGCGCGCAGCGACCTGACCATCGAGGCTGGCTAACAAACCGCCGCTGCGACCAAGTCGATAAGCCGCCTGCGCACTGGACGAGGCATCGAACGTCATCCCCATCTGGGCAGGTGTGACAACCCAGACTTTGCCGCCATCACGCAAGACAATCTTACCGGTATATGGGTACGACAATGTCTGGTTTAACTTTAGTGCTGCATCCGTTGGCGAAAGACCGGAAAGGTCTACTCCGGCCACAGACACCCCCGGAAAGATGCGACCGGCATACATCAACTGGTAGCCGATTGTCCAAAGCAGAACCGCGCCCAGGAAGAGCGTCAGTCCGCCTAGAAAGGCGGCCATGATTTGCAACATAATCGAATTACGCTGTGAATACGGATAAGGGACAGTAGCCATGCTGGGAATTATACCTTTTGGATGTGAATCAAAACTTAAAAAGGAGCGACCTTATTAAGACGTACAAATTTCCTATTTGTTCCGCCGAATCAGCAGTCCTGGAATAAACATAGGTGTGGCAGCCTTATATTCAGTATATGCCGCGCCATATTCGCGCTCCAGTTTGCGCTCTTCGAAAAACGCCCCCATGACAATATAGAACGTAGCCGATAGAACAACGATCAACAAATTTACACTCATGACAGGCATCAGCCAGATAAAGAGCAAACCTGCGCTGTAAAGCGGATGCCGTACCCAACGATACAATCCATGAGTAACCAGTTGGAACGAGCGCTCTTCTCCTTCGAAAAGCTGCTTCAGTCCGATGAACGCTAACGCGCCCGTTTGCAATACCCCAACAACCAACATCACAACAGCCGCAAACTGCCCGATTATGGTCAGATACACCCATGGCACAGGGATATGGTATAGCATCTGATCCGGTAAAACAGCCATCAACCACAAGATCGGGGTAAAACTGATAACCGAAAATACGTTATATCCAAAACGATAAAAGCGCATGCTTCCGTCCCCCAGCCTGCGACGCAACCATTCCTTTGCCCCTAACGAAGCGATTAGGGAATGGACCAGGCCCCAGATCAAGACAGCAAAAACGAGCCAGAAGACATTCAAGATGATTATTCCTGCCCAAACGCGGGCAACTCGACCAGCCCGCTACCAGTTTTCACCAGATAATACGGCATCCAAGCCACACCAAAGAGTTCCACAAAAATATCCGCTTTCTTAGGCGTGACGGTCACTTCGCTGATGTCATTGACCACATCCCCCCAGCGATCGTTGATTTCGGCGATGCTGATCTGACGTTCCTGCTCCAGCGCCTGAATATCCTCTTTATACTGGTCAATCGCATCCTCTGACTCTTCCACATCTGCTTTCGCCTGTTCGGTCATGCGACGCTTGGTCAACGAGGAGGACAAGCGGCGTGTGCTTTTCCTACCGCCAAACAAGCCCAGTACATTTTCGGCGTGAGTGCCCAACTCCTCCATTTTGCGTTGTGATAGTTCAGTTTCATCTTCTCGCAGTTCGCGTTCTTCGCGCGCCATTCTATCTTCCAGCGTTTTGAACTTTCGGTCATATTGAGCCGTGATCTTCTCGAGCTCCGCATCACGCGCTTCGCGAGCGGTTTCAGCGCAAGCTTTCATGAATTCTGCCTGCGAAACGTCTGGCCCCGCGTACACTTTCAAGGCTTCATTCGCCCTGGCTGTGACGGTCACAGAGCGGTAGATCCAATCCACAAAATCGCGTTCCAAGGCTGTCATTTGCTTCGATACATTCAGAGGCGCATCCAACAAGGAGAAGCGCGCCTGGGGAGCAGGTTCGCGCTCAACATCCTTGACAGGAAAATTGCTGTAAAAATAATCTTCCCAACGCACCACACCGCGCTGGTCCGGGTCTTCGACCAGTGCGGCGCGCTGGATTTCAGTATCCACGCCGTATTTGCGGTCTAGAAAACGCACGCTGGCGACAGCTAGCAACGCCGGACGATACAACACACCGTTCAACTGCGCATCCGGCAGGGATTTGCCATCTGCGCGCATCGCTTCGGTCAGGCTGAGATTGGTCGGCAGGAAATATTCAGCCACGCCAGATGGGAGGGGAGAGCGCGTCTCATGCCCCGGAATAGAGGCTGCAGATTTTGACGGGGATGTTTGAGGCGCTGGAACGGCAGCGACAGCGGGAGCAGGCTTGTCCTGCCCGTCCTGGCGGTCGGGCCAGGAAGTTTGATCGAAGGGCACGGACGAGTCCACAGCGGTCTGAACCCCAAAACTGGTCGCCGCTTGTGAGGTTGATTCTGTCAAATCTGGCTTTGTCCTCAACAAATCAGCACCGACCAGTTTATTCAAGGCCGGAATCTGATTGCGAGATAAGGGTCCGGCCAGGAAATTCATCGCCCAGCGCGTCTGGAAGAGTGCGGGCTGCTTGGCATGCACGTTGTGCTGGATAAAAACCCGTTTGCCGAGCGAGGAAATGAGCATATCCAGCTCGCTCCGCGAAACATCGCCAGCTGCGCTTTCCAGGCCATCCAACAGGCGCTCTTTGTCGCGTTCCGTCTGCAGCTTGCCAATGAACCAGGTGCCGGCGTTGGAGAGCGCCTTGTAATCCAGGTCGACCGGATTCTGCGTGGCCAGCAAGAGGCCCAAGCCATAGGCGCGCGCCTGTTTGAGCAGACGCAGCAAGGGTCCCTTGGAAGGCGGGTTAGACAGCGGCGGCAGGTAGCCAAAGAGTTCGTCCATGTAAAGAATGGCACGCAACGAGGTCGCGCCTACCTGCGTGCGCATCCAGCTTTCTATAGCTGACAAGAGCAACGTGACGAAAAACATGCGTTCCGTATCGGATAAATGCGCCAGGTAAAAAATGCTGTGCCGAGGGCGGCCGTCAGGCATAGTGAGCAAAGAACGGATATTTAATTCATGCCCCTCGCGCCAAACCTGAAAGGAGGGCGAGACCAAAATGTTGTTCAACTGGATGGCCAAGTCCATGCGGGCTTTTTGCGGGAAGAAGGTTTCTACAGGAAACGCGCCAAGCATATCAAAAGGCGGATTCTGAGTTTGCAAGATCAACTCAGTCAAATCCACATTCTTGCCCTGCTTCCAAGTTTCCTCAATGATCTTTGACAGAAGGATATGCTCACGCGAACGCAGCGGATCAATGTCTTTTAGACCGACCAGCCCTAACAAGGCGGTCACCGTGCTGGAGATTTTGTCAACCAAAATCTCTCTGTCAGCC
>Ga0316579_10000892_pt1 | contig 10350 bp, 6 predicted proteins | sample J5NA_2_FD_203074 | JGI IMG/M metagenome (GOLD analysis project Ga0316579, IMG submission 203074) | Rhizosphere microbial communities from salt marsh grasses in Alabama, United States - J5-7_160517rDrA | ecosystem: Host-associated > Plants > Roots > Rhizosphere | place: USA: Alabama | collected...
AGGCGCCGCAGATAGAGATTGGCGGGACCGCCCTCGAGCGCGTTGCCCAGAAAGAGAGTGAGGACGATGTCGCCGTGATCCATGCGCCGGATGGAGCCGTTGGCGTTCACCTGCACGCTGAGCCCGACCGGGGCAAATCGACCGCCCGGAACCGTCCCGAGCGCGAGCTCGGCAGGCGGTCCAGCCGGCCAGTCATGAAATCCTCGCCACTCGGCGCCACGCAAGCCGCCGCTAGAGATAGCGCTGGGCCTCAGTCACGAAGTCCTGCCGGGGGGGCAGCTCCCTGGGCGTGATGGCGATCGGCAGCATGACGGCAGCGGCACCCCGGGCGTTGTGCAGCTCCCGCAGGACGATCTGGCGCGCGGATGGGTTATCCGGATCGCATCGGATGTTCAAGGGACCGAGACACAGGCTGATCTCGTCCGACCAGAGCTGGCGCTCGGCCTCCCCCAGGCGCTCGCAGAGGATCTCCAGATGGGACTTCAGCACCCCCTCGTCGGCACCGAGCTCCCGCAGTTGGAGGGAGACGGCGTCGAGCTCCGACTGAAGGCTGGACTCGTCCGGCTGACTCGATTCCGGTCCCTCGAAGATCCGAGCACCTCGCCCGAGGGCCCTGAGCTGGCGTTGCAGCAGGTCCCGCTGGCGCTTGAGGTCCTCCCGCTCGACCCGCGCCTCGGTGATCTGTCCGAGCGCCAAGGTGAGCAGGTGGTCGAAGGCACGTCGCTTGAGGAAGCGCCTGGCGTCCTCGTCGCTGGTCCGAGGCTCGAGCAGCAGGTGCCCGGAGAAGCTGACCGAAACCTGGGCCACGTCCCGCCGCACCTGCTCACCGACCAGATCCATGCCGAGGATGTGCTTCTCCTCCCGGCGGGCAAGCAGCAGGGCACTCACCCGCTCCGCGCCAACGCCGTCCTTGCTGGCGAGGAGCTCGGACAAGGCCTTGTCACGGCTGAAGACCCGGAGCATCTCCTCCGCCGAGGCGAAGAGGGCGGCAAGTCGAACATCGCTTCGATAGCCCTCGACACCTGCCGGAACCGGGGCCGAAATGGCGTCCACGAGGGCGACCACCTGGTCGATGGCATGGATGACAGGCTCCCGCAGCCGCTTTCGGTAACCCGGAAGGAGCCGCAGCCGGGGATCGGTGCCGTCCACCGCCCGCTCGATGGCCTGCTCGATCAGCGTTTCCGGGTAGCGACCGACGGTCTCGCCCCGGCCGAAGATGGACTGGAAAAGCCTCACTGGACACCCCGAGTGCTTGGAGCCCACGATCCCCGTCGATTCGGGCGGTCTGCATCTGCCCCGGAGCGCGAGCCGATCATATCCTAGAATGGCACCCGATCCGCATCGCCTCCGCGATCGCCGGTGGGCGAGGGCACAGCATGAGGCAGCGTTTTCGATCCCGAACGGTCTCAGTTATCGTAGCAGGTCTGCCCGGGCCGACCCGGGTGCAATGGCCGCCGGAATCGTCGAGAGCGATACGCGCCGGATCGGGCCGAGCTGGCGGCGTTCAAACTGGAGAGGACAATGACCGAGATCTCACCCGACGAGGGGATTGCCGTCGCGCTCCTTGAGCGATTCGAGAAGCAGAGGCTACCGAGGGCCCTCGACATCAAGGCGAAGGTCGATCGCGGCGAGCGGCTCGACGACGCGGACCTCGCCCACCTCGACACCGTCGTCGCGGATGCGGAGGACATCAAGCGCCTCGTGGACCAGCGGCCGGAATTTCAGGGTCTCTATACGCGGGCCATCGCCTTGTACAAGGAGATCACCACCAAGGCCCTGGAGAACGAGCAGACCTCGTAGCCCCGATTGGGCGGGGACACCTGCTCACCTGCGTGGATCCAGGGCCGAGTCGAAGGGGATGAACTCGAAGGCCAGGAGGGAGAGATCCACGGGCATCGGCGTCCCCATGCTACGCAGGACCAACGAGACCTCCTCGATCCCGCTCAGGGCCGGTGTCGCGGGCAGCGCGATCTCGATCTGATCCTCCTGGGTCTGATGGAGTCGCAGGAAGATCTCGACGGGAATGGCCGGCGGCGGGAGCGGATCATCCTCGCCCCGTTTGAAGGCGATGAAGGCGTCCCCGACCGCCGTTTCGGATCGGTATCGGATCAGCAGCCTCCCGTTGGAGAGGCTGACTGTGCCTAGGCCCGGGACCCCGAAGGTCATGCCGCCCGCCCCCCCGAGGCTCGAGGAGAAACGCACCACCCCGGGCTCGCGCGAGAGCTCCAGGGGGCTCCCATCCGAGGTCCAGGGCGTCACCCCATTGCCTTCCGCCAGCAGGTCCACCCGATGGCCGGGCGCATAGAGTGCCTCCAGCGGCCCATGGAGCCCATGGGCCTCGAGATAGCGATCCATGTTCTCCTGGGCGGTGTTGATTCCCCCCAGGATCAGGGACAAGGTGTGCACCGTCGTCTGGTAGGGGATCACCCGGTTCGTGGTCAGGTTCCAGCCCTCCCAGGGTCCATGGGGGCTGAGCAATGCCGAGATCTTGGTCCAATGCCCCTGGATGAACCCCTCCACCTTCTCCGGGGCGATCGAGTAGGCCACGCCGAGGGCGTAGAGGGACGGTGCGTCGGTGATGAGGGGCTTGTCGGTTACCGCGAGGTCTTCGATCCCGATGAGGCCCGTGTACTCGCTCTTCCTTCCGCTGTAGGCCTCGGATAGGAGGCCGGGCAGCCCGTGGCCATTCGAGTAATCGAGCTCCACGTCCACCAGCGTCTCCAGGACCTTGCTCCAGCCCGGATTGCTGGTCTCCTGCATGAAGAGCGAGAGGCCGAGCAACTGGAAGGCCGAGCCGTCCCAGGCCGCGAGCGCATAGCGGACCGCCCCGTCGCTCCCCCTGTACGGCTTGATCTTGAATCCTGCATTGCGGATCGCGGCCAGGGGCAGCCCGTAGCGCAGCACCACGAAGGTCCAGGGTCCGCGAAACTCGTTGATGAAATAGTTCATCTGGCCGGTCACCCAGCCCCCCCGGCCATCCTCCCAGCCCACGAACCGATCGGCCGTGGCATCCCAGCCGAAGAAGAAGGTGCCACTGCTGGGGTCGATCAGGTGCGCGTAGCCCTCCGCCTGTCCCTCGATGAACCGCTCCAGCTGCTCCCGCAATAGAACGGCCCTCGCATCGTCCCGGATCCCGGGCCTCAGGAGCGCCCCCACGGACCGGGCGAGCGCCGCGGTGAGGTTGGCGTTGTCACCGAAGATGATGGTGACGACCCGCTGGTCCAGGAGCCCCATGACGGCGGACCTCAGGGGCTCCTCGGCATAGGGGGCCAACGGCCCCTCGAAATGGGTGGCCCCATACCCCTTGCCCCGCAGGATGCGACCCTTGCGGCCATCGGCCTCCTCCCGGAGCCAGCCCTGCTCGACCAGGGCCGACCAGATCGCCTCCCCTTGTTGCTCGCCGAACGCCTCGATGAAGCGACGCCGCTCGATGGATTCCAGCAGGGGACCGGTCCGCTTCCCGCCTTCGATGCTCATGAAGTTCACGAGCAGACCCTTGGCGGCAAGCTCGGGATCGCGCTGATCCCCGAGCAGGGTGGTGATCGCGCGGGACAACCCCGCCAGGGCGGCGTCCTTCGAGACGTGGGGATTGTCCGCATCGCCCGCGGCCACGTTGGCGAGCAGCTCGATCCAGGCGCCAATAGCCGTGAGCTGGGTGAGGGAGCGGAGAAAGACCCCCTTTTGTGGCTCCTGGTTCCAACCCTCCACCGGATACCCGGAGATGGGATCGACAATGCCGTGAGCCGGATTCAGATAGTCGAACGCATTGTCCAAGAGGAGCCGCATGTGCCAGTGCTCGGGCGGCACGTTCGGATAGTTGAGCTTGGCGCCGCCGCCGCGTTGATCACCGGCGAGGGCTTCTCCACCCGCCGAGGGAAGGGAATGGGACGCCGCGAGTGTCAGCACGATGACCAGGAGGCACAGACTCGGCGCGGGGGCGGTACGCATGGCCTGGGAAAATCTCGGGAGTGGGGGGAACGTCCGCGGTGCACCGTCAATGGCGGACGCAAACCGGGGGCGGTCGAGTATGGGCCGGAGGGAAACCCGAGGGCAACCGGGCTTGGGGAGTCTTGGGCGGCGCCTTGACCCCCGTCAGACGGGAATCCTCTCCTGACACGGCTCCTCGCGGGGCTCTGGGGTCTCCGGCGCCCAGCCCCCATCCCCCTGATAGAGCGTGTAAGCGTGTGGGGTCCGGGGGCCGCCCGTCTCTCGCTCCGTCCACCGCAAGCACCGTTGGCGTTCGCGACAACCACTGTCATGGCACCGACAGATCTCGTCAAGCACAGCTGCTACCTCTCAGTCGATCGACCGCAGTCGTTGTACGACAGGGTGCCGAGCCGACGGCGCGGACCGCTGCACAAAACGCTGCGCAGATCGGGTCACGCGCTCACGAAATCCAGCGCCGGTCGCCCCTGTCGCGCAGGGCAGCGGGGCAGCCGAAGATCAGCTCACGGAGGGAATCAGTTGGCGTCCTAGCCCCTTTGGTAGCCTGTCGCCTGTCGGCCCATCTCGATGCTCCCTTGTTGTTGAGCGTCCCGAGCCGCTCCGATTTCAGGGGGTACGGCCCTTGAAAATAGCGGGTCGTGCTTGGCCCGGGCAGCAAACACAACGAATCCGCGCTTTTCGGGGCGCCCTTCGGGTGCCGGTTCGTCCTCACACCGAAAACAAAAAGCCCGGCCAAAGCCGGGCCTTCTCGTGTCGGCCCCGGAAACGGGGCTCCGGGACCGGTCGAGGACTCAGCCCATCAGAAGCGCCGGCCACCGCCACGCGAGGGGCGATCGCTCTTCGGCTTGGCCTGATTGACGGTGATGTTGCGCCCTTTCATGGCGCTGCCGTTCAGGCCCTTGATCGCCGCGTCCGCCTGCGAATTGTTGGCCATCTCCACGAAGCCGAAGCCCTTGGACTCGCCGGTGAACCTGTCGCTGATCAGCTGGACGGTGGACACTTCGCCAAACTGAGCGAAGGTCTCGCGCAGATCGGCGTCGGTGACGCTGTAGGGGAGGTTTCCTACGTAGATATTCATCGCTGTCTCACTCTGAAAAATCGTGCATTGAGATGGCGTGACACTATCGAAAAAGACCAAGCACGAAAATTCCTTCGACAGCGGAGTACCGTTGACACGGTAAAAAGATGCGGGGGGCTACCCAGGTCTCTGGAAAACCGGTGGGATTTCGTCGAATCTGGCAGGCGCCTTAGTCCGATCGCCTGTGTCTGATCCCTTTTCTCTGATCAGTGGATCGGGGACATCCTCTCAAGCGGTAGGTTAACAGGTTCCAAAGCGCATGGGAAAGTTATTTCACCGTCGCCGCCTTGCTCCTGAGGGACCGTGATGCTCGCCATCCAAGTCGCCCCCTTCAGCGCCGCCGAGGGTCTGACGAATGGGGGCATCATCGGCTCTTCTTGGTGGCCAAGGCACGCGTGCTCTTGCCCGTTGCGTTACGAAGGTTGAAGTCCGCGGCGCAGCTCTCCGCATAGTCCGCCACCTCCTCGGGCGTGCCGCGGTGATAGCCCGTGATACGAGCAGGCCCGCTCGTGAGCACGTATCGATACCAGTCGCCCCCCTGGGCGCCATCGGGCATTTCGACCTTCTCAACGGAGGCGACCTCGAAATGACGCCTGAGGAGGGGGCTGGGCGTATCGTCGTCCGCTTGCGTGACGTTGATCGCGGGGGCGGGCTTGGTGAGCGGATCCGAGCTCATAAGGACCTCCTACTGCTTCAGTGGCTCAATGGTTGGCCGCAAACAGACGGCACTCCTTCGCAAGTCGCGGGATGGCTCGATTTCTACGACAGACGGTTACTCTATTTATTTAGGGGCGTTCTCGAAGAATGCGAGTACATCGGGTCCACAGCGCTCGGCACGGTGACGGACGCCCTACCTTCGGCGTCGCCACCGTCCTACTGGCACAGACCGCGTTCCTCTGTCTGGCCCCTCTCCTGCACCCACCTCAGGATCGCGGCCCTCGTGGGCCTCCTGATCGTGCCGGTGGTCGCGCTGGACAAATGGCCGTTCCGGCGCATGGACTGAGGCCACTGGAGGTTCCGACGGGGGCGGCCCGCCGGGGGTCGCGCCCGGCACCCGGCTCCCCCACCGCGTCAACCGATCCTTACGGCACCCAGGCTGACCACGGGCTCCTCGCCCACCACCTCGGCGTGTTCGACCGCTCTAGCATAACGGAGCGAGCCGGCGGCAGGGTCCTGGTAGTTGACGCCGCCCGACGCGTCCGATGCCGCCGCGGCCGGGTGGCAATCCAGCTTCGACCGCCCGCCAACAAGACGCGCGCCCTGGCGGTCTCTTGATCACGCCCCGTGCCCTGCATCGACCCCGACTGGTTCGCCGCATCGGACGGCAGGGCGTAGAATCGCGACCGCCCCAGCCGCCTAGGAGCCTCTGCCGTGATGTCGACTCCCGCCCCTGTCCCCCATCGATCGGTCAATCGCGTGAGGGCGCTCGCCCTTGTCTCGGCGACGGCACTGCTCGCCCTCGGCGCCTGCGGGGAGAAGTCCCCGAAGGAGGTCGGCGCGGCCCCCCCGCCCAGCGTCGTCGCGGCGCCCGCGAGATCGGCCCCCGTCGAGGAGCAGGCCACGTTCGTGGGTCGGGTCGTGGCGGTGGACAAGGTGGAGCTGCGGGCGCGGGTGCAGGGCTTCCTGAAGGAGCGGAAATTCAGCGAGGGCCAGCAAGTGGGGACCGGGGACCTGCTGTTCGTCATCGAGCCGGACCAGTACGAGGCCCTGGTCCAGCAGCGCCAGGCGGACGTGACCAAGGCGGTGGCGGACGCGAAGAACGCCGACGCCCAGCTTGCCCGGGGGGAGGAGCTGCTGAAGAGCAAGAACATCTCCCAGGCCCAGGTGGACGAGCTGCGCGCCGCGGCGGGCATCGCGGAGGCCGGCATCGCCCAGGCCAAGGCGGCCCTGGCCGCCGCGAAGCTGGACCTGGGCTACACCCGGGTCACCGCCCCGGTCGCCGGGCGCATCGGACTGGCCAGGTACACCGTCGGCAACCTGGTTGGACCCTCCTCCGGGGCCCTGGCCACCATCGTCAGCCGGGATCCCATCTACGTCCAGTTCCCCCTCACCCAGCGGGAGCTGCTGGAGGCCAAGCGCGACGTCAGGGAGAAGGGCGGCGACCCCAGCAAGGTCGTGGTCCGCGTGCGCCTGCCCGACGGGAGCCTCTACGACCAGCCCGGCCATCTCAACTTCGTGGACGTCACCACCGACCCGGGCACGGACACCGTGACCCTGCGCGCCGAACTGCCGAACCCCGACGGCATCCTGGTGGACGGCCAGTACGTGGGGGTGACGGCCCAGGCGGGGGATCCCCAATCGGCCATCCTGGTGCCCCAATCCGCACTTCAGCTGGACCAGCAGGGGGTCTTCGTGATGGTCGTGGACACAGAGAGCAAGGCCCAGATACGCCGCATCCGGACGGGACGGGAGGTGGGTCCGGACATCGTGGTGACCCAGGGCCTCGAGGAGGGTGACCTGGTGATCACCGAGGGCGTCCAGAAGATCCGCCCGGGGCAGATGGTGAGCGCCACGCCGGCGGCAGGCCTGAAGGCCCCCGAGGGAGGCAGCGGCCAATGATCTCCGACGTCTTCATCGACCGGCCGCGGCTGTCGATCGTCATCTCGGTCGTCATCGCGTTGGCCGGCCTGATCGCCATCACCCAGATCCCGGTCGCCCAGTTCCCGGACATCGTCCCGCCCCAGGTCTCGGTGACCGCCGCCTACCCGGGCGCCAGCGCCGCGGTGGTGGAGTCCACCGTCGCCCAGCCGGTGGAGTCCAAGGTCAACGGCGTCGACAACATGCTCTACATGAAGTCGACCAGCGCCAACGACGGCAGCTACTCCCTCACCGTGACCTTCGCCCTGGGCACGGACCCGGACATCAACACGGTCAACGTGCAGAACAAGGTGAGCCTCGCCGAGCCCCAGCTCCCGGAGGAGGTCAAGCGCCAGGGGCTCACGGTCAAGAAGAAGTCCACCGCCATGCTCCAGGTGGTGGCCCTGTACTCCCCCGAGGGCACCTACGACGCCCTGTTCCTGAGCAATTACGCCACCATCAACGTGGTCGACAGCCTGGCCCGCGTCCCGGGCGTGGGCGAGGTCTTCCTGTTCGGGCCCCTGGACTACAGCATGCGCATCTGGCTGAGCTCGGATCAGCTCACGGCGCTGGGGCTGAGCCCCTCGGACGTCATCGCCGCCATCCAGGGCCAGAACGTGCAGGCGGCGGTGGGGCGCATCGGGGCCCAGCCCATGACCCCGGACCAGCAGTTCCAGATCACGCTCCAGACCCAGGGCCGCCTCACCGACGCATCCGAGTTCGAGGACATCGTGGTGCGCGCCAACCCGGACGGCTCGACGGTCCGCGTCAAGGACGTGGGCCGGGTGGAGCTCGGCGCCAAGCAGTCGGATTCCGTCAGCCGGCTGAACGGGAGCGACACCGCGGCCATGGCCATCTATCTCGCCCCCGGGGCCAACGCGGTGGCCGTGGCCGACGGCATCCAGGCGGCCATGGAGCGTCTCTCCGAGCGCTTCCCCGACAGCCTGGCCTACGCCGTGATCTACGACACCACGGACTTCGTCAAGGCGAGCCTGGAGAAGGTGGTGCACACCCTCTTCGAGGCCTTCGCCCTGGTCATCCTGGTGGTCTTCGTGTTCCTGGGGAGCTGGCGCGCGACCCTGATCCCGCTGGTCGCGGTGCCGGTGGCCCTGGTGGGCACCTTCGCCTTCCTGCTCGCCATCGGCTTCTCCGCCAACACCATTTCCCTGCTCGCGGTGGTGCTCGCCATCGGCATCGTGGTCGACGATGCCATCGTGGTGGTGGAGAACGTGGAGCGCATCATGGAGGAGGAGGGCCTTCCGCCAAGGGAGGCGGCCAAGAAGGCCATGGGCCAGATCACCGGCCCCATCATCGCCATCACCCTGGTGCTGCTCTCGGTGTTCCTGCCGGTGGCCTTCATCCCGGGCATCACCGGCCAGCTCTTCCAGCAGTTCGCCGCGGTGGTCGCCTTCTCCATGCTGATCTCGGCCATCAACGCGCTCACCCTCTCCCCCGCCCTGTGCGCCATCCTCCTGAAGCCCGGCGGGCACAAGAAGGGCCTCATGGGCTATTTGATGCGGGGCATCGACAAGGTGCGCGACGGTTATGCGTACCTGGTCGCCCGGCTGGTGCGCGTCTCGATCCTGGTGCTGGTGGCGGTGGCGGGGGCGGGGCTCGCGACCGGCTGGCTGTTCAAGGTGACGCCGACGGGCTTCCTCCCCGAGGAGGACCAGGGGGCCTTCATGGCGGAGGTCCAGCTCCCCCAGGGGGCCTCGGTGAACCGCACCCTGGAGGTGGTCAAGCAGATCGAGAAGATCGTCGGCGACGACCCCGCCGTCGCCCACGTGCTCACCGTCCCCGGCTACAGCCTGCTCGACGGCACGGTGCAGTCCAACAGCGCCTTCGTGATCGGGCGGCTCAAGCCCTTCGCGGAGCGCACCACAACGGACCTGAAGGTGAATGCTGTGATCGCCCGCGTCGCCCGGGAGACCGCCTCCATCCCGGCGGCCCGGGTCATCCCCTTCAACCTGCCACCCATCATCGGGCTCGGCACGGGCGGGGGCTTCGAGTACCAGCTCGAGGACCTGCAGGGCCGGGACCCGGAGGAGCTGGCCGCCGTCATGCGCGCACTGGTCCTGGCCGCCAACCAGGACCCGGCCCTGCAACGCGTCTTCTCCACCTGGGCGACCAACAATCCCCAGGTCTACCTGGACATCGACCGGGAGAAGGCCCAGACGCTGGGCGTTCAGATCAGCGACGTCTTCACCGCGCTTCAAGCCACGTTGGGTGGCTACTACGTCAACGACTTCAACAAGTTCGGCCGGGTCTGGCAGGTCAAGGTCCAGGGCGAGGAGACCGACCGCGAGCGCTTCGACGACGTCTACCGCATCCATGTGCGCAACGCGGACGGCGAGATGGTGCCCATCCGCGCCATCATGACCCCGCAGCTCCAGCTCGGTCCCCAGCTCCTGCAGCGCTACAACAACTACCGAAGCGTCACCGTCCAGGGCGGGCCCGCCCCCGGGCGCAGCTCCGGCGACGCCCTGGCCGCCATGGAGCAGATCTCCGCCAAGACCCTGCCCGCGGGCTACGGCTACGAGTGGACCGGCACCGCCTTCCAGGAGAAGGAGGCGGGCGGCAAGACCCCCATCGTGCTTGGGCTCGCGGTGCTCTTCGCCTATCTCTTCCTGGTCGGCCTCTACGAGAGCTGGTCCATGCCCGCGGCGGTGCTGCTCTCGGTCACCATCGGCGTGCTCGGGGCCATGGGGGCGCTGTGGGTCGCCGGGCTGCCCAATGACCTCTACGCCCAG
>Ga0316579_10000895_pt1 | contig 10341 bp, 7 predicted proteins | sample J5NA_2_FD_203074 | JGI IMG/M metagenome (GOLD analysis project Ga0316579, IMG submission 203074) | Rhizosphere microbial communities from salt marsh grasses in Alabama, United States - J5-7_160517rDrA | ecosystem: Host-associated > Plants > Roots > Rhizosphere | place: USA: Alabama | collected...
GCCCCTCGAAAGCGATCCGCTCTTCTCGCTGGTTGGCACTTACCCCTTCCCCAGCTCTGATCACCGCCTGGTGTGGGTAGATGTCACGGTGCCCAGCTTCTCAACGGAATAGATTTTTCAGTTGAGCCAAATTTGTTCCCGCTGGAACATGTTCCAGCGGGATTTATCTTTAATTGAGTTCCTCTAGCGTTTGGATAAACCTGGCATATATCTGCATAAAAATACTCGGGCGGCAATCAACCGCCCGAGTATCCTGATTCCCTTAGGGGTTAGTCTAGAGGTTTGCCTGAGGTTAAATTACGGAGTTGGCAGCACCAAGCGTCCTTCAACCGCAGGTGAGATAGTTCCCATCGCAGTGATGTAGTCGATCACCGAATCCCGTACGTAGAACTGGGTATCAGCCACGATCTGGTCCAGCGGCCAGATCGTCTCTCCGGCGTTGTTGAAGTTGCACGAGCCAGCCGCCAGGTAGTTGACCGAGCTCACGTTGTAGTACGTGCCTGCATCAGCTAAATCGACCGGGGTACCATCCAGGGTCAGGGAAACCACGTTGTTCCCATCCGGTTCGGTGCTCAGATCACCCGTGTAAGTGATCACGTTTCCTGCATCCGTTGTCAGCATGCAGGTCGTGTAGTGTGAGTATCCACCATAGGGGGATCCCTGGTTGTACCACCACCAGTTGCGGTAGCCGCGCTCCAGGACTTCTTTGATCTCCGGCCCGTTCATGCTCATCACCAGCAGCGAGTTCTCGTAGGGCATCAGCGTGTACATGTCGTTCACGGTCAGCGTGACAGGACTTGCCGGTGTGGCAGTCGCAGCCACCAGCCTATTGCTCATCGCTCCGGATAGGTGGAAATCGACGTCAATCCCGTTTGCAGTCAGCTCGTAGACAGCCGCATCAGCCTGTACGTTGGCACCGCTGGTCTCCTCGGTGTAAGCCTGCAGGGCGTCGATTGGGGCCGTGGTCTGCCCGATCTCCGTGCTGGTGTAGACACCCAACTCATCAACAAACGGCTGCAGATAAGCCTCTACTTCTGGATCAACGGCCAACTCTGTAGCTGGTATCAGGTATCCCTCCCGCAGCACGATTTCGCCGTCGAGGAATCCCACATTAACCTTGCCTAGATCCATCGCGTACCGTCCAGTTTGGGCGATAAGCGTTCCATCTGGATTGAGATCCGAACTGACCATCACCGCAGGATCCAGGAAGGTGTGGCTGTGCCCGCCGATGATCACGTCGATGCCCGCAACGCCTTCCGCTAGCAGCACGTCGCTGTCGATCTCGTCCCCGTAGGGCTCATAACCCATATGGGTCAGGCCGACCAGCAGGTCCGGGGTTTCGTCAGCCAGAATCTGCGGTACAGCGTCAAAACCCGTATCCAGCCCGGATAGGAAAGTTAGCCCGGGGATATTGGTGGGCAGCTCGTAGCGGTACACGCGCGGGTTGGTCAACCCGAAGACGCTCACTTTTAACCCATTTACGTCCAGAGTGATGTAATCTTGCACATGATCGTTGACAAAGCCGTAGCTGCCGTCGTCTTCCAGGTTGATCTTGCCCAGGATAGGCATATCCAGCTGCCCGAGCATTGTGGCAAAGGTTGCAGGACCGAAATTGAATTCGTGGTTGCCGATCGTGAAGGCATCGTATCCCAGCAGATTCAAGCTGCCAGCGATTGGATTCGGATCAGCATCGCGGAAGTATTGGGCAAAGGCATTGCCCTGGAAAGTGTCGCCGGCGTCCAGCAGCACTACATTGGGATTGTGTGCCCGCTCACCCTTGATCGCCGATGCCAGGAAGGCAAAACCCTCGGGGGTGCTGTAGTAGTAGGTCTCAGGAAAGGTGCCGTGCATATCGTTGGTGTGCAGCATGGTGACCACGTTATCCAGGCGGATGATACGGTCCATGGGGACATCCTCGGCGTCAATCGTGCCCAACATCTGGATGTACTCGACGAAGCTCTGCTGCATGTCGTAGTAGGTATCCCAGCGGTTGGTGCCTTCGGAGAAGGTTGTCCAGCCGTCCTGGCCGCCAGCCAGGAAGTTATTGGTCACCACGCGGTAGACCTGGTCTCTTACCAGCGGTTCTCCACTCACGGTCACACCATAAGCACCCCAGGCTGTGGGAGCATCAGTCCCGGTGTCGTTGTACCAGTACCAGCTGGCTCCCGAGGTCTGCAGGATGCCCTTATAAAGTTTGGCTGCCTGGTCAAGCAGCTCCTGAATTTGTGCCCCGGTCAGATCCATCATGTAAAGCGTATTACCGAACGGAAGTACATCGAAGGTCATGCCCCAGGTAACCGTATAAGGCAGGGCAGCGCCATCTGGGATGACGATATCAGAGCGCAAGCCACCCGGGTTGGTGAAGGCGATGTCCACCGAGCCGTTCAGCTCGCCATCGTCATACTCATCGGCTTTCCAGAGCATAGAGTCGGTGACGATATCTCCCATGCTCGATTCATTGTTGTAATCGCGCACCAGGCTGATGTTGGTATAGCCAACCGGTTCGTTGACGATCGGGGCCACGATTTCGGCCCAATAAGCCACGCGAGCGGCTACCTCGAGATCGGTATTCTCCAAAATCCACGTAGCGTCCATTGCAAGCGCTTCGGCAGCTTCAGGCGTGATGAATTTTCCGCTCTGTGCCATTACCTCATTGATAAAGGCATTCAACAAGTTGGCAGTGCCTCCTGCGAGCTTCACAAGTAAGCTATTGAAGACGCCTTTGCTTTTAATAGCACCTGTTTCGTAAAAGTCTATCAGGCTTGTGGTCAGACTATCGATCGTAACCGGGTCTACATTGGTGATGGTATTTAGCTGGTAGTTTTCAACGGTGAGTTTCTTTGCAGCTTTATCGATCGACACGTCAATCTGCCCAAGCCAGCGCCCGTAGTAACCTGCGGAAACGATGGCGGTATCACCGACCCATACTGGGTCGAAGAGTGCCTGGTGCTGGTGTCCACCGATCATCAGGTCTACCGGTCTTCCAGCATCGATCAGTTCCTGGGCGACGGTCATCAACCCCTTATAGGGACCGCTGTCTAGGGTTCCCATGTGCACCACCACTACCAGGGCATCGGCTTGTGCCAGGATTTCATCATAGTAGTGCAGGACAGTCGCGGTCAGATCTTTGAAGACCAGTCCATCGGTGGTACCGAGTAAAGTGACTTCAGGGGTTTCCTCGCCGGCCAGGCCGAGTACACCCAGCTTGGCTGCATTCTTTCCTGAGCCAACTTCGAGAATTTCGTAGGGCTCTGCCCAAGCTGGCAGATCCCAATCGGTACCTTCGAGGACTACATTGGCTCCCAACCAGGGAAACTCTGACTGCGCTACGCGCATGGCGAGTTCTTCCTGGCCTTTATCGAACTCATGGTTGCCGAATACGGCTAGGTCGTAGCCCATCAGGTTGTAAACATCGATCGCGCTCTCGCCCATCAGCAGCTGTGAAATGGCTGGTGCGGCGAAGTAAACATCACCAGCATCCATCAGCACCACGTTTTTCTCGCCAACCGCCGCACGGATTTCATTGACCTTAGCGGCAATATAGGCAGAGCCGCCGCGGCCGCTCGAGTCTTGCTCCAACCTTCCGTGAAAATCGTTGGTGTGTAACAGGGTAACCTGGACCAGCTCGCTCGGTTTTCCAAACGCCGAGGTGGGGATGATCATCGCCAGGATGATCACGATGATGGTTAATTTGAAGATTCTTTTAGACATTTTTTGCCCTCGTTTAGAATTTGTTGGTTTCATTTATGTTTCGTTACTTTTGTTCAGTATTTGTTTTTTTTAATTCTCACCTCCTTTCGGTTTCTATTCGCGCGAAATTGCTGTGTGTCATGCCCGTTTTAAACCAAGAATCATGGATAGAAATATCCATGCCAGGTGTTTCTAATAATGTTGGAAGTGGATGGAGGCCCGGGGAGGTTGTTTCCTGCCCGGTCCGGAATGAATCCTTATCAGGCACCAAAGATACTTCAGGGCTGCTTTGGTGCTGCTCGGAGTATGGCAATCTGAGATCGTTCAAATTAACCCCGCCTAGAAGCCAGGTGGCAATAAATCCATAACCGCCGTAAATTGAATTATAAATTGGGCAAAATACTGATAAGTGGGCTGAGCAATAAGTACCAATTGGTAAAAATTAATATAGCACATAACTAAGCAAATTGAAAAGAGAATTCTCGAATTTTAAGATATATTAAATTATCCGCGTGTGCTTTCTTTCGTTGTTTTATCTGAATTCTGGGATACGGATGGTATTCGTTCTCTATCTACATTTGCGTGAAAACCTTGTCCGGGTTTCAGGCTTTCGCTGCTTGTGAACAAATTCCCAATAGGCTATAATCTTAATTGGCTCGTTAATAATTTTCAATTCACCATACCAGAAAAGGAAGGGTTAGCGTGGAAGCAGAAGCACATTATGACTACCTCGTGGCAGTGATTGGAGCTGGACCGGCTGGTTTGTATGCTGCCAGGAACCTGGCCAGCCAGGGTGTGTACGTGGTCTTGATTAACCGGGATATCAAACCGGGCGGCTTAGCCGAATATGGCATCTATCACTCCAAGCATAAGATGAAATCTGGTTTACGCAAGCAGTTCCGCCGCATTCTGGAAGCACCCAACATTGAATACTACGGCAACCTGGTAGTGGGGCAGAAGGGGGACCTGACTTTGAAGGAATTGGATGCCCTGGGTTTCCAGGCAGTCATCGTCACTGTTGGCGCGCAGGGCACCAAGTGGCTTGGGCTGCCCGGGGAAGAACTGCTGGGGGTTTACCATGCCAAGGATATCGTCTATCACTACAACAGGCTGCCGCCTTTCAGCCAGATGAAGTTCGCCATTGGCCAGCACGTCGCCCTGATTGGAGTGGGGAATGTGATGCTGGATATCGCCCGCTGGTTGATCCGCGATCTCAAGGTGACCCAGGTGACCGCGGTCGCACGTCGCGGTCCAGCGGAGGTCAAATTCACCAAGAAAGAGATGGAAAGCGTGGCTCACAACCTGGACCTGGGGGCGTTGGATGATGAGATTGAGCGCGTGGCGCCAAGAATGAAAGCTGTCGGGCAGGATCCGGCTGAGGCCAAGGAGTTTATCCTCTCCGCACTTGAGAAAGCCCAAGACCCGGTCTCTGATTCGAGATTTACCTTCGATTTCTTGGCTTCGCCCAGTCGCATTATCGGTGGTGAGCGAGGAGAAGTGCGCGGTTTGGAAGTGGAAGATACCGAGCTGGTCCCCAAGAATGGAGATACCAAGGCAAACCGCCTGGGGACAAAGCGCATCCTGCCGGTGGACACGGTGATCTTCTGCATCGGGGACAAGGTGGATGAAGAGTTTGGTCTGCCGGTGCGTTGGAATGAATTTGTGAAGCACCAGGAACCAAGCTATCCGGTTGATGGCAATTCTTATGAAGCTTACGATCCCGAATTAGAAAAAGCGGTTGAAGGAGTTTTTGTGGCAGGCTGGTCGCGGGAGGCGAGCAGCGGATTGGTTGGTGTCGCTCGCAAAGATGGGGAATGTGGCGCCCAGGCGGTTTTAGAGTGTCTTGCAGGTATGCCTCCCAATACGCAGTTGGACAAGGATTTAGAAGAATTTCGCCGCCGCTTGGCTAATCTCGATAAGCATGTGGTCACCAAGAGTGAATGGGAGATGCTGGAAGCACAGGAAGCAGCCGAAGCCCTCAAATTGGGATTGGATGAGTTTAAATTTTCAACCAACGAGGAAATGCTGGCTGTGATCGAGAGATCCACTCCCCAACCAGCAGATTAAAGTAAGCACCCGAATCGATCCTCTGAACGGGACGAAGAGTCTTAGATCCCCCTGATTTGTAAGCGATGATGCGTTTCCAATTTCCGGGGGGTTCTTTGTGTCCCTTTCAGAATTCAATCTATCACAAGGCTGCACTCCGTTTCAGAAAGAGAGCATCCTATCTCACTCTGGGTGCAGCCCTGTCCCCCGGAAGACGGGACTTGCGCTTGGTCGGATAGACCAAGGGGAAGAATCCCCAATATCTTTGTAGACTCGACAGTAAACAACCTCTTGATCGGGGTTCGGGAAACAACTTCTCCCACTATTCCCTTCGGTGGAGCAAATTTTATTTAGACACCTTATGTTTCTGCAAGCATAATAGTATGCAAATTACTGTAATAAAGGAGCGAGTTTTACGTTATACATGGTGAATCTCATTAACTTGGGTTCTGGTTTGGGGAGGTACGGGTGTGCGACGTTTAATAATTTCTTGCGTGTGGATTCTTGGCTTGGGGTGGTTGCTGATTTGGGGTGTGTCAGCGCTGGTAAGAGATACGGTGCCAACCGGGGCGGTATGGGCATTTCTTTCAATCGCCGCCTGGTGGATGGTGGGGGGAGCGGCGAAAGAAGAGAACCAAAAGGAGGAGTAAATATCTCACTCAATGAGGGGCTGCAGAGCATCATTAACAGCTGTCCGGTAATCTAGCGGGCGGCTGTTTTATTTATGCAGTCAAAAAAGCCTGTTTACTGGACCAGGTGTATGGTTTGTGCAGGTAACGGCATGTCAATTTGGGATCTATCGAAAGCGTTTTTGATAGCTTTTAATCCTGCATCTTTGGCTTTCACCACATTCGTCTGGTGGGTGTCAATCCAGAAGTAAATCGTCAAATCCAGGGTTGGGCTGCCAAAATTCTGGAACAGCACCTCGGGCATTGGATCACTTTGCAATCCATCGATACCACTGAGTGCCTCAATTGCTGTCTGGTGCACGAAATCGGGATCGCTCTCGTAAGCGACACCTGTGCTGATTTCGACCCTACGGGCTTCCGCCTTGCTGAAATTCGTGATCGCAGAGGTGAGCACCTCGCCATTTGGAATCAGGACGATGCGACCATCTAATGTTCGTATTTTTGTTGCACGCAGATCGATGCCCATCACGCTGCCGGTATAACCGCCGACCTCGATGGTTTCACCATGTTCAAATGGTTCCTGGATCAGCATCAGCAAGCCGGCGATAAAGTTCTTGCTCACATCCTGCAGTGCAAAGCCAATCGTAAATCCAGCGATACCCAACCCAGCCAAGAAGGCGGTTAGGTTGAAACCAACCATCTGCAGCGATAAGGCAGCCACCAAGATCACGGTCAGCCAATATGCCAGTTGGGATAATAAGGTGACTGGCTCGGGATTCTTTGATCGGTTTTTTAGTGACTTTTGAACCACGCGCCTGACAATTGTGGCCAGGTAAAGACCGATAAAAAACACCACCAGGGCGGCAATCAATTTAGGCAGCAGAGTCGTGAAATCGATCAGCAGCTGCTGAAGCAAATTAGTTATTGAGCTGGTTTCTGTAGTCATGATCTTTCTCTCCTTCTGGGTTTAAGTTACCCAGATCATACCGTATTGGGCAAAACTTTTGGCATCAAGTACAATCAGGTGATGCCAAAAGTTTCGGTGCTCATGCCCTGCTTCAATGCGAGTGCGACGCTCCTGGCTGCCCTGGAAAGCCTTGAACGGCAAACTCTGGCAGATTTCCAGGTGATCGCCGTGGACGATGGTTCCACGGATGATACGGGCGATTTGCTGGGAGTTTGGGCAGCGCGGGATGGACGCTTCCGGGTGGTCAAACAGGACCATCAGGGTATCGTAACAGCCCTGAATGCGGGGCTTGAACACTGCCAGGCGAAATATATCGCCCGCATGGATGCAGATGACCTGTCACACACAGAACGGTTATCCAGGCAGGTCGCCTATCTTGAGCAGCATCCGGGGGTTTCTCTGGTTGGTTGCCGGGTCCGGGGATACCCACCGCATGATGTGCGGGCAGGTTTTATGGTCTATTTGGATTGGCAAAACGCCCTGCTCACCGATGAAGATATTCGCCGAGAAATATTCGTGGAAAGCCCGCTGGCACATCCCAGCGTAATGATGCGTAAAGATGCCTTACTGGAGGTGGGTGGCTACCACGAGCATGGCTGGCCTGAGGACTACGATTTATGGCTGCGTTTCTACCTGGCAGGCGCACGCTTTGCAAAACTGCCGGAAATCTTGCTGGATTGGCGTGAGCATCCTGAACGTTTGACACACAAGGACAGCCGTTATTCGCTGGAAAACTTCCTGCGAGTGAAGGCTTACTACCTGATGCGTGGACCTTTGCAGGGAAAAGATTCGGTCTTGATTTGGGGAGCTGGTATGATCGGACGGCGTCTCAGTAAACACCTGGTCCGCCAGGGAGCTCCTCTGGCAGCTTTTATCGATATCGACCTTGGAAAAATCGGCAGCACCCGCCGTGGCTTGCCGGTCCTTTCCCCAGATGATCTACCAAGCTGGTGGCATTCGTTTCCAAATCCGGCAATTTTGGCTGCAGTTGGCTCCCGCGGAGCACGGAAACTAATTCGCCAGCACCTGACCCTCTCTGGTTTCGAAGAAGGTAGAGACTGGTGGGGTGTGGCTTGATACAAACCTCGAATATTAACGGAGCACAAAATGGAATTGAACCAGCTGATTAAGACAGGATTGACCCGCGAGGAATCCTTTCCGGTGACAGAAGAGAATGCTGCTCTCCATGTCGGCAGCGGCAGTTCACCTGTCCTGGCGACTCCCTGGATGATCGCCTTCATGGAGCGCGTTTCCCACCACCTGCTGGCAGAATATCTTAATCAGGATGAAACCAGTGTGGGGGTTTACCTGGAAGTTAAACATCTGGCCCCAACACCGGTCGGGGGTTCCGTGCGCGTCCAGGTGCAGGTTACTGAAGTTTCGGGAAATCAAGTCACCTTCAATGTAAAAGCCTGGGATCATGTAGAGCTGGTAGGAGAAGGCGTTCATCGCCGGGCAGTGATCGACGAGGCACGTTTTCTGCGCCGGGTGAAGGCGAAGCAGTAGTTACTGCTGATGCGCGTTCTCTATGATGGTTGGTCGCTGGTGCACGATCCGCTCAGCCCGGGATCTTTGCACCTGCTGGCGGTTCTGGGCAATCTGGTGACCGGTATCTCCCCGGTTTTGGTTTTTCCAGACCGTGTCCCGGATTGGATGGAATCTTTCGAAATGCACGTCCTGCAGTCACAGGATACAGACTGGGGCAGGCTGGAGTGGGAGCAATTCCGCCTGCCTTCGTTAGCCAGGCAATTGGATGTACAGCTCCTGCACCTGACAACTCCAACAGCATCAGCCTGGAGCCATCTCCCCACGGTTTTCAGCCCAACAGGGTTTGGAGCAGGGGTAGCTGATTGGACGGGGATCCCTCACCGGCCCCTCGAATCCACTAACGTTCTCGATCGACTGCGCCTTTCTGCGAGTCAGGGCGGATTGGTGCGCGTTAATCGGATTCTCTGGCCAGGTGATCTGCCTGACCTGGGTTTGTCTGCACATGTAGGTTCCCTCCCACCTGTCCTTCCACGTAATTTTGGACCTGATCTGGACCAGCTTTCCTTCTCCGATCCTGAATTGCCACCCGCGGATACCTCTGGTTTGGATCCTGTGGAGCTCCCCGACGATTTTATCCTTTATCACGGTCCTGGAGGCAGGCAGCCTCTACAGCAGTTGGTTCAATCTTGGCTCTGGTGTGCTGCTGCTGTTGGAGGGTATTTCCCGTTGCTGTTGCTCGGGTTGGGTGAGAGTGATTCCCGCACCGTGTCTGACCTGATCGAACTTTATGATCTTGAAGATAGCGTGCAAATATTGCCGCAGGTACCCCCCGCCCTGCTACCCCGGATATACCGGCAATGCACCGCAGTTTTTCACCCCGCACCCGCCTCACCATGGTGCGGTCCCGTCCGGATGGCCCTGGCCTTCCGAAAACCCCTGGTGGCAGTTGAGCATCCGCTGACCGCGGCCATCACGGGTCCAGCGGCATACCTGGCTGAAGAGAAAGATGCCCGCGCATTAGCAGCAGCGCTGGTTACAGTGGTTGTCGAAGAGGATGTGGCAAGCAGATTGTCTGCAGCCGCCAGAAGGAGGGTTCAGGGTTGGGATGATCAACAATATGGGGAGCAGCTTCTGGCTATCTACCTTGATGTTTGCAGGGGGGATAACCAGGGATAATCGTGTTATCCTATGAACTGGTTCGAGAACGGCCCATCAGTGTGGCATAAACTGCCAGGCCAATGCCGCCCAGGAGAAGCACGCCTCCTGCGATACCCAGGAGAAGAGAGCGATTACCGCTATTTGTTGTCGTTGCCTCTTCCTCTGCAATAGAGCTGATTTGGGCTCCGAAATCGAGATATGTCTCTGTACCGGGTTCCAGCTGCAGGGTGTAATTTAGCATGGTCGTGGGATTATAGCCTTCTGGTATCGCCACACTGATTGTATATTCCCCCTGCATTAATTCCACAAAGCAAAAAGGATCGAAGCCACTTGTGGTTGGTTCGGTTAAATTGATCTCCCCTG
>Ga0316579_10000898_pt1 | contig 10329 bp, 9 predicted proteins | sample J5NA_2_FD_203074 | JGI IMG/M metagenome (GOLD analysis project Ga0316579, IMG submission 203074) | Rhizosphere microbial communities from salt marsh grasses in Alabama, United States - J5-7_160517rDrA | ecosystem: Host-associated > Plants > Roots > Rhizosphere | place: USA: Alabama | collected...
TGGTCGTTGCGCACGAGGGCTCCCGGCAGCAGGTGGGACTCGCACAGCACCTGGAAGCCGTTGCAGATCCCCAGCACGGGCAGGCCGGCCGAGGCCGACTCCGGCGGGCCCGCGAGGCGGATGATCGAACGCATCACCGGGGCGAAACGGGCGATGGCCCCACAGCGCAGGTAGTCGCCGTAGGAGAATCCACCGGGCAGGACGACGGCGTCCACCCCGTGGAGGTCCTCGTCGCCGTGCCACAGGGCGACGGCCTCGCCGCCGGCCAGGCGCACGGCCCGGGCCGCGTCGACGTCGTCGAGCGAACCGGGGAAGGTGACGACCCCGATCCTCACCGCGCGCCGCTCTCGTCGACGGCGGCCACGCGGACGACGTCCTCGATCACCGGGTTGCTGAGCAGGGTCGCGGCTGCCTGGCGGGCACGGTCGAGTACCTCATCGGTCACCTCGCCGTCCACCTGCAGCTCGAATCTCTTGCCCTGGCGGGCCGCTGTGAACTCCGCGAAGCCCAACCGCGCGAGAGCGCCCGCGACGGCCTTGCCCTGGGGGTCCAGGATCTCGGGTTTGAACATGACGTCGATGACGACGCGTCCCATGCTGGGGATCTCCTGTTGACGGCTGGCCGGTCCGACCGGCGCGGCGGATGGCGACGCCAGCGTAGCGTCCCTGGTCGGGGGCCCCGGGAGGTCCGCCCGGAAGGGTCCGGCCGGACCGTGCCACGCAGGGCCAGTGCCGTCACCGGGCCGGTCCGGCACCGGACCCGTACGACGCCGGGCCGGTGGGCCCCGGGGTCCCGGTCAGAGGATGATCTCGCCGGCGGCGGCCCCTGCCGCGATGTCCCGGCGGTGGTGCGACCCGGCCAGCTCGATCCGGTCGACCGCGAGGTACGCGGTCCTCCGGGCCCCGTCGAGGTCCGGCCCGGTCCCCACGACCGACAGCACCCGCCCGCCGGAGCTGACGACCCGGCCGTCCTCGGCCCGGCGGGTGCCGGCGTGCAGCACCCATGCCCCCGGAACCTCGCCCGCTGCCTCCAGCCCTTCGACCGGATCGCCCGCACGGGGGGTGTCCGGGTAGCCCTCGGCGGCGACGACGACCGTGACCGCCGCCGTCCGGTGCCACCGCAGGGGCGGCTGCTGGTCCAGGGTGCCCGTGGCCACGGCCGTGAGCAGGGTCCCCAGGGGGGTGCGCAGCCGTGCGAGCACGGACTGGATCTCCGGGTCCCCGAAGCGGACGTTGAACTCGACGACCCGCGGCCCCCGGGAGGTCAGGGCCAGGCCGCAGTAGAGCACCCCGGCGAAGGGGGTCCCCCGGCGGGCCATCTCGTCCACGGTGGGCTGGGCCACCCGGGAGACGATGTCCTCGACGAGGCCGTCCGGGGCCCAGGGCAGGGGGGAGTAGGCCCCCATCCCCCCGGTGTTGGGGCCGGTGTCCCGTTCGCCGGCCCGTTTGAAGTCCTGCGCGGGGGCCATGGGCACGACGGCGCGCCCGTCCGAGAGACAGAAGAGGGAGACCTCGGGCCCGTCCAGGTGTTCCTCGACGACGATCCGCCCCCCCGGCCGGGACAGGCAGCGTCCGGCGTGCTCCAGTGCCAGGGCCCGGTCCCCGGTGACCACGACGCCCTTGCCCGCGGCAAGGCCGTCGTCCTTGACGACGTGGGGGGCGCCGAACTGGTCGAGGGCCTCGGCGGCCTCGTCGACCGTCGTGCAGACCCTCGCAAGGGCCGTGGGCACCCCCGCCGCCGCCATGATCTTCTTGGCGAAGGCCTTGCTGCCCTCGAGCCGTGCCGCCTGCCGGGAGGGACCGAAGCAGCCGATGCCGCGCTCGCGCACGGCATCGGCGACCCCGGAGACCAGGGGTGCCTCCGGGCCGACGACCACGAGGTCCGCGGCGAGGGCCTCGGCGAGGTCCGCGACGGCCGCCGGGTCCGTGACGTCGACGGGCCGGCAGCAGGCCACGGTGTCGATGCCAGCGTTGCCCGGGGCCGCGACGACGGTGTCGACCTGCGGATCCGCGGCCAGGGCTCGGACGAGGGCGTGTTCACGGGCTCCGGAACCGATCACCAGAATCTGCACGGTCACACACCTTAGAGCGTGTGTTGAGACTCCGCCGACAGCGAGCAGGCATCCGGACGAGTGCCCGGCAAGGCCGCAGGAGCCCCGCACGGCGGAGCTGTGCCGGGCGACGAGAACGCCGCCGGGCGCCGTCCGGGTACCGCGCAGCGTCGAAGCGGAGTTGCGAAACACGCTCCGAGACGCTCCGGCAGCGGGGAACCTCTCGCAGGCTCCGGCCCTCAGCCGGGTCCCCGCCCCCCGGGAGGATCGGACAGCATCGCGCGGGCCCGGGGATGGCTCAGCCCCACGACCTCGAACAGATCGATCACCGCTGAGCGCAGCTGGGCGACGACCACCGTCTCGGACAGGGTCCCCGGGCCGGTGACGCCCAGGGACATCTCCGGCGCGAGGCCACGCAGTCCCTCCTCGAAACGCGCGGCGCCCTCGCCGGCGGGGTCCCGCAGGGCCTCGGGCAGGTCCGTCAGGACGCCAGCGAGCCGTTCCACCGCCTGCAGGACGGGCTCGGGCACGGCGGGGGGCTCGGTGCGGGCCGCGGGTCCCGGAGGCACCCACCGCCCGGGGCAGCACAGGTCCTCGACGGCGGCCAGCAGGCGCCGGACGGCGACCCGCAGGTTCCGCACGGCCCTGTCGACGGGCAGCAGGGCCACCCGGTTGGCCTGGAGTTCTGCCCGGGCCCGCCCGCGCAGCGGGGAGATCCTGTTGATCTCTTCCCCGGCATCGACGGCCACCTGCCAGTCCCGCAGGTGCGGCTCGGTGCCGCGGGCGACGTCCAGGGCGCGGCCGGCCTCCTGCGGATCCGCGACCCGCGCCGCCCGGGCGGACAGGAGCAGTGCCTCGACCAGCTCCGCGGTCAGCCGCCGGTTCCCCCGGCGGACCGCCACCCGGGGATCCGCGGGCAGGAGGGCCGCGACCGCCAGGGCGAGCCCCCCGCCGAGCAGGGCATCCTGCCAGCGAGTGATCACCCCGCCCGGAGGGGCCGGCAGGACCGTGACGAGGACCCCCTGGAGGGCGGCCTGGTTGACGATCACGTTCCCCCCGTCGACCACCAGGGCGAGGACCATGCCCAGCAGGACGACGACGCCGATCTGCCACCCGCCGCGCCCGAGCGCCTGCACGAGCAGATCGGCCAGGGCGACCCCGATGGCCACGCCCACGGCCAGTTCCAGGACCCGCCGGATCCGGTGGACCGGGGAGATGCCGAGGCAGATGACGGCCGAGACGGCCGCGAAGAAGGGGGAAGGGTGTCCCAGCAGGTGGACGGCCGCTTCCCAGGCCAGGCACGCCGCGAGGGCGCTCTGGCCCACGGACCAGGCGGACACCCGCAGCCTCTTCGTCCCGTCGGCCGAGCGGTCCCGCAGCGCCCGCAGCGCCGGCAGGGGCGCGAGCCGCGGATGGGTCCGGGAAGGGGACCCGTTCATGGAACGACTCCCTTCCCGCGGTCACCATCCATACAATCAGTGCCCAGCCATGCACCGTACGCATTGATCCTTCATGCCAGCCAGGAGGTCATCATGACGCATCAGGAGGCCTCGGCGGTCGTCTCCGTGCCGGTGGACGTGATCGAGGAGAAGCTGGGGGACATCGAGTCCTGGCCCTGTTTCCTCGTCGGGGTGGAGAAGGTCCGCAAGACCTCCTTCGAGCGGTACGTCTTCGTCGTCCGGGACGGCCGGAACACCCGGGAGGTCCCCGTCTCCGTGACCACCCGCCCCCGGCGCTGGGCGTGGCACTCGTTGAGCGGGCCGACCTTCGAGGGAGAGCTGCGCATGACCCCGGTCGACACGCGGCGCACGCGGCTGGTGCTGAAACTGACCTCCGACCCCTCGGGCTTCCTCGCGTGCCTGACCGAGATGCTGGCGGCGTCCCGGGTGACGGCCGACGTCGACCTGCAGAAGCTGGAGCGCCGGCTCACCGGGCCGGACGCCGGCACGACCGGGCCGGAGCCCGGCGGGCCGGCCCCCGCCTGACCGGCGGCCGGAACGCGGGAGGGCCGGGGCGCGGACGGTCGGTCCGTGCCCCGGCCCGGGGAACAGCCGGTCGACGGCGATCACGCCGCCGTCGACCGGCAGGCTCCGGCAACGGGGACCGGAGCCTGCCGTGGAGTCAGATCCTGGCTCCGGTCAGGTCAGCACTTCTCCTTGTAGAGGTACTTGGCGACCTCGGGCTGTGCCATGTTGTCCTTCGTCACGATCGTGGCGTCGGTCTGGATCTTCGCGGTGACGCTCTTGCCGTCCAGTGCCGCGAGGGCCTGCTCGATGCCCTGCTTGCCGATCTCGAAGGGCTGCTGGGCGATCAGGGCGTTGACCTGACCGGCCTGCAGCTGCTTGATCTGGTCCGGGCCCGCGTCGAAGCCGATGACCTTGATCGTGTCGTTCTTCTTGGCGTTGGACACGCCCTTGGCGACGCCCTGTGCCGTGTACAGGTTGGTGGCGAAGACCCCCACCAGGTCGGGGTTGGCCTGGATGGCTGCGGTCACCACCATGTTGGCCTTGGACACCTCGTTGTGCGAGTACTGGGTCTCCAGCACCTCGAAACCGAGTTCCTTGGCCTTGGCCTTGAAGCCGTCGACCCGGGCGTCCACGCTGGAGACGCCCTGGTCGGTCGAGATGGCCATGACCTTGCCCTTGGTGGCCCCGAGCTCCTTGAGGGCCTCGGCGGCCTTCTCGCCGCCCTTCTTGTTGTCGCTGGCGATCCGGGAGACACCGATCTTCTCGTCGTTGACGATGGTGTCGACCAGAACGACCTTGGTGCCGTTGTCCTGGATGTTCTTCAACGGCTTGGCCGAGGCGGTCACGTCGTTGGGCGCGACGAGCAGGGCGTCGGGCTTGGCGGCCCGGACCCCGTCCAGCAGGGGGTTCTGCTGCACCGGGTTGAACTCCGCCGGTCCCTGGACGTTCAGCTCCACGCCCGCGGCCTTGGCGGCCTCGTCGGCCCCGCACTCCATGGAGACGTAGAAGGGGTCGCCCTTCACGCCGACCATGAGCGTCATCTTCTTGGTGCCGGAGGAGCTGCCCCCGGAGGAGCTGCCGCCGCATGCCGCGAGGGCGAGCACTGCGATCGTGACGATCGCGGTGCCGCCCGCCTTCGTGTACTTCACCTGTCGTGTTCCTCTCTCTGCGTCGAGAAGATCTGCACTGCTGCTGTTGCACACGGCCACAAGGTCGTGCAGTGCAAGGCCGGTCGGCGGGAGCGGACTTCCGCCGACCGGGTCGTGCCGTACCGACGGCGTTCTTGCCGTCGTCCGCCGACGCCCCCCGGGAGGCCTTGGGCCAGAAGGCTTCCCGGCACGGAACGGCGGTGCCTGGCACCGCCCGCGGGACCGGATCCGTCCCGCCTTCGCCCGGTGGCGGGCAGCCTTCACCCACCACCGGACAGGACGTCAATGCTTGGTACGTGCCTTTCGGCGCATCTGATCGAACCAGACTGTCAGGACCAGAACAAAACCGATGGCGACGTCCTGCCAGTAGGCACCCACCCCCATGATGACGAACCCGTTCTTGAGCAGGGACGGGATGCACGCGCCGATCAGGGTGCCCAGCATGGTCGCCACACCGCCGAAGACGCTGGTCCCTCCGAGGGCGACGGCCGTGATGGCCTGCATGTTGTCGGTCATGTGCCCGGCAAGGGACGTCGTGCCGAAGAACGAGACCGACAGGAAGCCGCCGAAGGCGCTCGCCAGCCCGGCCAGGACGTAGACCTTGACAAGGTGCCGTTCGACCTTGATGCCGACCCGCCGGGCGGCCTCCTCGTTGCTCCCGATCGCCAGGGTGTGACGACCGAAGACGCTGTACCGGACGGCGACCCAGCCCAGCGCGACCACGATGATCGCGATGAGGACGATGTTGGAGATGCCGGGAACGGCCTCGCCCGAGGTGACGGGGGCGAGGGCGGAGGTGGCCGTGTTGCTGCCGTCCTGCATGAGGTTGGCCGCCCCGAGACCGGATCCGAGGGTGCCGAGGGTCGCGAGGAGCGGTGGGACCCGCATGTAGGCCACGACGAGCCCGTTGACGGTCCCGATGATGAGCCCGGCGGCCAGGGCCGCGAGGAGCGCGACGGCGATGTACGAGAACTTGGTCTCGCTCTCGGTCACGTCGACCGCCGTCCCCTCGCCGACCGTGAACCACCCGAGGGCCTTCGTCGCGAAGACCTCGCCCAGGACGACCGCCGCGGGGATGGACAGGTCGATCCCGGAGGTGGCGATGACGAAGGTCGCTCCGACCGACAGGACGATCAAGATGCTGACGTTCTGCGCAAGGAGGTCGAAGTTGGACGTGGTGTTGAACTTGCCCGGCTCCATGAGCGAGAAGTAAATGATCATGACGACGAGCGCGACGAAGGTCAGCCCGCTGGTCTGTCCCAGGAGGTCCTTGACGACCGAGATCAACGATCTGCTCGGCGGCGCCGAGGGGGCGGGAGGGGCTCCCCGGCGCGCCGTCCTCATCGTGTTCATGCCGTCACCTCGCCGTTGGGCACGTCGGCCTCGTTGGAGAACGCCCCGGACACCGCGGCGATCAGCCGTTCCACGTCCACCTCGCCTCGTCGGAAACGCGCCACCCTCGCGCCCAACCGCATGACCTCGATCCGATCGGCCACATCGATCACCTGCGGGAGGTTGTGCGAGATCAGAACGACGGCAAGGCCCCTGCTGCGCACCTTCTGGATGAGCTGGAGGACCTTCTCCGTCTGGATCACCCCGAGGGCCGCGGTCGGCTCGTCCATGATGATCACATGTTTGGCCCACATCGCGGCCCTCGCGATCGCGACGGACTGGCGCTGCCCCCCGGAGAAGGAGGAGACCGGCACGCGCATGTCCTGGACCAGGCCGACGCCCAGGTCGGAGAAGCTCGCGGCGGTGCGCCTGCGCATCTCCTTGTGGTCGTGCAGGACCCGCATGCGGCGGATCTCCCTGCCGAGGAAGACGTTCGCGGCGGCGTCCAGGTCCGAGGCCAGCGCCAGGTCCTGGTAGACGGTCTCGATCCCGTGCTTGGTCGCGTGGACCGGATCGGACATCGACACCGGGCGGCCGTCCACCATGATCTGCCCGAAGTCGGGCTGGATCACCCCGGCCAGGCACTTGATGAGCGTGGACTTGCCGGCCCCGTTGTCGCCGACGAGGGCCGTCACCTGACCGGCGAACGCCTCGAAGGAGGCGCCCCGCAGGGCACGGACCTGACCGTACTTCTTCTCCAGCCCGTAGGCGGCCAGAGCCGGCACCTCGGCGCGGTTCATCGGCCCGCTTCCTTCCACGACCGGCCGTGCTCGGCCAGGACCTCCACAAGACCCTGCAGGCGAGGCACTGACACCTCGCGCAGGAAGTCGCGTCGCTGCGCCCCGGGCAGCCGGACCGCATCACCCCACAGGGAACGGCCGGCGATGACCCCGCTGGCCCCGGCGTCCAGGGCGACGCGCGCCCGCTCGACGAACTCCTCGTACGACACGCCCGCGGAGAGCAGGGCCCAGGGCACCGGGCCGAGGGCCCGCGTGACCTCCTCGCAGCCCTCGGCTCCCCCCGGCCACTCGAGCTTGAGCAGGTCCGGTCGCAGCCCGGCCAGGAGCGTCGCCGAGCGGATCACCGCGCGGGCGTGCTGCCGCGGTGCCGGTTCGGGCACTGAGGGTCCGAAGGCCACCAGGGGCTCGATCACCGAGGGGACGCCGGTGCCCCGGCAGTCGGCCACCACGTCGCGCACGGCGGCGAGTGCCTCTCGGGCCAGGTCGGGGCCGCCGTCCGCCGGCCGGTCCGGTTCCCACCGGACGAGGAACTTCAGCGCGTGCCCTCCCTGCGCCAGCACCCAGGCGGCGTTCCGGGAGGGATCGACGACGGTGCGGTGCTCGCCGTCGTGGAGGACCTTCTCGGCGGGGTCGGCGGCGACGAGCAGTCCCACGCCGTCCGGCAGCCCGCCGGAGGCCCGGACGGCGCCCACGCCGTACTCGGCGTCCAGCAGGACCCCGGAGCACAGCGGCGCCAGCGCGCCGACGACGTCGGTCTTGAAGCGTGCCATGTCGTCGGGTTCCGACGGTCGACCGGCGGCGTCGAGCATCCTTCGCAGGGTGCCGCGTTGGTCCATGGCGAGAACGGCGAACCTCCCTCGTGGATCTGCAAGGGACTCCAGCCCTACGGGTGGCATCTCAGGACCTCTCTGACTGCGTGAGCGGGGATGTTACAGGCATTCGTGATTTAGACGACGATCCGGGTTCCGCTTCCCCCGGAGCGCCGTCCTCGATGTCCCGGAAGAGCGGCGGGAGGACGACGGTCCGGACACCGCCGGCCAGGCCGTCGAGGCGTTCCAGTGCCATCGACGCTGCGGTCCTGCCCACACGGACCGGACCGGACTCCACGACGAACGGGCGCAGCACCAGCAGGTCGGTGTCGGCGATCTCGTCCATCGATGCCATGGCCGGCGGGTCGGGCACCCGCAGCAGCGCCCGGATCGCGCCGCGCCCGATGAGGTGCTGCGCGGCGAACAGGGCGGTCGGGGGATGGGGCAGCCGGAGCATCCGGGCGACGATCCGTTCGGAGGTCCCGGCGTCGGAGCAGTTCTGGTGGATCAGCGTCGGATCGCAGGTCGCGCCCTCGTCCCGCAGCGCGGCCACGTACCCGGCGTGGCGCTCCTGGATGGTCCACAGGCGGGAGTCGTTGGCGAGGAAGGCGATCCGGCGGTGCCCCGCGTCCAGGAAGCGCTTCGTGGCCTCGAAGGCCCCCGCGCGGTTGTCGACGGTCACGGTGTCGACCTCCAGCCCGGGCGGGGGACGGTCCACCCCGGTGACCACGAGCCCGTGGTCGATCTCCCGCCGCAGGTACCCGCAGTCCCCGGGCGCTGGGACCAGCAGCAGCGCGTCCACGCGGCGCTCGACGAGGGTGCGGACGATGCGCCGCTGCCGGTTGGCGTCGTCCCCGTGGCTGGCGATGATCAGCTGGAGGTCCCGTGGCGCGAGCACCTGTTCCACGGCGCCGGCCAGTGCGGCGAAGAAGGGGTCTGCGACGCTCGAGAGGACAAGGCCGACCGCTGCGCTGGGCCGGCGCGAGGCCAGGGACCTGGCCAGGTGGTTGGGACGGAAGCCGAGTTCCCTCGAGGCCAGCAGGACCCGCTCCGACGTGGCGCGGGCCACCCCGTACTCGCCGTTCAGCGCGCGGGAGGCGGTCTTGAGGCTGACCCCTGCCCTCGCTGCCACGTCCGCGAGGGTGGGGCGTCCGGGAACCTTCACGCGGCCTGCCAGGTCAGTTCCGAGTGCAGCCTGCGGGCCAGCCCGCCGGGTACGTCCCCCGCCAGGGGCAGGGTCACCGAGGCGCTGGCCGTGGCCACCCCGAGGACGGCGGCGTCGGCGATGCCGGCTCCCCGCCGCAGCCCCGCGCACAGGCCCGCGACGAAGGCGTCGCCCGCGCCGATCGGGTTGATCTCCTCCACCTCCGGCGCGGCGATCCAGAACCTGCCGTGCCTCCCCGCCCCGGCAGCGCCGTGCCTGCCGGCGGTCACCACGGCGTCGAGGGCACCCGCGGCGCACAGCCCCTCGGCTGCCTGCAGCGCGCAGGCCCTGACGTCGTCCCCGCCGGCCTCGACGGGCTCGTCGTCCACGCCGCCGAGGACGGCGAGTGCCTCGGCGAGGTTGGGGGTCACGAGGTCCGGGCGGGCGGGAAGGGCCGCGAGCAGGTCCTGGCGGGCGGCGTCCAGGACGACGGGCACGCCGGCGTCCCGTCCGAGGCCGACGATCTGCGGGTAGAGGCCCTCGCTGTCCCCCGGGGGAAGGCTGCCCAGGCAGGCGATCACCTGGCGGCCGGGGAGCTCCCCCTCGACCGCCTCGATCAGGCGGGCCCGGTCCCGGGGGGCCAGGCAGGGACCCGGCTCGTTGAGGACCGTGACCCGTCCTTGCTCCTCCAGGACGACCACGGCCGATCGGGCCTGCCCCGAGGTCGTGACCCTCCGCACGTCGTGCCCCTCGGCGTCGAGCAGGTCCCCCAGGTAGCGGCCGATGGTGCCGGGCAGGTTGGCGACGAGCCGGGGTCGCACCCCGTGGGCACGGGCGGCCCGGCAGACGTTGACGGCCTTGCCCCCCGCGGTGATCTCCGCACTGCGCGGGCGCTGCACCTGTCCGGGGACGAGCCTGCTCATCCGCAGGGTCCTGTCCAACGCCAGGTTCGCGCCGACGACCAGCATCACACCCCCGAGGTGCCCGTTGCGGTGGCTGCGCGGAAGCGCGCAGATCCCGCCGAAAAGGTTTTCGACAGCGCTGTCAGACAGCGCTGTCAAGATCGGGACACTATGACC
>Ga0316579_10000899_pt1 | contig 10328 bp, 6 predicted proteins | sample J5NA_2_FD_203074 | JGI IMG/M metagenome (GOLD analysis project Ga0316579, IMG submission 203074) | Rhizosphere microbial communities from salt marsh grasses in Alabama, United States - J5-7_160517rDrA | ecosystem: Host-associated > Plants > Roots > Rhizosphere | place: USA: Alabama | collected...
ATGATCAAGCCGGATCCAGGCCAGGTGGGCATCACCTGGCTGCCGGTCAAAGATTTAACCAGCTACCGGCTGTATCCCAAATTCATCCGGGCTTTACTGGAAACTGCGCCTGATCTGTCCGGTCCCGTCTACCTGGGAGATGTAAATTAAGAAAATCTGAGGCTGGTTCCCACCAGCCTCAGAATCCTTTGTCGAGGATCAAACTTATGATCCCAGCTCGGTACGCAGCCTGAGGTAATTCAGCACCCTTTCCCGCGTCAGCACACCTAAGACCTTCAGGCCATCCACAACCGGTACCAGTCCCAGGTTCTCAGATTCCATCTCCTGCAGGGCGGTCAGCAAGGGGGTATCAGGACCGATCTGGATCGAATTACCCCAGGATTTCATCACGTCTCGAACCTGTGTACGGCTCCACAGATGACGGGGGACCTGGGTGATCTCACCTAAACTGAGCATCCCGGACGCCTGGCCATTATCAACCACCAGGTAGATACCCTGGGAATTATTCCTGAGGGTCACCAGGACCAGCTGGTCGAGCGTGGTGTCACCCGGGATGGAGGGGTAATCCCGGCTCATTACCTGGTCGACCTTGATTCCGCCCAGTTTATGCTGCAGCTGCGCCTGTGCGGAAGCCGTGCCTGCCATGTTCAGCAGGAACAAACCGAGGAATCCCATCCAGATACCATTGCCCAGGTTCCCGGTGAAGACGCTGAACACGCCATAAGCCATAAAACCATAAGCCACCAGCTGCCCGCTAAAAGTAGCCACCCGGGTAGCCTGGGAGTGTTCACCGGTCAGCTTCCAGATTGCAGCCCGCAAGATGCGGCCACCATCCATCGGGAAGCCGGGTATCAGGTTGAACAGGCCCAATAGCAGGTTCACCCGCCCCAGGTAGCTGAAAGCTGCCGCCAGGTAAGGTAAATTGCCCGTAAATTGGGCCAGGCTGTTGAATATCAGCGCCAAAGCCAGGCTGACCATCGGTCCAGCAATGGCGATGCGGAACTCTTCCCCGGGGCTATCCGGTTCGCGTGTAATTTCAGCCACACCACCAAGGAAGAAAAGCGAAATGCTCTTAACCGGGATTTTATTGCGCAGAGCGACAAATGCATGGCCTAACTCATGCGCCAGCACAGAGCCGAAAAACAAGAGACTGGTGATTATTCCCAGCACCCAGACCCCGCCAGCAGGCAAATTAAGGGCCTGATCGGCAAAATACCCGCTGGCCAATGAAAAGGTCAGGAATAAGAAAATCACGAACCAGCTGGGATGCAAACCGATTGGTATGCCGCCAATTCTGAACAACTTTATACTCTTTCCCATCATATCTACCTCTAATAGATCCTTAACAAGTTTTTATCTAATCTCGCATCTTAAGCATACCTGAGAATTGTGAATTCTTTGTTAGTGGAGTATATATTTTTTATTAAGACTTAATTTGTCATAATCGCGGCTTATTCCTGGAAGGTAATTAAACCCAAGATTCCCCCAAGGTCCAGAATGCAAGTTGGTTAATGCAAGGATCAGAATAGGCTTTCCAAGCGCCAGGCCAGCGCTGAATAGCGCTGTGCCACGCGGTTGTTATTAACTGCAATGGCGATCGCCCGCCGGCTTCCCACCAGGACGCACAGCTGTCGAGCGCGGGTGATGGCTGTATAGAGCAGGTTGCGCTGCAGCATCATGTAATGGGCAGTGATCACAGGCACAACCACGACTGGGAATTCAGAGCCCTGGGCTTTGTGCACCGAAATAGCATAAGCCTGCACCAGCTGGTCTGTATCCATCCAATCGTATGAAACCCGCCGCCCATCAAATTCAACCTCCACGGTATGCGCCACGGGGTTGATCGCCACCAACCACCCAATATCCCCATTAAACACATCGATGTCGTAATTATTCTGGATTTGCATGACTTTATCCCCCTGGCGGAAAGTCCTGCCGAACAAAATCTTTTCGGGTTTCTTCAACGAGGTAGGGTTGAGCGCGGCTTGCAGACGTTCGTTGAGGGAATTCACACCCGCCTGCCCGCGGTACATGGGTGCCAGGACCTGAATCTGGCTCATGGGATCGACACCAAATGTCGCCGGTATGCGCTTGCAAACCACCTCCTGCACCCAGCTGGCTGCCTGCTCTGCATCTTCAGCTGGAAACAAGAAGAAATCGTTGTCCCTGGCATCAGCGGTTTCGTTGAAAAAAGGCATTTGACCCTGGTTAATGCGGTGGGCGTTGTTGATGATCTGGGAACCGGATTCCTGGCGAAAGATGAAGTTCAAGCGGGTCACCGGCGCAATTCCGCTGGCGATCACATCCCGTAAGACATCTCCCGCTCCTACGGAAGGCAGCTGGTCCACATCACCCACCAGCAGCAGGTGGCAACCAGGGGGCACTGCCCTGAGCAGCTGCTGTGCCAAAATCAGGTCCAACATCGAGGCTTCATCAACGATCAAAAGGTCAATCTTCAGTGGGTTATCGGCGTTGAACTTAAAACCTTCTTTGGGCGAGAATCCCAGCAAGCGGTGAATGGTGCTGGCTGGACGCCCGGTAGCTTCCGAGAGGCGTTTTGCTGCCCGACCGGTAGGTGATGCCAGTGCATAGGATTTACGACCCGATTCAGCCACTTCGATCAGCGCTTTTAGCGCCGTGGTTTTACCCGTCCCAGGTCCACCAGTCAGCACACTGACCGGGTGGCTGATAGCCATCCGGATCGCGGATGCCTGTTCACTGGTGAGCTGCGGGTCGAGGGGAAGAAATGCTGGCGGGAGATCGCTCATGCGGGAGGGCAGGCTGGTGGCCAGTTCCTGCAGCCGCCTGCTGACCCCCTTCTCACTATGGTAAAAAGGCATCAGATAAATGGCAGGCAGGCTGTATGGCTGCTTTACTTCACTGACACCGGGAAGGGTATTCCCACCACCTTCTCCTATCCCGGCTTTACTTGAAGGCACCAGTTCCTCGTAAACTCGATCTTGCTCTCGCAGCCGGTCGATCGCCTCCGGGATCAGGTCGGGATCAATCTCCCCCAATAATTCCTGCGCTTTCTCAGAAAGCACCTCTCGCGGTACATATACGTGACCTTCATCCACCATCTCGTTCAACGCATAAACCAACCCCGCCTCCACCCGGGAGGGGTGATCGCTGGGTAAACCCAGCGATTGAGCGATGCGGTCTGCGGTTTTAAAACCTACCCCGTGGATATCTCTTGCCATGCGGTAAGGATCAGACTGCACCACTGCGAGGGATTGGTCCCCGTATTCTTTGTAGATCTTGATCGCCAGGTTGGTGCTGATGGCGTGACTGTGCAGAAAGAGCATAATATCCTTGACCTGTTTCTGCTCACGCCAGGCATCGGCAATTGCCCCCGAGCGTTTCGGGCCAATGTCCGGTACTTCCAACAAGCGCTGAGGTTCGTTTTCAATCACCTCCAGCGCCTGGTCGCCGAACTGGTCAACGATCCGCTCAGCCAACCGGGGTCCGATACCTTTGATCAAACCGGAACCCAGGTAGCGCTGCATACCAGCCACGGTTGCCGGTGCGATCTGCTCGCAGGTTTGAACTTGAAATTGGAAGCCGTGCTTGGGATGAATCTTCCAGGCACCTGTCAGACGCACGTGTTCGCCGGGACTCAGCTCAGGCAAATTGCCAACCACTGTCGCCAGGTCCTGATTTGAGGCAGCTGGTCTTGATTGCCCCTCTGGTTGGAGCCGAATTACGCTATAGCCATTTTCGGGGTTGTAATACGTGATTCGTTCGACTGAGCCAGTCAGGGTATCCATTGGCTCTTTCAGCGGTACACCCTCCTGCCAGGAATCTCGCTGCTTGAAATCTATGCTACTGCATCGGGTTGTTATCAGCCCAATCCTGGCCAACGATCACAACCAGGTCTGCTGGGCCGGTGACATCATAGCGGTGGAACACGTTCTCCGGGTTGATGCTCATCAATTCCACGATCTTCGCCACAGTATGCGGATTTCCTGTGTAATCGATGATCGTCGTCTGATCGTAGTATTCATCCGCATTACCTGGCTCAGCGATCGTCAGCCCTGAAGAGCGCAGATATTCAGCCGTCTGTGAGGCCAATCCTGGGGTATAAGTACCATTCAGGGCAAGCACCGTGGCGTACTCTTCATCCAACAGCGCCTGGGAATCCGCCTGGGGCGCCAGAGGGACTACGGGACCGCTCAGGCTGAAAATCTGGTCGCGCAGCTGCCGGATTTCATCCGCCAGGGGCCGCAAAATATCCTGCCCGTCGTACGAGTAAGCAAAATCAACCTGGTCTACCCCGATCACTCCCCGGCGAATATTTTCTGCAGGGATCTGCTGGGCCACCCAGGCTAATCGAACCACCTGCATCAGGGTTAAATTCGAACTGATCCCGGAAGAAAGGTTCTGGTAGAGTGAGGGTGAATTCTTGATCAAAGTCGGCAGCATTTCCGCTTTCAGGATCTGATCACGGATCGCCAGAATGACCTGCTGCTGGCGTTCTGCCCGGTCAAAATCGCTGCCTGAAGAATTCCTGGACCTGGCATATGCAAGTGCCAAATAGCCTGGCAGTACCTGTTCACCAGCTTTCAGCGTCTCAGTATTGTGCTTTCCCAGGGGATCGATCACGATTTTTTTCGGCACGTTGATGGTGATACCCCCCAGCTCATCGATGAAATTTTCAAACGCATTGAAATCGACCATGGCATAGTAATCGATCTCCATCCCTAGGAGATTTTCTACCGTGCTCAGAGCCAGGCCAGGGCCTCTTCCTTCGATATTGTATACCTCGCCCATGCGGTAAGCAGTGTTGATCTTGCTGTAATCAAAACCGGGAATCTCCACCCATAAATCGCGCGGGATGGAAAGCATACCCGCCGTACGGCTCTGCGGGTCTAATGAAAACAGGATCATCGTATCCGTGCGCGGTATATCATCAGGCTCTTCAGCGCGTGCATCCACGCCCATCACCAGGACATTGATGCGGCTGTTGCCATCCCAGGGGACAGGAGGTGGAGCACCAGCGCTTTGCAGCGGTGTTTCACCCTCCGTGCCCAGATCTTCTGGAAGTATAGCACTTGCACCCTCAGCCTCTTCCAGTGTTACCCCGGGTGGGCTGGACAAATTCCAGGTGGAGACCAGGTCCTTCACCGCTGAAAAGGTAAGCCAAACGGTAACCACACCAGCCAGGATAAAGGCTGCTACCAAGCCGATCAACAACCAGTTTGAAGTGAGAGGATTTTTTGGTTTGCTTTTATAGTCCCGACTACTATCCATAGGCAATTTATATTATGGCATAGAATTGTTGTTTGCCCAGTCATAGCCGAGGAACAGCTCTACATCTACCTGGCTGGTTGGGTCAAAACGATTGTAAATCCTGTTTTCTGATATGCCCATGAGATTGACCAGATAATTGATGGTATACGGGTTCCCCGTATAGGAAATGATGGTCGTTGCGTTGTACAGCTCCGGGGCATCCCCAGTACTGGTCACATTCACACCCTGGGTTGCCAGGTAATCCGAAGTACGGGTGGCCAGGCCAGGTACCCCTGCTCCATTCAACACAGAAACTTTTGCATTTTCAGTTTGCATCAATTCCTGCGGGTCAGAGCCTGCCAGGGCAGGACTTGCTAATCCTTCCGAGGCAAAGATCTCGTCACGCAAAATGCGAATCTGCTCCGGTCGCGGTTTGAGCACATCATCGCCCTCCGGCGATTTACCAAAGGTTACATGATCCGTGCCGATCGAGCCACGGATAATATCTTCCTCGGGAATCTGCTGCACCAACCAGGCTAACTGGACCGCTTGCTCAAGGGTCAGATTGGTCTGTATCCCGGACGAAATCTGCTCGTAGATGGCAGGAGCGCGGCTGACCAAGGTGGTGAACATGTCGTAGCTCAAAATCCTATCACGGACAGCCATGATAACCTGCATCTGGCGCCCAGCTCTATCAAAATCTCCGCCTTCTGTATTGCGCGCCCGGGCATAAGCCAGAGCCAGGTTCCCCGGTAGGTCGTGAGCACCTCTTTTTAACTTAACCGTCGGCCCATCAATCGGGTCGACCCAGATATTGTGAGGTACATCTATTTCAATAAACCCGAGTTCATCGATAAATTTCTCAAATGAGTAGAAATCGATCAGGGCATAATAATCTATATTAAGCCCCAGCAAACCCTCTACGGTATCCATCGCCAATGCCGGTCCCCCACCGGGTAACTGGTAAGTTTCCCCAAACCGGTAAGCCACATTGATGCGGTTGGGTTCTTCAAATCCAGGTATGTTGACCCATAAATCGCGAGGTATCGACAGAAGGCCAACTGTTTTGCTCAGGGGATCAACAGATGCCAGGATCATCGTATCCGTACGCGGGGCTCCCTCCCCACTCACCCAATCCCGGTAATCCAAACCCATCACCAGGATGTTAACCCGACTGGCTCCATCCCAGGGGATCGGCTCAGGCCCGATCACAACTGCAGGGGGTTTTGCTACCTGCGTTTCACTTTGCGGTGAATTTTCAGTCGGTTCGGCACCTGGATTTACCACGACACCAGGCAGATCAGTGATATTCCAAGCGGCGACGAAATCCTTGACATAATTGAACGTCAGGAAGGCTGCGCCAGCTGCCACCATGAAAAACAGAATCACCAACCCGACAAGAATCCAGTTGGGTCGCGCTGGCTTTTTAATTTCTGAACTATCTTGTTGAACTTGCTCCATTGTCTTATTTCACTTCTTCTTTCATATGCATTATATGATAAAGGATAAACCCGCTTAATTCTATCTTCTCTCCCCACGAGATGAGTCTAGAGAAGAAAGAGACAGCGGGAATAGAAATAGCTACCTTCATTCAGTAAAATGGCACGTAATTATATCATGCCGGGCATACCCTCTGCTTAGGGTAAAATTAGTGTTCCTGGAATTACCGGACACTGTCCCTAGACGTAATAAGACCGATTAAAGTTCCCTTATGCCCCTGCTCACCGCTTCTAATCTATCAAAATCCTTCGGACCCGATGATATTTTCTCCGGAATATCCCTGAGCATACCCAAGGGAGCGCGCATTGCGATCGTAGGACCCAACGGGATCGGTAAAACCACCCTGCTGCGTATCCTGATTGGACTGGATGAACCATCTGAAGGCAGCCTGAACCTCACCCGGAACTTATCAATCGGCTACCTGCCACAGGAAGCTGTCCTTACCGCGGAGCACAGCTTATGGCAGGAATGCCTTACCGCGTTCGAAGAGCTGCGCCAGATGGAAACAGAACTGGCCCAGCTGGAAGCAGCGATGAGTGTTCCAGACTTGGCTCAAGACGCGCTTGAACGCTACGGAAAACTGCAGGAATCCTTTGATCTGCAAGGGGGATACACTTATGAAAACCGAATCAGCCAGGTCCTAACTGGTTTAGGCTTCACCTCCGAGGATTATGATCGCCCAATGAACCAGCTGTCTGGCGGACAGCGTACACGGGCGCTTCTGGCTCGTTTGCTGCTTTCCGGTCCCGATTTGCTAGTCCTCGACGAACCCACCAACCATCTCGATATCGCTGCCGTGGAATGGCTGGAAAGTTATTTGCTCTCCTGGGAGGGGGCAGCTTTACTGGTCTCCCACGACCGCTACTTCCTGGACAAAGTAGCCCAATACATTTGGGAGATGGACCTGGGAGGTTGGGAGACCTACCGCGGAAATTACAGCGCTTATCTCCAGCAGCGCCAGGAACGATGGCAGCTGCGCCAGCAGCTATTTGATACAGAACGAGAGCGGCTTGAAAAAGAACTGGATTACGTGAAACGCCATATCGCAGGGCAGCGAACTTCCCAAGCGAAGGGAAAGCTGCGCCGCTTGAGCCGCCAGGTCGAAGCCATTGAAAGCCTGGGTTTCGAGGCCATGCATGGAAAAAGCTGGCTTGAGATCAGCCACCAGGCGGATATATCCACCAATATCATGAATGTTGCTGAGGTCGAGCGACGCATCCATGCCCTGAAATCCCCGCTTAAGAAACCCACCAACCTGAACATCAATTTAAAAGCCGGACACCGAAGTGGGAATATCATCCTGCGTACACACCAGCTCACTATCGGTTACACAGGCAATCTGTTGCTGACCACCGACGACCTGGAACTGCGCCGTTTAGAATGTGCTGCTGTGATCGGGCCAAATGGCGCCGGTAAAACCACGCTGCTGAAGACCATACTCGGGCAGCATCCACCTTTGTCTGGCGAGGTTAAGCTGGGAGCAAGTCTAAACATAGGTTACTTTGCCCAGGCTCACGAAGATCTTGTCCCAGATCGGACCCTGGTGGAAGAAATAGAATCTGTGGGTACGAGCATGCTGCTGGCAGACATCCGCCATTATTTAGCCCGGTTTCTTTTTCAAGGTGATGATGTATTCCGACAGGTATCAACGCTGTCCGGTGGGGAGCGCGGCCGCCTGGCCTTGGCAAAACTTTCGCTCTCCAACGCAAACCTGCTCCTGCTGGATGAGCCCACCAATCACCTGGATATCCCCTCCCAGGAAGTGCTGCAGTCGGTCCTGGCAGAGTTCAAGGGTACTATCCTGCTGGTTTCCCATGACAGGTATCTGATTGATGCCTTAGCCACCCAAATCTGGGAGATATTCCCAGAGCAAAAAACGATGCGCGTCTTCAAGGGCTCCTACAGCAAATACCACGAGCAGTTGGAGATCGAACACCTGCAGTCAGAAAGCAAGCAGGAGAAGTCCAGCGAGACGGAGAATAAAACTCGCAGAAGGCCTCAGAACAAGGGGGAGAGCCGGCGCAAGTTCCGCCTGTCGGAGGTAGAAGAGCAGATCGCCCAACTAGAAGCACAGCTCGCAACACTTGCCCTGCGGCTTGAAAATCCCCCAACGGATAGCACTCAGGTCCAGGAGCTCGGCGAAGATTACGTCGAAATTCAGAATGAAATCAACGCACTGTTAGCGGAATGGGAACAGCTGCATAAGGAAAATGGAAATACCTAATCCGCTATCGCACCGGCCTGGACCGGTTCATCCCCATTGTAATAACGCAGCTGCGGCCAGCGCCGTGCGATCCAACCCACCGCAAGCAAGCAACCGATACCACCCGTAATCACCGCTATTGGTGCTCCAAACAATTGTGCCACCAACCCGGCTTCCACTTCCCCCAGCTGGGGTCCACCTATGAAGAAAATCTGGTTAATGCTGGTCATTCGCCCGCGAATATAATCCGGGGTCTGCAGCTGGCGAATAGTGTTGCGGATGATCATGCTGACGGAGTCAGAGGCACCGATTAAGATGAGTGCCACCATCACACCATAGAAACTGCGTGCGAATCCAAAGAAGATCGTGGCTACCCCAAAGGCTACTACCGAAAGCAGCAATATTTTCCCCTGGCGGTGGATTTCCCTGAGCTGTGAGATGAATGCAGCTGCCCCCATCGCGCCGATAGACTGGGCTGCAGACATCCAACCATATTCCACAGCACCTAAATGCAGGACGTCACGCACGAAGATCGGCATCAAAGTATTGGCTGAAGAAAAGAAAGTGGCGAAGAAATCCAGCAGCATGCTGGAAAGGACCACTGGCTGTCGAAGAATAAAACGCACACCTTCCACGACATCCTCAAATTTGACCTGGATTCTGCCGCTGCCGCGGGTATGCTGCGGGATCTGTCCAATCAAGAGCAGAGCACCAATCACGGCCAGAAAGGAAATTGAATCAATCAGGTACGTATAGTACTGGCCCCAATAAGCGATCACCAGCCCGCTTAATGCTGGTCCGACAATTGAACCCACCTGGAGAGCGATCGACTGCATGCTGAAAGCATTCGGCAGATCTTCTGGCGGGACCAGGTTTGGTATGAGAGCCTGGCGGGCTGGCAGATCGAAGGCCAATGCCATGGCCTGGATGGCAGTCAAGAGATAGATTTGCCAGAGGGTTATCTCACCGGTATAGGTAAGCCATGCCAGGACCAGGGCCACGAAAGCCATCAAACTCTGGGTCACCAAGATCACCCTGCGCCTGTTGGCTGAATCGGCTACCGCCCCGCCCACCAGGGAAAAGGCGATTACAGGTAGGATGCGGGCCAGCCCAATCCCCCCAAGCGCGATGGGCTGTTCAGTTAGCAGGCGCACATGCCACAGCAGCGCCCAAATCTGCATCTGCGAACCTGCCACAGAGATCGCTTGCCCAATCCAGAGCAAACGAAATGAGCGGTGGTGCAGTGCAGGTGGAATTTGCAGTGGCATCTTCTGCCTTTAACAACCAAGGATTTATCTATCTGGCATCCTTTTCGTGAAAACTACCCGGTTGCTTATCTCCCCCAATCACCAAAGGATAAATATTGCTCGCTAATCTCCTGATCGCTTAGTTTTGC
>Ga0316579_10000900_pt1 | contig 10312 bp, 12 predicted proteins | sample J5NA_2_FD_203074 | JGI IMG/M metagenome (GOLD analysis project Ga0316579, IMG submission 203074) | Rhizosphere microbial communities from salt marsh grasses in Alabama, United States - J5-7_160517rDrA | ecosystem: Host-associated > Plants > Roots > Rhizosphere | place: USA: Alabama | collected...
ATAACGCCTTCCGTTGCGGGCCATTTTAAGGTTCGTTTGCCGCGAGCGATGACAGTCCATCCCCAAATTGTCGTGCCCAGTCCTCCGGCAATGAACAGAATAATAATGACAATATAGGGATTCATACTTGATACTCGCGCTCGAGAAGACCGTTACGCTATGATCCGTCCTGATATCCAGGAAAATCTAAGGGCGCGGATATTGTCCATTAAATCTTGCGCACTGCAAAGCATTCCGATGAGCGCATAGAGAGGTGTTGGTGAGGGTAGAAAAAAACGGGCGGCGTCCCTACTCAGGGCGTCGCCGCTTAAGGTCAGGGAGCGCGTTTAGCCTACGGCTCGTCTACCGGCACGCAGCATATCGGTCTTGGCCGAGATGGCGTTTAGCAGATTGGTGAAGGACTTGGCAAATGACCGCACGCCTTCATCTTCCAGTTTCTTGGTGACAGCATCGAGGTCTATGCCGAAGCTTGCCAGTAAGCTGATGTGCCGTTCGGCATCTTCCAAGTCTTCGGTGAGCGTGATGCGGGGTTGACCGTGATCTTTGTACGCCGCATAAGTCGCAGGAGGCACGGTGTTCACCGTGTCGGGGCCGATCAGGGCATCGAGGTACATCACATCGCTGTACGCGGGATTCTTGGTGCCGGTGCTGGCCCATAGTAAACGCTGTGTGCTCGCGCCAGCCTGTCGCATCGCCTCGAAGCGCGGAGAATTGAAAACCCGTTGGTACCATGCATAGGCCAACTTGGCATTGGCAATGGCGATCTGGCCTTGCAACGCTGTAGCGCCGGGCGCGTTCGTTGCGGCTTGTTCCAGCAAGCTGTCCACCGCCGCATCTACCCGGCTGACAAAAAAACTGGCGACGGAGGCGATAGAGTCGATTGCCAGACCTTGGCGCAGGCGCGTTTCCAGCCCCGCCAAATAGGCTTCCACCACCTCTTTATAGCGCACTACGGAGAACAGCAGCGTCACATTGATGTTGATGCCCTTCGCCACCAGATTCTCGAAGGCCAACACACCCTCCTTGGTGGCGGGGACCTTGATCATCAAATTGGGCCGATTGACGCGCCTGTGTAGGCGCTCCGCCTCGGCGATGGTGGCTTCTACGTCATAAGCGAGGTCCGGTGAGACTTCCAGGCTGACATAGCCATCCCGCCCCCCAGTGGCCTCATATACGGGTTTGAGCAAATCGGCGGCCCCTTGAATATCTTCGATGGCCAGATTGAAGAACAGGGAGCGGTTGTCCTGTTGGGTGGAGGCGTATATGTCTTTGGCCAGACTGTCATCGTAATCGTTTGAATTGGCGATGGCCTTTTCGAATATGGTGGGATTGGACGTAATGCCGCGCAGGCCGTCTTCTTCGATGAGGCGCGCCAATTCGCCGGAAAGCAGCATCTTGCGTTCGATGTTGTCAAACCAGATGCTTTGGCCGAAATCCTGTAGGCGTCGCAGTGGGTTCATGGTGATTTCTCCTAATTCTTTAGCCTGGCCTGCGGTTAGTCGCATTCAACTATCGGCGGAAATGGGGAAAAATAAATACTTATACTGCAAAGCCTGGATGATTCTTACGACATTATGAGACAGGTGGCAAGCGATGGGGTTCAGGTGTATTGTAAAAAGCCAAATAGGCTAATTTTGTAAGGATATTATAGTCACCTTAGTTGTCGCATGGTTCAAGGAAGGTAACCCTATGTATCTTAAGCATAAAGCAAGTGGCTCGATGGTGGAGGTATTGGACGTCGTCGCACTATGTGATCCTTGTCAGGAAATGCTTCAAGGCAGGTATCATGCCGGCGAAGAACTTCAAGACCCTATGGATTTTTCAAAACAGGAGCTGAGCTTTCCCTCGGGAGAGGCGCTTCCCCGCTGCTGGATAGATCGCCATTACAGATCAACCAATTGATTATAAAGGGAATAAATATATTTTCTTTGCCAATTGAGATTCAGTTCACAGTATTACTCTTGAGATCCACTGATAATTTCAATCAGGCGGAAATGAAGTTACGGCACGGAGCCGCTCAATATGAGAGTGAGTGCTATGTATTACCGCAAGCCTAAAATCTTAATCTCGCTGGTACTGTTGCTGGGCGGGATAGTGACGTCCGCCTCCTGGGCGGATAGTGTGACAAGTGATAACGGAACATACTTCAAAGGACCAATGGCGACTTGTCTAAGTCGAGCGAAAGTCGTTTATCCCTGCGTGTCCTTATCCCCTCCCGCGTATCAAGCCAATTCCACATTTTTATCCAACTCAGCTCCTCTGGGGGCTAATTTGCCACTGGCCTCGGACGAGCACGAAAGCGGCTGGCTTGCCAAATTAAGAGATGGTGAGTTTTGGAATCCCATGGGACTGTTTTCCGAAAATATGCCGGGAATGGATATGAATTTCAGCGTGAAGCCGTCCGGCGCGGGGATGAATATGAATCTCGGTCCGATGAAATTCAATATGTACGTCGACGAAAGTCATCTGTCCGAATCGCAATTTTTTCTCGGCTTCGATCGCAGCTGGTAAGTCGCAATCCCCGCTTGATGTTTTAAGCAATCTTCAGTTGTACCAGCATTATGATCCCCAGCAGGGCGAGTCCCAGGCTGAAGGCCCGTTGTAGGGGTTTGAGGGGAATGCGTTTCAGGAGTCGGGAACCGATGATACTTCCCACCGCCGCCAAACATCCGACTAAGAGCATGGTTTCAAGCGACAAAGGCACCTGTCCCATATAGGCAATGCCCGAGCTTGTGGCATTGACCGTAATCAACAGCAGGGAATGGGCCACAGCCGTGGGAAAGTGCGATATACCCAGGGCAATCAAGGCCGGGACCATCAAAAATCCTCCTCCTACTCCCAGCAAGCCCGTAAGAACGCCCAATCCGATGCCGACCAGTAATGCGGCCAGACAATGGCAGGTGCCCGAAGGAATGGGCGCGTCATGAAGCCGGGTCCGCCATGTCCATATGGCGACCACCAATAATAAGACTCCGAATAACGCCTGCTGAATTGCGGGATCGATGCGGGCGCCCAGCCAGGCGCCCCCTATACTGCCCACAATGCCGCCGACACTGAAGAAAACCAATAATGCCGGTTGAATGACCCGCCAGGCCCGTTGATGAAACGCCGCTACCAAGCTCACGCTGGCCACGATCCAGACACTGGAGACGATTGCCTGTTTAAGCGGTAGGCCGGCACCGTATACCAGCAGGGGAACGGTGAGCATACCGCCGCCGGCACCGAATAAACCGAGCATCAGACCGATGAACGGTGCAAGCACCCATAGCCATAGGCTCATGAATAAGATCGGTCCCTGACCGAACTCATAGCGGCCATGACGCTATAATGTGTCATGGTCGCAATCATCCTTTAATGTGCGCTGCTTTGTTGCACGCAACCGGATTTGACGCCGGCCTTTTTAAGTACTTGCTCCATCAAACACCAGCGGGTAAAACCGGATTGCAGCAGATTGGCGCCTACAAAGGCGGTGAACCACAGCCAAGTAGGCCCGTTAAAGAGGTTCGCGCCGTTGTACACATGGGCAAGCACCAACGATAACAAAATGAAGCTTCCGGCAATGATGCGAATCAATCTTTCGCTGTTCATGGTGTTGATACTCCTACTCGACAGAATTGTTTAACGGTACTTTACTGCCCGATGGATCGGGCGAAGAGCAATAAATCCCTTTGAGTGCTTCGATAATCTGGGCGAAGGCGGGATCGGCAAGCTGATACAAAACCTGCTGGCTTTTACGTTCGCAACGTAATAGACCCATCATGCGCATCTTGGCCAGATGCTGTGACAGATTCGATTGACTGGCGCCGGTCAATGCCATGATCTCCGATACCGTTAGCGGTCCTTCTCCCAAATGACATAAAATGGAAAGACGTAACTCGTGAGCAACGCCCCGCAACAAGCGGGTGGCCTCACTGATTTTCTCTTCGGGAAACTGGTTCATAAAAGCAGTATATAATTAAATTCTAATATTATCAATAGTAATATATCTAATTAATTTATAAATATTTTAATGTTCTGAGCGGTTATTCTCGCGGACGGCGCGGGGGCGGGTGGAAGAGGCGTTCCAGCCAAATATCCACTCTGCCCCAGAAGTCTTCTTTCCAGCGCTGGTACCAGGGGCGCTTCGCCCATTCGCTGAATAGGCATTCACCACTATGGTGGAAATCATCTTCCAGCATCGCGCATACTCGCTCGGAGAAATCCGCATCATCGATTTCCTGATTGGCCTCCAGATTCCAGCGCAAGGTCCAGCGATCCAGATTACTGGAACCGATGCTGCACCACTCGTCGCATACCAGTACCTTGGAATGGGTAAAGCGGGGCTGATACTCGAAGATCCTTACTCCATGGCGGAGTAAACGGTGATAATAACGCCGTCCGGCATGGCGCACCGCGGGGTGGTCGGTATGGTCCCCGGGAACCAATAGGCGGACATCCACCCCGCGTCGTACCGCGCGGCGCAAGCTGCGACGCAATTTCATGGAAGGGACAAAATAGGCCGTCGCCAGCCACACGCGCTGGCGTGAATTGCGTATGCGGGTGATTACCGTGCGTTTGATCTCGGGATAGAGAATACCCCGGCTGCGGGTGACCCGCCCCCGTTGCTTTCCTGCAGCCGGTGCGTTCGCCAGGATAGGCAAGCACAAGGCATCGTCTGCCACATGATCCCAGGTTTCGCGAAACAGCTGTTGCCAGTCAGCTACCACAGGTCCCTCAATGGCAACCACGGTGTCCCGCCAACGCCGTTCGATATGCACCGGTGGGTCGAATTCATCGGTGATGCCCGGACCGCCGACATAGGCGATGCGACCGTCGACTAGCAGAAGCTTGCGATGATTGCGAAGAAAGTTACGCTGCCACTTGCCGTAATGGAGGCGATTAAAGTAAATCACTTCGACATTGCCCCGTTGCAAGCGTTCCCGATCTGTACGGTGCAGTCTCAGCGCGCCATAATCGTCCAATAAGAGCTTTACCGCCACGCCGCGGGCCGCCGCAGCGAGCAAGGCCGCTATAAAGCGATTTGCAACCGTACCCGATTCAGTGAGGTACATTTCCAGGAGCACGTAGGTCTCGGCCGCAGCGATGGCGTCGAGCATGGCCGGGTAAAACCGATTGCCGTCGATGAGCAATTTGAAACGATTGCCTTCGCGCCATGGAAACGGAACATTGCCTGGTTCAAAGCTGGCCATCAGGCGTTGCCGCGCCTGCTAATGGGCATATGAGGGATGACAAAACAATTCACAGGATAACTCAGATCCCACGGGAAACGTGACGGTGCCGCCGATTCTGACTATATCGGAAGACTATAGCCGAAATTACGGCAGTATGGTGGGTTGGGTTTAAACGTCGTTCAACTGCTTGCGGCGATCGCCGCGAGAGGAGCGGCGATCGCCGGTGCCCGGATAAGCCGTGCCGGGATGAGTTGTCCGCCATTCTTCCTCTGATGGATAGAGATAGTTACGTGTGACCGGGACGGCATCTAGGTGGTGTGCCAATTGAATTTGAAATACCACCGTATCCCGCCAGCGAAAGGACGCGGCACAGGCGGCCAGATAGAATTCCCACATGCGGAAGAAGCGCGTGCCCCAGCGGTGACTGATTTCATCGCGGTGCTGTTGCAATCGCTCCAGCCAGGCACTCAGGGTCCAAGCGTAGTGCAGGCGCAGTACTTCGATATCAGCCGAGATCAGTCCCGCCGCCTCAATGGCACAGTGGATGTCCGACAGAAGCGGACAATCGCTGCCTGGGAAGATGTAGCGCTCCAGCCAGGGATTGGCGCCACCGGTGTCGGTAAAGCAACCGATGGTATGCACCAGTGCTATGCCATTGGGCGACAACTGCCGCTTGATGGCATCAAAATAGCGTTGATAATTGGGTAAGCCGACGTGTTCGAACATTCCGACGCTGACGATGCGGTCATAGCGGCCGCGGTGCTTGCGGTAGTCTTCGAGGAGAAAGCGCACATGTTTATCCAGGCCGCGCTGCGTGGCGCGTTGTATTGCGATCTGGCGTTGATTATCGGCCAGGGTGAGCCCGGTCACGTCAACACCGGCGCGTTCGGCGAGATAGCAATCCAGGCTACCCCAACCGCAACCGATATCCAGGACCCGTTGACCGGTTTCCGGTAACAGCTTGGTCATGATGTGGCGGCATTTTGCGCGTTGCGCCTGTTCGAGGCTGATGCCGGGCTCCTCAAAATAGGCGCAGGAGTAATGGAGGTCCGGATCGAGAAAATAATGGAAGAATTCTTCCTCGCGCCCGTAATGGCGGACGACGTTGTGCTTGCTTTGCGTCAGGCGATTCCATTGGCGCTGCCATTGCCGGATGGCTTGCACGGCGCGTTGCCAGCCATGGGGGCGTTGCAGGGGGTAATTGCGCAGCAGTACCTCGAGCAGAGACAGTAAACCGCATTCACCCGCATCCCATTCGCCGTTTACATAGGCCTCCCCCAGGCGCACTTCGGGATCGCGGGCAATACTCGAGAGCGTCTGCGGTTTATGAACTACCCATTCCACTTCCGGATTACCGTCGCCGAAGCTTCGGCTTGCACCGTTGGGAAGGTTTAACAGCAGGCGACCATAGTTAATCTTTTGTTCCAACTGAGACAGAACGCCCATTTCCAGTCGTCACAGAAAAATCAGTACGCTTTAACGATAGTGATAAAAGGCGTCCTGGGTCAAGGTGCAATTATGACGAATCCGGCTTTTTGTACGGCCGAGGGCGGGTTATGATGCCTGAGTTTATGCTGCAAGGCTGTCAGAGGCGGCAAAATGACCAGAGGACGTGACCGCCGGCGCGCGGCACGACGCGCTGCAGTATTTGAGTGTTCTGAGCGGGGAATTAGCGAGTGATACAGCTTATCAAGATGTTTTGGGGTATCTGTGCCGTCAAGGCCGCTCCGCAGGATTTGCCGGCCTCGTCCTTTTTGCTGGGCCTGGCTTTACTGGCCTATTTGGTGACGGGTACCGTTGTGGCCGCGTTCCAGTGGCCGCTTTCTCAAGCCATCCTCGCGGCCTTTCTCGACACGGTCTTTCTGACGGTCCTGTCCCGGGTACTGTTATGGGCGCGCATGCTCAGCGGCCGTTTCGTCCAGACTCTCACGGCCTTGGCGGGCTGCGGGGCGGTGATGACAGTGATCGCTCTGCCCTTGGTGATGTGGCAAAGCTTCGTTGGGGTGACGGACGCTAATGCTCCGACCCTGCCGTCATGGCTGTTAATGATATGGATGATATGGAATGTGGTGGTGGTGGGACATATCCTCCGCCATGCCCTCTCCACTGTATTGCCGCTGGGCATAGGTTTGGCGGCGGTCTACGCTTATATTAGCTTTCAGTTGATGCGAATTTTCCTTCCGAATTAGAGGCGGTATGCACATTCATATTTTGGGTATTTGTGGCACCTTCATGGGCGGCATCGCGGTGCTGGCCCGCGAGATGGGCTATACCGTGAGTGGTTCCGATGCCAATGTCTATCCGCCCATGAGCACCCAGCTGGAACAGGCGGGCATTAAACTCGGCCAGGGCTACGACCCCGCCCACCTCGAGCCCGCGCCGGACCTGGTGGTGATCGGCAATGCCCTATCGCGGGGCAATGAAGCCGTCGAGTACGTACTGAACCGCGGCCTGCCCTACACCTCCGGCCCCGCCTTCCTCGCCGATTATGTGCTGAAGGAGCGCTGGGCACTGGCGGTGGCTGGTACTCACGGCAAGACCACCACCTCCAGCATGTTGGCCTGGATACTGGAATACGCCGGCCTGACGCCCGGCTTTCTCATCGGCGGCGTCCCCAGCAATTTCGACATCTCAGCACGCCTCGGCGACGCGCCGTTCTTCGTGGTGGAGGCCGACGAATATGACACCGCCTTCTTCGACAAGCGATCCAAATTCGTGCACTACCGGCCGCGCACGGTGATACTCAACAACCTGGAATTCGACCACGCCGACATCTTTGCCGATCTCGCCGCCATCCAGCGCCAGTTTCATCACCTGGTGCGCACGGTGCCGGGGAACGGCCTGATCATCGCCCCCCGCGACGATGTGGCTCTTGACGAAGTATTGGCGCAAGGTTGCTGGACGCCGTTGGAACGCTTTGCCCTGAGCGGCGACGCGGACTGGACCGCTCGCGACATCGCCCCCGACGGCGGGCGATTCGCCGTCTATTGGCAGGAGCAGTTACAGGGTGTAGTGGAATGGCCCTTGATCGGCATGCACAACGTCCACAATGCCATCGCCGCCATCGCCTCCGCCCGCCACGCCGGCGTGCCCAGCAGCCACGGCATCGCCGCCCTGTCCCAATTTCGCGGCGTGAAGCGGCGTATGGAGCAGCGCGCCACCGTCAACGACATCGCCATTTACGACGACTTCGCCCACCACCCCACTGCCATAGCTACCACCCTGGCGGGCCTGCGCCATCGGGTCGGCGCGGCACGCATCATCGCACTGCTTGAGCCGCGCTCCAATACCATGCGCATGGGCGTGCACAGCGAACAACTGGCCCCCAGCCTCGCCGAGGCGGACGCGGTATTCTTATATGACCCGCCTGACCTCCACTGGGACCTGAGCGCGGTGGTCGCAGCGGTGGGTGCCAAGGCCCGGCTGGCGAAAAACATCGAAGAGCTGGTCGCGGCGGTGACCGCGCTTGCGCGCCCCGGCGATCACGTGTTAATCATGAGTAATGGTGCGTTTGGGGGAATCCACGACAAACTGATGGAGGCGCTGAAGAAATGAGTCGCGACGCCATCGCCCTGGCCATGACCGGTGCCTCCGGTGCCGTCTATGGCTTGCGCCTGCTGGAATGCCTCATCCAGTCCAGACAACAGATCTATCTCATGCTGTCCGCCCCCGCCCAGGTGGTTATCGGCATGGAGACCGATCTCAAACTGCCGGGCCGCCCGGTGGAGATCGAAGACCGCCTCGCCTCGCTATATAAAGCCCAACCGGGACAGCTCACGGTATTCGGCCGCGAACAATGGACCGCGCCGGTGGCCAGCGGCTCCAGCGCGCCGCGCGCCATGGTAGTCTGCCCCTGCACCAGCGGGACCTTATCGTCCATCGCCCAGGGAGGCAGCGACGACCTGCTGGAACGCGCCGCCGACGTGGTGCTCAAGGAAGGGCGCAAACTGATCCTGGTGCACCGCGAGATGCCGCTGTCCGTCATCCACCTGGAAAACATGCTCAAGCTGGCGCGCTTGGGCGTGACCGTCATGCCCGCCAACCCCGGTTTCTATCATCAACCCCAATCCATCGCCGATCTGGTGGACTTCGTGGTGGCGCGCATCCTCGATCACCTGGATGTCGAACACGCCCTCGGGCCGCGCTGGGGATAAGGACCATGGCAAGGATGCGCATCCCACTTTTCCCGCTCAACAGTGTGTTGTTCCCCGGCGGGGTACTGCCGTTGCGCATCTTCGAGCCGCGCTACCTGGAGATGATCAGTACCTGCATGAAGGAAGGTACAGGCTTCGGCATCGCCTTGATCCTCAGCGGCCACGAAGTGGGCGAGGCCGCCAAGACCTACGACATCGGTGCCCACGTTCGCATCATCGACTGGACCCTGCGCGAGGACGGGATGCTGGGCATTTCGGTGCTAAGTGAAGGACGCTTCCGCATCCTCGCCACGGAGGTACAAGCCAATCAATTGATCTACGCCGACGTGGAAATGCTGGAAGAACCGCAAGCCCAAAGCTTCCCGCCGCAATACAGCGCGGCCATCGATCTGCTGCGCGACATCATCACCAAAGTCGGCGGGCATTATGCGGAACTCGAGCCGCACTATGACGACCCTTTGTGGGTCAGCGGCCGCCTGGCTGAACTCCTGCCTATCGAGCATCTACAAAAACAACACCTGCTGCAGATGGACGACCCCTTGCAACGCCTGGAGCGTTTGTGTGCCATGTGGGATTGTATGGAGAGTGAGGATTAAAGCTATTGTTGCTCTCTGCGGCATTGATATGGATAACTACTAACAAAGCGACAAGGCGGCTTCATGGCGTCCATAAGTTGCAGGGTTGATAAACGATTTTTGGGAACGTCTCTATTAAACACAGCCATATGCTGTCTTCTCACCGTTAGGCGTAAATAGGTTATCGCAGGACAATGCAGCAACTTAGCAAAACAGACATTGCACGACGACAGCTCGTTACCGCAATTCAACTTTTTTTCGACGATTCCGATCCGGTTTCCGTCTATACGCTCGCAGCTAATGCTTGGGAAGTAATTGATGTTCTGTGTAACCATAATGATATAGACAGTATTTCTAATCAATCTAGGAGTCACATACCCAACGGTAAAGATTTAAAACGAGATTACATTAA
>Ga0316579_10000902_pt1 | contig 10296 bp, 11 predicted proteins | sample J5NA_2_FD_203074 | JGI IMG/M metagenome (GOLD analysis project Ga0316579, IMG submission 203074) | Rhizosphere microbial communities from salt marsh grasses in Alabama, United States - J5-7_160517rDrA | ecosystem: Host-associated > Plants > Roots > Rhizosphere | place: USA: Alabama | collected...
GGGAGGGGGTGTTCGTGGCCGACTGCGACCTGGCGCGGATTCGTCTGCTGCGGGCTTTGCCCGATACGTGGGACTTTCCTGGGGAGAAGCACTGCAAGCCGGGCATCTTTAGCCACTGGTATCGGCAAGAGCTGCACGCCGACCTGCTGGCCCAGATTGGGCGTGTGTCCACGGAGAATTCGATAGGGGAGGACCAAGAACCATGAACATCGAGCTAGTTCCAGCCAGGACTGCGGCGGTTATGATCGATCTGCACCGGGGTCACCTGGATCCGTCGGTGGCGACCGTGCCCTTGCCACCTAACCGGGCGGCCCGCGTCATCAAGGACACCGCGCCGTTTCTCCGCGAGCTTCGCGCGCGGGGCGTGCCTATTGTCCACGTTGTCAGCCAGTACCGCAATCCCGACGAGATCGCTTCCAATCCGTACTGGAAGGCGATCCACGACGATCCTACCAAGACGCGCAAGGGTATCCTGCGCCACAACCTGGAGGGCAGCCCGGGCACGCAGGTGATCCCCGACCTGTGGGAGGACACCGATATTCGGGTCGACACCAAAAAGCGGTACAGCTCCTACCTGGGCACCGACCTCGAGTTCGTCCTCCGCTCGCGCCTGGGCGTTGACACTGTGATTCTCGGCGGGGTCAATACCAACACCTGCGTCATGTGCGGCGCCTTTGATACCACCAACCGCGATTTCCGCCTGGTCATCGCCGAGGAGTGCATCGACACGATGGACGGAGAAGAGATCCACCGTTTGTTTCTCACCTCCATGGCTGCTTCGCTGGGCTGGGTGATGAAGAACGGCGAGGTCCTGGAAGCATTGGACGGACATAATCTCACGATGAGGAGTGCGTGACATGGGGGACTCGTACCCCAAGCTGCGGATCGCCGCCGTGCAGGCGGCGCCGGTGTTCCTGGACCGGGAGGCAACGGTCGATAAGGCCTGCCGGATCATCCACGAGGCGGGCCAGAACGGCGCACAGGTCGTTGGATTCCCGGAGGGCTTTATACCTGCCCATCCGATCTGGTTCCATTTCCATCCGGTGCTCTCACCCCAGTCCCTGGAGTGGGGGACCGAGCTGTTCAAGAACGCTGTCGAGATCCCGAGCCCTGCCACCGACGCTCTGTGCCGGGCGGCTCGCGAGGCGAACACCTACGTCGTCATGGGGTTGTGCGAGCGGCGTCCGGGCACTACCGGTACCATGTACAACACACAGCTATTCATCGATCGCCAGGGCCGGATCATGGGCAAGCACCAGAAGGTGCAGCCGACCATCGGCGAGCGGCTGGTCCACACCGGCGGCTTTGGCGACACGATGCGCGCCTTCGACAGCGAGTACGGTCCCATCAGCGGCCTGGTCTGCGGCGAGAACCAGAATCCGCTGGCCGTGTTTGCGCTGGCCGCCGACAGCACCGTCCTCCACGTCTCTGCCTGGCCCCACTTTTTCCAGAAGGGCTGGCATACCATGGGCCAGGTCGCCGATCTGGCAGGCCGGGCGCTGTCGTACATGGCCAAATGCTTTGTCATCAACGCCTGTGGAACCATCGACGACGAGATGCGGCGGGTGCTGCCCCTCACCGAGGAGGACCGGGCCTTTTTGGACGACCCGGTCAATCTCGGCGGTTCCTCGATCCTCAGCCCTTCCAGCCGGGTGATCGCCGGGCCGCTGGGTGCGGAGGAGGCCATCCTGTATGCCGACGCCGACCTGGAAGAGGCGGTGCGGGCCAAGCTGACCCACGACTTTGCCGGGCACTATAACCGGGCCGATGTCTTTCAGCTCCGGCTGAATACCGATGCGCCCCGCATCCTGCAGCGCGGCAAGTGGAGCGAGGATGCTCCGGCTCAGGCCGGCCCCCGGCAGCCCGCACGGCCAGAGTCAGGCCCTACATCGTCGACCCCTACGTGGGAGGAATGAATGCGTCTGTGCATCGCTCGTCAGTCGAGTGCACCATTACCGACCTGGGCACCCTGGCCGATCCGGCAGTCTGGGCGGGCCATGAGTAGCAGGGCAGAGGATGAAGTATGAATGCTCGCCAGCGTGTTTGGGCCGCCTTGAACCACCAGGAGCCGGACCGCGTGCCGTTCGATCTGGGCGGCACCACGGTCACCAGCATCCATGTGACCGCTTACCGGAACCTGCGCGACTATCTGGGGCTGCCTCCGGTGGAGGTGCGGCTGGCCGATCTGGTTGAGCAACTGGCCGAGCTCGACGACGACGTCGCCAGCCAGCTCCAGCCCGATTGCGGGCGGGTCGCGCCGGGTTTGGCTTCCTCCTACGAGCGGATCCTTCGCGACGAGGGGGACTATGTCGTATTCGCTGACGAGTGGGGCATCGACTGGGCCATGCCTAAACAGGGCGGCTTTTTCTACGACATGGTCGGGCATCCCCTCGCCGGGGCATCGAGCATCGAGGACCTGCGCAACTACCGCTGGCCGGACCCGCTCGATCCGGGCCGCTTTGCCGGGCTCGGCGAGCGTGCCAGGGCACTCCGCCGCGAGGGCAAGGCCGTGGTCCTTGCCCCTCACTGTGTGGGCCCCACCGAGATGCACGCCTTTCTCCGGGGCTGGACCCAGTACTACATGGACTTTGCCCTCAACCCCAGGCTGGTTGAATACCTGCTGGATCAGATCGTCGACCTCAAGCTGGCTTACTGGGAGCAGGCACTGCGCGAAGTGGGCGATGATGTGGACGTGGTCGTGGAGGCCGACGACTTTGCCGGGCAGCAGCGCATGCTGATCTCTCCCAAGACCTTTCGGACCATCCTCAAGCCGCGCTACGCCAGGCTGTTTGGCTTCATCCACGACCACACCTCCGCCAAGCTGTTCCTGCACAGTTGCGGCGCGATGCACGCCGTCATCGGAGACCTGATCGACTGCGGTCTGGATATTCTGAACCCGGTGCAGAAAAGCGCGACGGGTATGGACCTGGGCGAGCTAAAGCGGGAGTTTGGCCGCGACCTGGTCTTTTGGGGTGGAGGCGTGGATACGCAGGGGGTCTTTGCCAGTGGTACGCCCGACGAGATTCGGGAGGACGTGCGCCAGAGCATCGAGGCTCTGGCCCCGGGCGGCGGCTTTGTGTTTGCCACCATCCACAACACTCAGGCTAACGTACCTGCGGAGAACTTTTGCGCCATGTGGGAGGCATTGCAGACCTATGGGGCGACGGCCTACGGGGCCGGGGCGTAGCCTCGATTTTGACGTTAATAGGACCGTTGAGGGAGGTGCGTTGATGGATGATCCTGTGGTGTATCGCTCGCGCTCGCGGATCGAGCGGATCAAGGGGCCGGTGCGACGGGCCTATTTGCCGGCAGCGTCAGAGCCGGTGTTCTTTGGTATGCACGATGAAGTGGCCGAACACTACAACATGGATCCGGACGCATACCCGTCGCACACCGCCACCATCGACTACCTGGTGGCGGCTACCGCCGGCTGACTGACTGGCACCTTTGGCGGCGCGCTGGAGGCGCGCGGGATTCCGGCCGGAGAGGGATACCTGGTGGCGGACGTGGTCGGCGAGATCGAGACCGAGAGCAAGGTGCTGCTGGTGAAGCGCATCCATGTGGCGTACCATCTCCGGGCAGAGGCAGACAAGCGTCCCGTCGCCGAGCGGGTGCTGGGCTTTCACGCCCAGGCCTGCCCGCTGGCACGCAGCATTTGCGGCTGCGTGGAGATTACCACGTCTCTGGAGTTCGAAGAGATATAGAAATGGTATGAAATGGCATGGATATAGACTATATCGACCGGGTATTTCTGCCCTACGAAAAGCAACTGCGCGCCCAAGAACGGAGGCGCCGCGTGCTCGGCGTGAAAGAGGTGGACCGGCCGACCTATGAGCGGTATATCATCGGCCCAATCGAGCGGTTCGACCGCCGAAAGAACGCCTTCATGACCCTGGAGCCCGACAATCCCTTTGGCGAGGAGCTTCGCCGCAAGTTCAAGGCGCGCACCGGGCACGACCACTGGTGGACGCCTTTGCCCTACAGCGAGATGGAGCCGGAGGACCGGATCGGCATGAGCCTGGCTCAGGCTGCGCGCCGGATCTGCTTCTCCTACGAGCCCGAGGTGACCCCGGTGACGCCGCCCGAGGGCCGCGTCGAGGTCACCGATCCGGCCTGGATGTCGCGCCTGATCAAGAAGGTGGGCCTCTACCTGGGCGCCGACATGGTCCGCATTACCGAGCTTGACCAGCGTTGGGTCTACCAGGACATCGACATTGCCCACAAGTACGCCATCGTGGTCTCTGTGCACCACGTCCGCGGCTTCAACGACACGGCGCCGTCCCAGTTCTCCTGGCTGTCGGCCACCGACACCTACGCCCGTCTCAAGTTCATCACCACCCAACTGGCCGACTTTATCGCCGGACTGGGCTACGAGGCGGCCTACCGGGAAACTCTGGGACACAAACCCGAGATTCTGATGGTGCCCATCGCCCTGGATGCGGGGATTGGGGAGTTTTCGCGAAACGGCCGGGTGCTGTCACCCGAATACGGGATCAACATGCGCCTGAAGCCGGTAACCACCAGCATGCCGCTTCAAGTCGACAAGCCTATCTCGTTCGGCACCCACGCTTTCTGCATGGCTTGCGAGCTGTGCGCCACCTACTGCCCGCCCAGGGCCATTCCCTTTGGGCCGCCCACCGACCAGCCGCTGTCGATCAGCAACAATCCCGGCTACCGCAAGTGGTATCTCGATGCCCAAAAGTGCCTGACCTTCTGGTCGGTCAACAAGCGCAGGTGGCTCAGCTGTGGGGGGCGGTGCATCTCTGTCTGCCCATGGAACCACGACCTGAGTGGCGTACACATGCTGGCGCGCTGGCTGGCGATCCGGGCGCCTGCTGCTGCCAAGAGGATGCTGGCGCAGGCAGACGAGAGGCTATATCTGCGCGGCAAAAGACAGATCCGGACCTAGCAAGGCGGGCGCATGGACTGGCTGTATGGTGTATTCGATAATCATAGAGGAGGAACGCAATGACGAGAGACTATTCGAGTTTTGGATTGGCTGGCAAGGTCGCCGTGGTCACCGGTGCTTCGGAGGGCATTGGCCGCGTGCTGTCGATCGGCCTGGCCCAAGCCGGGGCTAGCGTGGCTCTTGTGAGCCGCACCAGGTCCAGGTTAGAAGAGGCCGCCGCCGAGATTGAGGCGATGGGCGGCAAAGCGCTGGTGGTCCCCACCGACGTCACCGACCTGGCCCAAATCGAGGCCATGGCCAACAAGGTTCTGGAGACATTCGGTCACATCGACATCCTGGTGAACAATGCCGCCTGGACCGACACCCGGCCCGCTTTTGAGGTGGACGAGGAAGAGTGGGACAAGACCGTCGACACCTCGCTCAAGAGCGTGTTCTTTACATCGCAGATCATCGGCCGGATCATGGTCGCGCAGGGCCGTGGCAAGATCATCAACGTCGGTTCCACCTTTGGCAAGGTGGCCTTCAAGGGACGTTCGGTCTATGCCGCGGTCAAGGCCGCTATCCACCACTTGACCCGGGCCCTGGCCTACGAATGGGCGCCCCTGGGCGTCTATGTCAATGCTATCGGCCCGTGCGCCACCGAGACCCCCACCCGGCGCCCGCTGTTCGAGCGGCCCGGCTTTCGCGAGTGGCTGACCGAGGAAATGCTGCCCATCGGGCGTTGGGCCCAGCCCGAGGACATGGTGGGCGCGGTCCTGTTCCTGTCCAGCGACCTGTCGGATATGGTGGTTGGCCACGTGCTGATGGTCGACGGCGGCTGGACCATCCATTGATCCCGGCTGATAGCGAGGGCGACATGCCAGAATCGAGCTCTTTCTCGTTCACGCTGCCGACTCGAGTCCATTTTGGCGAGGGGGAGGTGCACGCGCTGCCGGCCGAGGCAGCGGCGCTGCGCTTCCGCCGCCCGCTGGTGGTCACCGACGCCCACCTGGCGGCCGCAGACCCTTCCCTAAGCGCGATGCGGGCCTGCCGGGCGGCGGGCCTCGACGTCCAGGTGTGGGAAGGCGTCGTGCCGAACCCCACCGACAGCAGCGTGCACGAGGGCCTGGCTCAATACCGGTCGCGGGGCTGCGATGGGCTGGTGGCGCTCGGTGGTGGCAGCGCCATCGACACGGCCAAGGCGATCGGCGTTCTAGTCGCCGGGGGCGGACAGGAGATCGGGGCCTATTTCGAGCCCGATCCCGCGCCCATTGCGCCGCTGCCGCCCCTCATTGCCTTGCCTACCACGGCAGGCACCGGTTCCGAGGTGACCTGGGTCTCCATCGTGACCAGCAGCCGCACCGGGCGCAAGGCTGTGATCCGCAACCGCGCCTTGTTCCCGGCGGTGTCGATCGTCGATCCCGCCCTGACGGTGACCATGCCCCAGGCGCTGACGGCGCATACCGGCCTGGATGCCTTCAGCCACGCCATGGAGACCTACACGTCGCGCCAGGTTGCGCCGGTCAGCGAGCCGCTGGCCTTTCGCAGCATCGAGCTGATCGTTGGAGCGCTGCCCCGGGCCGTCCGTGACGGCGCCGACCGCGAGGCCCGCCGTCAAATGAGCCTGGCGGCTACCATGGCGGGCATCGCCTTTACCAACAGCATGCTGCACACGGGCCACCATGTCAGCCATGTCCTCACCAGCCGCTACCACTTGCCCCACGGCCTGGCCTGCATCCTGACCATCCCGGCCATGCTGGCCTATCTGCGGCCCGTGGTGGGTCACAAGCTTGCCCGGTTGGCCCCGCTCTTTGGCGCGCCGCCCGACCTGCCCCAAGATCGGGCAGAAGTGTGGGTCGTCGAGGGAGTCCGGGACTTTATCTCCGGGGTGGGTGTGGCCAGTATGGAGGAGGTCACGGGAGACAGCGCAGCCGCCATTCCGGGGCTCGTAGCCGAGATCCTGGAACACGGTCCCAATCCGTTCAGCCCCCGTCCCATGGATGCCGGGGCCTATACGTGGGTGCTGGAGCGCACTTTCAACACCGGCAAGAGCTTGGCCGATCCGCCGCCTGGCACCTAGCTAGCCAGCTCTTACGTGACCAGGTGTACCACCCAGATCAACGCGGCCATGATGGCCAGAATGGCCAGGCCGTAGGCCAGCGTCTTGCGCAAAGCGGCCGATTCGTCGGCATTGACCGTGGCGCAGCCGAGGATGACCTTGGTCGGAGCAAAGATGCCGCCCAGGGCTCCGCCCAGAGCCTGGGCGGTCAGCGCCAGGGTGGCGCTCATCCCGACGAGCAGGGCGGTCTGCTCCTGGAGCACGCCAAAGATCACGGAGGAGTTGGCGCTCGAGCCGGTCATGAAGGCGCCCAGCGCGCCGATAAAGATCGACAGGAAGGGAAAGGCCGGTCCGGCCACGCGGTTCAGGCCCTCGGCCAGAAGCTGGGTCATGCCCGCGTGCTGCATGATGATGGCCATGCCCATCATGGTGGCGATGCCAATCGTAGGACCGGTGGACTGGCGGACAAGGCCCCGGCCGATGCGGCGGGCCGCTCCGGGCTTGTAGAACCCTTTCACCCGGTACAGGATGTAGGTCAGCAGGCATCCGTACAGCAGCAGCGCGCCCGGGTGGCCGAAGAGGTTGATCGTCCGGGCGGGACCTGACGGCGTAGTCCAGCCGCGGCTGGTCACCAGCTCGGGGGCCTGCACGGAGATCACGACCTGATCGAGGAATGTCTTGATCGGAGGGACAAACTCGACGACAAAGACGATGGCGACGAACAGGCCGTAGGGCAGCAGCGCCCAGAGCAGGGGCAGTTCGCCGGGCTCGGGCTCCGTCGCGGCGGTTGGCTGGCGGCGGGTCTGCCAGCGGGCCACCAAAACGCCAGCGCCCAGGCCGACCAGCCCTGAACACAGGACGCCGATGGTCCACAGCCCGGCGATGATGAGAAGGATTTGCGTCCCGGACATTGCCAGGCCCATGATCAGGAGCGCGGGCCAGCTCTGGCGCAGCGCCGCCGGGCCGCCGGCCGCCCACAGGGCACCGGCCCCGCACAGGAAGCAGGCCACGCCCATACCGATGGCGGCGGGCAGGGCCAACAGCTCGCCGGGATAGCCGGTGGCGGCGATCAGGGCATAAAAAGCCGAGGCCAGGGTGCCATAGGTCACGCTCCAGGCGGAGCCAACGGACGTGATGACGACGGACGCCACCGGCGTGAAGCCGATGGCTACCAACAGCGGGGCGACGACGGCTACCGGCACCCCAAAGCCACCGACGCCGGTGAGGAAGGTGGTAAAGGCCCATCCCAGGAGGAGGGCCTGGAGCATGGAATTGTCGTTGAGGCGAGAAAGGCTGCGGCCGATGGCGCTCACCGCGCCAGCTTCGGCGGTCAGCCGGTAAAAGAGGATGGCAGCCCAGACGATGTATAGAACCCAGAGCGCCAGCAGCAGCCCTTTGAGCAAGGCCCAGGCCAGCACCTGCCCGCCTGCCCCAAAGCGCAGGTGGGCAATCAGCAGGGCAGCGACCAGGGCTGCGGGCCCCGCCTGGCTTCCCTTCCAATGCAGGGCCAACATCAGGACCAGCACCAGAAGGATGGGGAATGCAGCCAGCAGCCAGTCGATCATGGCTGGTTCCGGACGAGTGAGGGGGCCGGCAGTCCTACGCCCCAGAGTGAACCGTTCATCGCCGACCTCAGATGCTGCAGCCGAATCCGATCCGCTCGCCGGGCGGTTCGACCATCAAGTGCAGCGCCTCGGTCAGGCGGCCGGACAGGTTCCACATGCAGCACAGGAAGGTCAACTCGACCACCTGCCGCGTGGTAAAGTACTGGCTCAGTTCCTCGAACGCCGCGTCGTTGTCGTAGGCGCCCTGGTCCGTGACCTCGACAGCCCAGTTGAGGACTGCTTTCTCTTTGTCGCTGAACAGGTCACTCTGCCCCCAGCCGTCCCCGTCCAGCAGGTCGAGCTGCTCCCAGGTGATCCCCAGGGCATGCGCCAGGTCGACGTTGTGTCCGGTGCAGTTGATCGAGTGGTTCATGATCGCCGTCTTGGCGATGACCAGTTGTTGCACTTCGACGAATTCGGGATCGGTGTTCAGGTAGCCCATCCGCAGATTGGCGTCGAGCAGCATCCATGCCTCGACGATCACCGGCGAGTGTCCCAGCATCTGGAAGAATCGCGGCACCGAGCCCCACTTGTCGAGAGATTTGCGGTAATGGGGCTCGAGGGCGGCGCGGATATCCTCGGGAATGTCGTCAGGTTCCACAAAGGGGACGCGCGGCGAGGGGTTCTCCATCATCCCCAGGGTGATGCCCCACGATTCGGGAAGGCTTGTCGTACGATCGATGGCCATGATGTGCCTCCTGAGTATGGTTGTCGCTATGCGGACATGCGGCGGCAATCATACCACAGCCTGTGCGATTCGCCAAGTGGCTTCCCGCGGCGAATTAGGGCTGGGTCACAGCAAGGACCTCCGAGATTCGTCTCCCTGGCAAGAACCAGACTGTGCGCAGAATCAGCCATTTGCCAGCACTTTCAGGTGTGGACAAGATCTCGAAGTTCCGATGTAACGGGGTTGCCCTCTGCGGCAAATAGGAGCGAGAGCCGAACACTCTCGGGGAAGGCAAGGGTAATTCACGATGCGCTTGGACTACCAGCTCGATGAGCGGCTGCCAATCCTCAAATCGGTGGTGCTTGGGCTGCAATGGGCAGTCGTCGTCACCTCGTTGATCATCATCCTGGGCAAGGTCGCCGCCGGCGCCCACCTGACCCAGCAACAGGAGCAGATCACCTATCTTCAGAAGCTCTTTTTCGTGTCGGCCCTCAGCATCCTCGTCCAGCTTTTGTGGGGCCACAAACTGCCGGTGATCTCGGGCCCGGCGACCATTGTGCTGCTGGGCGTGCTCTCCAGCCAGGCAGCCAGCGTGGATGCTGTCTACACCTCGGTGATGATCGGCGGCCTTATCCTCGCCATCCTGACGATGACCGGGCTCTTTAATCTTATTCGCAATCTGTTTACACGCCGGATCGTGGCCGTCGTCCTGCTCTTGATCGCGGTAACGATGGCGCCTACCATCGTCCGTCTGATCACCACCGAGGAGGGCGGCGTGAGCCATCTGGCCAACATCCTCTTTGCCCTGGCGCTCGTCGCGCTGATGTTCGTCCTGCACCGCCTGCTCAAAGGCATCTGGAAGTCTGCGCTCATCATGTGCGTCATGATTCTGGGCAGCGTGTCTTACTTGGTGCTTTTTCCCGGCTCCATTTCCCCGCTGCACCTGGGAGAGGTGGGCCTGGTACGCGGCTTTTTCTCAGGCCTGATCACCCGGCCTGCCCTAGACCCGGGCGTACTGGTTGCTTTCCTGTTCTGCTACCTGGCTCTGTCGATCAACGATATTGGCGCCATCCAGTCG